>Ga0265798_10005826_pt1 | contig 16406 bp, 12 predicted proteins | sample P3T30metagenome_FD_192430 | JGI IMG/M metagenome (GOLD analysis project Ga0265798, IMG submission 192430) | Plant litter microbial communities from East Loma Ridge, Irvine, California - P3 T30 | ecosystem: Environmental > Terrestrial > Plant litter > Unclassified | place: USA: California... | reverse complement strand
GACCAGAGGTGGATCGCCTACGCGACCAATAATGGTGCGCCAATCGCGATGTATGAGTTCTTTTCCGGCAAAGCGGACCCGTATGACCTGCAGGTGGAGGGTGCCAAGCTGGTCGGTTCTGCGATCAGGGTGGATGCCGCTCATCTCGGCGTGGGGATCGGCCGCGGGATGATGAAATCGCTTTATGGCGCAGGCGTCCTGATCGTGTCGTCCGACAAGATGACGGCGGCGGGCGCCGATTTCTTCAATTCGTTGCATGCTTCCGGGGTCGTTGTCCCTGCGGCCGGGTGGATCACTCGGCCATGGCCCCGCTAATCAATACGTTTCGCTTTGCGCGTGCAGAAATTTCGCGGCGTCCTGCCAAGGCACGGCGAACATGAACGAGTGGCCGAAGTGAGAGCGGGGGAAGAGCGCTCTGAATGACGAGTGTTGGGTCTTTGACACGAGAGGATTGGGGGCCGCAAGCGCTCACCAATAGCCGGTAATGAGGTTTATCGGCGCACTGGAAGCCGATGTACGACCATTCATCTGCCAAGCGGCAGCTTGCACATCAATCTGACTCGTAAAGACGCATGGGCCTCGATGTGTTGGTCTGTTGAAGCGCTAAGGTAATCAGGGCACCACTCCTTGCCGGCAGACGTGCTAGCCTGGGATCGTGCGGCGACGGTCATCCGGTCCCCTCCAACGATTGATCGGGGGAGGGCGTGGCGGCGCCACAAACGCCGTATTATTATTTTCGCAAACTCAAGAGCGCCTGGGAAGTCCGCCGAGGAGTTGTTCTGCGCATCTCAGAAGTGAGGACGTGCGACCCTCTTGCGCCGTACCATTTTTTCAGGCTCGCTGAGCCGTATGCTATCCGCCTCTTTGAAGGCTTTGATTAAATCACCTTCGTTGACGGAAATAGTGGGTATAATAGACTGCCTTAGAAGCACTTGATGATCGCGAGCTATTCGCGGCATGGACTTGTTGATTGTTCCTTTTCCCATCCATGTCTTTAAAATCCTCGGGCTGTCAAAGGTCGCCACTGTCTTACCCGCAGCATAGGTGGCTTCGAGGAGGGGCATTTCTAAGAAGACTACTAAAAGATGATTGGCGATAGGTAAGTAGGAAAAACCAAGCAATCTATGGGGGGCGTCCGATGTGATTGCAACCAGATTTCGATCGAGCTTCATAATTGTCAGTTCTTTTTTTAATGTCATATTGAATTCATCAACAAGTCTGCCGACTTCTCTCAAATCGTTGTACGAGATTCTGACAGTCTTAAACGTGTCGCTGTACGATGATATGCTCTCAAGTGCTTCCGCGCCTTGGGTGTAAGCATCCCTCTTATGATCGGTGGCAGTCATCGTCATTGTACCGAGGTGAACCTGGCCGCCTTTAGTCTTAATGGTACAATCAGCTGTGGAATCCAAGAGCGATACGGCTAAGCGGAGGGATGACTTAAGTTCAGAGATCGGCATTTTTTGCTCAGATCTAAAGCGATATGATGCGCCTGTCCCTTCCGAGCGTCGATACTGAATTTTCACGTGTTCGCACGAGAATGCCCAAGAAGGTCCGCCTATTGAGGACGAGAACGGGAGATTGGATAGTCGAAGATCTCCTTTTAGAATGGCCACTATACGACCGGAAGATCGGACAATAAGCTCCGCAGACCGAGGCTGCGCCGTTAATTTGAAATATTCAGGGATGCCTTCGAACGCGGCAGTGCCCGCGACAAGCCCAAACCGAACATCACGGATTTCAAGTTGGTCTGGTCGAAAATCTGGGTTCAAGCCAAGATAATGATCCTCAAAGTCGCGAAGCCTATCTTTTTTTAGTGAGAACCTCGCGACAGCAACCGCTTTATCAAATCCAACAGAATTGAAAATATCACTCTTCCATCTCTCATAATCAGCCGGTTTGGCTCTACACTTCTCTTTGATCCAATTGATATAGTTTTTTGTGTGGCGGTCTTTGAGTCGCATCGGCACATTAAAATTGATCTGGTGGAGGCCGAACTTCTGTTCGTTGTCAGCTTTTCTAACGCTGCGCAACGTCTCTTCAATCAATTCATGATCGAAGTGACGGACATAAACCGTGATTTTGCCATCCTTTGGTTTGTGGTAGAGGACGATGAACCACGGATCGGTCGCCTCTGCATAACGTTTTGCGTTGGATAATTTAAGTGACACGACTGGATTATCTTGCCGACAAGACTTAACCTGTATCCAGGCATGGCGTTCGGTAGCTTGTTGATCAAGCGGGACGCCAGGAGCAGGTGGTGCATCCCACTGCATGAGATAGTCCCATCCCCGCATATCGTGCTCGGATTTGTTAATCGTCGAGCCAGATCCGGATGCTGCGGCTCTGAAAATGTCTTCCGCCCATTTCGGAAGTGCATCTTCATCAACAAGGGGCGAAAGGTCCATCTCCTCACGATAAGGCGCTGAACCCAGTGTACAACTCCCCCAATCAGATTTCCGCTCCACGTTGAAGCAAACCGGCTCATTGATATGCCGCCTTGGCGGCAAAGGGTCATCAACGAGCTCGAGATGCAATCTAGGCGCTACGATCTAGCGATGTGTGGCTTCCCCCGAATGCATTCATTCACTTCGACGCCCTTCCTGGGGCCGGTTTTGCGGCTCGTCACGCCTGTTCGCCGCGAAGATGAATGGGCGTCCGAAGTTGGGAGGCGTTTAGGGTGCCGAAAGCGACCGCTTCTGGGTCGTCGCGGCGATGGGGCAGGGTCGCAGATCTCGACCAGAATGCGTCGCTCGCCGATAGAGCTTTGAATGGCAGCTTCCTTAAGTAGCAGGCATCTGCTCGGCGCGAAGCCTCCGAACGACAACTGCGATTATCCAAAACTTCGCACGTTATAGGTCACTTAACCAGTGATTGAGTCGACGACGCGAAGGGTCCAAAGTGGCCCGAATTGCCCCGATTTTGTGGCGATGGTCGTGGAGTCGAGTTACAGTCCTCGTTGAGAGAAAACTTGGGGAAAAAGTCTTGATTACCGCAATCGAGATCGCCGGCGAGGCAACCTATCCGGCCGCCGGCGAGAGGCTGTCGGATCTGAAGAAGATCAACTATCTGTTCGGCCATAACGGTTGCGGGAAAACGACAATCTCACGGGCCGTGAATGATGCCGCGTCCCGCGCCGGTTTTCTGGTGACATGGGCGAATGGGCGCACGCTTGAGGCACTCGTCTACAACAGGGACTTCGCCGACCAAAATTTCGGCGAGCAGATGCCTGGCATCTTCACGCTGGGCGAAGAATCTACGCGGGCTGCTGCCGACATCGCGCGCCTGTCGGAGGAGATCGAGGCCATCGACCGCCAGCTGGCCGGGCTTCGAGCACAGCTACAGGGCGACGACGGCAATAGCGGACGCCAGGGAGAACTCGCCGCCGCGCGAACTGCGCTGGAGCATGCCTGCTGGAAGTCACAGCAGGACCATAAGGACAAATTCGAGACCGCATTCACGGGCTACCGAGGTGGTCGAGCGGCCTTTTGCGACAAGGTGTTGCAGGAGGCGGCCGTCGAGGGTGTCGATCTCAAAACACTCGAAGGGCTTACCGCCCAGGCCGAGACGGTCTTCCGGTCGGCGGCACCGGTAGAGGCGTCGATCCCAGTGATCTCCCTTGATCGACTGGCGGAGTTCGGTGGGACGGCGATCCTTGCCCGCCAGGTGGTCGGTCGTGACGATGTTATTTTGGCCGAGTTGATCCGACGTCTCGGAAACAGCGACTGGGTCAAGCAGGGCGTAGGATATCTTCACGCAGCGGACGGGAAGTGTCCCTTCTGCCAGCAGCTGACGCCGCCCGAGCTGACCCGTGACCTAAACGAATTCTTCGACGAGCAGTATTTGAGGGACGTGGAGGCAATCGCGGGCCTGAAGCGCGACTACGCGGCGGCAGTCGACACGGTCTACGCGCAAATCGACGCCATGCTGTCTGCTCCAAGCAGGTTCATCGACGCTGCGATCCTCGAAGAACACTTCATCGCATTGAAGGCGGTGCTGGCGCTGAACCAGAGCCGTATCGATGCCAAGCAGCGCGAACCTAGCAATGTGATTGCCCTAGAGTCGACGTCTGCACAGTCAGCTACGATCTCCGCGATGATCACGGCCGCCAACGAGGCGGTCGAGCGATACAACGAGACTATCCGCGATCTCGGCAACGCGAAGCGCACGCTGGCCGCAGAGGTATGGCGGTTTGTGGTAGAGGAGCGCCGGACTGACCTCGACACCTTCGCGACCGCCACCAGCAGCATTCAACGCACGATCACCGGCCTTCAAACGAGCATCACCGACAAGGCGGCGCGCAGGACTGAGAAGGACCGGGAACGCAGGCAGATCGAGGAATCGATCACCAGCGTCCGGCCCACGGTCGACACCATCAACCGCATCCTCGCCTCATTCGGGTTCTCGAACTTCAAGCTCGAGGTCGCGGGAGAACGCAACGACATGTACCGGATCGCGCGGCTCGACGGCACCGATGCCGCCCGCACGCTTAGCGAGGGTGAGCGCTCGTTCATCACCTTTCTGTATTTCTACCATCGCTTGGCCGGCAGCACTTCAAGCACCAACACCATGGCCGAGCGGATCGTCGTGTTCGACGATCCGGTGTCGAGCCTCGATGCCGATGTGCTGTTCATCGTCAGCGCGCTTATTCGGAAGGTGATTTCCGATACCTCCGATGGCCGCGGAAACATCAAGCAGGTTTTCGTGCTCACGCACAACATCTACTTCCACAAAGAGGTCAGCTACGATCGTCGTCGGCCATTAACAGGCGTGCGCACCTTCGAGACCTTCTGGATCGTTCGCAAGCGCGATAACGTCTCGTCGCTCCATCGCTACGAGCACAATCCAGTGAAGACCTCATACGAGCTGTTGTGGGAGGAGGTCCGAAATCCTAACCGAGCGAGCCTGACGATTCAGAACACAATGCGCAGAATAGTCGAGAATTACCTCATCGTGCTGGGCGGCCTCAAGCAGGATGAAATCGTCACGAAGTTCGAAGGACGCGATTCCCAGATCTGTGCGTCGCTGTTCTCGTGGATCAACGACGGATCCCACAGCGCCCATGACGACATCTACGTCGCCATCGATGAGAATGCGGTTGAAGGGTATCTGCGTGTGTTCGAGCAGGTGTTTGAGAAGACCGGTCAGGGTGCGCACTACCGTATGATGATGCGCGAAGGTGACGGCAACGGTGACGAGGTTCCCGCCGAGAATGCGACGGCCGCCGCTCTGATGGAGCAACCCGCGGGATGAAACCGACATCGGCGGGCGCGGAAGCACAGATCACGATCGACAAGGTTTGGTGGGAGCATCTGACACCAACGCCGATGCACAAACTGCGCGGCGAGGTCGAGCGGCGGATGCGGGCTTGGTGCAAGACGGACTATGGCGCGCACTGGTTCAGTAGCGCGCGGGAGCCTGGTGGCGTGATCCGCGTGAAGGCTGGCCAGGCGATACCCGACTTTCACATGGTTTTCATGCGGAACGGACCCAGCTTCGTCGCCCCGCAGAAGAAGATGCGCCCCGGACATCGATACGTATCTGTCGGGGGCGAAGGCTATCGATCCGGTAAACCACCAGAGGCCGACGAACTAATCCTCTCACCTGTCATCCGGATCGACTGGGTCGCGGATCCGGCTTTCGTGGACGCGGCCCGACGGTTCGATATCAAGATGCCTTCGTCCGCTATCGGCGAGCCTAGCTTGCTGTTTTCGGCTCCTGCTCACCTGCTCCTATCGCCATCTGGCTGGCCAAAAAAGTCGTTCGTGCTCTACCAGCACATCTTCGGCGAAGGCGGATCATATCCGGTCGACGGTTACTTCTACGTCGGCATCACGACGCGCAGTTGGAAGACGCGTTGGGCAGAGCATCGGCGAGCAATGCGCAAGGGCAGCCACTTGCTGTTCCACCGTAAGCTAAGAGAGGAGCTGGCAGCGAAGCGGGTCACTTATATCCACCACAAGGTGATGGCGGTAACGACTGACGTAGATTCGCTATACGCGTCGGAAGAGGCGCTGGTGCGGGGGCATTGGAAAGATGCTAGGCGCCTCAACATGATCCCCGGAGGTCGAGCCGCATACCGTTATCTGCGGCGCGCTGGCTTGATGCACACCACAGCCAAGGAACTGCCCGACGATCGCGACGCTGCAGTGTCGGCTTGGCTGGATCAAAATCCAGACCATAACCTTCCAGAAATCTGAGCGCAGCAAGCAGGTCAAGCGGAGCTCCCGGTGTTCTTGACGAAGCTCAGCCTCAACTTCTCTGAGACTCCTACTTTGGCCAGGTCATGCCGCCCTAGTTGGGGCCGTTGCCCCAAGCCGGCGATCATCAGCCCAGATGCGTAGTCCTGATCCTGTGAGCGGCCAATTGCCGGAGGACCGGTCGTCCGAGCGGCTCAGCGGGAATGGCCGCTTTGTCCCAGATCTCGCCGTTTAGCAGCGGGAGCGGCCGGGGCCTGCGGACCCAAGTCCAGATATGAACGAATGGCAGAATTCGGAAAGCGGGGAGGGGGGCCTGAACGTCCGCAACTGGGTCCTTGGTGAGGCGGTCTGATACATTTGGCGTTACAGCCTAACAGCTCGATCACCCCGGTTTTTGGTAATTGAACGGCCGCCATAGCACAGAAGGAGTCAACGTTTTACGCAATCTGGACTTCAGTTCCTGGCAGAGCCTTCTGGCCACGTTGTTTGGCATCGTCCTGGTCACGCTACTCGGTGTCGGCATCCGTCTGCTGACGCAGATGACGTTCCAGCAGCGTCGCGAGCGAATGAATCGGCAGATCAACGAGCGTTTGCGCACCTTGATCGCGGCGTACAAAGTGTTGGGCGGATCATTCACGGGCGATCTCACCGTCAATCCGACGCACAAACGGAATCTCAGAAGCGTCGATCCTCCTGCACCCGCCGAGCCGATGGCACAGCTCGACCTCAACGCCGAGACAGCGTCGAAATCGGACCGCACGCGGTGAATACGCGACGCGGTCGAAGCCGCACTTTCCGACATCATTCTTCTGGGTACGGAAGAGCATGTCAGGCTTGCCGACAAGGCCGTTCGAGAACTGGTAGCCGGACATCCGGTGCACACCCACGATCTCGCAGCGTCGCTCCGCAATTTCGTTCGCGAGGCCCTCGACCTCGATCCCGTTCCCAAAGACCTCGTGATACCCATGCAGGGTCCGACACGGCCGGCGTCGTCGGGAGGAAGGGCTAAGACCGCTGGCGGAAGAAGCGAAGGCGCCAAAGCAAGTGGTGGCAGTGGCGGTAGCGGCGGCGGCGGTGGCGAGATGGGCGCCGGAGGATCAGGTAACGCGGGTATCGGAGGTCCGGAAGCGTCTCATGCGGAACCACATCATCAGGCCTGAGGTGATCCTGCCGGCCGGCTAGGTCCAGTAGAGGCGCATTGGATTATTAACCAACAGCTTGTGCTGTAGCGCGGCATCGGTGGCGATCCGCGGTATGATGTCGACCAGCGCGCCATCGTCCGGCGCGTGCGTCGTCATGTTGGGGTGGGGCCAGTCGGTACCCCACAGGACGCGGTCGGGAAAACGTTCGACGAGCGTGCGTGCGAAGGGCACGACGTCGTCATAGCCAGGCGGACCGACCTTCGACAGGCGTTCGGGGCAGCTCACCTTGGTCCAGACGTTGTCGTGCTCGGCCATCAGGCGGATGAACCGGCCGAATTCGGGGCCGTCGACGGGCTGCGTCACGTCGGGGCGACCCATGTGGTCCACCACGACGATCGCCGGCAACGAGGTGAAGAAGTCCCAGCGCTCCTTAAGATCCTCGGCCTCAAAATAGATCACGACGTGCCAGCCGAGCGAAGCGATCCGGTCGATGATCGCACGGTAATAGGCGTCGGGCTTGGGATCGACGAGGCGACGGACGAAGTTGAAGCGTACGCCGCGCACGCCGGCGGCATGGAGCTCGGCGAGTTCTGCATCGCTCACCGTATCGCGAACGGTCGCGACGCCGCGAGCGCGGTCGCCGGCGGTCCGCAGGGCATCGACCAACGCGCGGTTGTCCGCACCGTGACAGGTCGCCTGGACGATAACGTTGCGGGCAAAGCCGAGCTGGTCGCGTAGGGCGAACAGCGCGTCCTTGCCGGCATCGCACGGCGTGTATCTCCGTTCCGGCGCGTAAGGGAACACATTGCCTGGTCCGAACACGTGGCAATGCGCATCGACCGCGCCCGCGGGCACGGTGAAGGCGGGTTTGCTGGGGGCGGGGTGGTAGCAGATCCATGCGGGATCCATCTTGGACGCGGACATCAAAGCCCCCGCGCCGCGAGTTGCGCGTCGAGGCGTGGGTAGACGCGGCGGGCGTTGCCCTCGAACACCTTGCGCTTGTCGGCATCGGAGATGTCCAGCGCGTCGACATAGCGCTTGGTATCGTCGAAATACTGGCCTGTTTCGGGATCGATACCGCGCACCGCGCCGACCATTTCCGATCCGAACAGGATGTTGTCGACGTCGATCACCTTGAACAGGAGATCGATGCCCGGCTGGTGATAGACGCACGTATCGAAGAACACGTTCTTCATGACGTGCTCGGCGAGGGGCGGGCGCTTCAGCATGTCGGCAAGCCCGCGATAGCGTCCCCAGTGATAGGGTACCGCGCCGCCGCCATGGGGAATGATGAACCGGAGGTCCGGGAAGTCCCGGAAGAGGTCGCCTTCGAGAAACTGCATGAACGCGATCGTGTCCGCGGCAATGTAGTACGCGCCGGTCGCGTGCATCGCCGGATTGCAGCTGCCGGAGACGTGGATCATCGCGGGGACGTCGAGCTCGACCATCTTTTCGAAGAACGGATACCACGCCCGATCGGTCAGTGGGGGAGAGTCGAACTTGCCGCCCGACGGGTCGGGATTGAGATTGCAGCCGATGAAGTCGAGCTCCGTCACGCAGCGTTCGAGCTCGTCGATCGAATGCGCGATCGAGATGCCGGGCGATTGCGGCAATTGGCATACGCCTGCGAAGGTCTCGGGGTACAGATCGATGACCCGCTTGATCAGGTCGTTCGAGCGCCGTGCCCAGATATGCGCGACCGCTTCGTTCCCAACATGCGGCGCCATCGCCGAGGCGCGGGGTGAGAAGATCGTCATGTCGGCGCCGCGCTCACGCAGCAGGCGCAACTGGTTCGCTTCGATCGTCTCGCGGATCTCGTCGTCGGATATGACGGGGTAGGCCGGGTCTATGTCGCCGCCCGTTCCGATCGCTGCGACCTGCGCGTCTCGCCATGCATTGTGGCTTGCAGGAGCGGTCGTGTAGTGGCCGTGGCAGTCGATGATCATGGCTGCGTTCCCGGGATGACGAGGGTTGGCGTGCGCCTTACCGGCGACGTGATGCGCGGTATCTAACCGCCCGTGGCCCGTCAGGCGTATCGAAACGGCTGTCGGTCCATTGCTTTTCCTGAAGTCCACTTGGAGCAGGTGGATCGGAAGATGCGCAGGAATTCGTGCTGAAGGTGGGTAGGGCGCCAATCCGCCCGGGTCGTCATTCCGATCTGCCGGCGGAGCGACGACCCGGCGCCGGCCACCTCGCTCAGCAGCCCCGCGCGATCTTCGAGCAGGAACTGGTCGCGTGACATGAGCGTCAGCCAATCGTCCTCCAGCATGAGCCCTCGCACCACCATCACGGACCCGCACTCGATCCGCGGCCGTGGCCGTTCGAGCCCGTGTTCCGTGAACATCTGTTCCCAGCGCCGTCGTACGGGAGCCCCGGGCGCGGCGATCACCCAAGGGAAGTCCAATAGGCGTGCAAATACGAAGCCCGCCTCGCCGAGCAGAGGGTGCCCCTTGCGTCCCACGATGACGGGGTCATCGTCGAACAAGGGTTCCTGCACGACGTCGGCGACGGGCAAGGGGTCGCGCATCGCCCCGACCACCACGTCGATCGCGCCTTCGCGCAGCGCGGAGAGCACTTCGATATAGGGCCCTTCGACGACGTTGACGGAGGCTGCCGGGTAGGCGCCGGCGAAACGCGCGAGCGCCTGCGGCAGCAGGATCGCCCGCGCCAATGGCATGACGCCCACCGTTATACGTCCTGCGCCTTCGGAATGCAGCGCCGCCAGTTCGTCGAAGCCCGACTCGAGTTCGGCTTGTGCCAGTCGGGCAAATCTCAGCAACCGCGCCGCGGCCGCCGTCGGCTGGACAGTCCGTCCCTGCCGGGCCAGGAGTGGCACCTCGAGCACCTGTTCGAGATCGCGCGCTGCACGGTGAACGGCGGGCTCCGACAACCCGGTGTGCCTGGCCGCCAGTGCAAAGCTACCCGCACGGTCGACCGCCATTAGGGCAAGCAACTGGCCAAGCGTGACGCGGCGCTCGACGTTGGGCAAAGGCGGCAAGCGCGCCCCGCGCCGTACGCTCCGGCCGCCCTGCGCGACGTACGTCAGGGCATGCTCGATCCGGCCGGTCATCAGTCGTCCAGCCTCGGTCACCACCACGCCGCCCGGTTGCCGGTCCAGAAGCCGGTGGCCGAGCACGGCCTCGACCTTGGCAACGGCTTGCGTCAGCGCGGGCTGCGACAGGTTCATCGCGTGCGAGGCCGCGCTGATGCTTCCCAGGCGAGCGGCGGTGGCGACCGCATCGAGATGGCGCAGGTTCAGTTCGCGAAGACTTGGCATGGCTGAGACCTCAGCACAACTTATGCCTTGTGCGCAAATCCGTTTTGCCTTTGGGCTATCGACGGTTCCTAGGGAGCGTAACGAAAAAAGGGATCGAGGATCAGAGATGCCCAGCGTCGTCACTCATATCGAACGCGCCGAACCATCGGTCATCGACGGCCTCGCCAAGGTCGGCGTCGCCACCGTGCACGAGGCGCAGGGCCGGATCGGACTGCTCGGCAGCCGCCTTCGTCCGATCTATGCGGGCGCGCGTATTGCCGGCTCGGCGGTTACCGTCTCCGTCCCGCCGGGCGACAACTGGATGATGCACGTCGCCATTGAACAAGTGAAGGAGGGCGACATCCTCGTGGTCGCGCCGACGTCACCGTGTGAAGATGGCTATTTTGGCGATCTGCTCGCGACGTCGGCGATATCGCGTGGTTGCCGCGGACTCATCATCGACGCCGGCGTTCGCGACGTGCGTGACCTGACCGAGATGCAGTTCCCGGTCTGGTCGAAGGCGATCTTCGCGCAGGGCACCGTCAAGGAGACGTTGGGGTCGGTCAACGTGTCCCTGGTCTGTGCGGGCGAACGGATCGAGCCGGGCGACGTCATCGTCGCCGACGACGACGGCGTCTGCGTCGTGCGCCGCGCGGACGCGGCCGCCGTGCTTGCGGAGGCACAGGCTCGCGAAGCGCGGGAGACGGAGAAGCGTGACCGAATGGCCAACGGCGAACTCGGGCTCGATATCTATGCGATGCGTGAGCGGCTTGCCGCCAAGGGACTGAAATATGTCTGATCAACCGAATGCCGACGGCGTCCGCGCGATGTGGATGCGCGGGGGCACCTCCAAAGGTGGGTTCTTCCTCGCGGACGATCTTCCCCGGGACCCGGCGGGGCGGGATGCGTTCCTCCTGCGGGCATTCGGCTCACCCGACCCGCGCCAGATCGACGGGATGGGCGGCGCCGATCCGCTGACCTCGAAAGTCGCGGTCGTCTCGCGCTCGACGCGGGAGGGCGCCGATGTCGACTATCTGTTCCTGCAGGTGTTCGTCGACCAGGCGATCGTCAGCGATGCCCAGAATTGCGGGAACATGCTGGCCGGGGTCGGACCGTTCGCGATCGAACGCGGCCTGGTCGAGGCCAAGGACGAGAAGACGAAGATCTCGATCTTCATGGTCAACACGGGCAAGCTCGCCACCGCGACGGTGCAGACCCCATGTGGGGTCGTCACCTACGAGGGCGATGCGCGGATAGACGGGGTTCCCGGCACGGCCGCACCTGTCCCGCTCGCCTTCGCCGACATCGCCGGTTCGAGTTGCGGGGCGTTGCTGCCGACGGGCAACGCCGTGGATGTTATCGATGGCGTCGACGCGACGCTGATCGACAATGGCATGCCCTGCGTCGTGCTGCGCGCGGCCGATGTCGGTATCACCGGCTACGAAGACCGCGCGACGCTCGATGCGGACGAAACGCTGAAGGCGAGGATCGAGGCGATCCGGCTGAAGGCCGGGCCGCTGATGAACCTCGGCGACGTGACCGAACAGTCGGTACCCAAAATGATGCTGGTCGCCGCGCCGCGTAATGGTGGTGCGATCAGCGTGCGTTCGTTCATTCCGCATCGCTGCCACGCCTCAATCGGCGTGCTGGGCGCGGTCAGCGTCGCCACTGCCTGTCTGATCGACAGGTCGCCTGCGCATGGCCTCGCGGTCGTGCCGGAAGGCCAATCGAAATCGCTCGACGTCGAGCATCCCGGCGGCGCGACCGGCTGCGTGATCGACCTCGACGAGAACGGCAACGTCGTCGGTGCGGCCATGCTCCGCACCGCCCGCAAGCTGTTCGACGGCATTCTGTTCGGCTGAGACCGCCGAGACGTCACAACGAAAGAAAAACGATGACGGACCTAGGAGAGACTACCAGCAAGGTGAGCCGCTTCGGCGTCTTCGGCCAGCTCTGGTTCCAGGTGCTGGCGGGGACGGTGCTCGGCATCCTGCTCGGTCACTTTGCGCCCGCGACCGGCGTGGCGATGAAGCCGTTCGGCGACGCGTTCATCAAGCTCATCCGGATGATGATCGGGCCGGTGATCTTCGTCACCGTCGTCCACGGGATCGCCGGCATGAACGACATGAAGAGCGTCGGCCGCGTCGCATTGAAATCGATCCTGTATTTCGAGGCGGTGACGATCCTCGCGCTGATCTTCGGACTGGTGATGGTCGATCTCTGGCAGCCGGGGGCGGGGATGAACATCGACGTCGCCGCGATCGATACCGCCTCGATCAAGACCTATGTCGCGACCGCGCACGACCAGTCGATCACCGGCTATTTCATGGGGATCATTCCCGACACGTTCGCCAGCGCGCTGACCGAAGGCCATGTCCTTCAGGTGCTGTTCGTCTCGGTGCTGTTCGGCATCGCGATCGCGGCGATCGGCGAGCGCGGCAAGCCGGTCTACACGCTGATCGACAGCGCCTCGCAAGGGTTCTTCCGGATCATCGGCTACATCATGTACTTCGCGCCGCTCGGGGCGTTCGGCGCGATCGCCTTCACGGTCGGCCAGTTCGGCACGGCTTCGCTCTGGTCGCTGGGCGAACTGATCATCGAGTTCTTCGTCGTCTGCGGCCTGTTCACTGCGGTCGTGCTGGGCGGGATCGCGCATTGGTGCGGGGTCAGCCTGTGGCGCCTGCTCGGCTATTTGTGGGACGAGATCGTGATCGTCGCCGCCACCACCTCGACCGAAACCGTGCTGCCGCGGCTCATCCAGAAGATGCGCAAGGTCGGTTGCGAGGAGAGCGTCGTCGGCTTCGTCATCCCGGCGGGCTATTCCTTCAACCTCGACGGCACCTGCCTGTACCTGACGACCGTCGCGGTGTTCCTAGCGCAGGCGACGAACACGCACCTCACGCTTTGGCACGAACTCGGGCTGATCGCTGTGCTGTTGCTGACGTCCAAGGGTGCGGCGGGTGTTGCAGGTGCGGCGTTCGTGGTCCTTGCGGCGACGCTCAACACGACGGGTACGATCCCGGTCGCCAGCATCGCGCTCATTCTCGGCATCCACCGTATCCTCGCCGAGGGCCTGACGTTCGTGAACCTGATCGGCAACGCCCTCGCCACCGTCGTGATCGCCAAGTGGGAAGGCAAGCTCGACGAGCGCACGCTCGCCGCGATGATCGGGAATGCGAAGCTGCGAGCAAAGTATCCGGTGGCCGCCTGAAGCCTCGCGGCGATCACCGGGTGTGATCGCCGCGACACTTACCGTCCCACGACAACAGCCCGCTGCGCTCGTGCGCGGCCGGGCAGGAGACCGTCATGTCCATCGCCATCGCCATCGCGCTGACTGCAGCGGCACAATCCGAGCCGTCCCAGGCTCAACCGTTTCGGGCAATCACCGCGCCTACCGATGCGGCCGTGCCGATGCCGGACCCGGACGACGGCGTAGCGCCGAGCAAGCGCGACGCGCGTCACCCCCCGGTTTTCTACCCCAATACCGAGCAAGGCACCGCGGACCAGCGAGCACCCTCCGGCATCGCAAGTTTCCAGCGCGACAATCCGATCGGCAAGGAACTGCGCGCGCTGAAGGCCGCGGGCGTAGACCTGATGCTTGATTTCGTTGGCAACGTTGCAGCCAACCCGGTCGGCGGGATTCAACAGGGCAGTGCAGAATCGCACTGGGTATCAACCGCGGCGGACATCGATCTCGAAAAGCTGATCGGGCTGTCGGATACCAAAGTCCACATTCAAGGCGCCTGGTTCAGCGGAGACAGCCTGGGTCGAGATTCGATCGGCAATTCGATCAGTTTCCAGCAGACCTGGCGCCCAGTCGCCGGACCTCGGCTGACCCAGTTCAACATCGAGCATGATTTCGGCAAGCTCAACGTCCTGGTCGGCCGTGCCGCGGTGAACAGCTACTTCAATAACTCGCCGTTCAACTGCGTGTTCATGAGCAACACGAGTTGCCTGACGGCCTATGGCGGGATCAGCGACATCGGCATCACCGCGTTTCCCAACTCGTCCTGGACCGCCAAGGCACGGTACGCGATCGATAAGCGTTGGTATGTCCAGACCGGCGTGTTCGAATACGACAATAACCTCAACCTTAAGGGCAAGGGCGGCCTGGACTTCTCGCTGGGTAAGGGCACGGGCGTGCTTATCGCCAACGAAGTGGGCTATCAGACGACGTTCGCGGACGAACGGCTGCCGCGCCGTTACAAGGCGGGCGTCTATATCAACACCGACGGCGGCCAGAGCCCGTATTACGATCGCAACGGCGCTTCGGCCGTGGTGTCCGGACTCCCGCGGGTCGCACAGGAAGGCAACCGCGTCGGTCTCTATGCGATGGCAGACCAGACGATCCAGCGCGCCGCCGGCAAGAGCACGCGCAACCTCGCGCTCTTCGGGCGGATCTTTTACAACGTCGGTAACGTCGCCCAGCTCGACTGGTTCGCTTCCGCGGGTTTCGTCAAAACCGGCACGTTCAAACGCCGCGACGCCGACACGATCGGTTTTCTGGTGAGCAACACGCATTTCAGCAATCAGCAGATCAGTTACCTGCGCGATCTGCGTACGAAGGCTGGCGGGACGGGCTCGCCGAAATCGAACGAGATCATCGGCGAGATAAATTATGGATTTGCAGCCATGCCGGGGATGAGAATATTACCCAATATTCAATACGTCATCAATCCAGATCCGATATTCGCACCGACTCGAAAAACTGACATTCCGTCCGCAATCGTTTTAGGACTGCGTTTAGATGTACTTTTTGCTCAGGTGTTTGGAGGTTGATGACTGGAGGCAGAGGATAATCAGCTGATGTCAGATATCGCGGAATTAAAGATAGTATAGCTATCTTGCATCAAGTTGTTGAGAGCGACTGCCGGTGCCACTAGTTTATCTTGACATGGCGGCGTGTGAAGCCCGCCAGGTATTACGGAACCTAAGAAGCATCGCGAATATCGGGTTGCGTCGCAACAAGTGGCCCTTCCAATCACCCCTTCTACTGTCGTGGCGGTAGATTAACGAATGACCGGTGCTGGGAACGGAGAAAGGATCTGCGAACGTCGGGTTATGGGTCCTCCTACCGGTCGGCTGAGCGGCAGGATCAACGCAGAGATCAGCGTCCCTAACACGCCCGTGTTGATCGTAGTGTCGCCAATTGTCGTATCCGCTATTATGCGGCGACCACCAGCTTTACGAGCGTCCCGGGCTTCAGCGGCTCGTCAGCTGAAACGCCGTTGATGACGATGAAGCGTTCGCGCTTGTTGTCGGCGACCGCCATGCGCTGGCTCAACGTATCGATCGTGTCCCTTGCGCCAACGGTAACGATGCGGATGACCTTGTGACCCTCCTTGCCGTCGCCGTAGGGGAGGCCATCGAGCATGCGGAGGAACGCCATATCCTGGGTGATTGCCAGCTCTGGCTTACCAGTGGCCTTTGCCAGTGCCTCTGCGCGCTGCACACGATCGGCTCCATTTGGATGCGTCGATGCCCATGTTGGCGCAGACCGTGCGGCGCCGCTAGCCTGCGCCGTCAGCCCGGTTGATTCATCGAGGGCCGCCAGGATGTCGGCCGAGGCATAGGGCGAGTAGCCCGCAGCGGTAATGTAGCGGACGCCGAGCGCATCGGCCTGATACTCCTGATCGCGTCCGTATTTCAGCGTGTACAGCTGCGCGCCCGTGCCAGTGATCCGGGTCGCGAGATCGCTTTTCGTAGCTAGGGTCAGGACCCATTGATGTGAGAGGCGCGATCTGATTCAGGCTCCGTGAGGAGAGCGTGGATGAGCGACCTGTACTGGCTGACGGATGAGCAGATGGC
>Ga0265798_10005825_pt1 | contig 16407 bp, 14 predicted proteins | sample P3T30metagenome_FD_192430 | JGI IMG/M metagenome (GOLD analysis project Ga0265798, IMG submission 192430) | Plant litter microbial communities from East Loma Ridge, Irvine, California - P3 T30 | ecosystem: Environmental > Terrestrial > Plant litter > Unclassified | place: USA: California... | reverse complement strand
AAATTACTAATTATCTAGATAGCGTAATTATAAATGCTAAAAGGCCAATAGTAAAACGAAAAATAGACCGATTAGAATTTGATGTGGAAAATTCTGCGCTCTCCTCTACAAATGCGTGGGAAATACTGCGTAAAGCCCCAAGTGTAACCGCGTCGGGTAACGGAGATCTAACGGTTAGAGGAAGTGCCGGCATTTTGGTAACTATTAATGATAAGAGAGTATACCTGAGTGGCGAGGAGCTAAAGCAGCTGCTGGAAAGCACAAACGGCGATGATATAAAATCGGTAGAGGTCATTACGAACCCACCTGCTAAATATGAGGCGCAAGGCAGTACAGTGATAAACATTAAAATGAAGAAGAATGGACTGGAAGGTTATAAGGGCAGTATAAGCTCGGCATACGTGCAATCCATGTATCCAAAGGGAGTAGCGTCTACCAGCCATTATTATAAAGGTAAAAAATTAGCTTTGTCTGGCGGATACGGTTTTGGTGCAGGCACATATTTCAGGCAAGGTAAAGATGTTGTTTACTATTTAGGCGAGCAGGATGAAGTAAAGTCAAAATGGGAAAGTATATTCAACCGAAAGAATAAATCCCTGGCCCAAAATTCATACAGGCTTAATGCTGAATATGCCATAGATTCTCTCACCACTGTTACAGCAAGCGCCAATGGCTATATCAGCCTGAATAATTATGGTAAATACATTATCCCTACATACATTTATAATGCAACCGGGCATTTAGACTCTTTGTACATTACCCAGAATGATAGAAAAACACCATCGAAAACCCAGAATTACAATGCAGGTGTAGAACGTATTTTATCTAACAAAGGCAAAATTTTGATCTCTACGGATTATACGCGCTATTATAATAACGAATTTCAGGATATCAAATCAAGCTTCTCCTTACCACAAGCTACCCCTTATCGAACAACCCGCTTTATAAGTGATAATACGCAGCGCATCCAACTATTCTCTGCCCAATTCGATTACAGTATGGAGAAGGATGGAAATGTTTTTGAGACCGGAGCGAAATTTGGCGAGGTTCACGCTAAAAATGATCTGGATTATAAGGATGATATCAACGGTATCCTAATAAATAACGATGGCCGTACCAGCCGCTTTTTATATGACGAAAACATATATGCCGGTTACTTAAGTTATAGCAAAGAGATTGATAAGTGGAGCCTTAAAGCGGGGCTGAGGGGTGAATTTACGAGCCTTGAAGGGAACTCAGTTAATAGTAACGAGATAAATTCACAAGATTATTTTAAGCTGTTCCCTACCCTATATGCTTTATATAAGCCTGTCGATGGGCAGGAAATTGGGTTCTCTTACGGCAAGCGTATCAGCAGGCCGCAGTACAGTTGGCTTAATCCATTCAGGTCCTATTACAACGCCTATTCTTATTTTACCGGCGATCCTAAATTACAGCCAACGATTATCCATAACGTTAGCCTGCTGTATACTTTAAAAAGTAAGTACAATTTCGATTTCTATTACCGCTACAGCAAGGATCCTTCTATGGAGATATCTTTCCAGGATTATACTACTACGACCGTAATATACAGGTTTACCAATATAAAGAGCAAAATCGCTTATGGTGTCGATTTCAATACAAATTTTGAAGTTTACCCGTGGCTAACTACATCAGTCCAGGCGGGAGCGAATTATATTGATGACACATTTCAGGGCATTGACGGAAAGCTTTATAATAACACAGCTTTAAACTATTCTGGAAGCATCAATAACCGACTAATATTAAATAAGGATAACGGTTTTGCCGCTGAAATTAATTGGTCGTATAGTTCACCATCTGTACAAGGCACTTTTACGATAAGCCGCGTCTCAGACCTGTCCATAAGTATTAGTAAGAAGATTCTAAAAAGCAAAGGAGAAGTAACACTATTGGTTTCTGATATTTATAGAGGCCAAAAACAGCGGGTTACTACCAATTACGCTAACCAATACAATTATTTTGACGATTACAGCGACACGCAAAGCATTCGCTTATCGTTCAAATACAATTTTGGCAATCATACAATGAAGGCGCCCCAAACTAAGCAAACAACAGAAGAGCAGGATAGATTATGAGTTATTAGTATGTTGATGCGGAACCTAGTTTAAGGCGAAATCCTATATTTAAGAAAACGCGACAAGCTAGAAGGACTCACAGCAATAAAAGCAGAAAGCGGGAGAATTAATCCAGCATTTTAATGTACAGGATTTCGGGCACTGGGCCTGCCGAACTGGTCTATCACCGATGGAAATAACTCGGCAGAAGTTCGGATCTTGTCCTTTCAGCGGCAGGCATTTACTCTATTTTAAATGTCAAATTACCGTACTCTGTACTATCTGTATTCAATGCGTTTTTGGGTGTCGTTGTCCAACCGACTTTGTTGATCACGAATTTGAATTCATTTGTTTTTCCCTGTTCAAATTGCGATTTTGGCAATTCAAGTTCATAAGTATTGCTTCCTTTTGAAACCATTTGATAGGCTTCGTTTTCGGGATTCCAATCATTGAAAGAACCAACAACAGCGACATTTTTTATCAAATTTGCATCTAGTTTTTTATCGTGGGTGTAATTGAAAATTACTTTGTCTTTTGTCATCCGATAACCGCAAATGGTTTTGTTAGTCGGTTTATCCCGCAAATCTTCTGCTATTCCCCAAACCGTGTTGAGTATTTGCCATCCGGTTTCTTCATCTGCGATATTTACTACAATGGATATTCCCAAATTTAATTCCGGATAAACTGTAAAGTAGGTATTCGTACCGAAGGCTCCTCCGTGTTTATGACAGAACTTTCCGTTTTCTGTCGCTAAAATTCCGTCCCAAAAGTAACCATACCAATGCTGGTCGCTGTTTGAAATATTTCTTTGGGATTCCTGGACTATTTTGTTTTTTAAATCTAACTCTAAAGATAAAAGCTTTGTCAAATCTGCCATCGTAGATTTTAGATATCCTTCCGAACCCCAAAGATTATTGGCAATATGTGGCATCAAAATATGATTCCCGTTATATCCGTTTGCCAAAACCTCTCCTTCTCCCAAATTCATTTTGGTCGATGTCATTTTTGCCGGAATAAAAATATTCTCCTTCAGGAGTGTTTCATAACTTTTGTGATACACATTTTCTAAAATAATAGCCGATAGTTCAAGGCTCAAATTGCTGTATTTGTACTTTATCCCTGGAATGGTGTCTAGCTTTACCGTTTTCAAGTCTTCAAGAAATTGCTTCTTGCTATAACTTTCATCCATTTTTTTCAAGCGATAGCAAGTGCTATCGTCTTGGACTTTTTTTATTCCACTATTGTCCGGCAGTTCTCTGTCAAGAGCTGATTTAAACGAAACCAGATCTTTAATTCGTACCGGAATAGTTTGATATTCTAAATTTGGGTAGGAACCATTGAGATGTTTTCTTATGTCATCGTCCAAATTTATTTTCTTTTCTAAAACGGCTTTTGCCATTAAATACCCTGTCATCACTTTTGTAACGGAAGCAATTTCAAAATAGGTATCGTTGTTGGCTTTATTACCTTTTCCTTTATCTACTTCTCCATAATGTTTGGCATAGACTTTCCCGTCTTTTACAATGCCGATTGAAACCGAATATGCTTTTGATTTTTTAAGCAGATTTTCAGCGCTGTTGTCTAAAATCGTGTAAATCTTTTTGTCTGAGTTGTTTTTTTGTTGAGCAAAAATTACCGTGCCTAAAATGCTGAATAAAAAAAGAAATGTCTTGTTCATTTTGTCTTGAATTGATTTTTAGGGTGTCCGTTCACGCTTGCCGCTATTCTTTTCCGTATTATTTACTCTTCGCTTGTTTTTAGGATTGTTATTGGTCGTTCAGCGACCAAAGTTTTTAGGTCCCGGTACAATGGTACGGTACCATCTATCGCTACATCAGACATCCCTTAACCTGTAAATGATCAGATGATTTTATAAAAGATATACATTGATTATTAGTATTCATAACGCAGAGAAAAACTTTTTCACTCGTAAGCAACCTATTTTTTAATTATTTTCTTGGTAATCACCCCGTGTTCGGTGGTAACTGAACAAATATAAAAACCATGCGACAATTTGCTTACGTCGACAGCAACTGTAGTATCGTTGACCGCAGCAGTACTAACAAGCTTACCCGAAGCATCATGGATATTTACTGTAATCATCACGTCATTTGAGGTAATAGCCAATGTATTGCCAACAGGATTGGGATATATTGTAATATCCTCAACCTTACTTTGATCATGAATGTTAAGTGTTTCGGGATTTATTGTATATACACCGTTCGTTAGGGTAAACACATACAACTGCCCTTGATATAGATGAATGGCCAAAGCGCCATCGGATTCAGGGATCAAAAAATCGAATGTGTGCCATGTTTCCCCGCCATCGATGGACCTTAGGATTTTGACGTTTTCATCCGGCCCGATCACATCTCCAGTTGCATATAAAATGTTTGGATCCAATGGGTCATATATAACATGATACGTATACACACCTACTGATGAACCTACACTCCAGCTATTTCCTTGGTTAACAGACTTTGCAATCCTTCCTTCGCCATATGAAATCATGATATCCTTATCATCGGGATGAAATGCCATTCCGTGCGTACAATGGGTTTGTATCAGTTCCACAAATTGCCAGGTGTTGCCACTATTGTACGAGGCGTTTATAAACGACTGAAAAAATATTTGTTCTCCTGTATAAAATATATTAGCCGTGTCGTTGGGGTTGTATCCGATAAACCAGTCCTGATAGCCACCCATAAATGTATTTAAGCTTGTCCACGTAAGGCCAAAATCGGTTGATTTCGAAATGCCATATCGCAGATGGTAAGCCAAAATCTCATTATCATCCTGAGGATTCATAGCCAGGTTAAGCACTGTACTTGTAGGATGGTTAATAAAAAAATGAGGTGATGTGTAGTCCGAATAGGTTTGCCCATCATCGGTAGAAAGCAATAGAAGATTGGAATCTCCTTCCAGAGCTGTCGCCGCCAGGACCGTGTTGTTCTTTTTAATAAATGCCCTTATGGGAATATTTTCAAATGCATAGAGTTCCCAAGTGGTATCATTGGGTGTGGTGGCGAGATTCTTGCGATACAGCCCGTATTGAGTAGGAATGTATAGGTAGTCGTCGATAAGCTGTGACTTAGGCCAGTATGTCCCAAAAGCCGTGAGCTCGCTTTGTGCCTGCCGTATGTTCGATTCTTCTTTCAGGCCAATATAGGTAGCTTGACTGAAACTGTAAGGAGATAGTAAAAGGTAGCACAAACTTAGAAAGCATTGTCTGTAAAATTGATTCATAACTACATTTTTTGATGATGCTTGAAAAGATGATTACCAAGCAAATATATAACAAATCACCATGCAGTGATTTATTGACGCCTTTTTTGATACTATTATTTAATCGTAGTCTTCCTACCTCAGTTTATTTAATCTAATTCTGCAATTAGACGCACAGTTAATGATTAAAGCTTTTGAATCTTAAAGTATTATTTTAGCTCTTATAAAACCGAGAGCATATACGTCATGAAAAAGGTAGCCGCAAAAGCAAAAAGCAGGAACAAAGAAAATACAAAGCAAAAGTTACTGGATGCTGTGGGGACAATTTTAAAAAACCAGGGGTATCCGGAACTGAAAGTAAATCACATTGCAGCCACTGCCGGACTGGATAAGAAACTTATATATAACTACTTCGGGAGTAAAGACAATCTTGTGGGTGAGTACATAAACTCCCGCGACTTTTGGAGCAATGTGAAGGAAGAAAGTGTGGAAACAGACCTTTCAGATGGAGGAAAAGAATTCTCTATCGGCATCCTGTTACAGCAGTTTGACTTCTTAAGGGATAATGTTGAATTGCAAAAGGTACTGTTGTGGCGATTGTCCGAGGAGCAGCCATTCCTGCGCCAACTCACCGACAACCAGGAAGATGCAGGCGAGAAAGTGTTCAAGGAATTAATTGACCCACATTTTAAAGATAAATCGGAGGACTATCGGGCGATAACGGCAATTTTGGTGGCCGGCGTCTATTATCTTAACCTTTACTCATCCTGTAACGGCAGTGTTTTTTGCGGCATTGATTTGCAAAGTGATAATGGTAGAAAAAAGATTCAGCAGGCACTAACATTCCTTATAGACCAATCCTATGACTCCCTGTAGCACAACTGGAGAGCAGCATCAAAAAGTTTAAGGTATAAGCAGCATTTCAATACTATAGGTTTTATAAATAATTTATAATACTTAACGAATGCCGCAATTGCCGTGATTGCCGCGATTGCGTCGAAGCACGTTCGAAATTCACTGAAACATGTTGTCACCCAAAATGTTTCAGTTACCCTATTGTTGGATCGTACCGAAGATGGCATATAACTTCCCAGCCTGTGTCGAAATTGTACCATTAAGCATTTGTACGATCTTTTTGCAAAATGCTAAACTGATGTCCATCTTTTCATCCAAAAGCTGCGATCTGTCGAACAATTCAAATGTAGGAGTTGATTGGAAAACATTTTCCCCATCGCTGGAGAAAGTCAGTCGCAGGCAGTTTTCGTATAAATACTGGTCTTTGGTTTCGGCATATACATTCGATTTTATAATATCTGCCGAAATTTTAATCGTTAGAAAATCAACTTGAGATTTCTTATACCGGATAATGTAGGTCAGCAATTCACGGAAAAAACTAGAAAGGAGGTTGTTATCGCCTTGATATCGCCAACCATCCAAAACGCTTGTCTGATCCTCAAAGACAATGGCTAAATTCGGAAAACCACTGAAATTTTCCTTGATTTTTTGTATCAATGCGCTTAAGTCAACTTCAGTAAGTTCTATATTTTTGCTGTCAAGTGAATTATAGCGTTGTAATCCGTCGAGTAGCTCACGAACCTTAGACGACGACTCGAAAATTTTATCGATTGTTTCGAGGACCTTATCATTCAGATTGTCCTGCTGACCACTGAGCATGCTACTGAAGATTCCGATTTTGCGCAAGGGCTCCTGCAGATCGTGCGATAAAACCTTGTTCAGTTCGATTTGATGGGAATTTTTTTGGGAAAGGGTGCGAAGTTGGCGCTCAAGCGCTTTCTTAACCCTTTCGAGTTCTGTTCTGGCATTGATTACCTCCTTGTTTTCCTGCAAGGTTTTTTCAGCAATTTTCCGGGCTTCAATAAGTTCCTGCTCAAAATTATGCCGTCTTGAGATCGGTAAACCTATGCAATGGATTTCGTAGTTTTCCTGAAAATCTTCAATTGAAATGTTCAAAAGCACCGGAATTTCACGCTTGTCTTTAGTGAGGAACGACAGATAGATTTCGTTTGCACTTCTTTTCATTTTAACCAGCGGATAAACATGGGTTTGAAAGAATATCTTTCCACCCACAGTCAACAGCTCTTCAACACGTAGCCTGCCGATGACCTCGTCCCTTGAAAAGCCCAGTTCATTTAGAAAAAAATCGTTTATGCGAACGATGAGGTTTTCGTGTGATATCGACAGAAAATATCCGGGCGCCTTATGGTAAACGTTTTGCCACTCGTTCATTGTTGGTGCATTGGGTAAAGCTCATAAAGAAAGGTTTCCATATGCCGGATCGTTTCTTGTGGATGGCTCATGTGCGGACAATGTCCCGTGGCCTCCATCCGGATAAATTTGCTTCCTTTGATTTGCAATGAAACGTAATTCCCAACAGAATCGGGAGCGATTGCGTCATCGGCGCACTGCAGGATCAGAACTGGAATATCAATCTTGGAAAGGTCGCTGCGGTTGTCTGAGAAAAAAGTCGCGCGTGCGAATTGTCGCGTAATTATGGGATCTGTCGAGCAGAAACTTTCCTCGAGTTCTTTGGTAAGTTCAGGGCGCTCATCGTTCTTCATCACAACCGGCGCCAGGAAATTTGCCCAACCTATATAATTCTTGTCCATCACATCAAGCAAATCTTCAAGATCTTTCTGCTCAAATCCTCCAACGTAATTTTTGTCATTGATGTATCGTGGAGACGGCCCGATCATGATCATAGATCCAAAAAATTCCGGGTTCTGTATAAAAGCAAGCATCCCAATGACGCAGCTCACCGAATGCCCGACGAAGATTACATCCTTTAAATCAAGTGCTTTACAAATATCGAGTACGTCCTGAGCGTAACCATCCAAAGTAGAATAGCGGTCTACCTTATACGAATTGATATCAGATTGTCCGCAACCCACATAATCGAAAAGAATGATCCGGTATTCATTCTGGAACTCCGGTATTACATACCGCCACATGTTCTGGTCGCAGCCAAAGCCGTGTGCCATCAGCATGGTACGTTGCCCCTGACCCGAAATAGTTACGTTGTTGCGATCTAATATGGATGCTGTCATTTGAATATGTAAGCCTTAAAAGTAACAAAAAAATTTATAGCCGATGCTACTTATTGATTCAGGTGCCGGTAGTTGTGCAAATTATTGAAGTTCACACCAAATCATAAACATTAAAAAGGAATTCTTGCCCAAAATGACGAAATCCTGAAAAAAATCAAACCTTTGAGACGAAGATAAGCGTCCCTATTTTTGCCTGACGAAATATTTCCTGTTACCCACAATATCCCGATCTGATTTTAGTTTGATTTGGGCCGGCATGTCCGGAATTCGTATCCTCAGATTTAAACTATACATATAAACGTAACCCTGATCCCAATCGGCCAGCTATGAAATTATCGATCAAGCCTGAAAAATTGTCCAAGGTTTTTAGAAAGCATCACATTCACGGACTGCCATTTGCGGCGTCTTTCAATGAATTCAGCGCCCCTGATTCCGGCGATCCCCACGACCATCCATTTGATTTCGTCACGCACATTCTAAGCGGAGGTTACAGGGAAAGGATCTACACCTTTAACGACCAAGGCGAAACGCACATCCGGGAGGTCGACCGGTTGCCCGGGACGTCACACTTTGTCAAGGCGACCGACATCCATCAGATCATCGATCTTCCTACAGGCCACTGTGTCACGCTGATGATACCGCAGTCCGAATATTCGCGGGCGCCCCACTTCTGGCGTTTCATAGACGGTAAAGCATATAACAGAGCCTGGAATAAAAGAAAGTTTCTTCCCGTCAATACATAAAAAAAAGCCGCGATTCCATTAAATCGCGGCTTTCCTGTTTATATGGACAATTAGAGCGTGGACATATCGATTACGAACCGATACCTGACATCGCCTTTTTCCATGCGCTCGAACGCCTTGTCGATATTTTTGATGTCGATCAGTTCGATTTCCGATACCACATTATGCTCCGCACAAAAATCAAGCATTTCCTGGGTTTCCGGCAATCCGCCGATCATCGATCCCGCCAGAACCTTGCTTCCTGAAACCAGGCTGAAGGCGTGCAGCTGATACGGCGTCGGAGGAATCCCGACACACACAATCACTCCCTGTGGCTTCAGCAACCCCAGAAAAGCATTAATGTCATGAGGCGCCGAAACCGTATCGAGGATAAAATCGAAAGAGCCGCTCACCGATTTCATCTGAGTTTTATCCTTCGTTACGACGAATTTATGGGCGCCCAGTTTCCTGGCATCCTCTTCTTTGTCAGGCGACGTGCTCAGTACCGTGACTTCCGCTCCGAAAGCGACGGCGAATTTTACGCCCATGTGGCCCAAACCGCCAAGGCCGACGACCGCCACCTTATCCCCCTTTCCAATGTTCCAGCGGCGCAAAGGCGAATAAGTCGTAATCCCGGCGCAAAGCAAAGGAGCCGTGGCAGCCAGCTCGAGCTTATCTGAAATGCGCAGCGTAAAATCTTCATGAACCACGATAGACGAGGAATAACCGCCTTGCGTCAGCGTCTTTTTGTCCTGCTCGTAACCGTTGTAGGTGAACGACGGGCCGTTCTCGCAAAATTGCTCCATGCCGTGCTGGCAGCTGTTGCATTCGCGGCACGAATCGACGAGGCAGCCTGTCCCGGCAAGATCGCCTATCTTAAATTTCGAAACATCGCTCCCCACGGCCACGACGCGGCCTACGATTTCATGTCCCGGGACCATCGGGAACACTTCGCCTCCCCATTCCGCACGCACCTGGTGAAGATCAGAATGGCAAACCCCGCAATATAAAATATCGAACTGAACGTCGTGAGGGTTCAGGTCCCTGCGTTCAAATTCCCATGGCTCAAGGGGCGCCTTGGCCGAATGTGCTACATACGCTTTTGCAATAGTGGTCATATTGATTTATTTAGAATTGTGAATGACGAAAGTCAAATGTCAAACGTCGAAAGTCGAACGACGAAAGTCGAACGGCGAATGTCGAACGACGGGATAAAAAAACAGTAGTTTTAAAAGGTTGTAATTTCAATAAGATTTTGGGCGTGCCGGCGGCCTGGAACGTCAGCGTATCATTTCATTAAAGGATAGCCGCCGTCGGGCTCTCGCACTCGCTTTTTGCTCCGCAGGCTGCGCAAAAGAGCTCAAACAATGCCGCGATCCCTCACGCGGGCAAGTCGTTCGACGTATTCGTTCGACATTCGACATTCGACATTCGACACAGTCGTTCGACATTCGACATTCGACGTTCGACGTATTCGTTCGACGTTCGACCTTCGACATTCGACTAATTTCCATGTTTCAGCAACAATGCCTTCGTCGCCATCAACCCGTCCACTTCGCTCAGTCCCGTTCCCTCATACTCAACGCCGATAAAACCGGTATAGCCCGAATCCTTGACCAGTTTCAGGATGCGTTTGTAATCAATCGTGGTTTCCTCTCCCGAAGCGTCGAAATCATACGACTTTGCACTCACGCCTTTGGCGAACGGCAACAATTCCGCCATGCCTTTGTAACGGTCGTACTCCTCGATGCATTTTCCTTCGAATCGTTTTCCGCCTTCGCGCCTGAGGCAAAAATTCCCGAAATCGGGCAACGTCCCGCAATTTTTCATATTGACGTTCTTAATGATCTTAACCACTTTGGCGGCATCCGAGGAAAGCAGCTGGTGGTTTTCGACGATGACGCTGATGTTGCTTTTGGCGGCTCGTTCGCATAAGGTCCTAAGGCTTTCCGCCGATTTTTCCATCCAGATTTCCGGCGTATTTTCGGTTTCCCCTCCAAACAGGTTGACGCGTATCGAATGGCATCCGAGACCCGCCGCCGCATCGATCCACTTGTAATGGGCATCGATCGCAGTTTGCCTGACGGCATTATCCGACGTGGAAAGATCGCCTTCATCGACCATGATCAAAACGTTCTGGAGCCCGTGGTCGCTGCTACGTTTTTTGAGCTCGGCAACGGTCTTCGTCAATTCTGATTCCCGGCCTTTTTCCGGCAGGTAAAACGAACTCACATATTCCAGCCCGTCGAAGCCGAATTCCCTGGCGACTTTCGCAAATTCCATTGCAGGCAATACCTTGGTCTGGAACGCCGTGTGAAGCGACCATTGCGCAAGCGAAAGTTTGAAGAAAGGCTTTGATTCCGCAGCAAACAGATCGGAATCCTTACCCAATATTTCCAGCAATCCCATCTGGGCGAATGAAGTGGCCAATCCGAACTGGCTCGTGCGTTTGATAAAAAGGCGTCTGTCCATATAGTTTTGGTTTTGGCTTAAAGTTAGGATTTATTTCGGCAGATGCGACCTAAATCCCTACTTTTGAAAGAACCGAACCACCATCATGACCAATAAGAAAATCTATGCCGTCGTGGCCGCTCCGCTAGTCGTGGCCTTTCTGTTCTGGCTGTTTACCGAAGCGTTCAACCTGATCAGCGCTCCGTCGGACACCTCGCTGTTCATCGGAATCTTACTGGTATGCGCCGGGCTTTTCATATTGCTCAAACTAATCCAGTTCCTGCTGAAAACCTTTATATAATGAATAGAAGACTACTTTACGGACTCGCTGCCATCGGCGTATTTATTTTCATCCTGATTTCGTTCAACTCCTGCAACGAGCGTATCGATGCCGGTTATGAAGGCATTCTCGTCAAGCTTTACGGCAGCGACAAGGGCGTACAGGACGTAAGCCTGGTGACGGGGCGCGTCTGGTACAATCCGTTTACGGAAAACGTGTACGAATTCCCGACGTATGTCCAGACGATAAATTATACCGCTTTTACCGTCAATGCCAGGGACGGGTCTGTTTTCACGGTCGATCCGACGCTTTCGTTCAAGGTGCGCGACGGTCAAAGCCCTATAATTTTTAAAAAATACCGCAAAGATATTCGCGAAATCACCGAGACGACGCTGTTCAATTACATCAAGGACGCCTTCCGCATCGAATTCAACAAATATTCCACAGACAGCATCATCTCCAATCGCGAAAAATTCGAGAATTCCATCCAGACGAATATGGGCGAACTGCTCAAGAAGGAAGGCTTTATACTGGAACAGATGACAAGCGGCATCCAGTATCCCGAGACGATTACCGAGGCCATCAACGCAAAGAATGCCGCCGTACAGCAGGCTATGCGGGTCGAGAACGAGCTCAAGGTCTCTCAGGCGCAGGCGCGCAAGCTCATCGTCCAGGCCGAGGCCGAGGCCAAAGCGAACGAACTGCGGAAACAATCGCTGAACCCGTTGCTGATACAGCAGCAATTTATTGAGAAATGGGACGGGAAAACGCCGATCTACGGGAATTCGCCGGCATTCTTTAAAAATGTCGATAACTAGTTGAAGTTGCATTTTTAGACCTAAAATGTTGATTGCAGTCCTGCGATAAGCGTAGCTTCAACTGCTAATAATTTAGCCATAGACAAAAGCAATCGACAATGAATTAAAAAACATACCAATCGGTATAAATTTGTCAGAGAAAATAAACGACATGCGTAAAGCCGAACTCACCCGCCAGTTCATCATTGAAAAAAGCGCGCCCATCTTCAACAAGCTGGGTTACGCCAATACCTCGATGCAGGATCTGACCTCGGCCACAGGGTTGACCAAGGGTAGCATTTACGGCAACTTCGAAAATAAGGACGAAGTGGCGGTCGAGGCATTCCGGTTCAATCTCGGCAAGATGGTGCGGATGTTCGAAGACGCGATGTCCGGACGCAGAACGTTCCGTGAGAAGCTGCTTGTGTATCCGGAAATATACGAACGGTTCTTTTCGGATGATTTCGTGGAAGGCGGCTGCCCCATCCTGAACACTGCCATAGAAGCCGATTTCACCCATCCGACATTGAAAGCAAAGGCCAGACAGGCTTTTTCTAGTTGGAAAAGCACTATTTCAGAACTCGTAAGGTCAGGGAAACAGTCGGGAGAGTTCAAAGAATCGGTCGATACCGAAGCTACCGCCATTGCAATATTGGCGCTTATCGAAGGCGGCACGATGATCGCAAAACTTACAGGAGATGAGAATCAGATGTTGATGGTCACGGCCCATCTGAGACATCTGATAAACACTTTATAATTTTTTTATTTAAAAATATACCGTTTGGTATAATACATAAACAATAATAAAACTTCAAATGAAAACTACAAAAAACACGGTTTTAATTACCGGCGGAGGTTCCGGCATCGGATTCGAAATTGCCAAAATACTTACCCAGCAAGGCAATAAGGTCATTATCACGGGCCGCAGCAAGTCTATCGCCGCCTTCGTTCCCGGAATCTCGCTCCCGACGTACGCCGCCAGCAAGGCCGCGCTCCACTCCTATTCCCAGGGACTACGCCTTACATTCGAGAAATCCGGGGAAGACATCCGCGTGTTCGAACTCATGCCGCCTTTGGTGAATACGGAATTTTCGAGGCCGATCGGCGGTGAAAACGGCATGGATCCGGCAGACGTCGCCATAGCATTCTACAACGGACTGGAAAATGACATTTACGAGATTCGCCCGGGCCAGACTGCCGACCTTTACCAATTGTTCCTGTCGTCTCCTGAAGCTGCGCTGGCCGCTCTCAACAACTGAATGATTAATGTGTCAAAAAAAGAAATAAAATGAAACGAGTCGTCATTACAGGGCTTGGCGCCATCACGCCTTTAGGAAATTCCGTAGGCCAATTCTGGAAAAACATCATCGACGGGAAAAGCGGAGCCGGGCCCATAACCAGGTTCGACGCATCCCTCTTCAAAACGAGGTTTGCCCACGAGGTAAAGGATTTCGATCCCGTCAATTACTTTGAGCGCAAGGAAATTAGGAAATACGACCTGTTCACGCAATACGCCGTGGCAGCGTCAGACGAAGCAATTGCCGACAGCGGACTTGACTTTAAATCGTTCACCGATGCCCAACGGGCCGAAACCGGCGTGATCTGGGCATCCGGCAACGGCGGCATCTCCACGTTCGAGCAACAGATGGAAGAATTTAGTTCCGGCGACGGGACGCCCCGTTTCAATCCGTTTTTTATTCCGAAGATGATCGTGGATATTGCGGCCGGCGTGATTTCCATCCGGCATAAATTATACGGGCCCAATTACGCGACGGTCTCTGCCTGCGCGTCGTCGAACACGGCCCTCATCAATGCCTTCGATACGATCCGGATGGGAAAAGCCGATATCATGATCGCCGGCGGATCGGAAGCGGCCATCACCAAATCCTCGATCGGCGGTTTCAGCGCGTCTCAGGCCTTGTCCAAAAACAACGACGATCCTGAAAAAGCATCGCGCCCGTTCGACAAAGACCGCGACGGGTTCGTAGCCGGTGAAGGCGCCGGAGCGCTCGTGCTTGAAGAACTCGAACACGCCAGGGCCAGGGGAGCGAAGATCTATGCCGAAATCGCAGGTGGCGGAATGGCTGCCGATGCCTATCATCTGACGGGAACGCCTCCCGACGGGCACGGTGCCAGGCTCGGCATGGAAAAAGCGTTGAAAGATGCAGGAATTTCGGCTTCGCGGATAGGCAGCATCAACGCTCACGCCACGTCTACGCCACAGGGCGACCTGAGTGAGCTCCATGCAATAAAATCCGTATTCGGCGATCACAAGGTGCTGGTCACGGCGACCAAGTCGATGACGGGACATTTGCTTGGCGCAGCGGGAGCCATCGAAAGTATTTTGAGCGTATTATCAGTGCAGACCGGGATGGTTCCGGGTACGATCAATCTGGAGAATATGGATCCGAACCTTCCGGAAGGGCTGCACATCGTCAGCGGGAAATCGGTCCACGCTGACCTGGAATTCGTAATGAACAACACGTTCGGATTTGGCGGGCATACGGCAACGACCATCTTCAAAAAGTTCACGTAAGCCGGATATCTGTCGGCGCACTAAAATTCCCAAATCGGCGTTAAAGAATTGCCCGCGACCCTTTTAGAGCGAACGTTGGCACAATTCCTGCAAACCCCGCGCCGTGAAAAAGAATCTTATAACCTACTCGATTTGGGCAACCCTTGCCGTTTTATTTGTTTATGGATGTTCGGGAATCACCAACTTCCCGCATGCCATCGTATCGCCTGACGCGCGAAAATCCTATATGCGCGATATCGAAGACAAGATGTTGCGTGCAGACTGGGAACGGGCCTACCAAACGGCCCTTCAGGATAGCCTGTCCGTGAAGCTGCCATATGGCGAAAAAGGAAGTTTTCTTACCGATATGTCTGTCGCCTACAGTTATAACGTCGGATTGGAACAGGGTGAGATCCTCGTCGCGGAAGTGGCCCAGACCAATCCGTCGCAAAAGATCTTTATCGAGATCCTGGAACGGGACGGCGATTCGTTCCGGTCCGTTGCCGAAAGCGATACAGGACAATCCAGGCTTGCCGTTTCGGGTGAATCTTCGGGAATTTTTAAGGTCGTGATCCAGCCGCAAGCCGGGGCTGCCGGCGACTTTTTTATCAGCCTGAACAAAAAACCACTGTATGCGTTTCCCGTTTCGGGTAAAGGAAATGCCTCGGTACAAAGTTTCTGGGGTGCCGTCCGCGACGGTGGAAAACGCAGTCATGAAGGTGTCGATATTTTTGCCAGGAAAGGTACGCCGGTGGTGGCTGTAGCCGATGGCGTGATCGCACGAACAGGTGAATTCGGGATCGGCGGAAAACAGGTTTGGCTGAGAACGGGAATTTTCGGAAAATCGGTTTATTATGCCCATCTGGACGGCATTGCGGTCGAAGATGGAATAAGGGTAAAAACAGGCGACACGCTGGGGTTCGTCGGCAATACCGGCAATGCCAAAGGAGGAGCTCATCACCTGCACTTCGGAATTTACGGCGGATCGGGAGCGGTAAATCCGTTGCCCTTCATTTTCAGGACGCCGGACATTTCGCAAAAGCAATACTCCCGAAAGTTCGATACGTCGCGGCTAAAGATCAGGACGGCTCAGGGGACGTTAAGGAAAGGTCCATCTACGGATTACGCAAAGATCGGACACACAGTTTCCGGCCAGACAGTGACGTTGCTCGGCCAGCACAATTCGTGGCTCCACGTTAAAACCGACGATGGGCGCAAAGCGTTTTTACATGCGTCTTTGGTTAAAGCGTAACTTTCCACAGGCAAAAAAAACAATC
>Ga0265798_10005824_pt1 | contig 16407 bp, 15 predicted proteins | sample P3T30metagenome_FD_192430 | JGI IMG/M metagenome (GOLD analysis project Ga0265798, IMG submission 192430) | Plant litter microbial communities from East Loma Ridge, Irvine, California - P3 T30 | ecosystem: Environmental > Terrestrial > Plant litter > Unclassified | place: USA: California... | reverse complement strand
AGGTGGCGATCGAGACGTCGCGCACCAGGGGCTGCTCGATCCGGCTGAACCAGCCCATGAACCGGGTGGCGAGCCGGCGCGGCAGGCGGTTGGTGAGCAGGAAGTTCAGATCCTCCTGGGCGCCCACCTGCGCCAGGGCGCGCCGCAGCCGTGATCCCGAAACCGTCATCATGCCGTGAACCACCTCCGATACGGCGTGGGGCGATGTCCGCACTCCTCGCCACCCTGTCCGCCACCGCCGCAGCGGCTTTGTTCGCCCTGCCGAAGGCCGCGCAGCGCCTGCAGTTGTCGCGGGCCAAGCATCCGTCCCTGACCGGCCACGCCCGGATGGCCCGGCGCGTGGCCGGGCTGATCCCGCACTACGCCTACTCGCAGCGCGCGTTCTTCCGCTCCGACGATCCGGACGAGACCGTGGCGCTGCGGCGGGAGAACGGCTTCGCGCGGCTCTCCGAACTCTACCGCGCACGGTTCGCCCGCACCCGGGCCGAGACCGACGTGGTCCGCGGCGGCCTCTCCGACCTGCAATTCACCGGGCTGTACCGGGTGCCGTTCCAGTATGCCGGCCACGTGCGCGCGCATCTCGGCGCCGGGGCCTTCGCGGCGGCCTCCGACGGCGTCACGGTCACGGACCTCGACGGCAACGTCTTCTACGACCTGGCCGGCTCCTACGGGGTCAACCTGTTCGGCGTGGATTTCTACCGGGCCTGCCTGGAGGAGGGCACCGCGAAGGTCGCGGCCCTCGGGCCGGTCCTCGGGCCGCTGCACCCGGTGGTCACCGGCAACGTCGCACGGCTCAAGGCGCTCTCGGGCCTCGACGAGGTCTCGTTCCACATGTCCGGGACCGAGGCGGTGATGCAGGCGGCGCGGCTCGCCCGCTACCACACCGGCCGGCGCCGGATCGTGCGCTTCTGCGGCGCCTATCACGGCTGGTGGGGGGAGGTGCAGCCGGGCATCGGCAACCCGGTGCCGACCCGCGACACGCTCACGCTGGCCGACATGTCGGACCGGACGCTGCGGGTGCTGGGCAGCCGTCGGGACGTCGCCTGCGTGCTGGTCAACCCGCTCCAGGCCATGCATCCGAATGCCGGCGCACCGTCCGATTCCGCGCTGGTCGACAGTGCCCGCAAGGCCGCCTTCGACCGCGCCGCCTATACGAAATGGCTCGCGGCTTTGCGCGCGGTCTGCACGGCCAACGGCATCGTGCTGATCTTCGACGAGGTGTTCCTCGGCTTCCGCCTCGCACAGGGCGGCGCCCAGGACTATTTCGGCGTGCGTGCCGACATGGTGACCTACGGCAAGACCCTGGGCGGCGGCCTGCCGGTGGGGGTGCTGTGCGGCCGGGCCGAACTGATGCGGCGCTTCCGGGACGACCGCCCGGTGGACATCTGCTTCGCCCGCGGCACCTTCAACGCGCATCCCTACGTGATGGGCGCCATGAGCGCGTTCCTGGATCGCCTGGAGACGCAGGAGGTCGCCGCCCTGTACCGCGACCTCGACGCGACCTGGGATGCCCGGGCCGCGCGCCTCAACACGCTGCTGGCCGAGGCCGAGCTGCCGGTGCGGGTCTCCACCCTGTCCACGGTCTGGACGGTCCTCTACACGCGGCCGTCGCGTTACAACTGGATGCTTCAATTCTACCTGCGTGCCGAGGGGCTGGCCCTGTCCTGGGTCGGGACCGGCCGGATGATCTTCAGCCTCGCCTACGACGACGCGGCGTTCGAGGCGGTCGCCGCCCGGTTCGTGGCGGCGGCGAACGCCATGCGGGCGGATGGCTGGTGGGACGGTGGCGCCACGACCGACAAGGCGATCCGCAAGGCGATCCTGCGGGAGGTCGCGGCGATCCGACTGGGCAAACTCGGCGCTCGTCTCGGCCTCCGGGCGCCGGACCAGGTCTGATCGGGTTTCCAAAGGGCCTCCGGCCCTTTGGCAGGGTTCGGGGCGTGCAGCCCCGAATTTGCAGGGCTCTGCCCTGCACCGGCAAAATGTCCAGGACCTTTTGAAACCTGGACTTTGCCCGGCATCACCGAGGCGGGGGGAGCCCCCCGGCTCGGCGAGGCCGGGTAACGATCAGGCGCCGTGCTCGTGCGGCTCGTGCTCCTCGACCATCTCACCCTGCAGCAGGGCCAGCGGCGCCCTGTAGTAGAGCTTGATGTCGTGGAACGGGTCCGTGAGGATCTTGGTCGCCCAGACCAGGCCGGTCTGCACGTCGCGCACGAAGAACAGCTGCACCGTGCGGAACAGCAGGCCGGCCATCGCGAGCCACAGCCAGATCCAGCCGACGTTGCGGATCAGGTCGGTGTTCGTCTGGTGCGGCGAGATCAGGCCGAACAGGCTCGGATCGAAGTAGAGCGGCAGCGGCGACAGCGCCCAGATCGCCAGCAGCACGATCTTGCGCTGCAGATTGTAGCCGACCTTGATCTCTTCCTTGTGCTCGTGCGTCGCGTGGTTGACGTGGTCGTACCCCTTCGGCTCGAAGAACAGGTGGCCCGCCTGCCGGCTCGTCATCGCCAGGAGCCAGCCGATCAGCGCCGCCGTCGCCGGATCCTTGAAGGCCACCGCGTAGGCCACCAAGAAGCTCACGGCGCTGACCACGTGCAGGCTCTGGTTGATCCGGTTGTGGTGGTAATAGCGGTGGTCGTCCCAGCGCTGGACGCGCAGGGTCTCAAGAAAACTCGCCATGCCGTGCTTCTCCGATCGAGGGTGGGGGACGGGTCAGAGGGCGCGCGGTCAGGCGTCGCGCTTGCGCAGGCGGATGAGGGAGAAATGGCCGAGCGGCGGCAGGGCCCGTCGCTCCACGACCTCCACGGGTGCCGTCGCGGCCCAGGCGGCGTAGCGCTCCCAGGAGAACTCGGTCCGCCATCCCAGGCGGCTCGTGATCGGCATCAGCGTGTGCTCGATCAGGCGCCGCAGGCCGCCCTCGGCCCCGATCCGGGTGGTGATGACGATCTCGCCGCCGGGACGCAGCACCCGGGCGAACTCGTCGAGGGCCGCCTCGGGGTTCGGCACCGCGGTCACGACGTACTGGGCGACGACCACGTCGAAGGACGCGTCCGCGAAATCGAGATGCTCGGCGTCCATCACGGCGAGGCGCTCGACGTTGCGCAGCGCCAAGCGGGCGACGCGGCTGCGCGCCTTCTCCAGCATCGGCGCCGAGATATCGATCCCGACGATGCTGGCGGCCCGCCGATAGGCCGGCAGCGACAGGCCGGTGCCGACACCGACTTCGAGGACACGTCCGCCGATCCGTTCGGCGGCCGCCGCCGCCAGGGTCCGGCCCTGGGCGAAGACCGGGCCGAACACCAGATCGTAGACCGGTGCCCAGCGGCCATAGGCCTTGGCGACGCCGTCGCGATCGAGGTCTGGACCGAGCGTCGCCGCCCGCGGTGAACCGGTGCCGTGCGTTCCGAGGGCCATGAGGGTCCTGTCTCTCGCTGTCTGTCAGGTTGAGGCGCCCGGCCGCCGGCCGCGCCGCGGGCCGATGGATCCGGGGTTCGGGAAAGGGCGGGCTCAGGCCCGGATCGGAACCGTGCGGGGTTCGAGCCGGCCGCTGGCGGCGCTGTCTCGGGCGGGGGGCGGGCGATCCGCCGATGACATCACGGACATCGCGAGCGCCCGGCGATCAGACGGGACGGCGGCGCCGGTGGCGCATCATCAAGCGGAACGTCATCGGCCCCACACCGTATCCCCGCAGCGATCTTTCCGCCGGCAAAGCTATGATTGTCGTTTGACGATGTTGTGACATCACAAAAGGTTCTTTTACCGATATGCACTTCGCTGGCAAAGCATTCGCCGCGAACATAATCTTTCGGCATCGGGAATCGTCTTGCGCCGCGGCCTTAGAGCCGTTCCCGACCGCGTTGCAAGCGGACCGGCTCGCAGTCCTGGATTCGACCCGCTTACTTATGCCGAACCGGTATCCCGTCGGCGGAAAGCGCTCCGGCAGATGGATGCGTGGCTTTGGAACCGGCATCGCCGACGCGGCGCCCGCCGGAAGGGTCCGGCGTCGAACGCGGCGCGGCGCCGTTCACGATGATGGCAAATGTCCATCCGGACGCCTCAGCGCGCGCGCGTGCATCGGCTATGGTCCGAATACCACACGGCCGGCGGACGGCGTGGCCGACATCATCTCGCCCTGTTATCGACGAGATGTTCCCCGGTATCAGTTGAGAAACGTGGCGCGATCTCGCGCCGAAGGAGTGTTGGGCGTGATCGAACAAATGCGGCGTATGACCCTTGCTGTGGCGGCGCTCGCCGGGCTCTCCGGCGTGGCCGGACAGGCGGAGGCCGCGCAGTGCGGCAACTCGGCGGCCGGGTTCGAGACCTGGAAGCGGGAATTCGCCCAGGAGGCGCGCGGCAAGGCCAGCGCGGCGAGCCTGGCGGCGCTGGAGACCACCAGCTACTCCACGGCGACGATCTCGGCCGACAGGGGCCAGCGCAGCTTCAAGCTGTCGCTGGAGCAGTTCCTGGCCAAGCGCGGCGGCCCGACCATCGTGTCGAAGGGGCGTCAGCTCAAGCGGACCCATGCCGCCCTGTTCGATTCGATCGAGCAGCGCTACGGCGTCCCCCCGGGCCCGCTCCTGGCGATCTGGGGCATGGAGACCGGCTTCGGCGCGGTCCGCGGCAACGTCAACACGCTCTCGGCGGTCGCGACGCTGGCCTATGATTGCCGCCGCTCCGAATACTTCACGGATCAGCTCTACGCGGCCCTGACCCTGGTCGACCGGGGCCTGCTGTCGTCGAGCACCCGCGGCGCCGCCCATGGCGAGGTCGGCCACACGCAGTTCCTGCCCAAGAACGTGCTGACCTACGGCACCGGCGACCTGAACAACGTCAACGCCGCCCTGTCGTCGACCGCGAACTTCCTGAAGGCGCATGGCTGGCGCCCGGGTGCCGGCTACCAGCCCGGCGAGCCGAACTTCGTGGCGCTCCAGGGCTGGAACGCGGCAACCGTCTACGAGCGGGCGATCGCGCAGCTCGGCAAGCAGATCGACAACGATTGAAGCTTGGCTGTTGGCGAATACTGTTCGGGCCAATCGGGTTGTACCGCTATTGGCCCGAAAATAGTCCCGATCGATCCTGAATCGACCACGCAGCTGCCGCAGAAAAGCCGGCCCGGTCCCGCTGTTTCGTCCCGGCGGGGCCGGCCGGCCCATCGATACCCATCGACGGTTCTCAGGGACCGCGGTGGCGATGATCCGGCAGGCGCCCGCTCCGCGACGAGAGCATTGGCGCCCGCATGGCTATCGACTCCGTGCCGCTCGGCGGCCCCACCACCCGGATGGCACGCCGCTCCTGTGCGGGCCCGCTGGCGGTCCTGACCGCGGCGGTCGCGCTGTCGGCCCTGGGGAGCGGGCTTCTTCAGCCGCCCCTTCAACGGGCCGACGACAGGCCGGCCGTTCCCGACCGCCAGAGCATGGGGTTCGAGTCGGCCCCGGATACCGTGCCGCTCGCGGCGGAAGCGCCGGTCGACGAGGCCTGGCGCGACGCGACCGGTGGTCCCCTGTCGCGCTGGGCGTGGTCGGGGATCGAACCCTCCCCAGCCCCGTCGATTCCGGCCCCCGTGCCGGAGACCCAAATCACGGAGCCCCCGCGCACGGCGATGACCGTTCCGCTCCCGGTTCCGAGGCCGCCCGAATTCCGGTCCGCGCGCGGACCCGATCTCGGCCGCAGGGCCGAGCGGCGCGTGGCCCGACGCGAGCTGCCGCCGCTTCCGGCACAGCCCCGCGAGGACGACCGCTCGTTCCTGGAGAAACTGTTCGGCGTCGAGCGCGCACCGGCCCTGGCCTACGCGGCCCTCGAGAGCCGGCCGGCCGATCTCGTGCCGCAGCGGCGCATCTCGCCGCCGCTCGCCCCCACCGACACGCGCCCCACGGCCGGGACCGCGATCTACAACATCGCGGCGCGCATCGTTATTTTGCCGAACGGCGAGAAGCTCGAAGCGCATTCCGGCCTCGGGGAAGGCCTCGACGAGCCGCGGATGGTCAACGTGCGGATGCGCGGCCCGACACCGCCCGGCACCTACGACCTCCGGGAGCGGGAGCAGCTGTTCCATGGCGTGCGGGCGATCCGGCTCACCCCGGTCGGCGGCAACGAGGCCGTCTACGGCCGCGTCGGGCTGTTGGCCCATACGTTCATGCTCGGACCGCGCGGTGATTCGAACGGGTGCGTCTCGTTCCGCGACTACGAACGATTCCTGCAGGCTTACCTGCGGGGCGAAATCCAACGCCTCGTGGTGGTGGCTGGCACGCAGGATCCGCTGCCGAGCCTGGCCGCGAGCCCGGCCCGCACCCAGATCGCCCGGAACGGCAACTGAGGCGTCTCGGGCCGGCGCTGGTTCCCGCCACTGCGCATCAGGCGGCGGGGCCCCGGTTCCGTCACAGCGATTCGGCCTTGATGAGCGCCTCCACCGATTGCAGGAAGCTGCGGCGGGCCTCGGGCTTCGCGTCCCGCAGGTACGCGGCGATGAGCGCGAGCAGGTATCCGGTCCCCTCGTCGGCGCCCTGGGCGACGGCGGCATCCTGCCCGCCACCGTAGAAGACCGATAACGGGAGGTCCAACGCGTCCGAGATGCGGGCCAGCCGCTCGCTGGGCTCAAACCGGGTGGTGTCGGAATCCCTCGTCATGAACACGTCTCCGGATACCGTCCGCGCAACGAACTGGCATACAAAATTTCAACTTCAATATTCTCCCTGTGAGTCATGTCGCCCGTGTCGACATGATCAAGCAAGATGCAAAATCGACGTCGGTGCCTAAAAACGGCTCACCGCGCCGAATCGATGGGTGTCTTTATACCGATTTGGTTCGATTGCACTAAGCTCGGCCGAGCCTATGCTATGCGTTGAAACGACGTTGTGATGTAGCGGCCGTCTGAAATCCGTTCGCGCTTCCCTGCCGGACAGGATCCGATCGACGGGCCGGTTCAAACGGCCGTCAGATGCCGAGGCGACCGATCGCGGGCAGCTTGATGCCCGGACGGCGCAGATCGATCCCGGCGACGCCGCCGAGCAGGTTCAACTCCAGCCCTTCGACCCAGGCGAGCGTCAACCCGAGATAGCCGCCGAGGTTGATCCGGATACCGGTCCCGGACGGCGTCCACCCGATCCAGCGGCCGTCATAGGGAAAGTCCTTGCCGATCGCCGTGGCGGGGAGGCTGGCCCGCATCTCGGGCACCGCCGCCATCACGGCCGCCACGAAGGTGTTCGAGTTCGGACCCGGCCACACCACGTAATCTCCGGGGCGCGCGTAGCGGTACTCGGCCACGGCCTTGCGGATGCGCGGCAGCATCGCTTCCGCGTCGGACCCGTCCGCCGCGAACACGATCTCGGGCGGGTTGCCGAACCAGCGCCCGTCCGGGACGAAGCGGTCGATCCAGATCGGCTCGCCCCAGGCCGTGTAATCGAAGCGCCGGTATCTGCGTTCGCCGGTCCCCTTGATCACGATCCAGCTGTGGGTCGCCACGATCCCGCGCCAGCTCACGGTGCGGGCGGAGAAGATCCGGACGACGGCCGAGGGATTCGATTCGGCCGGCGGAAGCAGGCCGGCGCTGGACCGGTCCGCGGAGCGCCAGTCGCCGCTCGCGCGCAGCCAATACAGGGTCGCCGAGACCGCGACCGGTACCAGGAAGACGAGGACGAGCGCGAGGAACGCGAACCTGAGCAGGGACACGGGTTTGGCCGGGGCGTGATGGACGATGCTTCTCATGTAGGCACGGATCGGGCCCGTTCCCATGCGGCCGAACGGAGCGCGCCGGCCGGGCCCGCGTACGGTCACGACGGCTGTGACAACGCCTCGAGGAAAAGCGTCGTGGCCAGGAGGTCGGCGCACCCGCCGGGACTGAGCCGCGCCGACACGAAGCTGCGATGGATCCTCACGGCGCGGTCACGCCAACCCGGGTCGGCGATTCCCCCCGCTTCGAGGAAATCCGTCGCGGCGGCTTGCGCCCGGGCCAATCCTTCGGCGCCGCCGCGGTGAAGCAGGTTGGTGTCGTCCAGGATCGCGAGGAGCGCGAAGAAACACTGGACCCGTGCAGCCTGAGGATCGTCCGGCGCCTGGGCACGGCCGAGGCGCAGGGCCGGAAGGCCCACGGCCCGGATGGTCGGGAAACCGGCGGCGGCTTCCGCGCTGGCGCCCCCGACACCGTAGCGGCGGGCGGCCCGACCGCCATGGCTGTCGGCGGAAGTCTGCGCCCTCGCGATGGCCCCGCCCCACAGCCGGCCCACGGCCTCGGCCCGGGCCTCGGCCGAGGCCGGGATGTCCCCGGTGACACCGGCGCCGGCACAGATCAGCCCCAGGGCGAAGATCGCGCCGCGATGGGCGTTGACGCCGCCGGTCGCCTCCAGCATCGCCGCCTCGGCCCGCAACCCGATCGCCCGCAGCTCGTCCATTCCAGCGCCTTCGCGGCCGGCCGACACGAGCGCCACGAAGAACGGCCGGATCGCCGCCGCGCTCCGCCGCAGGGTGCCGGCATCCATGTCATGGTGGCTGCCGGAATCGACCGGGCTGACGAGACCGGGCTTGGGCCACGTCTCAAGCTCGTCGATCAGCGCCGCGTGCGCGAGATCCGCCACGCGCTCGGGCCAAGGGTCCGAAGCGTGCTGCATGTCCTGAACGCACAGGTCGAAGATGCGGCCTCTCCCACGCGGCTACGATCGATCGTGCTGCCCGGCCCCGCGCGATCTGCGGCCCGTGCAGATAACGGCTTGTCGGCAACGGTAAGCTGCTACGCACCACCCGCGCAGCGGTCAATCGAACCGCTGCGACGGGCGTCCGAGCGGGCCGCGCCCTCAAAGCCGTCAAAACGTTCCGACAAATCGCTCCGGCAATTGCCAAAGATCAGGCGCCTGCGCCCAACTCTTGCGCTCGATAGCGTCGGCGAATAGTCTCTTCGTCGTTTCGAAGAGATTTTCCCCGGCGCGCAGCTGGATGCGTCGTCTCGTGAGTCCGGCAAGCTCGGTCTTGATATGATCCCGAAACTCTGACGGCGGAATGGCGTGGTGCGAATCCGGAATACTGATCGGTGCGGCGGCGTTGCGCTTCTTCTGGCGCTCGAACAAGATATCGTTGTCGCAATGCGCAAGATGAAACAAGAACAGATCGCCGAATTTCGGTCGATGATCGTGGACGACACAGTGAAAACCGATATGCCAATCGGTACGCTTTGAGATCAGCGTCGCCTTGCAGAGGGACGAGATCGAGCGGATATATCCGCGTTGCAGCGATATCGGCCGCTGGAGGTCGATCGGTGCCTCACCCTCCACATGGCGGACGTCGGCGCCGAACAGATCGAGGACCGGCGGCACATCCCGCGACGCGATATAGTCCGACAGTGATGATGCGACATCCGGATCGGCAATGACCAATTCGTCGGTATCGGTGAAGAGCACGCATTTGAAACCGATGAACAACGAAGCACAAAAATCGCGAATTGTATTCACGCGCGCCCATTCGTCCAGCGGCGTCCTGGGCAACCGGATCCGGTTCGCTGGGATCCCCATCGTCGAGCCGTCATCGGATCCGTGATCGAGAACGTAACAGTTCTCGGCCCCGACCTGCCGGTCGTAATGCCTCAACCACAGCGGTAACATCGTGCTTTCATTGTAGGCCATGGTGACCACGGCGAGCGGCCTTTTCTGCACCGGACCTTTTCCTCCGCAACGAAATGTCGATCCTCCGCCGCCATCGTACGCGGCGGCACGCTAATGAGGAGCTAAGCTGAACATGGAGCGAGCGCCCCAACTGTTGCGATCTCTGAGCAAGGACGCGCGGATCATCGAGATCGGACCCAGTTTCAATCCACTTGCTCCGAAGCGCGACGGTTGGAACACGATCGTCGTCGACCACGCGTCGCGCGAGGACCTCCTCCGGAAATACCATGATCAGACGATAGATCGGATCGAGGAGGTCGACATCGTCTGGACCGGCGGTTCTCTTGCCGATGCGGTCCCGAGCGATCAGCATGGACGTTTCGACGCCTTCATCGCCAGCCACGTCATCGAGCACACCACCGACATCGTGACGTTCCTAAAGGCCGCGGAGACGTTGCTGAAGCCGGATGGCGTCGTGATCCTGGCCGTGCCGGACAAACGCAAGTGCTTCGACTTCTACCGCCCGCTCTCCGGCACGGCAGACGCGATCACGGCGTTCCTCGAGCGCCGGGACCGGCACACGCTGCGCACGCATATCGACTACGCCTTGAACATGGCGTTGAAGCCGGGCGGTGCCGGCGCTTGGGCCGCCGGCGACTGCCAGCCGGCCGAACCGGTCTGCCCGCTTACCGACGCACCGCAATGGCATGCGGCCGCCCAGCGTCCCGATTACACCGACGCGCATGCCTGGGTGTTCGTGCCGTCGAGCTTCAGCCTGATGATCCTGGAATTGTCGCTGCTCGGCTATCTCGATCTTGCGGTCGAGGACATCCAGGAGCGGCATGCGACGGAGTTCTTCGTCTGGCTGCGCAAGGGTGCATCGCGCCCCTCCGACGACGAGGCCCAGCGGCAACGCACAGCCCTGATGCAGCGCGTGATCCTGGAACTGGCCGATCAGGCACGACAATTACCGGACGGGCCGCTCAGCGAGACGGCGGCGACCTTACGCGACCGGCTCCTGCGCGCCGAATACCGCACGGCAGCGCTGAAGCGAGTGCTCGCGGCCGTGCAGGCCAGCACCGGTCGGTTCGGCCTGAAGCGCCGCCGGTTCAGGGAGCTGATCGCGCTCGCCGGCCAGGACGTTCCCGCGAACGCCCTGGCTCCGATCCAGCACCAGATTCTGCTGAACGAGGCGACGAAGATCCTGCACCCGCGGAAAGCCTCCGACGATCCGGCGGGGCCCGGCGAGGACGATCCGATGCTGGCCGACAACGCGGTCCTGGTCGTGCCGATCGGCGCGGCGCAGTTCGCGGATCCGCTCCTGGCCGCCGAGCTGGCGCGGGAACGCCAGCGGTCGCTGGCCGTGCGGGTCGTGCTCGAGGCCGTGTCGAAATCCCTGGGCCCCCGCTCCTGGGACAAGAAACGGTTCAAGGCGATCATCGCCAAGGCCGCCCAGGAGACGCCCACCGAGGGCCCGGTCGCAGTGCGTCACGCGGTGCTGGCGGAGGAAAGCCGGAAGGTTCTCGGCGTCCCCCTCGCCTGAGGTGTCAGCGCGCCGGGGGCGCCCAGATTGCGAGGGCGGACGCGTCCACCGGACGGGGCAAGAGGCGTTCGGCCCGGAAGGCGTCGGCGATCTTCTGCTGCTCGGAGAGGCCGGTCCGGGTCACCGGCTCCACCCGGTAGCTGCGCCGCGCGTTCGCCCGCAGGATCACCTCCGGTTCGATCTTCCACAGGGGCGCCAGGCGCGCGGCCGCGTCGTCCGGCTGCGCCTTCACCCAGGCGCCGGTCTCGGCCAGCTGGACGAACAGCGCGGCAAGCACCGGACCGTTGGCGGCCACGTAGGGGTCGGCCGCGAGGTAGTAGCGCTTGTATTGTGACAGCCCGGTGCCGTCGCGCAGGACCCGCGCGCCGGATTGCTGCCGGGCGGCGGACAGGAACGGATCCCAGGCGACCCAGGCCTCGACGCCGCCGCTGGTGAGCGCGGCCCGGCCGTCCGCCGGCGTCAGGTAGGCCGGGGTGATGTCCTTGAAGGTCATGCCCGCCTCCGCGAGGGCGGCGAGCAGCAGGTAATGGCTGCCTGCACCCTTGGTGACGGCGACCCGCTGGCCGCGCAGGTCGGCCACTGTCTTGGCGGGCGAGGCTTCGGGCACCAGGATCGCCTGCGCGTCCGGGGAGGGCGCTTCCTGGGCGATGTAGGTGATCCGGGCCCCGGCTGCCTGCGCGAAGATCGGCACGGTGTCGGCCACGTCGGCCGAGACGTCGATCTGCCCGGCGTTCAGCGCCTCCATGATCGGAAGCCCGCTCGTGAATTCGTGCCAGGACAGCGCGGTCCCGAGGGGTGCCAGCGCCTTCTCCAGGTTGCCGTTCTGGCGCAGCAGCGCGATCAGCGTCGAGGACCGCTGGTAGCCGATCCGCAGTACCGTGGCCGCCCGGGCGGCGCGCTGAGGCGTGAGAAGGGCGACTGCGGCAAGGCCGGCGATCAGGCTTCGGCGGGAGGCGGGCATCGGGTGATCCGAGGTGGGGAGCGATGACGGCACTCTACCACCGGGCGCGGGCCTCCGGGGCAAGCGGCGGGTGTGACGCAGCCGGCCGATCCCGATCAGGTCGCCTGGCCGAGGATCTCCAGGATCGTCCGGCGCAGGCGAATGAGGTCGGGATCGTCCCTGTGGCGGGGGTAGGGGACCTCGACCGGGATTTCCGCCCGGATCGCGGCCGGGCGGTCGCCGAGCACGATCACGCGCTCGGCCAGGATCAGCGCCTCTTCGACGTCGTGCGTGACCAGCACTGCCGTGAAGCGTTTCTCCTGCCAGAGGCGCAGGATCTCGGCCTGCATGGCCAGCCGGGTCAGCGCGTCGAGCTTGCCCAACGGTTCGTCGAGGAGCAGCAGGCGCGGCTCGTTGACCAGCGCCCGGGCCAGGGCCGCCCGTTGGGCCATGCCGCCGGAGAGTTGGTGCGGATAGGCGTCCGCGAAGCCGGACAGCCCGACGAGCCCCAAGGCTTGCTCGATCCGCGCCGCGCGGGCCGTCCGGCCGACGCCCTGGGCCTCGAGCCCGAGCGCCACGTTCCCGCGCACGGTCCGCCAGGGGTAGAGCGTCGGATCCTGGAAGACGAGCAGGCGGGACGGATCCGGCCCCTCGACCAGCTGGCCGTCGACCGTGATGGCGCCCTGGTCGGGCGGCTCCAGCCCGGCGACGAGCCTCAGCAGCGTGGACTTGCCGCATCCCGAGGGGCCCAGCAGAGCCAGAACCCGCCCGGCGCGACGGTGAGGCTGACGCGATCGAGCACCGACAGGGGCGCGCCGCGGATATCGAAGGCGTGGCTCACCGCCTCCGCGTGCAGGCTCGCGCCGAGAACCAGGTTCGCTGGACGTTCCAACGCGTCGGCTACCATTGCACCAGCCCCTTCTGCCACGCGAGCAGGCGGTCGCGCAGACGGAACAGCAGGGTGATCAGCGACGAGCACATCAGGGCCATCACGATCAGCGCCGCGTACATGTTGGCGTAGGCCGCCCAACCTTGCGCCCATTGCAGGTACCAGCCGAGGCCCGATTTCACGCCGAGCATCTCGGCCACCACCAGCACCGCGAAGGAGCCGCCGAGCCCCATGAACAGCCCGACGAAGACGTGCGGCAGCGCTGCCGGGATCGCCACCCGCAGGATGAGGAAGCTGCGCGAGGCACCGAGCGTCCGCGCCACGTCGAAATAGGCCTTGTTGACGCCTGCCACCCCGGACCAGGTCAGCACCGTCACCGGGAAGCCGGTGGCCAGAGCGACCAGGAAGGTGCTGGCCGACCACGAAGACGGGAAGACGAAGAAGGCGAGCGGCAGCCACGCGGTCGCCGGGAGCGGGCCGACGAAGCGCAGCACCGGATGCGCCCAGTAGCCGACCGCCTTGGAGGTTCCGATGGCGACGCCGAGGACGAAGCCGACGCTCGACCCGATGGCGTAGCCGCCCGCCAGCAGGATCAGCGAGTTCAGCGTGCTGCCGCCGAGCTTTCGCCAATCGTCGAGGAATACCTCCAGGATCGCCTGGGGCGGCGGGAAGAACGGCATCGGCAGGAGATCGAGCTTCGCCGTGACCAGTTCCCAGGCCAGAAGGGCGACGGCCACCGCAGCCAGCCACGGGCTCCCGTGCCGCAGACGCGCCCCGATCGTGCCGAGCGAGCCGGCGAGGAGACCCAGCGGCAGCAGCGCGAGCCCGATGGCTGCCGATCCCTGCGCGAATACGGCCGTCCTCGGGAAGTCGCCCGCCTCGGGCAACTGCGATGTCAGGCCCGCGAGCGCCAGCCAGGCGAGGCCGGCCAGGACGATGCGCCAGGGCGGACCAGAAAGGCGGGCGGGTTCGGCGGCGGTGCTGCGCGGGGCCGTCCCGGCGGTGATGCTTCCGGACATGAGGCGGCTCAGCTCAGCACGTCGGCGTAGATCCGCTCGGCGAACTTCGCCGTATCGGTCGAGCGCTTCAGGACGTTCACCAGCTTCAGCTCATCGCCGTAACGGGCGAGTTGCTCCTTGAGACGGCCGCCGACCGGACTGTCGCCGTGCTGCTGGCTGCGCAGCATCGTGGCGAGATCCTCGATGGATCCCTTTCCGCCATACCCGGCAAACGCCTTCGCGGCCGCTTCCGGGTTCTCGTGGACGGCGTGGCCGCCCTCCAGGATCGCCCGGGTAAGGGACGCGGCGACCGCCCGGTCGTTCCGCAACAGGCTGCCGCGGACCGCCACGACGCAGCAGGTGCGGTCAGCGTATTCCCCCGACAGGTTCGTCGCGATCTCGGTGAAGCGCGGGTCCTTCAACCAGATCCAGGTGCGCGGGTCGCCGTCGGCCAGGGCCTGCGCCTCACCCTTCTGCACGGCGAGATTCAACAGGTCGGCCGGGTATTGCCGCCACGTGACGCCGCTGTCGGGGTCGATCCCGACCTTGGCCAGCTGAAGGCTGAAGAAGTTTTTGGCTGGGCTCGCCTGGTCGCTGATCGCGATGGTCTTGCCCTTGAGCGATTCGATGTCGGTGATGCCGCTGGACCTGTCGGCCAGCAGCCTCAGGCAGCCGCCATGCAGGCCGGCGGTGATCTTCACGTCGAAACCCTGCTCCAGGGGCTTGAGCCAGCGTAGAGCCATGCCGATCCCGGCATCGGCCTTGCCGGTCGCGATGGCCTCCAGGAGGGCCTCGGTCGCACCGCCGAAATTGACGAACTCGACGTCGAGGCCGTGCTTGGCGAAGATGCCCTGCTCCTTGGCGAGCGGGGCGGCGGCGGTGCAGATCGCCGTGGCGTTCCAGGCCAGCTTGACCGGCCGCAGCGGGCCCGATGGAGCCTCGACCGCCGCTGGCCGGCAGAGCGGACCGGGATCGAACGGCGCGCCGGGTCCGGGCGCCCAAGCCTGGCTCGCGCCCATCCCCAAGCCGAACGGGGCGGCCATCGCGGCGACGCCCGCCCGCAGCATCAGGCGGCGCGAGGGCATACGGCCGCACGCTTCGGATCCCGAATCTGACGGGTCGTCGATCATCGCACGTCTCCGGGCCGCGCGAACGCGCGGTAGGCTGGGCCGACGCAGGAGGTGGCCCGACCGCGCGGCCGAGCACATCGTGCATCCTCAATTCGGGTGAATGATCCGTCGAGGGATCAACGGATCCAATATTCAGTCAAGCCGACGCCGAGTCAATGAAAGCGTCTTCTGATCTTTTCGTGGACTCGGAAACGTTTTTCGCTTGCTTGCCCGAAAGACGCGGACGATCTCCAGCGCCGCCCCCGACGGCGGATCACTTCAGGCGGTGCCGACGCGATATTGGCGTGGCGGCTCGGTGCCGTTCACCGCGAAGGCGCCGACGATCCGGTCCCGGTAGATCCGTGGGTTGTGCGACGCGATGGTGCGGGCGTTGCGCCAGTAGCGGTCGAGGCCGAGCCTCTGCTTCACCGCCGAAGCGCCCAGCGCGTCGAACAGGATCGTGGTCGCCTCCAGCACGAGGTTGGTGACCACCGTGACCGCCTGGTTGACCTCGACATCGGCGAGCGCCGTGGCGCGCACCGCCTGCGCCTCGGTCCCCCGGCCACCCGCGTCGCGGTGCTGCTCATAGGCGCGCTGCAGGGCCTCGGCCGCCTTCAGCGCCACGGCGCCGGCCGCGTAGGCATTGCCGCGCACCCGGCCGACCACGGCCAGGATCTGCGGATCCTCGGCATTCCGCCCGGCATTGCCGTGGCTGTAGACACGGGTCCGCTCGGCCACCAGGCGCCCGACATCCTCGGCGGCGGCACGCCCGATGCCGGCGAGCGTCGCGAGGTGGACGAGCTGGAAGAACGCCATCGCGTAGGGGAAGCGGGCCGGATCGGGCTTGATCAGGTCGGGCGGCAGGACGACGTCGTCGAAGCGGATCGTGCCGCTCGCGGTAAGCGCCTGGCCGAACCCGTCCCAGTCGTCGACGATCGTGACGCCCGGCGCACCGGTCGGGACAGCCGCCACCAGGGCCGCCCCGTCCTCGTCATCGGCCGAGAGGTGGATGTAGTCCGCGAACAGGGAGCCGGTGGTGTAGAATTTTCTGCCCGACACGACCCGCTCGGCACCCCGCCGACGGACCACGGTGTCGAACTGGCCGACCTTGGCGGATCCGGTCTCGGAGACACCGCTGCCCACGGTCTCGCCGGCGGCGATCCTGGCGATCCAGCGGGTCCGCCAGTCCGGCGCGGTCGAGCCGAGCACGTCCTCGGTGAAGCCGAAATGGGCGCGCAGGGCGTTGGTGACATTGGAATCGGCCTGCGACAGCTCGATCAGCAGGTTGAACAGCTCGGGCAGGCTGGCCCCGTGGCCACCGGCCTCGGACGGCAGGCGCAACGT
>Ga0265798_10005823_pt1 | contig 16407 bp, 14 predicted proteins | sample P3T30metagenome_FD_192430 | JGI IMG/M metagenome (GOLD analysis project Ga0265798, IMG submission 192430) | Plant litter microbial communities from East Loma Ridge, Irvine, California - P3 T30 | ecosystem: Environmental > Terrestrial > Plant litter > Unclassified | place: USA: California... | reverse complement strand
CCGTGGAAGGCGACCAACCGCGTGCTCGCCGGCCCGTTCAAGACCGATGCCGAGGCACGCACGTTCGTCAATCAGCTCGCCAAGGAAGGCGTCCCGACGTTCACCTTCACCAGCGATCCGGGCGAAATCATCACGAAGCTGCCGGCCAAGTGAGCTACCGCGCGCCCTGGGCATCGGACCCGGCGCGCAGCAAAGGACGGCTTCACGAGGAACAGAACGGGTCCACGCGCGGGCCGCGCGACGCCTTCCAGCGCGACCGCGACCGCATCATCCACTCGATCAGCTTCCGTCGTCTGCGCCACAAGACGCAGGTGTTCATGGCGCCCGATGGCGATCATTTCCGCGTCCGCCTGACGCACAGCCTTGAGGTCGCGCAGATCGGCCGTACGATCGCGCGGACGCTGGCGCTGAACGAGGACCTGACCGAGGCGCTCTGTCTAGCACACGACATCGGCCATCCGCCGTTCGGCCATGCCGGCGAGGATGCGCTGAAGGCGGCGCTGACCGGCCAAGGCGGCTTCGATCACAACGGCCACACGCTGCGCACGTTGATGACGATCGAGCGGCCTTACCCGTTGTGGAACGGGCTGAACCTGACATGGGAAACGCTCGAAGGCCTCGCCAAGCATAACGGCCCGGTGCGGCATCCGGGCTGGGCGCTGGCGACGGCGGACGCGGAATACCCACTCGCTCTGACCAGTTTCTCGAGCCTCGAAGCGCAGGTCGCGGCGATCGCCGACGATATCGCCTACGACAATCACGACATCGACGATGGCCTGCGCGCAGGGCTGCTGACGCTCGACCAGATGCTCGCCGTACCGCTGGTCACGCGCGGCTGGGACGACGTGCGGCGGCGCTTCCCAGATATCGACCCGAAGCGCCTGGTCGGCGAGCTCGTCCGCACGCAGATCGGGACGATGGTCAACGACCTGATCGCCGAGACGCGCCAGCGGATCGCGGCGAGCGGCGTCACCAGCGTCGACGACGTCCGCGATGCGGGGCAGTGCCTGGTGGGCTTCTCGCCCGAAATGCGCGAGGCGGAGCGCGACCTGAAGCGGTTCATGTACGCCAACCTCTATCACCACCCGCGCCAGCTCGCGGCGGCGGATGCGGCGCATGGGATCGTGTCGGGGCTGATCGCGGTGTACCGTGACGATCCGGCGACGATCCCCGAGGAATGGCGCGAACGGCTGCCGACCGAAGACCCCCATCGCAGCCGGCATATCGCGGACTTCATCGCAGGGATGACGGATCGGTATGCGGTATCGCGCTACCGCGAACTGGTCGGCCCGATCGACTTGCCCGAGGGGTTCTGAGCGACTGATCCTCCCCCGCCAGGGGGAGGTGGCGCCGAAGGTGACGGAGGGGGAGGACGCGCAACCGATGTCGGCGCTTACCTCCCCCTCCGTCCGGCAAGTGCCAGCCACCTCCCCCTGGCGGGGGAGGATCGAAACAGTAAATCGCACCAAACGCAAAACGGCGGCCGGACCGAAGTCCGACCGCCGCTGCAATCACTAAAACCCAGTCGGCTCAGCGCGTGACCGAAGCGATCCCGCCAGCCGCGCCGTTGGCTTCGTTGGTCTTGAACGCGACCGGGACGCCGGCCGAGACACCCGATACGCGGTCACCGCGAACGATCAGGTGGAACTTCTGGCCCGACGGATAGCGACGGCCGTCGATGACCTGGCGGCCATGGTCCTGCGTCGAGGTATAGACGTACGTGCTGCCCTCATGGACGAAGCTCTGCTTGCCGTCGGCGGCCATGCCGATCGTCGAGGTGAGGGCGGCCGCTGCTGCTGCGATGATCTTGATGGTCGTGCGCATGATCGTATCTCCCGAAGTGCGTCGAGCCGGATCAGGTCTTTCACCCAACTCTCGAGTCAGTGAAATATTGCGGTGCAGCATGAGTTGCAATTGCAAACCGATCCGTCGCGATTGCATCAACTGCAACGATGAACGGCCCCCTGCATGCGACCAGCGCGGCGGGTGACATACTTCCACGACAATTGCCGCGTACACTCGAACGCGAAGGAGAAATGTCGTGTCTGCTTCCAGTATCGCGCTCAATCGGTTCGGCCTCGGCGCGAGGCCGGGTGATGCTATCGTCGGCGATCCGGCGAAGTGGGTGCTAGCGCAGTGCGAACGGTTCGAGCCGCGGCCACCTGTCATCTCGAGCGCGCCTACGACGGCGGGCATCTCAACAGGTCTCGTCGCTTATTATGCGCAGGAAAAGGCGATCAGGGCGCAATTCGGTCCGCGCACGCCGAAAGCCGCGATCGGCATGGACGGGAAACCCGTGGTCGCCGCTCCAACGATGTCCGGCGCGATGAGCCCCGCACCCGTGTCGCCGGGCGTTGCACCCTCAAGCATGGCTCAGGCCCCCATGGCGCCGGGGGCGATCGATCCAGGCGCGGCCGCACGACAGGAAGCGCGACAAGTCATCGGCAAGCAGAGCCGCAACGATTATGGCGCGGCGGTCGCGGCGCGGACGATGGCGGCGCTGACCGGCGACGTACCGTTCGTCGAGCGTCTCGTGCATTTCTGGGCGAACCATTTCGCGGTCTCGACGGAGAAGTTCGAGGTGATGGCGCTTGCCGGGCCGATGGAGTTCGAGGCGATCCGCCCGCATGTGCTCGGCAAGTTCGCCGACATGCTGAACGCGGTCGAGCGCCATCCGGCGATGCTGCTGTATCTCGATCAGGCGGTGTCGATCGGCCCGGACAGTGCGTTCGCCGTTCGGAAGACCAGACGCCGCACCGGGCTGAACGAAAATCTCGCGCGCGAGATCATGGAGTTGCACACGCTCGGCGTCCGCAGCGGTTACAGTCAGGCCGACGTCACCGAGTTCGCGCGCGCGATGACCGGCTGGACGGTCGCGGGGATCGGTCGTGGTCCCGGCGCGCGCATGCAGGACGACTCGCGCGCGGGCGCGTTCCTGTTTCTCGACGACGTTCATCAGCCCGGCGATCGCACCGTGATGGGCAAGCTCTATCCCGCGGCGGGGGAGGCGCAGGCGCAGGCGGTGCTCTCCGACCTGGCCGTCCACCCGGCGACCGCGACGCACATGGCGACCAAGCTCGCGCGGCATTTTGCCGGCGATGCGCCGCCCCCGGCGATGGTCGCACGGCTAAAGACGGCGTTCCTGAAATCGGGCGGTGACCTGCCGACGGTGTACCGCGCGCTGGTTGCGTCGCCCGAGGCTTGGGTGACCCGGCCGGTGAAGTTCAAGTCGCCCTGGGAATGGTATGTCTCGACCCAGCGCGCGCTCGGCACGACGACGGTCCAGCCCGGCGTCACGGTGGGGATGATGAACCAGCTCGGCCAGCCGATCTGGCAGCCGGGGCAGCCGATCGGGTATGACGACGTCGCCGCAGCCTGGGCCGGGCCCGATGCGATCATGCGACGGGTCGAGGCGGCGGAGCGGTTCGCGGCGCGCGCCGGACCGGTCGATGCGCGAGCGTTGGCGCCGAGGCTGTTTCCTGCCTCGCTCAGCCCCACTACCGCGCAGGGTCTGTCGCGCGCGGAAAGCCCGGCACAGGCGCTCGCGCTGTTGCTCGTCGCTCCAGAATCGCTGCGGAGATAGTCATGCTTGACCGTCGTTCCTTCCTCTCGACCGGTACGCTCGGCGTGCTGGCGTCGGCCTTTGCACCGCGCATCGCCTTCGCGCGTGCGGCGACCGACAAAAGGTTCGTGTTCATCATCCAGCGCGGCGCGGCCGATGGTCTCGGGACGATCGGGGCGGTCGGCGACCCGGCGTTTGCAGGCGTGCGTGGCGATCTCGCGGCGGACTTTGCGACGGGCGCCAAGCTCGACGGCATGTTCACGCTGCATCCGGCGATGACCGCGAGTGCCGGGCTCTACACGCAAGGCCAGGCGTTGTTCGCGCACGCGATCGCCTCGCCCTACCGGGATCGCTCGCATTTTGACGGCCAGAACGTGCTCGAGACGGGGGGCGCGAGTGCGTATCAGGTCCGCGACGGCTGGCTGAACCGGCTGCTTGGCGTGCTGCCTGCGGACGAGGCACGTGCGATTGCGGTCGCGGCGACCGTGCCGATGGCGTTGCGAGGGCGGCGCGAGGTGGCGTCTTATGCGCCGTCGAGCTTGCCCGACGCGTCCGACGACCTGCTGCAACGCGTGGCGATGCTGTACGAGGGCGACCAGCAACTCCACGGCTTGTGGAACGAGGCGATGGCGACACGGCAACTCACCAGCGATCTCGCGCAGGACGGCGGGCGTAATGCCGCCGCGACCGGTGCGCTCGCCGCGCGGTTGCTCAAGCCCGACACCGGCGCGCGGATCGCGATGATCGAGACCGGCGGCTGGGACACGCACACCGGCCAGCGTGGCCGCCTCACCGCGCAGTTGAAGGGCCTCGATGCGATGGTCGCGTCGTTGCAGGCGGGGCTCGGGCCATTATGGGCAGACACGATGGTGCTGGTCGCGACCGAGTTCGGACGGACCGTCGCGGTCAATGGCACCGGGGGGACGGATCACGGGACGGGCACGTCTGCGATGCTGTTTGGCGGCGCCGTGAAGGGGGGCAGGGTGGTGTCGGATTGGCCGAGCCTCGCCCCTGCTGCGCTGTACGAGGCACGCGATTTGAAGCCGACGATGCAGCTCGATGCGTTTATCGGCGGAGCGGTCTCGTCGCATTTTGGCGTCGAGCCGGAGCGGGCGATGGCCGCGCTGTTTCCTGCGAGCGCGAAGACCGCGGCGATCGAGGGGTTGGTGCGGGTCTGAGATCCTTTCCTACTGCCTGACGCCACTTCTGTTCCCTCGCGAACGCGGGGGCACAGGATCTCGGGCGGTGATCGTGGTTTAGCTGGGGCCCCGCGTCCGCGGGGGAACGGGGATGGCTTTCCGATGTGGCGGATCTAGCCGGGCGGTGCTGGCGGCCGCCCCTCCGACGGGATTAAAATTGAGCGCCGCGCCGCGATGGTCTAGAGCGCGCGTTTCCTTGACGTACCGGGACTGCCATGACGCTCTACACCCGTTTCGCCGCGCATATTGATGCGGCGCTCGACACCCTGACCGAAGCGGGAACGCTGCCGGCTGGTCTCGATCGCAAGAACGTCACGGTCGAACCGCCGCGCGACACCAGCCACGGCGATCTCGCAACCAACGCCGCGATGGTCCTCGCCAAGCCTGCCAAGACCAATCCGCGCGTTCTCGCCGATGCGCTGGTCGCCGAACTGTCGAAGCTCGAGGACGTCGCTTCGGCGAGCGTGGCGGGCCCTGGCTTCATCAACATGAAGCTGACCGACGACGCCTGGCGCGCCGAACTGGCCGCGATCCCCGAGGCTGGTGCCGACTATGGCCGGTCGAAGCAGGGCGACGGGATCACGGTCAACATCGAGTATGTGTCGGCCAACCCGACGGGCCCGATGCACATGGGCCATTGCCGCGGCGCGGTGGTCGGCGATGCGCTCGCCAGCCTGCTGGAGTTCGCCGGTCACAAGGTGATCCGCGAATATTACGTCAACGATGCCGGCGGGCAGGTCGACGTGCTCGCGCGGTCCGTCCACCTCCGTTACCGCGAAGCGCTCGGCGAGACCGTCGAGATCCCCGAGGGCCTGTATCCGGGCGACTATCTCGTCCCCGTCGGCCAGTCGCTCGCGAAGGAGTTCGGCGACCGCTATGTCGGCGCGCCCGAGAGCGAGTGGCTGGCGATCTTCCGGACGCAGGCGGTCGCGGCGATGATGGTGATGATCCGCGCCGACCTTGCGCTGCTTGGGATCGAGCACGAGGTGTTCGCATCCGAGGCCGAACTTCAGGCTGCGAAGAAGCCGGAAGCGGCCGAGGCGGAACTGCGTGCGCGCGACCTGGTCTATGACGGCGTGCTCGAGGCGCCGAAGGGCGAGACGCCCGACGATTGGGAGCCGGTCGAGCTGCCGCTGTTCCGCTCGTCGCAGTTCGGCGACGACCAGGATCGCCCGATCAAGAAGTCGAACGGGTCCTGGACCTATTTCGGCGCCGATCTCGCCTATCATTTCCAGAAGAGCCAGAGCGCCGACCAGCTGATCGACATCTGGGGGGCGGATCATGGCGGCACGGTCAAGCGGATCGTCGCGGCAGTGGCGGCGCTGACCGGCGGCAAGACGCGGTTCGACGTCAAGCTCGTCCAGATGGTTCGGCTGTTGCGCAACGGCGAGCCGGTCAAGATGTCGAAGCGGTCGGGCAATTTCGTCACGCTGGCCGACGTCGTGCGCGAGGTCGGCAAGGATGTCGTGCGCTTCACGATGCTGACGCGGCGGTCGGATGCGCAGATGGATTTCGACTTCGCCAAGGTGGTCGAGGCGTCGAAGGACAACCCGGTTTTCTACGTCCAGTACGCGCATGCGCGGATCGCATCGCTGCATCGGCGCGCGGCAGAGGCGGGAATTACGCCGATGTCTGCCGATTTGTCCCGGCTTGATACGGACGAACTGGCGCTCGTACAGCTCGCGGCGCAGTTCCCGCGGCTTGTCGAGATCGCGTCGACGGCGCGCGAGCCGCATAGAATTGCGTTCTATCTCTACGACTTGGCCGCGGCCTTCCATGCGCTGTGGAATGTCGGCAACGATCGCCCCGATCGTCGCTTCCTGGTCGTCGAGGATCCGCAGGCCACCGCGGCACGGCTTTTCTTGGCGTCCGCTATAGGGCAGATTATTCATAATGGCCTCGCCATCATGGGTGTCGAAGCGGTTTCGGAGATGAAGTAATGGCCGAAGACATGGATCTGCGTGAGGAAGACCGGCTCCCCTGGCTCGAAACCGTCGAGCCGGACGAGCAGGATACGGTCGGCATCGGCCGCGTCATCGCGCTGGTCGTGCTCGGCCTGGCGGTGCTCGCCGCGATCATCTTCGGTATCTACAAGCTGCAGCAGCGCGCGCCGACCGGCGACGGCCAGATGATCGCCGCGCAGGAGGGCGACTACAAGGTCAAGCCCGACGACGCCGGTGGCCTGAAGGTCAAGGGCGAGGGCGACTCGGCGATCGCGACCAGCGCGGGCAAATCGGGCAACGGCGCGATCGACCTGCGCGGCGTGCCGGAAGCACCGGTTGCAGGCAAGCGTGCGGTTGCGGCTAAGCCCGATGACGCCGCGGGTCGCAATGCGGTCGCGCAGGTTCCGGCCTCGGGTGGTCGACTGGTTGCTGCGGCACCCCTGGCGCCATCGAAGCCCAATGGTACTGGCACGGCTACCGGTGGGTCGCTGGTTCAGCTTGGTGCCTATCCCAGCGAGGCCGTCGCCAACGCCGCCTGGGCGAACTTCTCGAAGCGGTTCGCGTATGTCGGCGCGCTAGGGAAGTCGGTCCAGCCGGTCGCAGCCGGTGGCCGTACCCTGTATCGTCTCCGCGTGAACGCGGGCAGCGCGAATCAGGCGGCGGATATCTGCGGTCGGTTGCGCGTAGCCGGCGAGACGTGCTTCGTCGCGAGCTGATCGCGAAGCGGTAGAGCGAGGGCGAGGCACGCAGCAATCGCGCTAGCGACTGCTCGCCTGCTTTGCGCCTCGTTGATACTTCGTTTGTTAGTGCACCGGTCGGTGGCCTACGCGCCTCGCGACCTTGAATGGCGCGGGGCGATTAACTCCGACGAACAGCGCCCTCGAGAGAGGGAGCGCTACTAGGAGTAAGGCCACAATTTTGGCGTGAGACGGGGGCCAGTTCATGGAGCCTATCACGTCGACAGTTAGCTATCGCAGACTTACCGGGACGGCGGTGGCCGACACCGGGATAGAGAGCGACGATGGTGGCTGCACCGACTGCTTCTTGGAAATGCGCGCGTAACGGTAGTAACGGCGGCGGCAATCAGCACTTTTGGTGAAGTGACGTAGCGACCCCTACAACCACGGCGTCGAACGGTTCTTCAGCAACCGCTCTCATCCTACGGCCCTTCGGGTACTAGAATCGAGAACAGCAGACTATCGCGTCGCTGCATCTCGCGGGTCGCTCTCCATCAGAGGTCAACGCCGAGGGTTACAGACCAAGCCGTGCTGCCCTCGGCATTGCGAGGCTAACGTTCCAGCTTGGTTCGTCAGATCCACACTTCCTTCAACGCAAACCGCGCAATACGACCATTTCGCCGTCCAACTCGCGCATGGACTCAGATCGAGCGGCGGTGCTTTCCGCCGTACTTGCGGCCGATATAATCGCCAATCTGCGCAACTTCGGTAGCGGCTGCTTGTGCGCCGTTCATCTGGCAGGGAAGCGGATCGCTCGCATGATCGCTCGCGCGGCGTTTCACCGTGTCGCAAAGCTCCTCGATGTCCGCGCGCGACAGGATATTCTTCTCGCGCAACAGACAGATCAGGCTTTGCAGGATCACCAGGTTCTTGTCTTCGGGATCGGTTTGGAGGTCCGGGTATGTGGCCATTGGAGGTTTCCTCGATGGATATGCCGCGAGGATATGCTCAATCCTAAAACATGCAAGTCCCTACGCTCACGAGGGGAATGTCGTGGTCCACCATGTCCCGAATGCGTCCGTCTCCGCCTGATCCAAGGTCAGTCCGATCTTGCTACGACGCATCAATGCATCTTCGGGTATCCTCGCCCATTCGCGATCGTGCATCCAGCGTGCTTCGATCTCGGTCAGGCCACCGCCAAGGTCCGCGCCGAGGCCTGCTGCGTCGGTGACACCCGCGAGCATGCCGTCGAGTAAAGCCCCGTAAGCATGCGCCATCCGTTCGCTTCGGGCATTGCCGAGAAACGGCCATCGCGCGCGGACCTGCGCGAGATAGGTGGCAAAAGGTGGGATGGCGCCCCCAGGGAAAGCACGGTCGCGAGTGATCTGGCGGACGGTCGTACCCAGCGCGGGGGCAATCTTTGCGAGCGCTTCCTCGGCGAGATGGCGCGCAGTCGTGATCTTGCCGCCGAACACGGACAACAGAGGCGCCGCGCCCGTATCGCCGAGCGTGTCGAATTCGAGGACATAGTCGCGCGTGACCGCCTTCGCCTCGCTGGCGCCGTCGTCGTAGAGCGGGCGCACGCCGGACCACGTCGAGGTGACGTCGGCAGGGGTGATCTGACGCGTGAAGTGCTGGTTCGCGGCGTCGCAGAGATACGCGATCTCGCCCGCGTCGATTACCGCGTCTTCGGGCCGGTCGACGGGAATGTCGGTCGTGCCGATCTCGGTCTGGCCCTGATACGGGATCGCGAAGACGATGCGGCGGTCGGCGAGTTGCAGGATATAGGCGTGGTCGCCTTCGTACAGTCGGGGCACGACGATGTGGCTGCCCTTGACCAACCGGACGCCGGCGCTGGCATTGATGCCGAGCCGGCCCAGCAATTCGGCGACCCACGGGCCGGCAGCGTTGACGAGTGCGCGCGCGGTGACGTCGCGGCTGTCCGATAGGGTTGCGCGCCATAGTGCGCCGTCACGGCGAGCGGTGACGAGTTCGGTGCGAACCGCGATCTCCGCGCCGTTGGCGTGCGCGTCCATCGCGTTCAGCACGGTAAGGCGGGAATCATCGACGAATGCGTCGGAATAGACAAAGCCGCGCGCGCCGTTCTTTAGCGGTGCGGTGTAGGCGGCGTCGCTCCTGCGCAGGCCGCGAGAGCGTTTCAATGTCATCCGGCCGCCAAGCCAATCGTAGAGGTACAGGCCGAGACGGACCATCCACCAGGGCCGTACCGCATTCTCGTGCGGCAGGACGAAGCGCATCGGGCGGATGATGTGCGGCGCGGCCTTCACCAGGCGTTCGCGCTCCCGCAGCGCCTCGGCGACGAGCTTGAAGTCGTAATATTCGAGATAGCGCAGTCCGCCGTGGATCAGCTTGGTCGAGGCCGACGAGGTCGCGCCGGCGAGGTCGCCCTTCTCGACGAGCAGGACCGACAAGCCGTTCAGTGCCGCCTCGCGGGCGATCGCGGCGCCGTTGATGCCGCCGCCGACGATGAGGATGTCGTAACTTTGCGTCATGCCCGTAGCTTAGCCGTTTGGTAATGGCGGGCCTACCGACTATCTCTGTACCATGTACAAACCAAAAGCCGGTCTTCCGACGCGCGAGCAGATCCTCGACTTCATCGCCACTTCCGACGTGCCCGCAGGCAAGCGCGAGATCGCCAAGGGCTTCGGGCTCAGCGCGCAGGACAAGATCGGGCTCAAGGCTTTGCTCAAGGACATGGCCGATGAGGGGCTGATCGACAGCGCGCCTGGCCGCGCGTTCCACAAGATGGGCGGCATCCCGAAGGTGACGGTGCTGCGGATCGCGGACGTCGACGACGGCGGCAACGTCTGGGCGGTTCCCGAGCGCTGGGAGGCGGAAGGTGTGCCACCGCCGCGGTTGCGCGTGCGCGAACGCAAGCGTGGTGCGCTTGGGGTCGGTGAGCGAATTCTTGCGCGAACGGAGGAGGCTGGGAACGGCTGGATCGCGCATCCGATGAAGGTGCTTGCGCCGGCATCCGAGCAGGTGCTCGGCGTGTTGCGCGAAGAGGCCGGACGCCTCTGGCTGACGGGTGTCGACAAGCGCGAACGGCGTGAGTTCGCGGTGGCGGATGCGGGCGGTGCGGCGCCGGGCGATCTCGTGCTGGCGGAACTTGCGGGCAAGCCGCCCAAGATCGCCGCCCGTGTCGTGCAGAAGCTCGGCGATCCGTTCGCAGCACGTAGTTTCTCGCTGATCGCAATCCACAAGCTCGGTATTCCCGATGTTTTCTCGCAGGAAGCGCTCGACGAAGCGGAGCGGGTCTCGAAGCTGCCGTTGGGGGAGGGGCGTGAAGATCTGCGCAACCTGCCGATCGTCGCGATAGACCCAGAAGATGCGCGCGATCACGACGACGCCGTCTGGGCGGAAGCGGACGACGATCCCGCGAATGCCGGCGGGTGGAAGGCGATCGTCGCAATCGCGGACGTCAGCTTCTACGTTCGACCGAAGTCCGAGGTCGACCGCGAGGCTCGGCGGCGCGGCAACTCGGTGTATTTTCCCGACCGCGTCGTGCCGATGCTGCCGGAAATCCTGTCGGCGGAGGTGTGTTCGCTGAAGGAGGGTGCCGACCGTGCCGCGCTCGCGTGCCATTTGCGGATCGGCAAGGATGGCTCGCTCAAGTCGTGGCGCTTTACGCGCGCGGTGGTGCGGATCGCGGCGAACCTTGCGTATGAGGAAGCGCAGGCGATCATCGACGCCGCATCGCCGATGGAGGACGAGCGCGGCGATATGCTGAGCGTATTGCAGCCGCTCTGGGCTTGCTGGCATGCGCTGGCCAAGGCGCGGGATGCGCGGGCGCCGCTCGATCTCGATTTGCCGGAGCGTCGCGTGGTGCTCGACGAGCAGGGGCGGATCATGTCCGTTTCCCCACGTGAGCGCCTCGACTCGCACCGGCTGATCGAAGATTACATGATCGCCGCCAACGTCGCCGCCGCCAAGGCGCTGGAAGCGAAGAAGGCGCCGGTGATGTACCGCATTCACGAACCGCCCAGCCGTGAGAAGCTGGCGGCGCTCAAGGAGTATCTCGAGACGTTCGACGTGCCGTTCGCGCTCGGGCAGGTCGTGCGGCCAGCAACGTTCAACCATATCATCGAGCGGATCGGTGACGCTGATTTCCGTCCGCAGGTAATGGAGCAGATCCTGCGTACCCAGACCCAGGCCTATTACGCGCCCGGCAATCACGGGCATTTCGGCCTTAGCCTCGGCAGCTATGCGCATTTTACATCGCCGATCCGGCGCTATGCCGATCTGCTCGTCCACCGCTCGCTGGTGTCCGCCTATGGGCTTGGCGAGGGCGGGTTGCCAGCGGACGATGCGGCCAACATGGAGTCAGTCGGCGAGATCATCAGCCGGCTTGAACGTCGTGCGATGGAGGCCGAGCGCGACACCACCGATCGCTATGTCGCGGCGTTCCTGTCGGAGCGCGTCGGGCAGGTGATGGACGTGCGGATCACCGGCGTCACCAACTTCGGCTTCTTCGCGACAGTCGAGGGAATCGGTGGAGACGGCCTGATGCCGGTGCGCGATCTGGGCGGCGAATATTTCCGCTTCGACGAGGGCGCGCGGACGCTGACCGGCGAGCATAGTGGCGACGTCTTTGCGCAGGGCCAGACGCTGGAGCTACGGCTTGCGGAAGCGAACCCGGTGTCGGGCGCGCTACGCTTCGAGATGCCCGAGGGGAAAGGCGCGGCGCAACCTCCGCGTGGTGGGCGCAAGCCTGTGCGCGAGATCAAGCGACGCGGTCGCCCAACGAACATCCGCCATCAGGGCAAGCGGCGTTAGAATTTGCGCAAACCCCTCGCGCTATGCGAGATCGGCGCGGGGGGAAGAAGTATGCGGGGACTTATTCTAGGCCGATCGCGCCGACGGATCGTCAAGGATTTCGTCGCGGCACGGGCCACGTCGGCTGATCGTGCGATCGCCTATGTAGCGAAGGACGCGCGGATGTTCCGCCAACTTCGGGTCTTTGGCGCGATCGTCGAAGACGGGGCCGGGCGCTATCATCTCGATGCGCGAAAGCTCGGCGCATTTCGCGCTTCGGTACGACTACGTGCAGCAGCGATCGTCGGGGTGTCGGGCGTGGCTGCAAGCGTTGCGGCGGCGGCGACGGTCTTCACGCTTGCCGAATAAGCTCTCGCCGGTAAATCCGAGCCCATCCGGCATGCCGATGGCGTCGCGTCCGCATCGGATTCGCGGAGTCATCCCGGCACTGTTTCTGGCACGACACGCAATCGGACCCGACGATGCGATCGCATTCCAACCTCGTGACGCTCCGGAGCAGGCGACGTTCGATCGGCTGCGCACCAACGGCATCGTCCGCGAAACCGCGCCAGGTCGCTTCTATTTCGATCTCGACGCGCATTATGCTGCCGTCGAGCGACGCCGACGTCTCGCTGTGCCGATCGCCATCATCGTGTCGGTGCTGATCGCCTGGATCGCCACGCGGTTCTTTCGCGGTTGATCACCCGACCGTGAAGGTCAGCCCTGCCTTCGCTACCAACCGGTCGCGCAGTTTCGTGCCCATCAGCGCACCCGGCGTCCAGATGCCGCCATCGCCCTGCACGTCCTGGACTAGGCACAGTGCCGCCTCGGCGATCATCTTGCTGGTCGAGCCATAGCCCGGATCGCGGTCGCCGGTGACGACCGCGTCGATCCGCTCGCCATCGGGCATGATGCCCGCGAACAGCAGGTCGTAATGGCCGGCATCGCGCTCTTCCTTCGACGGGCCTTCGCCCGGTTTCGGCCCCTTGTCGCCCGAGAAGGGATTGAACTTGGCGATCGCCTCGGCAGCGACCTTGCCGAGATCGCCCAGTCCCGCGACCATCATCTCGTCATAGACGAAGTCCGCACCATAGGCCTCGCCGAGCAGAAAATTGGTGCGGTGGACGTTCTTGGTGTTGATCGGCGCCATCACGAACGGCGCGACCCAGGCCGAGATGGTCGTATCGTATTCGGGGAGCAACCCGGTCGGCTGATGCGGCCCCTGGAAGCCGGGGGTCAGTGCGAACGGACTGGTCAGCAGCTTGACGATGCCGGGATCGCGCGCGGCGGCAGCAAGCGTTGCCTTGAGGCTGGCTGCGGTGCCGCCGGAGAAAGTGCCTTGCATTTTGCGCACGCGGCCTTTTACGCGAGGCGCTGGGATGCCGTATTTCGCCTTCGCCGCTTCCTGCAAGGTGAGCACGCCGAGATCGAAAGGGATCGAGTCGAACCCGCAGGAGAACACGATCCGTGCGCCGGTCCGCGTCGCTTCGCCCTCATGCGCGTCGATCATGTGGCGCATCCAGGCTGGCTCGCCGCATAGGTCGACATACCCGGTGCCGGTCGCGGCGCACGCGGCGACGAGGTTGGAGCCGTACAGCTGGTACGGTCCGACCGTAGAGATGACGACGGTGGCGCGTTCGGCCATCGCGCGGAGGCTGGCGGGATCGTCCGAGTCGGCGGTGATCAGCGGCGTGTCGGCGGGGGCACCGATCAGGTCGCGGACCTCCTGCAGTTTGGCGAGCGATCGCCCGGCCATCGCCCAGCGAACGCCGGTCGGGTAGGTCTGGACGAGATACTCCGCCACAAGCCGGCCGGTGAACCCGGTCGCGCCGTAGATGATGATGTCGAAGTCGCGCATATCCATCTCCTGTTTGACGGCAGTTCTGCGCGTGTGTGCGCGCCGTCGCAAGAGAAACGCCGTTGCGCGGCTCGCCATGCGCGCATCGATCTGCGAGTATCGCCCGATGGCATGCGATCCAAAAACCGTCGCGTTTATCGTCGAACAGCTCGCCGCGGCTGGGGATGTCTCCGCAAAGCCCATGTTCGGCGAATACGGCGTCTATTGCGACGGCAGGATGGTCGCGCTGATCTGTGACGAGCAGCTCTTCGTCAAACCGACACCGGGCGGCCGCGCGTTCGTTGGGGCGATCGACGAAGCGCCGCCCTATCCCGGCGCGAAACCGTGCCTGCTGGTCGATGCCGATCGCTGGGACGATGCCGACTGGTTGGCCGAACTCGTCCGCATCTCGACCGCGGAACTGCCAATGCCGAAACCGAAAAAGCCCAAGCCCAAGAAAGTCTAGGCGGCCTCGTTGAACTGCAGGCTGGCGAGCCGCGCGTAGAGTCCGCTGTTGGTCATCAGCGACGCGTGCGAGCCTTCCTCGACGATCTGACCGTCGCTCATCACGATGATCCGCTCTGCCGCGCGTACGGTCGCTAGGCGGTGCGCGATGACCAGTGTGGTACGGTTCGCCATGAGCCGCTCTAGCGCTTCCTGCACGAGCCGCTCGCTTTCGGCATCGAGCGCACTGGTGGCCTCGTCGAGCAGCAGGATCGGCGCATCGCGGAGGAGCGCGCGGGCGATCGTCACGCGCTGGCGCTGGCCGCCCGACAGCCGTGCGCCGCCTTCGCCTAGGAACGTGTCGAGGCCCTCGGGTAGTTTGCGGAGGAATTCGGCGGCGTTGGCGGCTTCGGCGGCGGCCCAGAGCTGGTCGTCGGTCGCGGTCCAGTCGCCGTAGCGGAGGTTGTCGCGCGCCGAGGCCCCGAAGATGATCGTCTCCTGCGGGACCATAGCGATGCGGGCGCGGACTTCCGCCGGGTCGGCGTCGCGCAGGTCTATGCCGTCCAGCGTCACGCGGCCGGCGTCGGGATCGTAGAAGCGCTGGACCAGCTGGAAGAGGGTCGTCTTGCCTGCGCCGGAGGGGCCGACGACGGCGACCGTCTCGCCCGGCTTCACGTCGAGCGAGAAGCCGTTGAGCGCGGCGACATCGCGCCGCGTCGGGTAGTGGAACTGCACGCCCTCGAACGCGAGCGCGCCGCGTGGCGGTTGGGGCAGGGCGACCGGGTTGGCGGGCGCGGCGATCTCGGGCTTTTCGCGGAGCAACTCGGACAGGCGTCCGGCCGCACCGGCGCCGCGCAACAGGTCGCCGTAAACTTCGGTCAACGCGCCGAACGCGCCGGCGACGATCCCTCCGGTCAGCACGAACGCAGCGATCGCGCCACCGCTGATGCGGCCGGCGGCGACGTCGATTGCGCCTTCCCACAGGACCAATGTGATCGATCCGAAGACGAGGCCGATGACGATTGCCGTCATCACCGCGCGGAGCATGATCCGGGCGCGAGCCGCGGCGAAGGTCGCGCTGACCGCGTCGGAGAAGCGGATCGCCTCGCGGTCTTCCTGCCCGAATGCCTGCACGACCTTCATCGCGCCGAGCGTCTCGGTGGCGATCGAGCCGACGTCGGCGACGCGGTCCTGCGACGTGCGCGAGTAATTACGCACGCGTTTGCCGAGCAGCGCGATCGGCAGGATGATCAGCGGGATGCCGATCATCAGCATGCCCGCTAGCTTCGGCGAGATCGCGAACAGGTAGATCAGCCCGCCGATGCCGGTGAACGTGTTGCGCAGCGCGATCGACACCGTGCTGCCGACGACCTGTTCGATCAGCGCCGTATCCGATGTGAGACGCGAGGCGATCTCTGACGGGCGGTTCTCCTCGAAGAAGCGCGGCGTCAGCCGGAGGAGGTGGCGCTGCACGTTGGTGCGAATATCCGCGACGACGCGCTCGCCTAGCCACGACACGTAGTAGAAGCGCACTGCGGTTGCGAGCGCGAGCACCACGACGATCATCAGCAAATAGTGGAACGAGTTCGCGACCGACCCGCCCGCGCCGGGGCCGAAGCCGCGGTCGATGACGCGCTTGAACCCGTACGGAATGCCGATCGTCGCCGCCGACGTCATCATCAGCGCGAGCCCCGCGAATGCGATCTGGCGGGGGTATTGGGAGGCGTGACGCCACACCATCGCGAGATCGCCGATCCGGCGGGACGTCTTCTCTTCGGGTATCGGCTTGGCCATGCGCGGTGCCTAGCAGTGGCGGGGGTGGCGCTCAACGAGAACCGGGCGTCGCCGAAAGCGGTGATCCGGTCTCGCGGGACGGAGCGGCGGTCGATCGCGCGTTGCACTGCGGCAAAATTGCGTTACCACCGTGCAAAGCCCGATGAGGCGAGAGGATACCGCATGCTCTACGATG
>Ga0265798_10005822_pt1 | contig 16408 bp, 18 predicted proteins | sample P3T30metagenome_FD_192430 | JGI IMG/M metagenome (GOLD analysis project Ga0265798, IMG submission 192430) | Plant litter microbial communities from East Loma Ridge, Irvine, California - P3 T30 | ecosystem: Environmental > Terrestrial > Plant litter > Unclassified | place: USA: California... | reverse complement strand
GGATCGGGGGTGGACGGCGGCCCCGGCGTGGACGTGGGCTCCTGGGAACGCCAGCTGTCGTCGTCGCTGAGGAGGCCGGACGCGGATGCGGTGCCGAGCCCGGCGACGAGCAGCGCACCCGCGAGGACGGCGACCACCGGGCCGGGGCGGAGGATCCGGCGGCGGTGCGGTGCGCGCGGGCGCGCGCGGGGATCCGCGGTCTCGACGGCCGCGACCGGGGAGACGTCCGCCGCGGGCGGGGCCGCTGCCGGGCGGGACGGGGGAGCGGCCTCGGCGGTGGCACGGGCATCCGCCGCGAGCAGGTCCCGGCCCTCGGCGACCAGGCGGTGCTCCTCGACCAGCAGCGCGACGAGCGGTGCCGGGAGCGCGTCGTCCTCGATCGCGGAGTCGCGCCGAATCCCCTCGGGCACCGCCACGAGCGGCGCGTCGCCGTCCGCGCGCCCGTAGGCGGCACGGCGGAGGGCGTCGAGCGCGCGGGCGGCGCCCGGATCGCCGCGCAGCCGACGCCGCAGGGCCTCGGCGGGCGAGGCGGGTGCCGTCACCGGTAGGCCTCCGGGAGCACGGGGCACGCGTCGGCGATCCGCTGGTCCATGGCCTCGGGGAACGGGGTCCAGGGTCGCTCGGCGCGCACGGCGGCGATGAAGTCCTCGACTGCGGGCACCTCGCCGGTGTAGGGCCGCCCCTCCGCGGCGTAGCAGGGGATCAGGTAGGAGAGGTAGTAGTCGTGGATGTAGGCGAGCTCGGCGTCGGAGCGCGGGCCGGCCTCGCGCTGTGGGAAGCGCACGGAGCAGGCGTAGACGGCGACCGGGTCGGCGTCGGTCAGCTCGTAGCTGTCGTCTCCGATCCTGGACACCGTGACGCCCGCGTCGCGCAGGCAGTCGATCTGCTGCTCGATGTAGTCGTCCGCGTCGACCACGCGCTCCGTCCGCACGTCGGGCCGCACCGCGTCGGGCTCCTGGTCGAGCACGAGGCCCCACGCCTGATCGGCGCGGATGCGCAGGGTCTCGGCCAGCTCGGCGTCGGTCTGCGGGACCGGGACGGGCGGATCGGCCGTGAAGTCGGGGACGACGGATCCGCGTCTTCCGTCGGGCGTGCCCATCGCCTGGCCGCGCGGGGTGGCGGTGGCGGTGGATCCGTCGCTCGAGGTCGGGGGCGACGCGGTGGTCCGGCCGGCGTCGAGGACGCCCGCGGCGGACGCGACGCCGAGTCCGGCCAGCAGGAGGACACCGGTCGCGATCGCGGCGAGCGGGCCCGGGCGGAGGATCCGGCGGCGAGCGTTCGGGGGGACGGGTGCGTCTGCTGCGCGGTCGTCGTCGTCGGGAGCCGCTGCCGTGGCTGCCGCTGCCGCTGCCGCTGCCGCTGCCGCTGCCGCGACCTGGGGCCGCTCCGCCGCCAGCAGCGCCGCGCCCTCGTCGACGAGCCGCGCCTCCTCCTGGAGCAGTGCGACGAGCGGGGCCGGCAGCTCGGTCTCCTCGTACCCGGTGCGCGCGCGGAGGTCGGCGGGGACCTCGACGAGCGGCGCGGCGGATCCGGCCCGCCCGTAGGCGGTGCGCCGCAGCTCCTCGAGACGGCGGGCGGCGTCGGGATCGTCGCGGAGGCGCCGGGCGAGCGCGGCGTCGGGGTCGGGGCCGTCGAGCGGGTCGGTCATGCGGCCTCCTCGTCGCGGGCCCGGACGCCGCGGCCGTGCGCGCGTCGGGTACCGCCCACGGTACGGCGGCGGTCGCGCCGTAGCCAGGCCCCATCCAGGTCACTCCCGGGTCTCCGTGCCGGCGCGGCCGGATCGGGCCAGGATCCGGACATGACCATCGACGACCGCCCCGTCCTCTCCGACGCCCAGCTCACCGCCCGCGACCACGTCCCCGGCCTGGTGCACCACGTCGTGCTGTTCCGCCTCCGGGACGACGCGACGCCCGCCGACCGCGACGAGGTGGAGCGGCGCTTCCGGGCGCTCGCCGACTCGCCGCACCCCGACGGATCCGGCCCGTACATCCGCTCGCTGCACGCCGGCCGGCAGTCGAGCCCCGAGGGCGTGGGCCGCGGCTTCGAGCTCGGCTTCGTGCTGACGTTCTCCTCGGAGGGTGACCGCAACCTCTACCTCGGGGAGCCGCTCATCGCGGATCCGGCCCGCATCGACGCGCAGCACGCCGGGTTCAAGGACTTCGTCGGGCCGCTGCTCGCGCCGGATCCGCGCGGGGTGCTGGTGTTCGACTTCACGGAGCCGGAGCCGGCGACGTCGGCGGGCGCCACCGCGGGGGCGCCAGCGACCTGATCCCGCGCCCCAGATGCGGGCCGGGCCGCCGCCGGGGTCGCGCGGCATCGACCCGCCCGGCAGTCTGGATCGACCGCCCGACGCCTGAGAGACGAGTCCCGTGCCCGCATCCGCCCGCCCGGCCGCCGTGTCCTCCGAGCCGACCGGCGCGCGCGCCGAGTCCCCGGATCGCCGCCTCGACGCGCAGACGCGCCGCCCGCAGTCGTGGATCCGCGCCGTCGCGGTCGCGCTCCTCGCCTGGGTCGTGCTCGGGGTGGGGCTCGGCCTCGCCATCGGCATCACGGACGCCGTGGAGCAGGCGACCGGCGCCGGCCTGCTCGCCAGGATCGTCCTGCAGGCCGTGCTGATGTCCGCGATCGTCGTGCCCGCCGTCCTCCTCCTGCGGCGGCGGCTCGACCGACGGAGCCTCGCGAGCCTCGGCCTGTCGCGGCGGATCGGGCGGCCGATCGCGCTCGGCGTCGGGGTGGGGGCGGTGACGGGCACGGTCGTCTGGGTCCCGGCCGGCCTCCTCGGCTGGATCCGCGTCGACGGCGTCGACCTCGCCGCGTTCGCCGGCTTCCTCCTCCTCAACGGCGTCGTCCTCGCGCTCTACGAGGCGATCCCCGAGGAGCTCGCCCTCCGCGGGTACATGTGGACGAACCTCCGCGACGGCACCGGCCTCGTCGTCGCCACGCTCGTGACCACCGCCCTCTTCCCGGCGATCGGCGTCGTGATCGAGTCCGGCCGCTGGATCCTGCGGACGATCACGGGATCAGACACCGGCGACTTCACGCCGATCCCCGCCGGGAACGACGCGATCGTGTACGTGCTCCAGCTCGGGCTGTTCGGCCTCGCGCTCATCGCCGCACGGCGGATCCCGATGGAGGGCGCGCTCCTCATCGCGATGGCGTTCCACTGGACGCAGCTGACGGTGACCCGCGTGCTGCTGGGCGGCATGGCCTGGGCGTCGTCGGGCTGGGACGTCGCGTTCGTCGAGCCCGACGCGATCGCGCTGGTGCTCGTGCACATCGTCCTGGCCGGCCTCGTCTTCGTCGTGGCGCGGAAGCGGATGGAGCGGCGTTCGCCGGAGCTGCGGGTGGCGCGCGGAGGCCGCGTCCAGGAAACCGACCTACGGTAGGGATGTCCATGCGATCGCATGGACCAGTGGCTCCGCCCACGAGACGCGGGCCGCCGTCCCCGACTCGTCAGGAGACCCCATGACCACCACCCGCTTCGCCGACCAGGTCGTCCTCATCACGGGAGGCGGATCCGGCCTCGGCCGCGCCGCCGCAGTGCGCCTCGCCACCGAGGGCGCGCGCCTCGCCCTCGTCGACATCTCCGAGCAGGGCCTCGCCGCGACCGTCGAGGCCGTCAGCGCCGCCGCGCCCGACGCCGAGGTCCTGACCGTCATCGCCGACGTGTCCCAGGAGTCCGACGTCGACGCGTACGTGCAGCAGACCGTGGAGCGATTCGGCCGCATCGACGGCTTCTTCAACAACGCCGGCATCGAGGGCCGCCAGAACCTCACCGAGGACTTCACGGCCGCCGAGTTCGACAAGGTCGTCGCGATCAACCTCCGCGGCGTGTTCCTCGGCCTCGAGAAGGTGCTCGCCGTCATGCGCGCGCAGGGCTCCGGCATGGTCGTGAACACCGCGAGCGTCGGCGGGATCCGCGGCGTCGGCAACCAGTCCGGCTACGCGGCCGCGAAGCACGGCGTCGTGGGCCTCACCCGCAACTCGGCCGTCGAGTACGGCGAGTTCGGCATCCGCATCAACGCCATCGCGCCCGGGGCCATCTGGACCCCGATGGTCGAGGCGTCGATGAAGCAGATCAGCGCCGACGACCCGCGCGGCGCCGCGGAGCAGTTCATCCAGGGCAACCCGACCAAGCGCTACGGCGAGGCGGAGGAGATCGCGTCGGTCGTCGCGTTCCTGCTCTCCTCGGACGCCGCGTACGTGAACGCGGCCGTGCTGCCGATCGACGGCGGGCAGTCCGCGAAGTACTGAGCGGCGGGATCCGGGTCGGCCGGGCGGCGCGGCCTGGCGGCCGGGGTCAGCCGGCGATCGCGGTCGTGGGGGCCGGCCCGGCCGGCTCGTCTCAGCCGAACGGCGCGGTCGGCACCTGGCACGTCACGGGCTGGCCGGCCGCCGCCGTCGAGGAGGCGATCTCCCGCACCCCGTCGACGAGGATCCGGCAGGTCAGCGCCTCGCCGTCCACCGGCGTGGCCTGCACGAACGCCCAGTCCTCGGCCGTGACGACCGTCTCGGCCGACCAGATCGAGCTCGTCGAGTCGTCGCCGGGGGAGAAGGACGTGGCGCCCACCTCCTTCACGATCGACGGCCGGCCGCGGTGCGCGGCCTCGGCGTACGACACGTCCGCGAGGCCGCCGCCGGCCGGGCCGGTCGTGGTCACCTCGTAGGTGATCGAGTAGATGTCGGCGATGTCGTCGGCGATGTCGGAGCACGCGGTGAGCGCGAGCGTCGCGGCGCCCACGGTCAGGGCGATGCCGGCGCGCACGGCGGCGCGGCGGGAGGCGGCGGGGGTCATGCGCCCAGTCTCGCGGGCGGGCGCCCGTCGCCTCATCCGCCGGGGGTACCGCGACGCCCGGCCGGTCGGCACCCGGGGACGACGTGGCGCGGCCCGGCGAACCGTCCTCCAGCCGGCGAGCTGCCCCCGAGCCGGCGAGCTGCCCCCCCCGCTGGCGTCGGCCGATGCACCAGCCCCGACGCGGCAGCCGCGACAGCACCGCACCTCGCCGGGCCTCAGCCGACCGCGCTCCTCAGCGGCGCCGTCGCGAACTCGCGCATGCCCTCCTCGAAGCCCACCTGCGGCTCCCAGCCGAGCTCCGTGCGGAGCCGCTCGGAGGAGGCCGTGATGTGCCGCACGTCGCCGAGCCGGTACTCGCCCGTGGTGACGGGCGCGGATCCACCCGCCTCCCGCGCGAGCGCCTCGGCCATCTCGCCGATGGTGTGCACCGTGCCGCTGCCGACGTTGAACGCGCGGAAGGACCCGGCCTCGCGATCCGCGGTCCAGGCGAGGGCGGCGAGGTTCGCGCCGGCGACGTCGCGCACGTGCACGAAGTCGCGGCGCTGCCGGCCGTCCTCGAACACGCGGGGCGCCTCGCCGCGGGCGAGCGCCGAGCGGAACAGCGACGCGACGCCCGCGTAGGGCGTGTTCTGCGGCATGCCCGGCCCGTACACGTTGTGGTACCGGAGTGCGGCCGCGCGACCGCCCGTGGCCCGGGTCCAAGAGCTCGCGAGGTTCTCCTGCGCGAGCTTCGTGGTGGCGTAGACGTTGCGCGGATCCAGCGGCACGTCCTCGCCGATGAGCGCGGGGACGAGCGGCTCGCCCGTGGCGGGATCCACCGGGTCGAAGAGCCCCGCGTCGAGGTCGGCGACGCGGCGCGCGGGCGGGCGCACCGGCCCGTCGGCGCCCGCGTAGGCGCCCTCGCCGTAGACGACCATGGAGCTCGCGAGCACGAGGCGGTCTATGCCGGCGCGCGTCATGGCGGCGAGCAGCACCGCGGTGCCGCCGTCGTTCGTGTGCACGTAGTCGGGGGCGTCGAGGAAGTCGACGCCGAGGCCGACCTTCGCGGCCTGGTGGCACACGACGTCGACGCCGTCGAGCGCGCGGGCGACCTGGTCGGGATCCGTGACGTCGCCGTGCACGAGCTCCACGCGCGGGTCGATCTCCGGGGCGCCGCCGTGCACGTCGGCGCGCAGCGAGTCGAGGATCCGCACGCGACGCCCCTCCGCCAGCGCGGCCGCGACGACCGTGCCGCCGATGAAGCCGGCCCCGCCCGTGACGAGGAGGATGCCGTCGCTCACGAGCGCGCTCCGTCCGCGAAGGTCGCGCCCGCGACGGGCCGCGCGAGCACGGACGCGACCGCGTCCCGGTCGATGAGCGGCCGGCCCCGGTAGTCGGAGGGGATCGCTCGGATGACCGCCTCGATCGCCCGCACGATGCGTGGCTGGGCCTCCCGCAGCCGCGCGAACACCAGCTCGGCCGTGACGGCGTCGCCCTGCTCGCCGGGGAGCGGCGCGAGGCCCGCGTCGGCGTCGGTGACGAACGACAGGTTCACGGTGCCGATGTTGAGCTCGCTCGCGAGCACGACCTCCGGGTACTGCGTCATGTTGACGATGTGCGCGCCCGCCTGGCGGAACCACAGCGACTCGGCGCGCGTGGAGAAGCGCGGGCCCTGGATCACGACGACCGTGCCGGAGGTGCGCAGCGGCCCGGCGGGATCCGCGCGGTCGCCTCCCTCGAGCTCGACGAGCGCGGCCGCGGCGCGCGCGTGCAGCTCGGGGTCGAAGGGATCCGCGGCGGAGAGGTGCTGCACGACGCCGGCGTCGAAGAAGGTGTCGGGTCGACCCCACGTGCGGTCGAGCAGCTGGTCCGTGAGCACGAGCGACCCCGGCGGGTAGTCCGGCGAGACGCCGCCGACCGCGGACGACGACACGATGGCCGTGACGCCGAGCGACGCGAGCGCCCACACGTTCGCCCGGTAGTCGATGAGGTGCGGCGCGACAGAGTGGTCGGCCCCGTGCCTCGTGAGGAAGGCGACGCGGCGGCCCGCGAGCTCGCCGACCGTCACCTCGCTCGAGGTCGGGCCGAACGGCGTCTCGATGCGATGGGACGTGCTCGTCGCCGGGTCGAGCAGGGCGTAGAGGCCGGATCCGCCGATGACGCCGATGTCGGCGCGCGGGGCGGATGCGGGGGCAGCGGCGTTCGCCGGTGCGGGGGTGTCGGTCACGGGAGCTCCTTCGGGGCGGTGGCAGCAGTCAACCAGGGCACGCCGGACGCGGGCTCCGCCTCGGCGGCCGAGCCCGGGATCCGGCGGCCGGCGTCAGTTGAGCGGCCGGGTCCCCTCGGGCAGCGCGCCGCCGGCGTAGAGGTCCTTCGCCGTGTCCTGCAGGGCGGTGAGCGCGACGCGCTGGGTCCACGGGCCGTAGGAGATGCGGGCGACGCCGAGCTCCTCGAAGCGCGCGGGCGAGAGGGATCCCGGGACGCCGATGACGGTGAGCCGCTGCGGGCCGACGGCGTCGACGAGCGTGCGCACCTCGTCCTCCGTGAGCGGGCCGGGCACGAAGACGCTCGTGGCGCCCGCGGCCATGTAGGCGCGGCTCCGCTCGACGGCGTCGGCCAGGATGTCGGACCGGTCGCGGTCGCCTCCGAGCACGTACGCGTCGGTGCGGGCGTTGAGGGCGAACGGCACGCCCTCGGCCTGCGCGGCGGCGACGGCGGCCTCGACCGCGCGGATCGAGTCGTCGAGGGGACGCATGCCGTCCTCCAGGTTCGCGCCGACGACGCCCACGCCGATGGCGCGGCGCACGGTCTCGCCCGCGTCCCCGTAGCCCGACTCGAGGTCGGCGGAGACGGGCTGCTCGACGGCGGCGACGATGCGGCCGATCATGTCGAGGTGGAGGTCGAGCGGGATCCTCTCGCCGTCCTCGTAGCCGAACGTGGCGGCGATGGAGTGGCTGGCGGTGGCGAGCGCCGTCGTCTCGGGGAGCGCGCCGATGGTGGCGGCCGTGATGGCGTCCCACACGTTCACCACCCGGAGGAGCTCGGGTGCGGTGTGGAGGTCGACGAGGGTCTGCCCGCGGGCGGCGATGGTCATGGTCCGACCCTAGGACGGCCGGGCGACGCGCGGCAGGGGCGGCTTCGGGACCGGGACACCCGTCCACCGGCGACGGCTGGGGAGGAGCGGGCTGCGCGTGCCCGCCCGCCGCTCAGCGCGGCCGCTCGGCCGCTGCGCGCACGGCAGCGACGAGCAGCCCGGCCCCCGCCGTGACCAGGGCGAGCGCCGCCACGAGCGCGAGGAGGCCCAGGTCGGATCCGCCCGTGTAGACGACGACGCCCACGACGCCGAGCGCGACGGCCGCCACGACGAGGACGCCGCCCACCGACGCGGCGACACGACGGTGCGCGGCGGATCGGCGCTGGTGCGGTTCCATGCGCCCATGGTCGCCCGCGCTCGGCGCCCGCGGCAAGGCCCGCTGGCCGGTGCGCGAAGGCGGCAGGCCCGCCCCGGCGCGGCGAGCCTCGGCCGGCCCGGGGGATGATGGGCACATGACCCCCGACCGCCCCGCGGACCGACGACGACGCACGGTCGACGAGCACCGGGCCGCCGTGCGCGCCCTCCTCGCGCCCCTCGCCGACCTGCCCGCCGAGGAGCTGTCGGTCACGGCGGAGGCGCTCGCCGCGGATCCGCACCGGCACGCCGGCCGCGTGCTCGCCCGCGACGTCGTGAGCGGCATCGACCTGCCGCCGTTCCGCAACTCGCAGATGGACGGCTACGCGGTGCGCGCGGCCGACCTCGCGGGCGCGACCGACGCGCGTCCGACGGCGCTCCGCATCGGCCCGCGCATCGCCGCGGGCGTCGCGCCCGAGCCGCTCGCGCCCGGCACGGCCGCGCCCTGCATGACCGGCGCCCCCGTCCCGCCCGGGGCCGACGCGATCGTGCCCATCGAGGCCGCGACCCCCGACCGCTTCGTCGACGAGCGCGCGATCGACGCGACCGTCTCCTTCGCGGCCCCCGTGGATCCGGGCGCCTTCGTCCGCGCGCAGGGCAGCGACCTCGCCGCGGGCAGCGTGCTCGTCGCGGCGGGCACGCGCCTCCTCCCGGCCCACTGGGGCGTGCTCGCCTCCGCCGGCGTCGCGCGCGTCGCCGTCCGCCGCCGGCCCGTCGTCCTCCTCCTGTCCACCGGCCTCGAGCTGCGCGGGCCCGGCGAGGAGCTGGCGCCCGGGCAGATCCACGACGCCAACTCCGTCGCGCTCGCCGCGGCGCTCACGGCCGCCGGGGCCGACGTCCGCGCGCTGCGGGTCGCGTCCGACGACGCCGACCTCGTCCGCGACGCGATCGGCGCGCCCGCCGACGGCGTCGACCTCCTCCTCACGACGGGCGGCGTCAGCGCCGGCGCGTACGAGGTCGTGCGCGACGTGCTCACCGGCGGCGGCGTCGAGTTCGCCTCCGTCGCCGTGCAGCCCGGCGGGCCGCAGGGCCTCGGGACGGCCGAGGTCGGCGGCGCGCGGATCCCCGTGGTCGCCTTCCCCGGCAACCCCGTGAGCGCGCTGGTCTCCTTCGAGCTCTTCCTGCGCCCGGTGCTCCGGGGGATCGGCGGGCACGCGCATCCCGACCGCCCCGCCCACGAGCTGCCGCTGGCCGAGCCGCTCGACTCGCCCGCAGGCAAGCACCAGGTGCGACGCGGCCGCGTCGACGCCGACGGCCGGGTCGTCGCGGTCGGCGGCCCCGGATCCCACCTGCTGCACGCGTACGCGACCGCCACCCACCTCGTCCACATCCCCGCGGATGCCGCTCGGCTCGAGGCCGGCGACCCCGTCACCGTCTGGAGCATCGATGACTGATCCCGCCACGCCCGCCGGCGCCCCGTCCCTCACGCATCTGCGGCAGGACGGATCCGCCCACATGGTCGACGTCACCGACAAGGCCGTCACGAAGCGCCGCGCGGTCGCCCAGGCGGTGCTCGTGACCCGGCCGGAGGTGGTGGCCGCCGTGATCTCGGGCGACCTCCCCAAGGGCGAGGCCGTCGGCACGGCCCGCATCGCGGGCATCATGGCGGCCAAGCGGACGTCGGACCTCATCCCGCTCTGCCACCCGCTGCCGATCGGCCGCATCGAGATCGACATCACGGGCGCCGCCGACCGCCTCACGGTGGTCGCGTCGGTGAGCACGACGGGCGTGACGGGCGTCGAGATGGAGGCGCTCACGGCGGCCTCGGTCGCCGCGCTCACGCTCTACGACATGCTCAAGGCCGTCGACGCGCGCGCCGTCATCACCGACGTGCTCGTGCGCGAGAAGCAGGGCGGGAAGTCCGGCGACTGGGAGCGATCGTGAGCGCCGCGGATCCGCGCGGCCGCGCCGTGGTGATCGTCGCGTCCACGCGCGCCGCCGCGGGGGAGTACGAGGACCGCACGGGACCCGTCATCGCCGCCTGGCTGGCCGAGCGCGGCTTCGAGGTGGTCGGCCCGCTCGTGCGCGCCGACGGACCCGGGGTGGCCGCGGCGCTCGCCGAGGCGGTCGCGGGCGACGCGCGCGTGATCCTCACCACGGGCGGCACGGGCATCACCCCCACCGACCGCACGCCCGAGGCGACGGCGCCGCTGCTCGACCTCGAGATCCCCGGGATCATGGAGGAGTCGCGTCGCATCGGCACGGCCCACACGCCCACGGCGGTGCTCACGCGCGGGCACGCCGGCCTCGCGGGCGGCGCGTTCGTGATGAACCTGCCGGGCTCGCCGGGCGGCGTGCGCGACGGCCTCGGCCTCCTCGACGGGATCCTCGACCACGTGCTCGAGCAGGCCCGCGGCGCCGTGCACCCGGCCACCGATCACGCGGCCGACACGGACCCGACGCCCGACCGCGCGGGAGCCGCCTCGTGACCGCCGACCGCGTCCTCTTCGCCCGCATCGCCGGCGGCGCGATCCGCGTCGAGGACTGCGCCGACGCGGTGCGCGCCGACGACGCGGGCGCCGTCGTGACCTTCGAGGGCGTCGTGCGCGACCACGACGACGGCCGTGGCGTCCTCTGGCTCGACTACTCCGCGCATCCGGCCGCCCGGCAGGCGATCCAGCAGGTCGCGCTCGACGTCTCGGCCCGCTACCCGACCGTGCGGATCGCCGTCGAGCACCGCGTCGGACGGCTCGGGATCGGCGACGTCGCGCTCACCTGCGCCGTCTCGTCCGCGCACCGCGCCGACGCGTTCGCCGCGTGCGGCCTCCTCGTGGACGAGGTCAAGCAGCGCGTCCCCATCTGGAAGCAGCAGGCCTTCGACGACGGCACGAGCGAGTGGGTGGCGTCGCTGGGCTAGCCCGTGCGGGCCGCGTCGCCGAGCGCCAGCTCAGGCATGTGGACAGAAGCGCGTGGCGCGTGGCGCGTGTCCTAGGTTCTGGGCGTCGGCGATCGCCGACCACTACCGAAGGACGCCCCGTGCAAAGACGCGCACTTCTCGCGACCGCTCTGATCTCCGTGGGGATCCTAGGAGCATCGTCGGCTCCGGCCTTCGCTGAGAACAGCTACAAGCCGGTGAACTGCCAGTGCTATTGGGACTACGGCACGCAAGTCCACTCCGTGTTCGACAAGCTCGTGTACTCCAATTATCGGACCGCGCTCCACCCGCACTCGGCCACCGTCCGATGCCCGGACGACGACAACTCCGACAAGGAGTACGCGGATGCGGGCAGCTGGGCCGATGCAGACGTCCACTGCTCTCCCTTCCAGCACGGATACGCGTACTGGGACAACTACTGATCGTGATCGCCCTCCGCGAATCGAGCCGCCGGACGCGCTCGCTCCGCAGGGGAGATGCGCGGTGCTGATCTCGACCTCCCTGACGAGCCGATGATCTCGAGGCTCCTCGTCGTCCTCTGCGTGGTGCTCACCTTCGTCGTCGCGGGATCCGCCGCCGTCGACGCCGACATGCGGGACCGCGCGGCACGCGACGCGGTCGCGGCGGGGTGGGGCTCGCCGTTCGTCGTCCCGGTCCTGCCCGAGACGACGGATCCGGGCATCGTCGCGGACGCCTTCGCCACCGCCGCCCAGGAGACCGGCGTCTCGGTCATCCGCCAGGCAGAGGGCTTCGACGGCGCGCAGGAGCGCACGACGCTCTACGTCCTCCTGGCCGACGGCTCGGAGCTCCCGAACGCCTTCCCGCTGTCGACGGGGCGGTTCCTCACGCCGGAGGAGTCGCGGGGCCGCAGCGGCTCCGTCGCCACGGCCGCGGTCGGCGACCCCTCGGCGGTCGGCACCATCGCGGACCTCGGGGAGGACGACCGGTTCCTCATCCGGCCCCTGCGCACCGCATTCGACACCCTGCTGCCCGACGGCGCGTACCGCATGGAGTGCCGGTCCCGGGAGGACTGCCGGGCATTCCTGGAGCGCGTCGCCGCGCTCGTGGACGAGCGCGCTCCCGAGGCGGCCCTCACGGCCGACCTCCTGGCGACGCCGCACAGCGGTGGAGGATCGAGCACGGGCGGGGTCGAGCCGGCGACCGCCGTCGTCGTCATCCTGTTCCTGTTCGTCGTCATCCTCATCCTCTACCGCCAGCTCGCGCAGGCCCGGCGCACGGCCGTGCTCCTCCTGCACGGCCACGGCACGTTCGAGGTGTGGTTCCTCATCACGGGCCGGCTCCTGCTCCTCGCCGTGGGGATCACCGGAGCGCTCGCGGTGGCGGCCACGGCGCTCGTGCCCGGGAGTACCGTCGCGCTGGCGGTCATCGTCGGCGGCGCGGTCGCCCGGCTCCTCGGCGCGCTCCTCGTCGCCTCGTCCCTCACCTGCGTCACGATCCGACGGCTGCGCATCGCGGATGCCCTGAAGGACCGGAAGGACACGCGAGCGCTCTTCTGGACCAGCACGACGCTGAAGGCCGCCGCGACCGTCGCGCTCGTGATCACGGGCGCCACCACGGCATCGCAGGTCCAGGTCATCCGGCACCAGCAGGAGCTGGTCGGCAGCTGGGGCCGGGCGTCGGGCTACGCGGTGTTCCATCCGCAGGCGATCGGCGACGATGGCGAGATCGGGGGCGGATCGGACCTGGGCCGCCTCGCGAACGAGGCGTACGACCTCTACGACGAGCTCGATGCGCGTGGCGCGCTGTACGTCGACGCGTCGGGGCTGCGGACCCCTGATCGCTCGGGTCCCGGTGGCGGGTCGCGCGGCGGATCGACGCGTCTCGCCTCCCTCGTCGTCAACCCCGCCTACCTGGCGGCGTTCCCGGTCCTCGGCGAGGACGGGGAGCCCGTGGTCGTCGACGAGGAGGACGCGGACTGGACCGTGCTCGTCCCGGCGACGATGCGCGGACAGGAGGACGATCTGCGGCGTGCCGTCCAGGACGCGCGACGCGGTGTCGGGCAGCTGGACCGATCCCTCTTCCATCGCGACGGGGGGATCGACACGTCGACGCAGCAGGTGCGGATCATCTGGACCCAGCCCGGCCAGCGCCTCTTCGCCTTCGACCCGTCGGTCGGGGCGGAGGACGGCGGGAGCGTGACGGACCCCGTCGTGCAGGTCATGACCCGGGCGGACAGCGTCGGATTCGACCGCGCGAACATGATGCGCGGGGGGATCGGCGATGCCCTCAAGGTCCGTCTCGACGGCGGCTCGACCGACGACACGCTGGCCGAGCTCGCCCCGACGCTCCGGCGCCTCCATCTGGATGACAACCTCACGCATCTGACCACACTCGACGACCACCAGGCGGCGGAGGTGCAGCGCCTCGACGACGAGCTGCGGCTCCTCGCCCTCGTGGGTGCGCTCCTGCTCGTGGGCGTCCTCGTGCTGACCCTGCAGAGCGTCGGCCTGATGTTCGAGCGGTTCTCCCGCCGGATCGTGATCCGTCGGATGTTCGGCCACGGGCTCGTGCGGCGCTACGGGGAATCCCTCGGCGTGCTCAGCGCGGTCTGGGCGGTCCAGGTCGGTGTCGCGCTCGCCGCGCACGCCTCGGGCTACGCGGGCCTCGGCACCGCGACGGCGGCGGACGGGAGCAGCGCGGACGCGGGAGTCGGCGGGGTCCTGATCACCACGGCGGCCGTGCTCGCCATCGAGCTGGTCGTCTCCGCCGCGTGGGCGGTGCGCCTCGAGCGACGGCGCACCGTCGACATCCTCAAAGGAGCCTTCTGATGCACGAGACCGGATCCACGCACGTCATCCCCGCGGCTCCCGGCACCGCGGTGTGCGAGCTCACCGACGTGACCCGCTCGTTCCGCGGACGGGAGGTGGTGCGCGGGCTGTCGCTGCGCGTCGAGGCGGGCGAGATGGTGGCCCTGACGGGTCGGAGCGGGTGCGGGAAGTCCACGGTGCTGAACATGATCGGGCTCCTCGACCGCCCGACGTCCGGCGACCTGCGGCTCTTCGACCGGCCCGCCCCTCGTCCCGGATCCCGGGGTGCGCGTCGTCTGCTCGCGGAGCGGATCGGGTACCTGTTCCAGAGCTTCGCGCTCCTGGACGAGGAGACGGCCGAGGGGAACCTGCGGGTCGCGCAGGCGTGGACGGGAGGCACGCGGCGGTCGCGAGCCGACCGGCGCCATGAGGCGCTGGCCTCGGTGGGGCTCGCCGACCACGCCCGCGATCGCGTCTACGAGCTGTCCGGCGGCGAGCAGCAGCGCCTGGCGCTGGCGCGGTTGGCTCTCCGGCCGCGGGCCCTGGTGCTCGCCGACGAGCCGACCGGGTCCCTGGATCCGGCGAACCGCGCGCGTGTGCTCGACCTCCTCGACGGCATGCGACGCCGGGGGACCGCCGTCGTGATCGTCACCCATGATCCCGAGGTGGCCGCGGCCTGCACCCGCGTGGTGTCGCTCGAGCGCGGTCACCGCGCCACGACGGGCGGCGCCTAGGCCTTGGGTGTCTTCGCCGCGTTGTAGCGGCGGCGGAGGCTGCCGAGCACGATCGTGCCGACGACCAGGATGATGCCGATGATCCCGAGCCAGACGAGGCCTTTGATGGCGAAGCCGACGACCGTGAGGATCAGCCAGAGGACGAGCAGGACGACGATGAATGCCACGGGGGTCTTCCTTCGGTTCGCGTGCGGTCGGGCGGGATGCCGGCCGGAGGGAGGGGGTCCGAGGACGTGGAGCGGGCCGCTCGGCGCCCCGATGCTACCCGCCCCGTGCCCCCGCCCGGGGTCGCGATCAGGAGACGGAGGCGGCGTCCACGGCGTCGGCGATCCGCTCGGCCCGGCGCGTGCGCCGCCCGGTGAGCTGCAGCACGAGCGCGACCAGGGCGCTCGCCGCGACGAACGCGCCGTACACCGTGAGCACGACGGGCAGGCCGTCCGCCTGCACGAACACCCCGGCGACCACGCTCGGGACGCCGAACGCGAGGTAGCTCGCGACGTAGACGGAGGAGAGCAGGCTCGCGCGCTGGTCGACGGGCGCCTCCGCGAGCACGAGGCGGAGGCCCGCCTGGAAGCCGGCGCCGAAGCCGACGCCGCCGACCACCGCGGCGACCGCGAAGAGGGGGAGCGACGCGGTCCAGATGGCGGCGACGAGGCCGACCGGTCCGAGCACGAGGGCGACCACGCCGACGATGAGGCTGCGGCGGGCGTCGCGGGTGCGGATCACGATGCCGGTGATGGCGCCCGTGCCGGTGAACAGGGCGATGGCGGCGCCCGTGAGCGCGGCGCTGTGCAGGCCGAAGGTGTCGCCGAGCACGGATCCGATGAAGGCCAGGAACATCCCGCCGAGCGCCCAGCTGGCGATCATGCCGCCGACGACCGCGGTGAAGACGGAGCGCGCGGCGCGTGGCACGGCGACCGACGGCACGAGCGACCGGAGCGCCCCGGCCCGGCGCGGCTGGCGCTCGGGCACGAACGCGACGGCGATCCCCGCGGCCGCCATGAGGGCCGCGAGCACGACGAAGACCGTCTCCTCGGGCGCCGGCCCGTAGGCCACGAGGAAGCCGCTGCCGAGCGCGCCGACCGTGAGCGCGGTCGGCGGCACGACGCCGTTGAGGAACGCGGCGAGGCCGGAGCGGCGGACGGGCTGGTGGTCGATCATGCCGGCGCCGAGCGCGCCCGTGGCCAGGCCGATCGCGAGGCCCTGGAGGATGCGGGCGACCACGAGCGCGAGCCCGTCGTGCGCGAAGGCGAACACGAGCATCGCGCCGACGGAGACGACGAGGGCGCCGAGGATCACGGGCCGCCGGCCGATGTGGTCGGAGAGGCGGCCGGCCGTCAGCAGCGTGGCGAGGAGCCCGGCCACGTAGACGGCGAACACGGCCGTGAGCACCACGGGCGGCAGCGCCCACTCCGCCTGGTAGACGGGGTACAGCGGCGAGGGCGCGGCACCCGACGCGACGAGCACGAGCAGCGTGAGCGCGTAGACGAGGAGGCCCGCGGCGGACTCGCGGCGGGCGGGCGCCTCCGCGGGCGGATCGGCAGCGAGGGGTGGGGTCTCGGTGCGGCTGGTCGTCATGGGCGCTCCTCGCGGGTCGGCGGATCCCGGGGACGAGCCGCCGGGCGGGCCGCTCCCCGTCGAGCGCGCGGCCCTCGCGGGCCACGAGGGGAGCCAACGGTGGAGCGCTCGCGGGAATTCCCCGGGCGAGGGTCACCTAGGCTCGTGCGGTGGCCCATCTGCTGGGAGCCGAAGCGCTCCACCTCGAGTTCCCGACGCGCGTGATCTTCGACGACGTGACCATCGGGGTGA
>Ga0265798_10005821_pt1 | contig 16409 bp, 10 predicted proteins | sample P3T30metagenome_FD_192430 | JGI IMG/M metagenome (GOLD analysis project Ga0265798, IMG submission 192430) | Plant litter microbial communities from East Loma Ridge, Irvine, California - P3 T30 | ecosystem: Environmental > Terrestrial > Plant litter > Unclassified | place: USA: California... | reverse complement strand
GCGTCGAAGTGACGGTCGGCTCGGTCCGCCCACCGACGAGGTTGCCCGACAGGCTGTCGTGACCGATCGCCGTCAGCCGCCCGTCACGGCCCGCCCCCAGCTGCACTCGCTGGATCGTCTTGGGCCGATGGATCGTCGTGTTGAACATGATCGGACGTTGCAGCGCGATTTTTACCGGGCGCTTGACCACGCGCGCGGCGATCGCCGCTAGCGCGAGATCGATCTGGACGGTTCCCTTACCGCCGAAGCCGCCACCAATGTAGGGCGAGATCAAGTGAACGTTCTGCTTGGGGATACCGAGGATCAACCCGAGGTCGCGCGTTCCCCAGTTCATCTGCTGGATCGACGTCCAGCACGTCACACGGTCGCCGTCCCATTTGGCTATCGAGGCATGCGGCTCCATCATCGCGTGCGCCTGATCGGGCACGGTGTAGGTCTCGTCGACCTTAACCGGCGCCGCGGCGAACGCTTTGGCGAAGTCGCCGATCTGCTTCTCGTTGGGACCGCCATACTCGCCCTCCGGCGGGACCGGTGCGCTGCCGTTCTGCGCTGCCAGATCAAACTGTCCAGCCGTCCGTTGATAGTCGACACGGACCAGCGCGGCGGCAGCCCGAGCCTGTTCGAAGCTCTCGGCGACGACGACGGCGACCGGTTGATGGTAATGGTCGACTTCGGGCGCGGCGAGCATCTTCTGGACGTAGAACTTGCCGACCCCGGGTTTACCGGCATTCAGATAGGTGACGACCCCGACTACCCCGGGCGCGCGTTCAGCATCGCGCTTGTCGATTGTCATGATCCTGCCCTTGGCAATCGCGGCGCCGAGGATGTAGCCATAGGCAAAGCCGGGTGCGACATCCTGCCATTCATAGGCATAGGTCGCCGTACCGGTTGTCTTCAGATGCCCCTCGTAGCGATCGAGTGGCTTGCCGAGCACCTTCATCCGATCGGTCGGATTGGCGCCTGCGGGTTTGTCGAAGATCATGGCTTCACCTCTGCAAGGACTGCCGCGAGCGTGCGCGTAGCGAGCGGAATCTTGAACGCGTTGTCAGTGGTCGGCCGCGCATCGGCGAACACCGCCTTGGCCATCTCGACCGCGCCCCGCGACATCGCTGCCTCCGCTGCCTCCACCCGCCATGGACGATGGGCGACACCGCCGAACGCAGCGCGCCCGCTGCCGTCACGCTGGACAATGGCGGCGACCGACACGAGCGCAAACGCGTAGGACGCCCGGTCGCGGACCTTACGGTAGACGTGCGTACCGCCGACCGGACGCGGCAACGTTACCGCGGTGATCAGTTCGCCATGATCGAGCACATTGTCGCGCTCGGGTGCGTTTCCCGGCAGGGTATGGAAGCTCGCGATCGGGATGGATCGTGTCTTCCCGTCCGCATGCACGGTCTCGACGGTGGCATCAAGCACGCGCATAGCAACCGCCATGTCGCCTGGATAAGTAGCGATACACGCCTCGCTCGATCCGATGACGGCCAACTGGCGCGAATAACCACCGATCGCGGCACAGCCCGACCCGGGCTTGCGCTTGTTGCATGGTTGGTTGGTGTCGTAGAAATACGGGCACCGCGTCCGCTGAAGCAAATTTCCGGCGGTCGTCGCCTTGTTCCGCAACTGACCTGACGCGCCAGCGACGATCGCGCGGCTGAGGACTCCATAGTCGCGTCGCACCCGCTCGTCGCTCGCCAACGCCGTGTTGCTGACGAACGCACCAACCCGCAGCCCACCGTTGTCTGTCGGTTCGATCCGGTCGAGCTTCAGGTCCTGCACGTCGACCAGATGGTTGGGCGTCTCGATTTCGAGCTTCATCAGGTCGAGCAGGTTTGTTCCGCCCGCCAGGAACCGCGCACCGGGCGTGCTCGCAACCATTTTAGCCGCCTCGGCAGGCGTCGTGGCGCGCTCGTAAGTGAAGCTTCTCACGTGCGCACTCCTGCAATTTCGGCCATTGCGTCGGCAATGTTGGAATAGGCGCCGCAGCGACAGATGTTGCCACTCATCCGTTCGCGCAGCTCGACGCCGGTCGGCTGCGGCGTTGCCATCAGATCGGCCTGGGCATGGCTTGGAATGCCACGCTTGATTTCCTCCAGGACAGAGACCGCAGAGCAGATCTGCCCCGGCGTGCAGTAGCCGCATTGGTACCCGTCATGCTTCACGAAGGCAGCCTGCATCGGATGCAGACGCTCCGGGGTGCCAAGGCCCTCGATCGTGGTCACGGCATCGCCTTCATGCTGGACGGCAAGACTGAGGCAGGCGTTGATCCGCTCCCCATTGACGATGACCGTGCAGGCACCGCACTGCCCGTGATCGCAACCCTTCTTCGTGCCCGTCAGGTGCAGATGTTCGCGCAGGGCATCGAGCAGGGTCGTACGCGGATCGAGCGTCAGTCGGCGAGGCTTGCCGTTCACCGTCATGGCGACCTTGTACGTCGGCACGGCTTTCATAGGCGGCGCGGCCGCGGCCGTTTCGCTTACGATAGAGGATACTGCAGCCGTCGTGGCGCTGCTCATCAGCATCTCCCTTCGTGACAATTGGAAAGTCTCACTGGCCATCGGCGATCCTCCACGGGCGCGCCAACGGGCGCCGCTCAGGAACATTAAACGCTTTCAAGCGTGGCAAGTTACCCATGCGCTACTTGATGCAACGATGAATCGAGTTCAGCATTGGCGTATGCTTGTTACCCGTACCAACCTGACAGACCTTGCCTATTTTTTGGCGATCGCGCGTCACCGAAATTTCCGCCTGGCCGGTTTGGAGCTTGGCGTATCAGCCTCCGCGGCCAGCCACGCCCTCAAAGGATTCGAAGAGCGCGCGGGCGTCCGACTGATCAACCGGACGAACCGCTCCGTGACCCTGACGTCGGCCGGTAAGGCACTGGAGCAGTCGGTCTCCGGGTCGTTCGCCAACATTGGTGCTGCACTTGAGGGTCTTGATCAGCTTCGCACCACACCTGGTGGGAAGATCCGCATCAACGCCGTCGTCGATGCAGTAACGCTAGTCCTTGGCCCCGTGCTTGCCGAGCTGTCTCGCCGCCACCCCGATATCGAGGTCGACCTCGTCTCCAGCAACCGTATCGTCGACGTCGTCAGTGAGGGGTTCGACGCAGGCGTGCGCTATGGCGGCACCGTTCCTGAAGACATGATCGCGCAGCGTCTTTCAGCCGACCTCAGATGGGTCGTCGCGGCATCCCCGCGCTATCTGGACGAACATGGCACGCCAACCCATCCGGATGAGTTGAAGCACCACCGCTGCCTCGGGGTTCGGCTCGGCGACGACAGCATCTACCGCTGGGAGTTCGAGGGGCCGAACGGTGACTTCGCTGTGCCCATCAAAAGCGCGATGACCGCCGACGACAGCCGATCGACCCTGGCAATGGCGCTGAACGGTGCAGGTCTGACGTTCGGGCTTGAGCCACTGTTTGCCAAGCATGTCGCCAACGGCGACTTGTGTCTGCTGCTAACGGACTGGGCGACAACGGGGCCTGGCTTTTACCTATACTATTCCGGGCGACGGCAGCTACCCACAGGGTTGCGGGCTCTGCTGGCCATAGCGGGTGAGCTAAAGCCGCTCGGCTGACGCATAGTTAAAGGGACCAGCCGTCATTCACCGAGAATCGTCGTTTTGAGGCTAGATGTGCGGAAAACCCGGTCTCAATCTCCACTGTGCGACAAACAGGTGTTTTGCGTCACCTGGCCGGCCCGCCGTCGCTCACATGCGTCAAACATCGGACCCAGTGATGACCCGGCCTGCTTATAGATCAGGCTTTCGCTGAGGCCCGCCGCGGATGCCCCGCTGACCCACAATAGGACGCTCACGCCTCTTCCATCGCTTCCCAACTTCAGACGTTGGTTCATCTTTGCGGATAATCGATTTTGAAGCCCGGCTATCCGCTCGCGATTGTCGTAGTGGAGAGGTTAGCTGCCGTTCCAGCGTGCTCCGTCTCGCGCCAGTGCATTCGCCTGTTTCCAAGCATCGGTTCGAAGCGCGTCAAACCGCTCGTTGTCTTCTACCGGGGCAACTCCACCGGAATGCAGAATCACGTCGTTCAACGATCCCATTCCACCTTAGAGACACAAAAGTCGGTCGACGCCGTGATAGTCGGATTGTGCGATACTCGATCCACGCCGCTCGACCTGCTCGGCCCAGCCGTTGTCACCGTGCAGCTTCAGCAATGTCGTCATTGCTTCGAGTGTTACAGCAAGCCGAGCAACATCAGGATGCAATGCCATTTCACTATCGTAGCGGGTCAATCGGAATGATCGCAAGTCGGCGAACACGCCCTGCCCTACGGCTTCCGGCCAGACCCCATTTGTGGACGTAAGCTCCCCCTCTTGGGCATCCCAACTTCAGATATTCATTCATTTCCGTATTATGACGCTTTAGGCTCCTGGTTTTTTGTCATGAACTTCGTGACGAAGAGGATAGCAGCCTGTCCCTTACGGGAGGCTTTCTGGTGATAGCTGACATTTCATTCTTTCAGGTAGTTTGCTCAAAGCTGAACTCCGGACGTACAGTCATCGTCGCATTTGTTTGAAAAAACCGACCGTGACGATACCCTATTCCTGCAACGATCTGATCCCAGCTACACAGACTTGCCTAGGCCAAGGGGAGCAATAATTCCTCAAGACCAGTATCGCAAAATGCGTTCTCGATGAGTTCGCTCATTTTTGCTCTTGCGGCACCGCGATCGCCTTTGACCAGCGCGTCATAGACGGCATGGTGATCGGGCATGGGGTCCCGCAGCTCGCTCCGTTCTTGGCGCGCATAGAGCGTCGTCCACTCGACCGCCGCCGCGATCGAGCTGGACAGCGTTACAAGCGGTTCGTTTCGCGTCGACTCGAGGATAAGGTAATGAAACGCCTGATCCGCTGCGCGCCCTTCTGCGGTCTGCAGCCCGAACCGCTCCATTTCCTCGAGCGCATGCCCGAGCCGCGCGAGCTCTCGACCCGTTCGCCGAACCGCGGAAAGTGCGGCGGCCGCCGGTTCGACGATACTCCGAAGCTCGAAGATGCTTCTGATGAATTCAGTGCTGGGCGTGCCTTCGAACATCCACGCAAGGACATCGAGGTCCAGCATGTTCCAGGATGAGCGCTCGCTGACCCGCGTTCCGCTCTTGCTGCGACTATAGACCAGCCCCTTGGCCGCCAGGATTCGGATCGCCTCGCGGTAAGCCCCCCGAGAAACGTTGTTATCGGAACTGAACCGCTCCTCCCCGGCCAGCATCGTTCCGGGTAGATACTTTCCCCCGACGATCGCGATGCCTAGGTCGTGCGCGATCCCCCCGTGAATGCCCGCCGGACGCGCCAAGCCAAATCGGTGAACGAGCGGACGGGACGTGTCGATCTCCATTCGAGACAACTGACGGGGTAGCTAGCCGCCGTCAAGACCAACGACGAACGGATTGGGGGCCGCAACATATCTTGTCCTACCAGATAGATCGCTGATGTGTATTTTTTTACAGGCTGGCATCCAGACACTTGTCAACACCTGGGAATTCCTTATCAACTAGTCCTACAAGATACGGGATCTCACTAAGGTCCCGACTGGGGAGGAAGAGGACAATGGCAGTACTTCTGTGCATTCAGGTATCGGCTTTGGCGATCGCAACGGCTCAAACCAACGGCGCCATCCCTCCATCCCCCCCACCAGAAGCGATTGCCGTCAACGGCTCGCAAAATGCCTCGGCCGACGCCTCGGCCACGCCATCGCCGCAATCGTCAGATCCGACGACAGCCGACATCGTGGTGACGGGCGTTCGCGCCAGCCTCTCCTCCGCGCAGGCGATCAAGCGTAACGCGGTTCAAATCGTCGACTCCGTCGTCGCCGAGGACATCGGCAAGTTCCCGGACAACAACGTCGTCGAAGCGCTACAGCGCCTGCCCGGCGTCCAGGTGTCGCCCCGCGCGCGCGGCGAGTCCGCCACCGTCCTTATCCGCGGTTTGCCGGATGTCGTCACACTGGTGAACGGTCGCAACATCTTCAGCACGACCGGCCGATCACTCTCGCTCGCGGATGTGCCTGCCGATCTCGTTGCAGGCGTCGATGTCTACAAGTCTCGCGGTGCCGATCAGATCGAAGGCGGCATTGCCGGACTGATCAACGTCCGCACGCGTCGGCCATTCGACTTTAAAGGCTTCCAGTTCGCTGCGGCGGGTCGGCAGGTCTACAGTGAACAGTCCGACAAGATCGATCCCTATGTGAGTGCGCTCATCAGCAACCGTTGGGACACGTCGATCGGCGAGATCGGCGCGCTGGCGAGCGTGTCCTTCCACCAGACGCGCTACCGGGACGAAACGATCTACGGCGGCGGGTTCTTCGGCTATAATCTCGACAACAGTCGCGCCGCCTACACGCCCGGCGTCCCGCTCGACCCTCGCGGGACCACCGCTACGGAACCACGCGTCTTTCGCAGTGACGTCACCGGCGCTTTCGACCGGATCGGTGAGCGGCAGCGGCCCGCGGTCAACGTGACGTTGCAATGGGCACCTAGCGATACGCTCACACTGTTCGCCGACGGGCTCTTCTATGGCTTCCGCGACAGAGGCAACGGCAATCAGAACTTCACGTCGATGAACGGCACGCTGCTCGCCCCGATCGCGTTCGTCGGGGATACCAAGTTGGCGAAGACCCTCAGTGTGGCGAATGCACGCGTCGCCAATTTCGGGACTGCATACAATAATAAGGCTGATCGCTATCAGGGAGCGCTGGGTGGTACGTGGGAAAGTGGCGGATGGTCGATCTTTTCCGAAGGATCCTACACCCGGTCCGTCGCGACCGACACCGCAGCTCAGCTTGACGTCGACTTTCTAGCCTCGCGGATTGATTTCGATACCAACGTCGACGGCAGCGGCACCCCGACGTTCAACGTACCGAACCAGAACATCGCCGATCCATCGCTTTACAATTTGTCGCGGCTCGCGACGAGCGTGACGTTGGGCAAGGGTGAGGAATATACGTGGCGTAGCGACGTGTCGTACAAGGACCCGTTGTGGATCTTCACCAATCTGTCAGCCGGCACGCGACTCAATCGTCGGACAGCATCCTCGAATGCGTTCAATCAGGCGATCAGCTGTTCGGCGACGGGCGCGGTGCGATGCTACACCGCGAAGGCAAACGCTATCCCAGGTCTCATGACGGTGACACCAGGCGACTTCTATAAGGGTGTCCGCGACTTCCCTCGCGCCTGGGCGACGCCAGCGACCGAGGCGCTGTTCGACTATACCGGCCTGCTACGCCAGCGCTTTGGTCTTCCCGCCGCGGATCCCGCCTTCCAGGATACGCAGTTTTTCGACATCACGGAAAAGAGCTATGCGGGCTATGGCCAGGCAAGCTTCATGCTCGGTCGGCTTGACGGTCAGGCCGGCGTCCGCGTCATACGCACCGACATCACCTCGAACGCGTTCGCGGTGCTACGCGGGGTGACATCGCCCGTGCAGATCAAGAACCGGGCGACTGACGTGTTGCCCAGCCTGACCGCCCGTTACAGGATCACCGACACGCTGTTCCTGCGCGGCTCCGCCAGCAAGACGATCACGCGCCCGAGCTTCGCGCAGCTGAATCCCGCCCTCACGCTCACCCCGCCGATCCCCGGCCAGCAGCCCTTCGGTCGCGGCACGAGCGGCAATGCGGACTTGAAGCCGATCAAGTCGACCAACTATGATCTGGCGCTCGAGTGGTACATCGACAAATCGAGCTCGATCACCGCGACGGTCTTTCACCGCGACGTCTCCGGCTTCATCCAGTCGGTAACGAGCAATATCGACATCGACTATCTTGGCCCTGACAGCGGCACCTATCAGATCACCCGTCCGCAGAATTCCGGATCGGGCAAGCTGACCGGCATTGAAGCAGGGCTGACGCTGTTCCCGCAGTTCCTCCCGAACTGGCTGCAGGGCTTCGGCGTCAACGCCAACGGCACCTATATCGACGGCAAGAACAAAGCGTTTTCACCGCTTCCGGGTGTCACGGGGTTTCTGACAATCCCATTCCAGAACGTCTCGAAATACTCCGCGACGGCAACCTTGATCTACGAGAAGAGCGGATTCTCCGCCCGAGCTTCGTACGTCTGGCGCGACAAATTTAACGGCGGGCTGCATTTTACCGGCGTAAACCCCAACGGCATTACTAACGGCGCGGTTCAGAACCTCGACGCATCGGTCAGTTATGACATCAACCCGCAGTTCTCTGTGGTGTTCGACGCGACGAACATCTTGAAGAATATCTATCAGACGTCCTTCTCCGACCCCGAACTCTATCCACGCGATACTGTGCTCTACACGCGGACCTTCGCCGCCGGCTTTCGCGCCAGATTTTGACCTTCCCTGAGAGGATATCGCTGATGAGACCAACTCTGCTGAAGGCGTGCCTGAGTGCTTCGCTCACGCTCGCTGCGACCGCGCACGCGCAGACCGAAGCGCCCCGCCCCGTCTCGATCACGGTGGATGCGGTACGTACCGACGGCGACCTGCCACCGGTATGGCGCTTCTTCGGTGCCGACGAGCCGAACTATGCAACGATGAAGGACGGCCGCAAGCTGCTGGTCGAACTGGGCGAATTGAAACCCGGCAAAGTCTACTTCCGGGCGCACAACCTGCTCAGCACGGGTGATGGCACGCCGGCATTCAAATGGGGCAGCACCAACGCCTATACCGAGGACAAGGACGGCAACCCGGTCTATGACTGGACTACGGTCGACCGAATTATCGACACCTATCTTGCGCAGGGCATTCGTCCCTATCTCCAGATCGGCTTCATGCCGGAGGCGATGTCGACCGCCCCCAAGGGCGTCCCCTATCAGCATCTCTGGCGTCCGGGCTTCGATTACAATCTGATCGCGACGGGTTGGACCTACCCGCCCAAGAGTTACGAAAAATGGGCGGAGTTGGTGCGTCAATGGACGCTGCACAACATAGCCAGATACGGCAAGGCCGAGGTAGAGCGCTGGTATTTCGAGGTCTGGAACGAGCCCAACTCGAAATTCTACTGGCAGGGATCGCCGGAAGACTTCTATCGCCTGCACGACGTTGCCGTAGACGCTGTCCGTCGTGCCCTGCCCACCGCGCGTGTCGGCGGCCCCGACGTCGCAGGGCCGGGTGGCACGTTCATGGATGGTTTCCTCAAACACGTATCCACCGGCAAGAACTACGCGACCGGCCAGATCGGCACGCCGACCGACTTCCTCTCGTTCCATGCCAAGGGTCGCCCGACATTCGTCGACGGACATGTCCGTATGGGGCTGTCCACGCATCTCAAGGAAGCGGATGCGGGCTTTGCAAAAATTGCCGGCGTGCCGAAACTCGCCGCCAAGCCGATCGTGATCGGCGAAAGCGACCCCGAGGGCTGTGCTGCCTGCCCCGGCAAACAGAACGATTACCGCAATGGCACCATGTACTCCAGCTACACTGCGGCAAGCTTCGCCCGCATCTGGGACCTTGCGCGCCGCCGCAAGGTGAACCTCGAAGGCGTATTGTCCTGGTCGTTCGAGTTTGAGGACCAGCCTTGGTTCGCCGGCTATCGCCAGCTTTCGACGAACGGCGTCGACCTACCCGTATTGAACGTCATCCGCTTGTTCTCGAAGCTCGGCACCAAGCGCTTGATCGCGACCAGTGACGCAGAAGTCCCGCTCGATCAGGTGATCGCACAGGGCGTGCAGGGCGTGGCCGACGTCGGCACGATCGCCACGCGTACCGCCGACGGACGTGTCGCAGTGCTCATCTGGCATTATCACGATGACGATGTCGCCGGTCCCGACGCGGCCGTCAGTCTGGCGATCGCCGGACTGAAGACCGGTTCGGCCACGGTCTGGCGCGTCGACGCAGACAACGCCAACGCCTTCACGGCGTGGCAGAAGATGGGCTCGCCGCAATCGCCGGATGCCGACCAATATGCTGCGCTGGAAAAAGCTTCCGGGCTGAAGCCGGAGAGGGTTCAAGCGACCACCACCGGCCGCGGGCCGACGCGAATAGCGCTGACCGTGCCGCGCCAAGGTGTAGCGCTCGTAGTGTTCGATGGCCGCTAACGCCGCCATTGGACCGACGCCCCAGCGCCCCGTCGCAATAACGTCGGGCCGATGGGGCGTCGCGATCATGATCGCTGTCGCGATCGCGATCAGCTACCTCGATCGTCAGACGCTGCCCTGGGCGATCAAGAATATCCAGGCCGACATTCCGATCACCAACCAGACCAAGGCGTTCCTCGATTCCGCGTTTCTCGCCACATACGGACTGATGTATCTGGGCGGTGGCTGGCTGCTCGACCGGATCGGCACGCGGCGCGGTTTCTTCGCGATCATGCTGTTCTGGTCGCTGGCCTGCGCCAGCCACGGTCTCGCGGGGGGCGTCATCGCACTGGCGGCGAGCCGGCTGCTGCTCGGCATGGGCGAAGGTGGTGGCTTTCCGGCCGCAACGCGCGCCGTCGCCGAGTGGTTCGGTCCGCGTGACCGCGCCGCGGCGCTCGGCATCATCAACGCAGGCACCGCGGTCGGCGCCGTGGCGGCACCACCGCTGATCGCAATGATCCTGACACATGGCGACTGGTTCGGTCTGGCGAGCTGGCGGTGGGTATTCTTTCTGACCGGTGCGATGGGGTTCGCCTGGGCCGGATGGTGGTTTGCGACCTATATCACGCCCCAGACGCCGACGGGGTCCGACTTGAGCGTCGCCGACGGGCCCCGGCTCTCGATCGGAGCGCTGCTGGGCCGTCGCGAAGTGTTCGGCGTCATGATCGCCAAGTTCCTCAGCGACGGAGCCTGGTACTTCTATCTGTTCTGGTTGCCCAAATACCTGTTCGAGGTTCGCGCATTCGACCTAAAGCAGGCGGCGACCGTCGGCTGGATCCCATATGCAGCGTCAGGCATCGGCAGCATCTGTGGTGGCTATCTCTCCAGCCGCCTTCTGGCTCACGGTCGCTCGGTGAATGCCGCCCGGAAAATCGCCCTCGGCCTTAGCGCTGCGATGATGCCGTGGGTGATGTTCGTACCGTTGGCTGGCTCGATCCCGATGGTCCTGTTCCTGTTCAGCCTGGCCTTCTTTGGCCAGCAGAGCTGGTCCACGCTGATCATGACCCTGCCGACCGATCTCGTGCCGCGCTGCGCTCTCGGCAAGCTGGCCGGTCTTGTCGGCATGGGCGGCGCGTTCGGCGGCATCGTCATGGGCCAGGCCGCCGGCTGGGCGCTGGACGCCGGCTATAGCTACACACCGGTACTCGTGGTCGCCGCCTCCCTGCATGTGCTGGCATTCGCGCTGATCTGCTTTGCCATCCCCCACATCGTTCAACTTGAATTCGCTGGAAAGGATCGACCTTGAAGATCACCGAAGTTCGAACGCGTGTCGTTCAGTGGCAGGGCGCCACCGTGTCGCTGCCCCCCCATTTCTGTACCAATCCGATGGACCTGGTCGCCCCGATGCTGTCGCCCGAGACGATGGGCACGTTCACCTTCCACGGATGGCTGATCGTCGAGATCATGACCGATGATGGCTTGGTCGGCATCGGCAATGCCGCGCTTTCGCCGCTGATCACGAAGCAGATGATCGACTTGTATCTCGCGCCATTGTTGATCGGCGAAAACCCGTGGGACACGGAATTCCTATGGCAGCACATGTACCGCAAGACACTGGCGTTCGGGCGCAAAGGCGTAGCAATGGTCGCGATCAGCGCTGTCGATATCGCGCTGTGGGATTTGATGGGCAAATCGGCGAAGCAGCCCTGCTACCGCCTGATGGGTGGCCGAACGAAAGCACAGATTCCGGTCTACGCCAGTCGGCTCTATTCGGTCCCGCTGGACGAACTCGCTGCCGAAGCCAGCAAGTACAAGGCCGATGGCTACACGGCGATGAAGCTGCGCTTCGGCTGGGGGCCGGTCGATGGCGCAGAGGGGATGGCGCGCAACGTCGAACTGATCCGCACCGTACGCGATGCGGTCGGCCATGACGTCGATATCATGGCCGATGCGTATATGGGCTGGAGCCTCGACTATGCGAAACGGATGATGCGGCTGATCGAGCCGTTCAACCTGCGCTGGCTGGAAGAGGCAATCAATCCGGACGATATCCACGGCTATGGCGAATTGCGTCGCTTCGGCACGACACCGATCGCGGCAGGCGAACACGAATATACGCTCTATGGCTTCCGTCAGTTGATCGAGGCCAGGGCACTCGACTACATTCAGTTCGATACCAACCGCGTTGGCGGGTTGACAGCCGCGCGGAAGATCCAGGCGCTGGCCGAGGCACACTCTATACCCGTGGTGCCGCATGCCGGTCAGATGCATAACTATCATGTTGTCATGGCAAGTCTGAACTCGCCGATTGCGGAGTATTTCCCGCCGGTCGACGTCGAAGTCGGCAACGAGTTGTTCTGGTATATCTTCAAGGGCGAGCCCGTGGCCAAGAACGGCTTCATCGATCTGGATGAAACGACACCCGGTCTGGGGCTCGAAATCGACGAGGCAGCACTCATCCAGTTCAAGGTGACGGAATGACGAAAATCGGTTTTCTCGGGCTTGGCACGATGGGTGCCGGCATGGCGGCGCAACTTCTGGCGAAGGGCTTCGATCTAACGGTGTGGAACCGCAGCCGGGCAAAAGCGGATGCGCTGGCGGAGCACGGCGCGAAGGTCGGATCGACGCCGGCCGACACCGCCGCACACGCGGACATCGTGATCGCCATGCTCGCCGACGACGAAGCGTCGCGAGAGATCTGGCTCGGTGCGCAAGGTGCGCTGGCGGCAATGAAGCCGGGCGCCGTGGCGATCGAATCCAGCACGCTGACGATCGATTGGGTGCGCGAGCTTGCCAACGTGGCGAATGATCGCGGCGTCGGCTTCCTCGATGCGCCGGTCACCGGCAGCAAGCAGCAGGCCAAGGAGGGAACGCTCAAATTCCTAGTCGGAGGCACCGACGAGGTCGTGGCGCAGGCCCGATCCGTCCTCGACGCCATGAGCACCGATGTCGTGCATCTGGGACCGAACGGCAGCGGTGCGATCCTAAAGCTGGTCAACAATTTCCTCTGTGGCGTTCAGGTGGCGAGCACGGCCGAGGCGGTAGCGATGATCGAGCGATGCGGCTTGGACGCTACACGCGCAGTCGCGTTGCTCGCGGGCGGCGCGCCGGGCAGCCCGCTGGTATCCGCCATTTCGCAGAGGATGCTCGACCACGCGTACGAGCCGAACTTCCTCCCGCAGCTGATGGCGAAGGACCTCGCCTATGCCAAGGCGGCTTTCGCCGCACAGGGCATCAATCTTGCCAGTGCGGATGCCGCGAGGGCGCGATTCGATGCGGCCGTCGCTGAAGGGTTCGCGGACAAGGACATCGCGAGCATCGTCGAACCATTGCGCCGGGTATGATGCGCCGCCCGGTTCGTGCGCTTCCCCATCATAACTTCGCTGACCGCAGCGCAGATGACGCAAACCACGCCGCTGGGCCCCGTGCACAGCGACTGACGTGCAGCAAAGGCCGCCAAGACGCTACTTGGTCAGGTCACTGAATATCTGGGACCGGAATTTACGACGGCATCTGTGGTGGCCCAGGCCCCGCAGGAGGGGGGCGATCAGCTGGCATCTGTGGCCCGAGCCCGCTCGACGAAGACCTCGATCAGGCCATCGCTGTCGGCAGGGGGTCGGAACACGCACGGCGACCCGGCGACGAACGCCACTAACTAGGGCGGATCGCCGGTCTCGACCAGCCCGGGCATCTCCTCGGTGTCCCGCCGCGTTATGCGCCGCTGTCGAGGCCGCCCACCAGTTCTGGAGGCGCGACGAGCGGGTTACCTTCTCCGACTGCCGCAATGAGTCTATCGGCAATGCGGTCGCTTCGTGCTCGATGAACGAACGTCCGCTTGCGCGGTTTGAGCGCCCGAAAGCGGACGGGGCCTTTTACCACTTTTGCCATTCAGCTGTAAGCATAGGCAGTCCGCAATATAGGGGTGCGGCCTAACGCGGCATAAACCATGGCCAGCGAATTCTGCGGAAACCGTGCGGCGGCGTTCGGCTCCAAGCACGCGCATTTGCGGGGAACGGTTATGGGAACCCGGCGACTTAATCGCAACTTTGCGTTTAAACTCAAAGGGTGGTGGCGGAGCGGGAGTCCTCGAAACCATCTGTTCGTGATGGTTCTCGCCAGCCCATTGTTGACGATTAGTTGGTCGTTTCACAGGGTGAGCATTATGCGCCGCTATCAAAATTGTCCGGGGAGGTTCGCAGGCTTCCGCTAGCTTCCCCACGCGAGTTGGGCATCAAGGTGGGCATCGCTTCACAGGCAAGTAGACCTCGACGGCCTCGTTGATGCAAGGCGGATACCCCCGTCTTACGTTCATCGACCTTCTATCTCTCCTATCCAAAGCGACCGATTATCGGACCACCTGGCTGTAGACCCATAAGCGGTCATCCACACGCCTCGACCCGCCTCCCAACTTTGGACACTCGTTCATTCGGACTGAGCAGGATCGTCATCGAGCGTCGCGACCCCCATCAATGGATGCATGACGAAGGTCCAGCCCTCACCCCCGACAATCATAAGGCGCAACGATTGACGATCTGCGGTGCCGAGCAAAGATGCCGCTCCTGACGAAGCCGGCAATGTAACCGTCCTGCCATCCTGTAGAATACCGGTTGCCCAGCCACGTCGTCCAATGCGGATCTCGCTGGCAAGGCGCTCCAGAGCTGTCTCAAGCGCTGTGCGCGCACGTTTTCCGGCAACCCATGCATGGCCGCACGGCTCCAGTTCGAGGGGGGGGCCTGAGGGTTGACTGGGAACTGGAGACGGCTGTTTGACGACACGACGAAATTTGCTTCTAGACGTATCAAGAGGGCGCACCCCTTCCATACTCATCATGCGCGCAAACTCATCCATCGCTGCTTCCTAAGGGGTAGTGCTCGGAGCGCATAGGTTTGACCCCTAGTTCTTTTTTTCTGAACGGACGGCCCACGCACGGAACCGACGAGTCAGACTCTAGCTGTTGAGCGATGACACAACACCTACCAGTCAAGCCGACTTCCGCAGTCGCATCCGTAGTGACCTAACCGCCGTGAATGTTAGATATGGCCAACAGGCCGCCCACACCGAGAGCATAAAGGATGAGCACGGTGAAGGAGTCGATCCCCATCCGCCAGACCTGCCGCTTGGGGCGGAAAATGAGGCCTGCGGCGTAGACACTGGTCAGCAGCACCCCAAGGCCTGCAAGGTAGATGTCACTTGCCTGGGCATCAGGGAGCACCGCCTTGCCGGAGATGACGACGGCAAGGAGGAAAAGCACCGGTAGGAAGGCGTTCCCTCCAAAGATGTCGCTAACGGCGAGCTGATAGTCCTTCATGCGTACCGAGGTGATGCCGGTCGAAAGCTCGGGCAGCGATGTGGCGGCTGCGAGAACCGTTGCACCGAACAGGACCCCACTGAGCCCGATGTGCTGGGCAATGGCATCTCCACTCCGCTCCAGCAGCACACCGGCTGCGAGGGTCGCGAGTGCAGCCGCACCGAAAATGGCTGCCAGGCGGACCGTGCTCTCTCCCTGCTGCGCAGACGCATCGTTTTTCTTCGCTCGCGAATGACCCTTTGGTTCCTCCTGTCCATCGGGAGCGGTGCCGCTCGTATCGTGCCACGGCAACCCCTTGCTGGCTTTGCTGGAAAGCCACACGCCAACCACCCATAGAATGGCGATCAACACCGCCCCCGGGGTCAGGCGTGCAGCGATAAGCGTGCCGGGCAGCTGTGTCGCCATGATCGACACGGTCAAGACTGCCACGACGAGCACCGCCTCCACGACCAACGTCAGGCTGGCGGCGCGGTAGGTCAGAGGCACCTTTTCCTTCATGGCGATGTCCATGGCTACAAGAACGACAGTCTGGATGGCGATACCACCCAGTATGTTGCCGACCGCTACGCCCAAGTTGCCCGCCAGCGCCGCACTGACGGTGATTGCGACCTCTGGTAAGTTGGTGGCGACCGCAAGCACGATGATGCCGCCAAGCGCCTTGCCTAGGTGAAGGCGCGAGGACAGGATGTCCGTCGTGTTGGCGAGCTTCACCCCGGCGATCCAGATTACGCCCGCGCAGGCGGCAAAGATCGCGAGCAAAATTGGCAGGCTTAGTCCGTTGAGCATGCGGAACTTTCAGTTCGTCGGTAAGTGAATAAGGGGCGATCTTAGCGAACCAACTGACCAGGCGTTCCACGACAATTCATCCTGCAATACCTGCAATGCCAAAGCAACGCAGCTGAATGTGCCCCGCCCCAGCATCCGTGGAAACACGTCTACGATGAGCGGTAGGCCTTACAACTTTGGCCGCTCATCTAGGGGCGTTTTACGCAGACCCACCTGTGTCCTCGAGCGCGTTCGGATAGGATGCTTTCACCTTTTGCCTTTAATCAGAGGCGTGTGAAAGCCACCGAAAGCCCAATCGTTCGCGACATTCCG
>Ga0265798_10005820_pt1 | contig 16410 bp, 12 predicted proteins | sample P3T30metagenome_FD_192430 | JGI IMG/M metagenome (GOLD analysis project Ga0265798, IMG submission 192430) | Plant litter microbial communities from East Loma Ridge, Irvine, California - P3 T30 | ecosystem: Environmental > Terrestrial > Plant litter > Unclassified | place: USA: California... | reverse complement strand
GGACGCCGCCGCCGAGGACCTCGGGCCACCCCCAAGCTCTCGATCTCGGTGCGCTGACGGGTGCCGTGCCACCGTTGCAGCCTCCGTCGTCCGTGCCGACTCCGGACCTCCCCGCGCCGTCCGAGTCGCGGCAGCCCGACCCGGAGACTGCGGGTGAGGGGAATCCCGCCGCTCCGCCGCCGGTCCCCGCGGACGTGGGGGACCCTGCCGACGTCAGCGACGAGCCGGGGCCGTTCACGGCACTGATCTCGGCGCCCCGGCCCGAGTCGGCCGAACCCGCGACCTTCGACTGGAACGCTCTGCCCGAGCCCGAGCCCGAGCCCGAGCCCGAGCCCGAGCCCGAGCCCGAGCCGGAGCCGGAGCCCGTACTGGAACCGGAACCGGAACCGGAACCGGAGCCGGAACCGGAGCCGGAACCCGAGCCGGAACCCGAGCCCGTGCCGGAACAGGAACCCTTCTCAGCTGCCGAGCCCGAGCCCGAGCCCACGCCCGCCGTCGCGGGCCGCGAGGGTGGTACCGAGGCGCCCTGGTGGGTCGAGGAGCACCATGAGATGACCCGGCGTGAGCGCCGACTGGCCGAGGCGGCGGCTGCGGCGGCTGCGGCGGCCGCGGCCGGCGGCGTGGTCACGTCCGGCGTTCCCGGAGTTCCCTCGGTGGCGGCACCTGCCCCGGCCGCCGAGTCGTCGTCCAGCCAGGAGTCCGAGGCCGAGCCTCCTCCGAGTGGCGCCCGCGAACCCACCTTCACCGAGATCCTCGGCGTCGTCCCCTCCGCCTCCGCCGAGGACACCCAGCCCGCGGATGCCCGGCACGAGCCGGAGCACGCCGTGCCCTCGGCCGACGTCCCCGCCGCGTGGTCCCTGTCCGGCTCGGGTGAGGTGCCCCTGCTCGACGTCGAGCCGTCGCCCGGCCTCGAGTCGTCGTCCGACGTCGAGCTCTCGTCCGACGACGTCGAGGACGACGACGAGGGCCTGGACGACGCGGCCGAGGTGACGACCGCGACCGCCTTGTTCGCGCCTCCTCGGTCCGCCCGCGACGAGGCCCGCGACGCCGCCGACGCCCCAGCCGGCGCCACGCCGGTGCTGCCCGGCGTCTCGATGAGCACCACCGCCGCTCCGGCGGGCGAGCGGCCGCGCCGTGAGGTCGGAGGAGCCGGCGTCTTCGTGCCGCAGACCCGCCCGGTGGACGAGAAGCCTGCCACGACACCAAGAGGGCCGGGCCTGGCCGACTGGGTCCGCGGACACCGGACGCTGGCCGCCGTCGGCGCCGGCCTCGTGATCGTGCTGTTGCTGGTCGCGTTGTTCTTCATCTCGCGCTCGCTCTTCGCGTCGACCGACGACCTGGGCTCCGACCCGTCCGTGGCGGCGGAGCCGACCGGGACCCGCACCGTGACCGCCGCCCCCGCGGCACCCGCCGCCGAGGTCGTTCCGACCGGCCCGCTGGCGGCCGGCACCCACTCGTACACCGACCTCCAGGGCGGCGAGTGCTTCTCGAGCTTCGAATCGGCCTGGCAGCAGGACTACGAGGTCTCCGACTGTGCTCAGCCGCACGTGGCTCAGCTGACCCGCCTCGGCAGCCTCGACGGCGACGCGTCGGCCGCGTACCCCGGGACCGACGTGCTGCAGAGCCAGATGAACCTGCTCTGCACGGGCTCGGACGCCCTCGACCGCCAGGCCGCCGCGGCCTATCCCGACGTGCAGCTGCTCGCGAGCTTCCCCGCGGACGCCGACGCCTGGGCGGCCGGCGACCGCACGTATTCGTGCTTCGTCAACCGCAGCGGCGGAGAGGCCCTGACGACGAGCCTCGTCGCGGTGGCGGGCTGACGGGTCGACCCGCCCCGCGCCTCCTGGGGCCCTAGGCCTCGGACGGCACCACGTCGGACTCGACGGGTTCGCTGCGCACCAGCTCGTGCACCCCGGCCAGGATCTCGTTGGGCCGGAACGGGTAGCGGTCGATCTCGGCCTGGTCGCTGATGCCCGTCATCACGAGGATCGTGTGCAGTCCGGCCTCGATGCCGGCCATGATGTCGGTGTCCATCCGGTCGCCGATCATGGCGGTGTTCTCGCTGTGGGCGCCGATGCGGTTCATCGCCGAGCGGAACATCATCGGGTTGGGTTTGCCGACCACGTAGGGCTCTTTGTTGGTGGCCTTCGAGATCATGGCGGCGATCGCGCCCGTCGCGGGCAGCACGCCGTCGGCGCTGGGCCCGGTCGCGTCGGGGTTCGTCACGATGAACCGCGCGCCGCCGAGGATCAGTCGGACGGCCTTGGTGATCGAGTCGAACGAGTAGTTGCGGGTCTCACCCACGACGACGTAGTCGGGGTTCGTCTCGGTCATGATGAAGCCGGCCTCGTGCAGGGCGGTCGTCATGCCGGCCTCGCCGATGACGAAGGCCGAGCCGCCGGGCATCTGCGAGCGGCAGAAGTCGGCCGTGGCGAGCGCGCTCGTCCAGATGCGCTCTTCGGGCACGTGCAGCCCCGAGGCGCGCAACCGCGCGGCGAGGTCGCGTGGCGTGAAGATCGAGTTGTTGGTGAGCACGAGGTAGGGCGTGCCTTCGTCCTGCCACTGCTGGATCAGCTCGGCGGCACCGGGCAGCGCGTGGTTCTCGTGGACGAGCACGCCGTCCATGTCGGTCAGCCAGCACTCGACGTCTTCTCGTGAACCCATGCGGTCACCTTAGCGAGGTGCTCTGCGAGCCGAGGAGGCGCGGGTCGGGTCCGTGGAGAACACCTACCCTGGTCGGGTGCCCCAGGACGACGACCGACCCCCGCTCGAGCCCGAGGGGCTCGCCCGCCCCGACCGCCCGGACGACCCCGAACCGACCGTCGAGCCCGAGCACGGCGTCGGTCCCTGGCCCGGTGGCGAGGCCGAACGGCCGGACGGCGACCACTGGGACCCCGAGCTGCTCCGCGTGGGCGACCGGCGCAACGTCGTCGACCGCTACCGGTACTGGACGATGGAGGCGATCGTCGCGGACATCGACTCGCACCGGCACCCCTTCCACGTCGCCGTCGAGAACTGGCAACACGACATGAACATCGGGTCGATCGTCCGCAGCGCGAACGCCTTCGCCGCCGACACGGTGCACATCATCGGCCGACGGCGGTGGAACAAGCGCGGTGCGATGGTCACCGACCGGTACCAGCACGTGCTGCACCACCCCGACGTCGAGACGTTCCTGGCCTGGGCGCGCGAGCAGCGCCTCCCCGTCCTCGCGGTCGACAACGTCGAGGGCTCGGTGCCGATCGAGACCTTCGACCTGCCCGAGCGGTGCGTGCTGCTCTTCGGCCAAGAGGGACCCGGTCTCTCGGCCGAGGCGATCGCGGGCTCGGAGGCGGTGCTCGAGATCTCGCAGTTCGGCTCGACGCGCAGCATCAACGCGAGCGCGGCGGCGGCCGTCGTGATGCACGCCTGGGTGGTGCGGCACCGCTTCTGATCCCTGCCCGGTCGCGTTGACGCGCCCGACATGTCACACATAAACTCTGGAGCGTCGGCGGCCGGAGGGGGCGTCGGTTGTGACACGACCAGAAGCGAGGGCGCCCCGTGCCGCCGATTCCCACGCGACCCGCGTCCGACCCGAGGCGGGTGTGCTTCGTCGCCGCCCCGTTGATGGCCCGCAGCGGCGTCTACCGCTCGACGCACGATCTCGTCGTCGAGGCCCGATCGCGGGGGCTCGACTGGCGGGCCGTGCTCGGCACGCGTCCCACGGCGCAGGGCCGACGCACCGCGACGCCGGGCGTCCGGGAGGTGACGATCAGGCGGCACGGCCGCGCCGTCGTCGACGAGGTGCGCGAGGTGCTCGACGACGTGCCCGAGGTGGCGGGGGCCGACGTCGTCGTCACGCTCGTGACCCAGAGCGACGTCGCCTGGTCGCGGTCGACCGCCCGGCGGGGCCGGCTCTGGGTGGCCTGGGTGCGCGGCCTGCCGTGGCCCGCGCCCGGTGAGCAGTCGACGGCGCGGCGGGTGGCCCTCCGGTTGGTCGAGTCGGCCGCGCTCCGCCGAGCCGACGACGTGTGGGCGACGACCGAGGTCCTCGGGGTCGACGTCGCGCGCGTCCGACGGCCCCATCTCGTGCCCGCGGGCATCCGCCTGCCCGCCCGCACGTCCTTCGGTGAACGGTCGGTGCCCATGGTCTGGGCCGCCCGCCTCGACGTCGACAAGCGCCCTCGGGCCTTCGTGGACATCGCCGAGAGGTCCGGGGTGCCGGGGCGCCTGCACGGCCAGGGGCCGCTCGAAGCGGGGCTGCGGGCCGAGCTGCCCCCGATCGTGTCGATGCCCGGCTGGACGGACGCGGCCGAGCTCTGGGACGGCGCGGGGTTCTTCGTCGGGACGGCCTCGCGCGAGGCGTTCGGTCGCAGTGCCGTCGAGGCCGCGGCGACGGGCCTGCCGATCGTTCTCGGCGACCGGTACGGGGCCGCGCCCCTGCTCGTGACCGACGCCGAGCTGCGCCGACGCTTCGTCCTGCCCACAGGCGAGACGGGCCGGTGGGTCACGGCGGTGCGAGACCTCGCCGGCGACGCCGACCTGCGGCGACGGATGTCCGACCACGTGGCGGGCAACGCGTCGCGCTCGTCCGTCACCGCGTCGGTGGACGCCGTCCGTGACCGCCTCGTCGAGCTCGGCGTCGGCGGGTCCGCACGATGAACCGCGCGGCAGCCGTCACGGCGGCGAGGAGTCGACCGCTCCGCGTGGTCCAGTACGGCGTGCACGATCCCTCGTACCCGCGCAATTCCCGGCTCCGCGCGGTCCTCGAGGGACAGCTGGGCGCCCGGGTGCGCGTCGTCCCGCGCTCGAGGGCGGGGGCCCGGCCCCTGCGGGCACTGCACGACCTGCGTTCGCTCTGCCGTGCGACGGCGGGGGCCGACCTCGTGGTGCTGTCGGAGTTCCGCAGCAGCCAGGCGCTCGTGGTGCGCGCGGTGGCGTCGCTCAGTCGCGCGCGCCTCCTGGTGGACTGCTTCGTCCTGTCGCACGAGACGGCCGTCGGTGACTGGGGGCGTCCGTCACCGCGTTCGCCCGGGGCCCTGCGGCTCGCGGTGCTCGACGCGCTCGCCGTGCACTGCGCCCACCTCGTCCTCACCGACACCGAGCCGCGGGCGGCCGAGCTCGTCCGTCGGCACCGTCCCGCCGCCGTCGTGCTGCCCCTCGCCGTCGGGGCGCCGGAGTGGGCCCGATGGCAGCCCCCGCCGGATCCTCACGACGACCTGCGCGTGCTCTACTACGGCGGCTACGTGCCCCTGCACGGGGTCGACCTGGTGGTCGACGCGCTCGCGGCGATCGACGGCCGCCGGGACATCTCGATGGTCTTCGTCGGCGACGGACCCGATCGTGGACGCATCGAGGCCCGCGTCGCCGGGCTCGGACCCGGCGTCCGGTGCGAGTTCGTCGGCGCGGTGCCCGAGTCCGAGCTGAGGGGGTACATCGCCCGTGCCGACGTCGTCCTCGGGGTGTTCGGCACGTCCGTCAAGGCCCGCGGCGTCGTCGCCAACAAGGTCTGGCAGGGACTCGCCTGCGGCCGCTCGGTGATCACGCAGCGGTCGTCCGCCCTGGCCCCCCTCGCCGCGGTGGTCGGCGGGTCGCTCGTCCAGACCGAGCCGGGGTGCGCCTCGTCGCTCGCTCAGGCGCTCGTCGACGTGCGCCCGTCGACCCCCTCCTCCGACGTCGACGTGCACCGACGGCTCGACGAGCTCGTCGCCGCATCGTGGCAGCCGCTCGCCGGACACCTCATGGCGCTGGTGCGGGGCGACCGCCGGGCTCGCCACGGGCGTGGTGCGAGGTCTGGCACGGGCCGCGATCGCGAGGGCCGATGACCGGCACACGGGGTGTGGCGCGGGCGGCGCGACAGATGCGTCGGCTCGCGTTGCACGTGCTGGTCCCGGCCGTGGGGGCGGCCGCGCCCCTGGCCGTCGTCCCCGCCGTGACGTCGACGGCAGGTGCCGCGGGCTGGGCCGCGATCGCCGTCGGGCTCTCGGTCGGGGTGGCCGCAGCCGTCGTGGCCGAGCTCGGTTGGGGGATCGTCGGCCCCCAGCGCGTCGTCCGCCAGCCCGCCGCCCGGTCCCGGCTCTACGCGGCCGCCCTCGCCAGCAGGCTGGTCGCCGTCGCGCTGACCACGCCGCTGGCGGCCGTCGTCACAGGCATCGTCGTCGTGGAACACCGCCCGGCGGCGGTGCTCGTCACGGTGGGGGTGTCGCTCGGGGCGCTCAGCCCGGCCTGGTTCTTCATCGGTCTCGGCCGGCCGGCCGTCCTGCTGCTGGCCGAGACGTCTCCGCGGGTGGTCACGTCGCTGGCGTCGGCCGTCGCGATCGTCCACGGCGCCCCCCTCGAGGTGTACGGCTCCGGGCTGATCGTCTCGGTCGTCGCGGCGCTCGCGCTCGCGAGTCTGCTCGACGACGCCGCGCGTCCACCTCGTCGACGGGACTTCGCCGGAGTCCCGGCCACCGTGCGCGAGCAACGCGTCCTGGTGCTGGGGCGGGCCGTCACCACCACCTACAAGTCGTTGCCCTCCGCGATGTTGGGCGGTGTCGCCCCCGGCGCGGTGGCCGGGTTCGCGGCGGTCGACCGCCCACTGCGCCTGGGGCTGCAGATCGTCTCGGCCGTGCCCGACCGTCTGCAGACCTGGGTCGGGCACCCGACGCCCGGCCTCGCCCGCCGACGCAGCCTCTGGTCCCTGCTCGCCAACGCCGTGCTCGGGCTCGTCGTGGGCGTCGCCTTCGCCACCCTCATGCCCTCGGTCGGTCGGCTGCTCTTCACCGGCGCGGTCGACGTCCCACCGGCGCTCGCCGTGTGGGGTGGGGTCCTCGCGGGGGTCGTCTGCGCCTCCCGGGGGGCCGGCCTCGCGCTGGTCAGCGCCGGCCGCCCCGGGTGCACGACCCTCGCCGCGTCCTGCTCGGCCGCCGTCGGGGTGCCCGGGCTGCTGGTCCTGGGGGAGCGCGCCGGTGCCGCGGGGGCACTCGCCGCGCTCGCCGCCGCCGAGACCGTCGGCCTCGTCGTGCAACTCGTCGCCGTCGCCCACCGCCCCGGCGGCCGCGGCGACGTCCGGGGCAGCCACGGGCGGCCCGACGACCTGGTGCCGCCGACGTGACCGTCCTGCTCGGTGTCTTCGCCGCGTTCCTCGCCGTCGCCGTCGGAGGGCTGCTCGTGCCCGCCGACCGTCGTCGCGGCGTCGCCCTCGTCGTCGCGTTCGCCCTGCTGACGGCGGCCGGTTCGCTGACGGTCCCGACCGACGTCCGGGGCGCGGCGGTCTCCGTGGCAGCCGGGGTGACCGCGGCGGCGCTGCTCTCACCTCGTGATTGGCCCGTCGAACGGGCGCGAGCCTCGACGTGGACCCTGGCCTGGTTCGCCTGGGCCGTCGGCTGCGTCGTCGCCATCGCACCGTCGACCATCGTCTTCATGGCGCAGCTCGCCGTCGTGGGACTGTCGCTGTCGTGGGCGGTCGCCACGTCGTCCCGTGCCGACGTCCGGGTGTTCCTGCGGGGGCTCGTCGGCATCGGGGTCGCCCAGGTCGTCCTCGGCGTCGTCGAGCTGACGGTCACCCACCGGCCCGTGCCGTGGGGCCACAAGGTGCTCGCGACCGGCCGGTCGTTCGTCAGCGACAACAAGGTGCTGCCGGGTGACCTCATGCGGGTCGAGGGGTCGGTGGGCCATCCCATCCCGTACGCGGTCCTGCTCGCGGTCTGTCTCGTCGTCGTCGTGGTGGCCGAGCGCGGCGTCTTCTCGAGCGCGGCGAGGTGGGTGGTCGTGCCCGTGCTGTCGACGGGCATCCTGCTGTCGGGCAGTCGCAGCGTGCTGACGGCGGTGCTGCTGGCGCTCGGCTACGTGGTGCTGACGACCGACCTGCGCCACCGGGCGGTCAAGATCGTGTCGTCGGTCTCGGTGATGGTCGTGGCCGGCGCGCTGCTCGCCTCCGAGGTCGTGTCGGCCGTCGCGGTCCTGGTCGCCTCGGGCTCGTACGAGAACCGCGTCGGCGCACTGCGGGCCGTTCCGGGGTTGGTGGCCCGGCCGCCGACCGAGTCGCTCGTCGGCAGCGGCTTCGGCAGCGAGCCCGAGCTCTACGCCCGGGGGTTGCTGCCGCAGGAGGGCTTCACGGTGGTCGACAACCAGCTCGTGACGACCCTCGCGACGTTCGGCCTGATCGGACTCGTCCTCGTGGTCGGCGTCTTCGTCGTCGGTCTGACGACGACCTCGAGGACGGGGACGGCGGTGACGATCGTCATGGCGACCGTGCTCTTCTCCTTCGACTACCTCGTGTGGTTCTCGATGTCGGGGCTCGCCTTCGCGTTCTGTGCCCTCACCCGCACGGACGGCGCCCGTTCCGACGACGTCCGGCCCCACCGCGTCGAGTCGTCGACTCTCAGCCGACGACGGGGCCGAGGTAGCGGCTCGCCAGCGTGACGGCGTCGACGATCTGGCGGGTCGACAGGTCGTAGGTCGCGGCGTCGAGCCCGATCGGGTCGACCACGTCGTCGTCCTCCGGCCCGACGAGCGGCCCGCTGCCCCGGCGGGCGGCGACGAGGGCGACGGCGACCCGGAGGCGATCGTCGGGCGCCACGCCCTGCAGGGCGTCGTCGGCCTGGGCCGGGTCGACGAGCGCGCTCAGCCTCGCGAACTCTCGCAGGGTGAAGGTGACGCGCGTGACGCGTGGCACCAGCGAGACGACCGCCCGCCGGTGCTCGCGGGCCATGGCCAGCACGAGTCCCGTCCCGGCGAGGGTGCCTTCGACGAGCTGCCGTGCCCGGTGTCGTCCGAGGTCGAGGCCCAGGTCGCGCGCCCGGTCGAGGGTGGGGCGGGGTGGCGTCGCACCCTCGGGGGCCCGGGTGCCGGCGCTGCCCGTCGAGGCACCGGGCAGGACGGCCCCGGGCAGGGCGTCGGCGAGCAGGGCCGCGGCGAGGGGCGAGCGGCAGAGATTGCCGGTGCAGACGGTCAGGACGGTCGGGAGGGTCGGGACGGTCGGTGCGGGAGGCGTCATCGGCGTCGCTCTTCGGGCCCGGGGGTGACGGACTGTGTCGTGAAGTACCCCGTGTACGAGCCGTACCCGTAGGCACCGGCCCCCCGGGCCGGGACCATGGTGAGGACGACGCCCAGGGTGCGGCTGCCGATCTCGGAGACCGAGGTCAGTGCCTGGCGCAGCTGGTGGCGGGTCGACCGTCGTGCCGCGGCGACCACGACGACACCGCTCACACACCGGCTGAGCACGGCGGCGTCGGTCACGGGAAGCAGCGGAGGCGAGTCGATCACGACGAAGTCGTACGCGGCTTCGATCTCGGTGAGCAGGCTCACCATCGCCATCGAACCCAGGAGCTCGCTCGGGTTGGGCGGCACGCTGCCCGAGGGCAGCACACGGAGTCCGAGGAACCCCCACGGTTGGACGACGTCGTCGAGTTCGGCTCTGCCGACGAGCAGGTCGGTCAGGCCGGCCGCTCCTTCGAGGCCCATCACCTCGGCGACCCGGGGGCGGCGGAGGTCGGCATCCACGAGCAGCACGCTCGCCCCCGTCTCGGAGAGGCAGACGGCGAGGTTGGCCGCCGTCGTCGACTTGCCCTCGCTCGGCATGGCCGACGTGACGACGAACGATCGGCGGCTGCCCTCGAAGGCCAGGAACTGCAGGTTGGTCCGCAGTGCACGGAACGACTCGGCGAGGGGGCTGCGAGGCTCGTCGTGGACGATGAGCGGCGTGGTCGAGGCGTCCGCGTGGAATCCGACGGCACCGATCACGGGGGTGTCGCCGAGTGCCTCGACGTCGCCCTTGCCGCGGATGCGTGTGTCGAGGGTGGAGCGCAGCAGGGCGAGGACGACTCCCCCGAGCAGGCCGACCGCGGCGGCGAGGCCGATCCACAGCACGGGGCGCGGGTTGGTCGGAGTCGTGGGGACGACGGGCTCGTCGAGCGTCTCGACCGTGACCAGGCTGCTGCCGCCGCCCTCGGGCCGTTCGAGCTCGTCCTCGACCACGGTCTCGAAGCTCGCCGCCACCGCGCCCGCGAGCCGGGCGGACCGCGCGGGGTCGGTGTCGGTGACGCGGATCGTGATCAGAGAGGTGTTGACCGGGCTGCTCGCCTCGACGCGTGCGGCGAGCTGTGCCGGTGTGGTGTCGAGCTGCCACTCGTCGATGACCGGTTGCAGGACGCGCCCCGAGGTGACGACGTCGACGTACGACCGCACCTTGGCCTGGGCCGCGCTGCTGCCCTGGACGAGGTCGCCGGCGTCGGACGCGCCGAGCGACGACACCGAGACGAACAGCTGGGTGCGGGACGAGTAGGTCTTGGTCGTCAGCAACGACGCGACGGCACCGACCAGGACGGCTCCGATCGCCAGGACGACGATGAGTTGCCAGCTCGACCGGACCACGGCGACGAAGGCTCTGAGTTCCACGGGGGTTCCTCCAGGTGGTCGCGGTCAGGCCCGGGTGAGGGCCGCGAGCACGACATCGGCCTTGTGGCGCCATGTGGCGTCGCGCGGGATGGCGGCCGGGCGCCGGGGCACGCGGGCCCCGTCCCTGGTCAGGGCGGCGAGGGCGGTGGCGTGGCGGTCGAGGTCTTCGACCACCACCCCGTCGAGACCCCTCCGGTCGACGCCGCAGATCGGGGTGCTCAGCACGGGGAGCCCGGCGGCGCGGTACTCGTAGGTCTTGATCACGTCACCGCCGACCTCGCGCTCGCCCACGTGGTGCGGGACCCACCCGACGTCGAAGGATCGCAGGAGCTCGGGGACGTGCGTGTAGTGGACGTCGCCCGTCATCGTCACGTTGGGCTCGCGGTCGAGCACCCGGTACTCGCGGTCGAGCACGGGCCCGGCGAAGACGAAGGTCGTGTCGCGGCGGGCGGCGACGGTCGCGAGGACTCCCGCGAGGTCGACGCGTCGTCCGATCTTGCCGACGTAGCCCACCGTCGTGGGCCCGGTGGCCGTCGACCGCTGGTCGAAGCGGTGAGGGTCGCAGCCGTTGGGCAGCTCGACGACGTCGTCTCGGCCGTGACGGCGTGCCAGGTCGGCCGTGCCGGCGCCGTTCGCCGTGACGACGTCGGCGCGGTCGAACGCCACCGCGTACGCCTCGTCGACCGCGGATCGGACGCCGGCGAACGCGTAGTGACGGCTCCAGTCGTCGAGCAGGTCGAGGACGACGCGGCGCCGACCGTCGAAGGGGCTGGCGCCGTGCGGGGCGAGGGCGACGAAGGGGTTCCAGACGAGGGCGGGCACGTCGGCCATCGACTCGGGCAGCGCCGGGTACGACCTCGCCGACGTCGCCCACCAGCGGCGGCGGTCGCGCGGGTCGGGCACCCGCGCCACCCTGGTCTCGACCGGATGGGTGCCGGTCGCGGGCCGCCCGGGCGGACGCCGTCGGACGACCCGCGTGAGGGCCGGCTCGGGGCGCGACACGACGGCGACGCCGCCGCGGTCGGCGAGGTCGTGGCCCAGCCACTCGATCAGGTGGCCGTCGCGGGTGCGGTAGCCCTCGCGCAGCAGCTTGTGCTGCCCGTGCATGGGGTAGGCGAGCAGGGCGGGGGCTCGGTCGGTGACGACGGGCAGTCGGAAGGCGCGGTGAGGTCGCACGAGGGCCTCTCGGAGATCGGCAGGACGCACGGGCAGGTGCGGTGACCGCACGCCACCGGGACGGCGTCATGTCACGCGTGGCATGCGCAGTATTGCATTAAATCCACCGGCTCGGGTCGGGGTCGATCGGCCACGGCGACGACTCGTGGATGATGGGTGCATGACCTCCACGAACCTGCTCGGCGTGCCCGAGACCCGGCTGCCCGCCGAACCCGCCGTCGTCGCCGACCTCGAGACCCTCACCACGGCCGAGGTCGTCACGGCCCACCCCACCTCGTCCCTGGCCTGGGCGCTGCTCAGCGACGAGGCCGCCGCCCGCGGGGCCGAGCTCGAGGCCTACGCCTACGCCCGGGTCGGCTACCACCGCGGGCTCGACGCCCTGCGCAAGGCGGGCTGGCGCGGCCAGGGCCCCGTGCCGTGGTCGCACGAGCCCAACCGTGGCGTGCTGCGGTCTCTCTTCGCCCTCCGCCGGGGCGCGACCGCCATCGGCGAGACCGACGAGGTCGAGCGCCTGACGACGTTCCTCGCTGACGCCGACCCGAGCGTCCTGCCGACGCTCGAGGCCCAGGCGGGCTGACCGGCGCGACCGACGTCGAGAACGCAGGAGGCGCGGGTCACCCGACCCGCGCCTCCTGCGTTCCCGACGGCGACCGCCGCCGCGCCGGCCTCAGCCGATCAGTGACGGCCGCAGATCGCGCAGCGTGCGCGCACGCGTCATCCGGGAGGTCGCCACCCAGGTCAGCACGAGCGCGCCCAGCAGCCAGGCCGCCAGCACGCCGGCGTCGCCCCAGGCCGCGGCCGAGCTGCCGCCGTACATCACCTGGCGCAGGCCGTCGGTGGCGTAGCTCATCGGCAGCACGAAGTGCAGCGCCGCGAGCGGGGCGGGCAGGGTCTGCCAGGGGAACGTGCCGCCGGCCGTGACGAGCTGCACGACCATCAACACCAGGCCGAGGAACTGCCCGACGCTGCCGAGCCAGACGTTGAGCGTCATGATGATCGCCGCGAACGCCGCCGAGGCGAGGGCCATCAGCCCGATCATGCCGAGCGGGTGGGCGACCTCGAAACCGAGCGCCTGCGTGACGATCACGTAGAGCGCCACCATCTGGACGACGCCGAGCACGACCGGGGCCAGCCAACCGGCCAGCGAGATGCGTACGGGGGCCTTGACGGCCGTGATCGCCCGCTTCGAGATCGGCTTCACGATCAGGAACAGTGCGTACATGCCGATCCAGGCCGCGAGGCTGATGAAGAACGGGGCGAGCCCCGCTCCGTAGGTGCCGGCACTGGTCAGCGCGGCGTCCTTGACCGAGACGGGGTCGCTGATGGCGCTGGCCTGGTCGTCACGCGTCTGCTCGGTGCTCGAGGGGATCTCGCCGAGTCCGCTCTGCAGCCCGTCGCGGAGCTGTGTGGTGCCGGTGTCGAGGCTGACCACGCCGTCGCGCAGCGAGGTGGCGCCGCTGCTCAGGGTGTCGAGGCCGGTCGCGAGGGTCGAGGCGCCCGTGGCGGCGCTCGCCGCACCCGTGGCGAGCTGCGACGAGCCGGTGGCGGCCGACGAGATGCCCTGGGTCAGGGCCGGCGTGGCGGCGGACAGGCTCGCGGCACCGGTCGAGACCTGGTCGGCGCCCGTGGCGAGCTGCCCCACCTGGGTGTTCAGCCCTTGGATCTGAGTGTTCGCGTCCTGGAGGGCGGTCGTCAGCGACTCGGTCGCGGGGGCGAAGGTCGCGGCGATCTGCTGGATCTGCTCGTCGGTGTACCCCTGCTGCCGCAGGGCTCCGGCGATCTGCTGCTGCGCCTGCTGCTGGGCGGCGGGCAGGGCGGCCGCGGCCGTCGCGCTCGTCGTCGCCGCGTCGGCCACGCCGGTGGCCAGGGCGTCGTTGCCTGCCGCGACCTGGGCGGCGCCGTCCGCCAGGGTCTGGGTCTGCGCGGGCAGGTCCGTCGTCTGGGTCTTCAGGGTCTGCAGACCGGTGTCCAGCGCGGACGCGCCCGAGCTGAGCTGGCTCGTGCCGTCGGCGAGGGTGTGGGCCCCGGTCGCCGCGTCGGCCGCGCCGTCGGCCAGCTGGTTCGCCCCGGCGACGGCCGAGCCGGTGCCGGCGACGAGTTGGTTCGCCCCGTCGACCGCGCTGCCCAGGTTGGTGCGCACGTCGGCGAGACCGACCAGCAGGCGACCCGCTGCTTCTTTGCCCACCTTCTCGGTGACCGACGCCCGGATGGTCTTCGCGGCCTGCTCGGCGATCGTGGACGAGAGGTAGCTGTTGACGTCGCTCGTCGCGAGGGTGATCTGTGCCCGCTTCGGGTCGTCGCCGCTCGCCGAGGTCAGGTCGTCGCTGAAGCCCTTCGGGATCGTGAAGGTGAAGTCGTAGGTCTGGTCGCGCAGGCCCGCCGCGGCCTGGGCCGCCGAGACCACGTGCCAGTCGAAGTCGCCGCCGTCGGTGATCTGGTCGGTGACCTCGTCGCCGTAGTTCACCGTCTCGCCGTCGACCGTCGTGCCGGCGTCGGTGTTGACGAGTGCGGCCGGGATCTGGTCGAGCTTCGCGTAGGGGTCCTGGTTGGCCCAGAGGTACAGGCCGCCGTACAGCAGCGGCACGGTCATCAGGGCGACGAGCGCCAGGCGGGCGAGCGGGGTGGCGGTGAGGCGCTGCAGCTCGGAACGGACGAGGGCGTAGATCTTCACGGCTGGTCGCTTTCGACGGGGGTGTCGGTGGTGGTGGCGACCACGGTGTCGTCGGGGGAGGAAGGAGGGGCGGTGTCGGTCTCGGGCACGGTGTCGGTCTCGACCGCAGCCGTCGGGGCGAACTCGGGCGTGGGCAGCGACTCGATCGTCGCGAGGGCCGCGAACCCGGTGATCGTCAGCACCGTGTAGTCACGACCGACGAGGTCGTGGACGACCGAGAGCCAGGCGGCGACGTCGCCCCCGTGACGTTCGGGAGTCGTCACGATCAGCCCGCGTACCTCGGGACGCAGCACGGCCAACTCGCAGAGCAGGCGGACGCGCAGTTCGGTGGGCAGGGCGCTCAGGCGCGTCCGCTCGTGTTCGCGCAGGCCGATCTCGTCGAGCAGCAGTCGAGCCGAGGCCTTGTCGGCGCGGAGCCCGGCCAGGGCGAGTTCTTCTCGGGCGACCTGCACGACCGTGAGGGCGGCGAAGGGTTCGGCGACGGTGGGTGTGTCGACGAGGGCGAAGGAGGCGCGGATCGCCGCGTCGTCCGACCGACCGTCGACCGTCACCCGGCCGGCCTCGGGGCGCATGCGGCCCCCCGCGACGAGCGACGCGAGGGTGGGCGCGTTCTCGGTCTCGACCGCCACGAAGCCGGGGGTCCAGCGGTCGGCGACCGCGCTGAGCGGGGGCAGGGCCGCCCCGGGGCCGTCGCCGATCGCGACGTCGTGCAGTTCGAGTCTCATGCGGGTTCTCCGGTCGGGGGCGTCGAGGAGGCGCCGGTCGCCTGTTCGGGAGGGAGCGCGAGTTCCGGGGCCGTCGCGACGAGGTCTCCGGCGGTGCGCCAGTCGAGGCCGACGACGCCGAGCACCGCGAGCATGACGAGTCGGTGGCCCTCGGCGCGGCTGAGCCGCTGCGTCGTCGCCTCGTCGAGCACCGACAGCGCGGCACCCTCGACGAGGTGTGCGAGCGTGCGCGGAGCGATGTCGTCGCGCATGCGTCCGGACTCGACGCCGCGCCGCACGACGTCGCGCACGGCCTTGCGGAGCGGGGCGAGGGCCTCGCCGACCTCGTGGGCCATCGGGCCGCGCACGGTCAGCTGGGCCATGACCCGCACGTGTTCGACCTCGGCCCAGAGCAGGGCGGCCAGGGAGGCGAGCTGCACGACCGGGTCCGCGATCGGGGCGGGGCGCGCGGCGACGGCGATGCGGGCGGCACCACGCAGGCCGACCTCGCGCACCAGGTCGTCCCGTGTGGCGAAGTGGCCGTAGACCGAGCGACGCGACAGGCCCGCCTCGGCGGCGATGGCCTCGAGCGACACGGACGGGTCGCGGTTGAGCAGCAGCGCCGCGGCGGAGATCAGCGCATCGCGGTTCGCGGTGGCGTCACGGCGTGGCGCGCGGGTGGCGCGCACGGGGGCATCAGCGGCAGGCATGTCCCGATCGTACGATCTTGCACACCTTTGTGCAACTTATTTCGGCACCGCGGTCGTCGGTCAGCGCGAGCGGCGCAGGGTCGCTCGCAGCGCCTCCTCGTAGGCGTCGCAGACGGACTGCCAGGTGTAGGCGTCCGCAGCGCGAGCGAGGGCCGCCTCGCTGAGGCGCTGCTGCTCGGCGGGGTCGTCGAGCAGCGCGGTGACGGCGGCGGCGATGGCGGCGGGCTCGGGCGCCACCAGGACGCCGGCACCGTCGAGCACCTCACGGTTGTAGACGGTGTCGCGCGCGACGACGGGGGCGCCCGCGAACATGGCCTGCACCAGTGCGGGGTTCGTGCCGCCGACGCTGTGGCCGTGGAAGTAGGCCCCGGCGTGCTGCCAGAGAGCGTGCAGACGGTCGTCGTCGCTGACGTGACCGAGCCAGGTCACGCGGTCGTCCTCGTCGGCCAGGCCGCGCACGAGCTCGTCGAGCTCGCCGCCGTAGCCGGTCGAGCCGACGATGACCACGTCGTGCCGCTCGGCGATCGTGCGGGCCGCCTCGACGAACTCGACCACGGTGTTCTCGGGGACGAAGCGTGCGACGACGAGGGCGTACCCCCGGTGTCGCTGGCCCGGCTCGACCGGCAGGTCGCGGACCGGGTCGCCGCCGTAGGGGATGAACAGGCCGTCCACGCCGAAGTCGGCCTGCCAGCGCCGGACGATCTCGCGGGCGTCGCAGATCAGCCCGTTCGCGAAGCGCGCGCTGGCCTTGGCTCCGAGGCGGAACACCGTCTTCGCCGCGCGTCCCCAC
>Ga0265798_10005819_pt1 | contig 16413 bp, 32 predicted proteins | sample P3T30metagenome_FD_192430 | JGI IMG/M metagenome (GOLD analysis project Ga0265798, IMG submission 192430) | Plant litter microbial communities from East Loma Ridge, Irvine, California - P3 T30 | ecosystem: Environmental > Terrestrial > Plant litter > Unclassified | place: USA: California... | reverse complement strand
AGCGTTCTCCCGGTCTTCCTCCTCGCTGGAGTCTCCATCGCGGAACTATCTGCGACTGCGTTCTGCGTCGCCGCCGGCGCCTCTATGGGTGGAGCTGTTGCAGGCGTCATAACTTCCACCATTCCCTCTGAGATGAGGATGGAATGGAAGCGGAAGCGAGCCGAAGCACTCAGGGTCTCCGTGGGCCGGCACTACGGCCTGGAGCTGACCGCTGCTGAGTTTGCTGCGCTCAACTACCCACTGAATGCGCCGAGCAAGAGCTTCCGAGTCTACGGCTCGATCCTCAAGGGCATTCAGGTCTCCGACTCCTAGTTCGTGGAGCGGAAGATCTCCCTCGTCTCCATGGAAGGGGAACTCCAGCTCTCCAGCTCGAAGGATGGGAAGCGCTTCAAGGAGCTGCCCCAGGCTCGACCGGAGCTCCCCGCGGCTCCAGCTCAGGCTCAGAGCGCTCTGGTCGGCATCTCTGCTCACAGCTCGATCTCAGCATAGGATAGGATCACTCCATGGACTTCATACCCCTCACCGACACTGACACTCCAGAGCAAAGTCGCAGTAAGCGAATCAGAGTGCTCGGGGGATCAGCAATCAGCCTCGGACTGGGCTCAGTGCTGCCGGTCCTTGCGCTCACCGGTGGGTGGTTAGCAGCGGGCCCAGTCGTCGGCCTCGTAGCCGTGGTCTCTTTACTCTCAGCCTTTCCAGTGGGTATCTACGCACTCACCGCCTCCGGTGACATGGAGGATCTCAAAAGGCTGAAGCGAAGAAGGGCTATCAGGATCGCTCTGGGTAGGCACTATGGTCTGGAACTGAGCCTCGCTGAGTTCGATGCGCTCAACTATCCGGAGAGTAAGCCCACTGAGGCCTTCCGTGTCTACGGCTCGATGCTCCGAGTAGAGCGAGCATCCGAATCTAGCTTCGTGGAGAGGAAGGTCTACCTCGTCTCCATGGACGGAGAGCTTCAGCTCGCTAGCTCCAAGGACGGCAAGCGATTCAAGGAGCTACTCCGTGCTCGACCGGAGCTCCCTGCAGCCTCTGCCCGGCCAGAGCTCCCCTCAGCACCGACTCGAGCTCAGAGCGCTTCTGCCGACGGCCTCGACTCCAGCTCGATCTCAGCATAGGATAGGATTACCCCATGGACTTCACACCAGTCATCTACAGCGCTCCCGAGAGGAGCAAGACTCGCAGAATCGTTGCGGGAATAGTCTCCCTGGGAGTAGGTCTCGCTACTGTCCCCACGGGACTCGCTCTTCTCGATGGAGTGCTGTCAATTTCAGAGGCGTTCCTTCCGAGCATAGGAGTTACCCTGCTCGTAGGTACGGCCATAGTCTCCAGTAGTGTTCCAGAAGCGCGAGCGGTTGCTCGGAAAGAGAAGCGAAAGGAGGAGCTCAGGGCCGCGTTCAATGGACACTACGGGCTGAGGATGAGCCCTGAGGACTTCGCTGGTCTCTCCTATCCCGATGTCCAGCCGAGCTCCGACTTCGAGGTCTTCGGCTCCATGGTCCAGCGGGAGCGAGTCTCTGACTCCAGCTTCGTAGAGCTGAAGGTCTACCTAGTCTGGATGGACGGGAAGTTCCAGCTCTCGAAGTCCAAGGATGGCAAGAACTTCCGGGAGCTGAAGCCAGCCCGAGAGGAGCTCGCTGCAGCCTCGCAGAAGAGCGCTCTCAGCGGTAGCTCGGCGCCCCTGGCCCTCCAGGCCTAATCCCAGTTCCCTCGAAGGACCGTACATAGATCCTGACTCACCCTAGGAAGAGAGCATCACCATGACAACAGCTGGCGAACCGACGGTAGTCAAGCGCACTCCCCACGACCTGAGCTTCGACATCACGGGGACATCGCTGTACCTAGCGCTGAGCATTCCCATGGAGACCGAAGTCTTCGGCCACCGGAAGGTCGAGGGCTGGTCAGTGGACAGGGGCGGCAGGCGTATCGTGCTCTACTGGTCGCTCTCCGACAGCGCAGGCTCTGAGACCGTAGTCCATCCCCTTCCCGCTCCCATGGAGCTGGAGCAGGTTGCTGGCTTCGTCGAGGCCTGGCTCGGCACGGTGGACTACGGCCAGTCTCCCGACACCGACGGCAGCACTGGCAAGGGATCCCGAGTCTACTGTGAGCAGTGGGGCCGCATCGAGGGCCACGGCTGGGGTAGCTTCGTGGCCATCGAGCCCGAGTGGCTCGTCTACGGAAAGTGAACAGCTGAGATCACTGATCGGCAGTGCCACTGAGTTAGAGGAAATAGCGAGCACAGGAACCATGGCCCACATCCACACCGAACCCGGTCAAGTTGACCACACAGTGAGCTTCTTCGTGCTTCGGCTCGATCAGGAGTTCGGCTCAGAGCCCAGGCTCACCTTCCATCGCCATCGGAAGAGCGGCAAGCTTCAGATGTTCGGAGGCCATGTGGAGCTCAATGAAACTCCCTGGGGCGCGTTGCTCCATGAGCTCACTGAGGAGTCTGGCTTCGAGCGGGATCAGCTCGCTGTGCTGCAGCCCACCCGCTTCCAGATCCTGGAGCTCCCCGGCGCGGTGGTCCATCCCCAGCCCCTCTTGAGCTCCACGGGCCGCTATCCCTTCGAGGACTCTCACTACCACAGCGACAGTCTCTATGTGCTCACAGCCCGGGAGGATCCCCGGGGTGAGCCCGAGGAGGGTGAGTCGACTGAGATCCATCTGCTGTCCCGAGCTGAGCTCGAAGCCCGCTCTGCGGAGGACATCGTGCCCTGGTGCCGGGAAGTCGGCATCGCCATCCTCGAGCGGCTCTATCCCCTACTGCTCGAACAGCACTACGAGGAACTCCCCCTAACCACATTCTCCGGCGAACTCCCTGAGGAAGCGCCCATCTCAGCAGGTCGAGCTTCGTGGCCATCGAGCCCGAGTGGCTCATCTACGGAAAGTAGCAGCAAATGATCTCACTGTTCCTGAACCGCGAGCTCCGAGAGCTCCGTCGAGCCCGGCTCGCAGCCCACGGGGTTGCTATGGAGGTAGCCTGGGCTGAGTACGAGCGCTACAAGGATGAGCCCATGGTCATCACCGAGGGGGAGGGTCCTGGCTACAGCTTCATCTCAGCTGCTGGTCCCGAGCGGCTCGCCTGGGACGCCTACTTCGACAGCATGCGAGACCAGGGCTTCAGTGCCTGGGATACTCAGAAGCGCTTCGAGCGGGAGTTCCGACCGAAGCAGAGCTAGCACTTCCCTCGGCTTCGCTCCCCGTTCCCCACCCTTCGCCTCTCCATCGTTCCTCCCCACCTAAGGAAACCCCATGGATCAGCTCTCCCCCATCGTCCTCTCGAACCCCAACGAGCCCGTCGCCCTCATCGTGGCCATCCTCGGTGGACTGCTCACCCTTGCTGGCATCGGCTTCGCTCTCTGGCAGAGCCGGAGGGCTCGCAGGGATCCCGAGAGGAGGGGAGTCGACTTCCCCACGCTCGGCGCGTTCCTGGTGACTGGAGTGCTGCTCTCTGGACTGGGAGCTGTAGCGCAGCAGAGCGGCGAGCCCACGGAGGCGGACATCGAGCGATCCCTGGCCATCCGAACTCAGTCGGAGATCGTGCTCTCTCCCTACCTCGTCGATGCTGAGCCGGCAGCGGAATAGCCCCCCAGTCAGCTCCTGCTCCCCTCCGCAGCCCGGTTGCGAGGATCTGTGCTGTAGTGTAGGATCGTTCTGAAGCCTCACTCCCGTGGGCTGCACCCTAGAGCAAAGAGAAACCCCATGGCATTCGAAGGCGATTTCGCTGTTTCCGCTCAGGATCTCGAGAACCCCGCCGGCCTCGCAAGGCTCGGCTTCAAGTTCCTCAGCACGGTCTCCCCCGATGGCGATCGGGAACTGGCTGCGATGATCCTCGACGCCTACAACGAGCACGAGCTCATCATGGCCGTCATGGCTGCAGCGACCATCATGGCGCGCAGCGCGGCTGAATCCGAGGGAGTCTCCATCCAGGAGGCCATCAGCCACTTCATCGCCATGCCCATCGATCCTCCCACCGAGCCTCTGAGCTAGCCTCCCTGCTGAGGCCAGCATCGGCGACTCCTGTTGCCACTGGAAGCAGGCTGCGGATCGGAGGCTAGAATCCGGTTTGACGCCAGCTACTTCCCGTGCGAGGATGGTCCACAGTAGTTCCTCGGAGCCAGACGGCTTCGAGCAGTTTCAGAGCAGAGGACGGTAGTTTCCATGGCAGGTTTCCTGAAGTCGCAGCGCATCGAGCCCCAGTGGGTGGCTGAGGTGCACTCCTTCCATCCCGATGATCCCCACTCCTGGCTGCTCATCGTTCGCAACGAAGGCCCCATGGTGGGAAGCTTCGTCCCCGTGGCGATGGAGGCCGATGTCCGAGTCGACATGAAGCGGCTCTCGCTCCGAGCTCTGCCGGGCTCCGGATCCTCCGCGCTGATCAACCCCGGCGACTCGATCCGCTTCGAGCTCATCGCAGAGCCCGCTCGGCGATTCCTCGCCGCTGACGAGAGCTACAGCATCAGCCTGCTCTACCCGGGGATCACCTTCCAGGACACTGACTACCCCGGTTCCGACTGGTCGCCGGAGACCAGGGTGCTCTCCGTGAGGCTCGCCCGCTGAGCTGGAGGCGCGGCTCACCGCTCGATCGGATCGTCGGCTCAGTGGGCAGAGCCTGCGATCTAAGGCTGGAGTAGCCCTCCTCGGTACAATGACTCCAACTGACAACATAGCACCGTAGAACAGCGAGAGAGGTAGCGCACCATGGCTGGAACGCTCTACGAGAGCTCAGGGATCTTCAGGCTGAGCTGGGAGAACGGCCGCTCCAATCCCTACGCAGCGGAGCTCGAGGCACTGAAGACAGCTGCAGCAAATGTCAGCTTTAGTCTGACACGCAGCTGGCTCCGAAAGGAACTCAGAGAGCAGCTCAAGGAAGCCGTCGAGGATATGCTGGGCCAGGGTGAGAACCGGGCACTCGTTCCACTGCTCACGGTTCCAGGAGTTCGAGGCTCCCTGGACTTCGAGGAACTGGACTTCTACGGTCCGGTTGATCTCGCTCAGATCGAGGTAGCCTACGAGCACCTTCCCGGCTTCCTTCGGGACCTGAAGGAGATCGAGGGCATCGATGCTCAGCTCACCCTGGAGCTCATCGATCTGGCGGGTGAGGAGAACTCGATCCTGCTGAGATGGGATGGCAATGCCCACGGTGGAGTCGGAGGACTCTCCTGGGCCGAGCGCTCTCCTGGAGAGAACCCCGACGAATGAGCCTCAGGGTGGCCTAGCAGCACAGAGCCTGCGCTCTAAGCCCGGAGGCTCGACAGCCCATAGGACCCAGCACCGAGGATAGGAAAGCGACCCATGGCAGACACAGCTAACGAGCTCACAGATGAGACCATCGCCCGGCTTCGGGAAGAGGAACAGGAGAGACAGCTCAATGAAGACCTGGCTCTCCTCGAAGCACTACAGGAGAAGGATCGGCTGGGCCTCTAGTCCCCGGGGACCCCTCGATGGATCTGGCCAACGAGAAGGCTCCGGCCGCTCAGCGGGAAACTGAGCGGCCGGAGCCAGCTGGAGTTGGAGTAACTGGAGTCGATCAGTAGCGCTCGGCCCAGACCAGGGCCTCGGCGAGCTTCTCCTCGACGGCCTCAGCGAAGACCTCGTGGAAGGCGCGGAGGTTCTTGGCGGAGTAGCGGGCGGTGGAGATCTTGCGGCCGGTCACGGGCGGGAGGTCCGAGAAGCGGGCCGCGTCGATCTTCATGGAGAGGATCCCCTCGGAGATCTGCACCCGGTCGAGGCGGCTCGTGTAGAAGCCGCTCCGGTGGCTCGTGGCGACGGTGAGGAAGATCCCCGGGATCGAAGTCTCGATCCGCGACTCGAGAACTCGCTCGGAGGCGTTGAACTCGGGAGCGGGGATGGTGGCGGCGGGGGCGAGAAGCGTGGTGGCGTCCATGGGTCTATGCTATGCCCTACCACCTCAGTCCGCAACCGCTTCGAGCAGCTGATTTCAACCCTGTCTCGGTCAGGCTTCGGGGTCGTTCAGCCCCGCGACATGAGATCAGGAAGGACATGAGATCAGCCTCAGCACAGACATGAGATTCGGACAGACATGAGTCTCGCAGAGTCCCACTGGCGTCCCGGTGGCCGGGGTACTGACTCTACCCGAACCGGTACGAGGTCGAAGCAAGGGTCGAGCTCAGGACTCAGCCGCGCCGGTTCCTCGGTATGATAGGAGCAGAAGATCGAAGCCGTCAACCCGGATCCACCGGGAAGGGAAGCAGTGCATGAGTAGCGAGCTCGCTCCGGTCGATAGGCTCTGGCCCTTCGGCAAGTACCGGGGACAGGCCGTCGAGCGTGCCATGGCCGACCACAGCTACATGGAGTGGGTGCTAGCTCAGCCCTGGTTCCTCGAGGACTACCCACAGGTCTATGGGCTCATCACCAGCACGACTCCAGGAGAGCCTCAGGACTCCCCGGAGCACAATGCCTTCCAGATCCGCTTCCTCGATGAGGCCGTCCGGCTCGCCGTAGCCCGGCGGCTAGGCTTCGAGGAGCTCGACGGTGAGATCTGCGGGAAGCGTCGCTCCATCGCTAAGCGAGTGGCCGATGCTATGGACTGCCCCGTCCACGAGCGAGAGAAGGCTCTGGGAGTCTCCGGAGTGCGCTTCGAGGATCAGGGCTGGGATGTGGCCTTCGAGATCCACCCCGCGAACTATGTGGCCTGGATCGACGCTCCCCACCGGAAGGACTACATCGAGCTCCTCGAGAACTGGGGAATGGGCGCTTTGGCCGCCAAGACTAAGGCTCGGATCCAGCCCAACCACGGCACTCTGGATGTGGCTGTCTACACTCCCAATCCCGGCAGAAGGCCCCGAGTGCTCATCGAGCTGAAGCCAGACCTCGGCGACGACTACCCGAGCGTGCTCCGACAGATGCAGCGCTATCCAGCCGACTCCAAGCGCAGCGACCGGAAGCTCCTCATCGTCCGCCGGGCTCGCTTCACCACAGTGAGCTACGAGCAGGTTCAGGCATTCTTCCGGACGGCTGACATCACTCTGCTCATGGAGTGGGAGCTCGAGGTTCCGGGAGCAGTAGAGCCTCCGGCCACCTCCAGCGAGGCTAGCGCTGCCGTCGAGGGACCAGCCAGTCCTGCGGCCCAGGGCAGGGTGCTGGAGCCGGCGGGAGCTGCGGCAGTGGGCTCAGCGGGAGTGCTGGAGACGATCTACTCGGAGGAGCCCAGTCGGCCGGAGCACAGGCCGGACTATCTGGAGCCCGGCTCCCTCCTCGCGGAGGAACTCGACGAGGTGGATGACTTCTTCGGCACGGATGACGACGAGTTCGAGGAGATCGATCCCGACTTCCTCGACTGAGCTGAGCTCAGCCCAGGCGGTTCTTGCGGCCGTTGAGGAGCGTGGCGAAGTTCGTCAGGATCTTCTGCTGAGCCTCGGCGGTGATGGTGCCGTCGCGGAGCTCGTCCTCGGTGCCCCTGACGAACTCGGCGAGGAGCTCCTCGTACTCGTCGCGGCCTCCGGCAGCGAGGAGGTAGTCGCTGGCGAGGTTCATGGAGAACACGGAGTGCTGGCGAGCGTACTTGCGGCCGTACTCCCGGATGACCTCGAGGTCCACGGGGTGAGCGTGCTGCGGGGCGGCGGTGATGCTGTCGGTGGTCATGGAGCTATGCTATGTTGCTGTGAACAGCCTGTCAACGGGCAGTAGCCCCGATCCCCGGCAGGTTTCCCTAGCGGAGATCGAGGCTACTGGAGCGAGCCGCAACTGATCAGGCCATGGTGGCTAGGCTGCGAGCGTAGCCGCGCTCGTAGAGCCGGACAGCCGCCTCATCTTCCCGGGCACTCTGGGATAGCACGCGGCGTGCGGTGACCCTTCGCTCGGCTCCCGTGCTCTCCCGGACGAAGCGCGTAGAGTCAGGAGAGACTCCAGCCTCGGGGTCGTGGCCGTCGGAGAGTCTACGGAGGATCTCCAGGCGGCCTCGCTGAACTCCACTCTTGAGGAGGACGACATCTCCTGCGTGGAGACCGAGCTCGGGATTGCCCTGGAGGAGCTCTGCTACCCACTGGCCCTGGGCTCGACTACGCTTCCAGCTCTCGATCCGGACTGAGTGAACTCGAGTGCGCTGGGAGCCGTCGGGCATAGCACAGTAGGTTCCAGCCTCCGCGCCGCAGTAGCTGCAGGCAGTTGCTGCCAGAGGTCGGTAGGGGGATGCTCCGTGGATGCCGTCGGCATCCTGGACTCCGAAGCGATGGGCCATGGGGATCTACTCTCTAGAATCGAACACTGGATAGCCGCAGGACGGCCAGAGGGCTGAGCAGTTCAGGCTCAGACGGCCTCGAAGGCGATTCCGGCCGCAGAGAGCACATCACGGAGCTTGTCGAAGAACTCGGCGGGGATGGGGTTGCCCTCCTCGTGATCCTCGGGCCAGATGTAGTAGGTGGGGGTTTCGCCGTACTCGTCCATGGTTCTGTTCCTTTTCAGTGAGGGTGGTGGAGATGGAGCGGTGGAAGATGGATGGAGGAGTGAGCTTATCCTCGGAGGGCCAGTCAGCGACCCTCGGGAAGTGGGCCGCTCTTCCGGGGGTCGTAGTTCCAGAGCGTGTGGTCGTTGTAGTTCTCCAGCGTGGCGGTTCGCTCGTGGTAGATCGAGTAGGAAGTGATTCCCCAGGGGAGCTCAGTCCGCAGACGGATGTGCTCTCGGTGAGTGAGTCCCGCCACAGCGAAGCTGAACTCGTAGGGAGTCGGGTTAGCCACAGTGAGTCCGACGGCTGCTGCGATGAGCTCCTCCACGGGAACCTCGCCTTCGGTTCGGGGCTCGACGACCTCTCGCTGCCCGCCGAACTTCCAGCTGGGAGCAGCATCGATGAGCGCGACGAGGAAGTCGTGGACTGCCCTGTCCGTGTTGCGTCGCTCCTCCATGGCCTCGTTGCGAGCGATGGTCACTCGGCGAGCGCTGCGCTCCACATGGCGCCGATCCCAGAGCCTCACGCCGCTGGCGATGAGCTTGGCAGCCTTCCGGTTGCCCTTCCGAGGCTTGTGGAGCTTTCCGAGCTCGGGGATGGGAGGAATGGGCTGCGGAGCCTTCTTAGCCTCTCGCTGTGGTCGCTGCGACTTCGCCACGGTGAGTCTCTTCCTGTAGGATCCTGCGGCAGCCCACTCTGGGCTAGCCTGGAGCAATCCTATCCCACTGCATCCGGCCTGTCAATCGGCTGTCAGCACTCTCGGTAGCATAGCCCAAAGGGCTTCGAGCAGTCGGAGCAAAGCGCTGAGAGAGGAATGCCCATGGGCGAGATCACAGGCTACCAGATCCACCTCAAGGACACCGACGAGGGTGGAGAGCACGGCAGTGCGTTCTTCTCGCTGAGTGCTGACTTCGACTTCGCCCACAGCCGGGGGAAGACCGTCCAGGATCTCGTGGATGAACTTCTGAACGAGCTTTTCCAGGAGCATGGCCAGGGGTATCTCGAGCCCTGGGGAGATCTCACCTATCTGCCCGCTGGAATCAGGCTCCCCGATGCGCCATTGACCCATCGCCGGGAGCTCAAGGACTTCCTGGAGACTCACTACGGCCGGGCCTGCTGCATCGGCTGGATCTACAGCTAGCCGAGAGGGACTGGATCAGCCCCACGCTGAGCGTCGGTCCTGCAGCCAGTGCCTGCAGTCTGAGCCTGCTAGACGCTTCGGCCGTCGGCATGTGCGGCTAGAGGCTCCGGAGGCTTAGATAGCCTCTGAGCGAACTGCTAGCTTCAGCTCCGCTTCGACCGCCTGAGCCAGGACGAAATACCGCGCCGGGAACGGGCTGGCTTCAGGGACTCCGCTGAGAAGGAGTTCATCAGCAGAGCGATCTCGTGGTAGGTCCGGTCGAGACGCTCGAGTTCCTCCAGCTGCCGCTGAGCCTTAGCTTCCGCTCGAGTCTGCTCTAGAGCTCGCTCGACGGGCCCAGACAGGAAGATCATGGGTCGATCATATGCTTTCCGGCAGACTGCTGTCAATCGTGTCCTGGGGAACAGCGCCCTCACTCGATAGCATAGGCTCGAAGGCTTCGACGGAGGGAAATCCCATGGGCACCACAGAGCAGTCTGCTGCATGGCGGAAGAGCAGAGAGCCCGGCTGGACGAAGGACATCGGCTACGCGCTCCAGGACATCGTGCGATCCCACCGCTACGAGCAGAGGCTCCCGGGAGCGAAGCCGGAGGATCCGGGCTGGCATCCCTGCAGCTGTGGCTGGGAGGGCTACTGGTCAGCCTTCGAGCCCCATGTGGCCAACGAGCTTCGAGCAGTCGTCGCGGAGCGCTTCGAGCTCTGAGCTACTCGCCCTCGGGGAGCGGCTCGACCTGGGAGTAGTTCACGCCGATGGTGCGAGCCTCGAGGAGTCGACTTCCCGGGCCGGGGATCTGACCGTAGGGAACCTGCTTCGCGTCGAGGTCCACATTGAACTCCCAGAAGTCGTCGGGGTGACCCGAGTTGGCTCGGAGCGTTCCCACTCGGCTGTCGTAGAGCGTTGTGCCCTGGATGCGGACACGCATGCCCGGAGTGAGCTTGGCCATGGGGTACTCCCTTGAGAAGAGTGAAACTTCGGCGGATGGTGTGGGTCGATCCTACACCTGTGATCAGACTGCTGTCAACGGCGGACAGTCAATCGAAGAACTTAGAGCTAGACCGAGGGCGAGATGGCGGTGCGGTAGCCGGCCATGAAGGCATCGGCGGCCGTGGGGTAGGTCCGAGGGATCTCCAGGTCGGCATCCACGAAGTCGTTCCAGAGCACTTCGAACTCCCGGTCGCCGAGCATCCGGCCGCCCTGGGGGCTGACCAGGGTGCCGGCCCGGAAGGCGCTGCGAGTGCCCGGGCCGAAGGGTGCGCCACCCGGAGCCTTGAACTGCGCCAGGGCCTCGACCTCAGCGTCGGTGGCGGGGAGGTAGGGGTTCGGGAGGTTGGGGTCGATTGCCATAGCGCTATCCTATGCCTCTGCTCTCAGCCTGTCAACGGGCTGGATCGGAGAATCGCTGGACAGTCGTTCGACTCTTTCCCGAGTCGAGTCAAGAGAGCTTCGTAGCCACATGGAAGTACTCAGACTTCGGGCACTCGTAGATCCTGTAGGCCTGCCCTTGCTTCAGATGGTAGCTCAGAACCATGTTCACCGCGAGCTCCCGAGTCTTGTAGATGGTCTTCCGAGTACCCTTGCGGTTCCGACAGTTGCAGGAGGGCTCGGGCTTCTTCTGTGCGAGCTTGCTGGCGGCCTTCCGGGCTTCAGCGCGCTTCGCCTTGGCCAGGCGCTTAGCCATTGCTCTACCGGGGAAGGTCATGGGATCTTCTCCGCTCAGCGCCGGCGGCTGAGGATGAGCCGGAGGACGAGGGCGACCGCTGAGCCGATGAGCAGCACCAGGAGGACTCCCGGCGCGTGGAGGAAGCTCAGCCCCACGGTCACGATGAGCACGGTGACCTTGAGCACGGGGATCGGACCCCACTTCCCACCATCCGTCGGGTCCATGACCCGGATAAGCCCCAGGGGCACGAAGATCCCCACGAAGGCCAGCACTGTGAAGATCGCCAGCCTACCGAAGGGCAGCGTGGGGTCAGCTGCACCCTGGGCGAAGGCGTAGATCCCGAGGCCCAGGACGAAGAGCAGCCAGCCCGTGCCGAGGAGCTTCCGAGTACGGTCGCTCATGCCGACCGTGGTCGGGGAGTACCACCCGGAGCGGTCTCGCTTGAGGTAGGGGTTTCTGTCGATGGAGAATCTGCGGGGACGGCGAGCCATGATCAGTAGACCTTCCTGAAGACTTTCTTGGTGAGCACGAGTGCTGCGATGGAGACGACGGCGAAGGGAATCAGGAGCAGGGGAGTGAAGATCGCGGTCAGGTAGATGACCACCAGCACGGGCGTGATCTTCAGCGACCGCTTGAATTTGGACTCCATGGAATCGCCGAGCAGCGCGAATAGGGCGACGACGAGGTAGGTCAGCACAGTGCCGATGGCTGTGAAAACGATGAGGTTCTCGATCCGGCGGTCGGGCTCAGCGGCTCCCGTGCCGAAGGCGATGGCTCCGATCACCACCACGGTGAGCACCCAGATCCCCAGAGCGACTCTCCGGCCGAGAGTGCGCTTGCGGTTCTGCTCGCTGACTCCCTTCCGGCGCTTGTTCTCAGCCTCTTGGGCAGCTGCCTGCAGCTCGGCGGCTGCTTGGATCTCCTCCGAGCGCTTCCGGGAGCTCTCCTGGGCTCGCTCAAGGCGCTCCTGGCTGGCCTCCAACCGCCTCTGACGATTCTCTTCGCGCTCTTCCTGTTCCTGCTGGCGTCTTCTCTCGGTTACCAGAGACTGCTCCTGAAGCCTGATTCGTTCCTCCTGGAGGGCCTGGTATCTCCGAGTGCGCTCTAGTTGCTCCTCTGTCCGCGGTTGGACGCCGTCGCCCTGTACATCGGGCTCTGTGCTGTCGTCGGTTGCCATGGAGTGGTGCTCCTTCAGTGAGGGGAGTGCTCGAGGGTCGGTGGGTAAAGTTCGGAGTGGAACGGGGAGTGCAGGATCGGCCTAGTGGACTGCGTCGATCTTGCCGGTTGCTCGGATCCGGAGCTTCTGGCCCTCGGGGAGCTCACTGCGGAGATCGTCCCGGAAGGCCCGACAGGCTCCCTTGGATCCCCGGAAGAGCACCAGCTCGACAGTGGGGCTGGCGGGATCGACGAGGATGAGCTCGTAGCTCGGCCTCAGCGCGGGCTCATCCTTCGGAGGCCTGCGGCGGTTCAGTAGTCCCATGGGGCTGATCCTATGCTGGAGACAGCCTCCTGTCAACTGCTGGCAGCCATCGTCGCCGGTCGACCATAGGAAATCGGTCCCTGGCTACGGCTCAGGGAGTTGTGGCACTCCCGGGAGCGTGATAGGATCTGCCTCGCAGGGGAGTCGAGTCTGTCTTCCCAAGAGCTCTCAGCCAGCGAGGCTGGAGAGCTCCGAGCCCACCCGCTGATCCTAGGAGGATCCCATGAGCAGCAAATCAGAACTGACCCCCAACCTCGCGAAGGCCATGGAGGAGATGAGCGAGCACTACGCCAAGCTGGCTGAGCTGCCGAAGGAACTCCCCGAGAGCTTCCGGGAGAGGAAGATCATCTTCCTCTTCGACGAGATCTCCTACGGCCAGTTCATGGAGAGCCAGCCCTCCCCGGAGCTCTCCACTGCTCCCCGCGTGCTGAACCCCGCAGCCTTCGCTGTGGCCGAAGAGCGGGCTCGCCTCGCCGCGTAGCTGCTGGTCAGTACTGCACTCGTAGCGTCGCGGAGGCACTCTCGCACCACAGACAGCCCGTAGCCTGCGCTCTGAGCCTGCTACAGCCCCGGATCGTATTCGCGCACAGTGGGCTGAGAGGCGGGCTTAGATGGTCGCTGAGCGACGGAGCCGACAGCTGTTGCCATAGCTGGCTGCAGACTGCTGCCGGGAGCCACTCTCGGTAGCGTAGCAAGGAAGATAGATCGAGGCTTCGGCCCGGTCCCGAAGGAGAATCCCATGGCACTCACCCTGAAGCAGGCTGCTGAGTCCCCCGAGCTCGAGGCAGCCTGGCGGCACATCCAGGCAGACTTCCGAGTCGCCTTCGACCGGCGGAACCGCTACTACGCTCGAGACTTCCGCTTCCTAGAGCTCCTCCGCTCGGGAGGATCCCGCAGGCTCATCGAGGACGCTGAGGCTGAGGTGGACCGGCTCCACGGCATGCTTCGCTCCATCGACTCCATCAGGAGGGCTGCCCTGGAAGCCTCACAGCCTGAGTTCCCCGATTCGACCATCACCGCAGCACTCATTCCAGCAAGTTCACTCACAGAAGGAAGCATCGCCCATGGCTGACAAGAAGGACATCATCGTTTACCGGGGAAGCGAAGACTGGTCTGCGCTCTATTTGGACGGGAAGCTCATCCAGCTCGGCGATCACTACCTCGTCCAGGAGAAGATCGAAGAGATCTTTGGCATCGAAGTCTACGACTCGGACGACTTCCTCCGCGGCGGCAACTCCCGGGAGTACGCTGCACAGACCCTGGAGGAGGTCAATGAGTACCGGAGTAAGCGCTCCCAGATCGAGCTCGACGCCTTCCTCCTGGAATCCCAGGCTCGGACCCTGGAGGCTCAGGCTAGGAAGCTCCGTGACTCCCTGGGCAACTCTTCGGCTGAGTGACTGAGTCGCGGCCGATCCATCATCCGAAGGAAGAGACAGCCATCGTGGCGCTACCTCCAGCACCTCCCCTCGATCCCAGCTCCGAGCTGAAGCCTCGGAGTAGCGGTGGAGCATCCCTGGGAGTCGCCGTCGTGCTGATCGTGCTCTCGGGCATCGGCTTCCTCCTCGCCTCGACCTTCGACCTACTGCTGGCTGGTGGTTCCTCAGGGGAGTCGTTTGCCATCGTAGCGGTGGGCTGGCTGCTCACTCTAGCGCTCTGGATCAGTGGCGTCGTGCTCACAGTCGTTCAGCATCGCAGGAAGCGACTAGACTGGCTCCCCGCCTTCCTAGCTGGCGGGCTGATGGCCGTAGTCCAGATCGGCACCTGGAGCCTCGCCCTCACGCTCTCCCGGTAGCATCCTCTCCCCCAACCGTCACCAGGCTCTCCCATCATCGATCGAAGGAAATAGCAATGGCCATCTCAGACCACAGCAGCACTGAGCCCGAGCTCGTGATCTACCAGAGCACGGGGAGCTGGGCTGCTCTCTACGCCTACGGCTCCCTCGAGCGCATGGGGGATCGACAGTCCATCGAGCGAGCAGCGCTCCAGAGGTTCGGAGTGCGCACGGTGGTCTCCGACGACTTCCTCCTGGGGAGCGACGACGCGGGAGACATGGCCAAGAGCCTCGCCGAGATCAGGGAGTACCGGCTCCTCCGAGAGTCCGGAGAGGCTGAGCCTTTGCTCCTGGAGCGCTACGCGGAGGAGCTCGAAGAGGAGGCAGCCATCATCGCAGAGCGGGCTAGGCTGGTCTGGGAGGAGGCTCGGCTCTCCCGGGCCCAGGGTGCTCCCACGGCCGAGGCTCAGCGGCTCATGAGGACCCTGAAGGGCTCCCTGAGCGTGGACTGAGACCCCGCCAGCAGCTGGAGACAGGACTGCCCCGCACTCGGAGTTGAGTGCGGGGCAGTCTGCGGTGGGGCGAAGATCAGATCCGGTAGTCCTCGACGATGAACCAGTAGCGCTCGTCCGTCATGTCCGTGCGGAAGCGACGACCTTCGCGGCCGTTGATCGAGTCGTACTCGGTGACGGCGAAGAGGATCTGCTCGGTGTCGAAGGTCTCCGCGATCTCCTCACCGGTGAGGCCGAAGCGGTCGGCGAGGGGGATGGTGACGAACTCGGCCAGAGCGAGGTAGGGGTCGTGGTAGAGCTTGATGTCCCCGTCGATGTAGGTGCCGATGGCGGAGATCTCAGCGGTGGGGTTCGTGGTGGCGTCCATGGGGCAATCGTACACTGACTCCAGGCTGCCCGCAACCGGAGAGTCCAAAGATTTCCTGCTGGACCGATCGAGCCCTTCGCTCAGAGCTTGATCTCGAGCTTCCGAGCCCGGCGGATCACGCGAGCGACGAGCTGCTCGGGGTCCTCGGCGCTGCCGTTGATGAACTCGGCACCCGCGAAGCCGTAGGTGAGGAGCTCGCCCTGGGGGCTGAAGAAGCCGGGGCTCACGGCCACCGACTGACCCCACTCCTGGATGCCGATGCCTCGGCCGTCGGCGAGGCGCAGCCAGAGCACTCGGATCTCATCGGCCTTGCCAGCCGAGAGCCACTGGATCTTCTCGGCGATCTCGTTCCAGGCGAAGGACGCCTGAGCCTTCACGGTGTCGGGGTTCAGATCGAGGATCGCGGCAGTGTAGCCGGAGCGAGGGGAGGCGGCAGCAGCGGGGAAGGTCTCGGTGGCGGTGTCCATGGGGCAATCGTACACCGATCCTGGCATGTCCACAACTGTCTCAGTCCTGAGGCGCCGCCACATGGATCTTGAAGCCCGAGCCGTAGTAGCCGTTGCCCTCGTAGCCCGCGACCTCGACCAGCTTCTGAGCGTGGCGCACGCCCTCCGCGTAGACGAAGAGCTCGTAGACATCCTGCTGGCTGCTGGGACGCTTCTCGTCGACTCGATCCTTGAGCTTCACCGAGGTGATGATGTTCTCGCTCGCCTGGAGCGCGATCAGGGAGAACTCGCCGTTCTCACAGCAGATTCCCACATTGGGCTCGATGGTGAGCTCAGTGCCGTCGCTGAGGAGGATGAGCTTCTCCTCGATGTCGACTGCGACGACGCTCTTGCCCACGAGGAGCTCGGTGAGCTCAGCCTTCGGCGGCTTGAGCCCGGACTGGTAGCGGAGGGGCTGATCCACGGTCATGCTTCCAGCTTCCGAGCGGCTCGGATGAGCTTGGCGATGTCGCTCGCGGGGTTGGGGGAGACGATGGAGTCGGGAGCCGGCGAGATGAACTCCGAGTCATCGTTGTTCCAGAAGAGGAAGGTTCCGGAGGGGCTGAAGTAGCCGGGAGTCACGGCGACTGTTCCA
>Ga0265798_10005818_pt1 | contig 16415 bp, 15 predicted proteins | sample P3T30metagenome_FD_192430 | JGI IMG/M metagenome (GOLD analysis project Ga0265798, IMG submission 192430) | Plant litter microbial communities from East Loma Ridge, Irvine, California - P3 T30 | ecosystem: Environmental > Terrestrial > Plant litter > Unclassified | place: USA: California... | reverse complement strand
CCCCCCTGCCCGCGCCCGCGCAAGCGCTGCTCGACGGGATCGGCACCCGGCTCGACATGCTCAGCCCGCAACTGGCGACGCTCGACGAACAGCAGCCCGCCGCCGCCGAGGTGCGCAAACTGCTCGGCGAGCAGCTCCCCGAACTGATCCGTGGTTATGCCCGCGTGCCGGAGCCGCTGCGTGCCCAGGCGCGCAACGGCCGATCGCCCGATGCGCAGCTTGCCGACAGCCTCAAGCTGATCGACGACGAAATCCGCGAGATGAGCGAGCAACTGGCGCAGGGCGATCTCGACAGTTTCGCCACACGCGGTCGGTTCCTCGAGATCAAGTATCGCGACGACAGCGCGACATAAGGTCTGTCGGGTATCGCGTGGCGAATGTTTCATGACCTTGCGTTCAGGGTCGCGGTAACCATTCTGTTCAATACGCTGTTCAACGTCTTACCCTAAGCCGGCACCGACTGCTTGGGGGAGTATCGGATGTACAGGAACTTGCGCGGACCGGTCGCGATCGTCGCCATCGCCATGCCGATCGCTGCACAGGCCGCGCCTGCGGACGTGCTCCAGCCGGTTCAGGCCGGCGCGGAAAGCGTGCGGTTCGATCGCGGCGACTATATCGTCGATCTTCCCGGTCGGCGTGCGGCAGTGCAGATCCGGGCGATGCCGAGCGACCACGGCCAACTCTCGTTCGTGGTGGCGGTGATGAACACCGGTGCGGAAGCGATCAACATTGATGTCGGCAATATCCGCGTCGATGGCACCGCCGAGCCGGTCAGCGTGCTCACCCGCGCGCAGATGGAGCACAAGGCGGCGAACCGCGCCGGCTGGGCGAAGGCGCTGATGATCGTCGGCGGCGGCCTGGCGGCAGCGGCGCAGGCGAGCCAGCGCAATCATTACACCGCCGTCGCCGCCACCCCGCACAGCTTTGCCGCCGTAAGCGCCAGCACCGCCTGTGGCGGTTGCCAGATCGCCGCGGGTGAGACGATCGCGCGCACCGGCTCCGCACTCGAGCAGATCCAGTACCAGCTCGACGAGACGCGTCAGCAACTCGGCGAACAGATGTTGCAGTTGACGACGGTGTTCCCCGGTCAGTCCTATGGCGGCCGCATCTTCCTGTCGCGCTTCAAACATGCTCCGTCCGACCAGATCCGGCTGAACGTGCAGGTCGGCGAGGAGACACTGACGGTGGCGTTCCGCTTTGCGCCCGCCGGCGCGCCGCTGCCGAGCTATCGGCTTGCCGCCGCGCCGGTGGTGCTGGCTGCGACAGTCGCGCCGCCCTACGCCCCGACGATGGCGATGCGACCCGCAATCGTCGCACTGCCCGCGCCGCCTGCCGCGATGGCGATGCGCGCCGCCGCGACGCCGATCGCATTCGCCCCCGCCGCCGCTCCCGCCGGCGCCATGAGAACGCCGGGCGCGGACGCTGGAACGCGTTCGAACTGGCAGCGCTATTACGCGACGTTGATCGCCAGCGGCGTGGCCCGGGCGCAGGCGCATACCATGGCGGATGAGGAATTCGGCGCGGTCGATTGAGACCGGCGAGCTTCCTCGCGCGGGGCCAGGAGAATCGTCCAATCTCCGGCACAATTCAAGGCTTGTATCGCGCGAAAATCTCACTCAGATATGTGTCGTACCCAAGCCTGGGTACGCCGTGTTAACTAAGCGAAAGGAGGTGATCCGATGTCTCATGGTTCAGCAATGGGGTCGGTTCAGTTCGTTCGGGGGACGCACCGCTAAAGCTTGCCGGGCATGACGGGGGGTATCCTCCCCCAGACAACGTTGCCGCTCATCTAAGCTTTGCGGTTCGCATGGTCTCCCAAGCTGGAGCTTCCGGCCGCTGACCATGTCAGGAGGTTGCCGGGTGCCGAAAGGCCCCGGCAGCCTCTTTTCATATCTGCCGTCGATCCTTCGTAAGCTGCGGTTGAGCTCCACCCGCGAACATCCCCGCAATTCCGCCTTTTTTGCGCGCGCCGGTGGCATTTTCGCCGCCGTCACGATCCTGCCGTTGACGCCGCGCCCGCGATTGCACAGGGGACGTTTGCGATGCGCAAGATTGTCCTGACCACCATCGGCACGCTTGGCGATCTGCACCCCTTCATCGCCATCGCGCAGGCGCTGCATCGCTACGGCTTCTCGCCGGTGCTGGCGGTGGCGGAGGACCAGCTCGCCAAATGCCGCGCGGCGGGAATCGAGGCGGTGGCGGTGCTGCCGGGCTTCGAGACGGTGCAGCGCCGCATGGGCCTGAGCGAAGACGCCGCGGTCAAGCGCATCATGAGCAACCAGATCGAGATGCTCGAGCAGGTGCTGCTCCCCGCGCTGCCCGAATGTATCGAAAAGCTCGAGGCGGTGGCGAGCGACGCGGAGGCGATCGTAGCCTCGATCTTCGTGTTCGCAGCCCCGATCGTCGCGGAGAAGACCGGCGTGCCGCTGGTGTCGGTGGTGTTGCAGCCGATGGCGATGCTGTCCGCCTACGATCCGCCGTGCACGCCCGATTTCTGGATGATGCGCCATGCGCCCAACACCGCGATCGGGCGCACGTGGAACCGCATCGTGTACGCGGCGATGCGGCGCGCGGTGCAGATCAAATGCGGCCCGGCGATTGCCCGCGCCCGCGCCCGCCACCAGTTGCCGCGCAAGAGCGCGCGACGGCTGCTGGAGGCGAGCGACCGTTCGATGCTGACGCTGGGCATTTACTCGCGCCATTTCAGCCCGCTGCCGCAGGACGTCGCCGCGAACGCGCGGCTGGTCGGCTTTCCGATCTTCGACAGCCAGAGCGGCGCCGAGGAGGCGCTGGACCCCGCCCTGTCCGCCTTTCTCGCGCGGGGCGAGGCACCGATCGTTTTCACGCTGGGCAGTTTCGCGGTGCATTGCCCCGGCAACTTCTATGCGGAGGCCGCCGCCGCCGCGCGCGCGCTCGGCCGGCGTGCGGTGCTGCTGACCGGCGGACGCGATGCGCCGCGTGATGAGGACGACGTGTTCCGCTGCGCCTATGCGCCGCACTCGCTGCTGTTCCCGGCGGCGGCGGCGGTGGTGCACCACGGCGGCGTCGGTACGACGGGGCAGGCGTTGCGGGCGGGCAAACCGCAACTGGTCGTGCCGCACATGGGCGACCAATATGACCATGGCCAGCGCATCGAACAACTCGGCCTCGGCCTGTCGATGAAGGCGCACCGCTTCACCGCCACGCGCGCGGCCGGGATGATCGGGCGGCTGCTTGGCGAATCCGCCTACACCGCCGCGGCGCAGCGGATCGGGCTGCAGGTCGCTGACGAACATGGCGCCGATGCTGCGGCGGCCGCGATTGCGGGCGCGCTCAGGTCAGCAAGTGTGGATGCCGAAACCGTGTCACCGCGCGCGTGGGCCTGAACTTCGCGGAGCGCGCCCGACGATCCGTCACCGCACGCTCTCCAGTCGTGCTGCGACGGTCGGCGCGATGATGACCGGCCGGCTTGCCTCCCCCTCATCGGCATCGGCCCATCCGGTGGCACGCGGCAGCCAGGGGTTGAGGAACAGCAGCGGCAATTTGAGGAACAGCAGCTCGCGGTGAATCCAGAAGTCGATCAACCGCTCGCGCCGTTTCGCCTGCGGGCGACCGGTGCGGATCAACCAGTCGCGATAGGGTTGCCAATGGCTCGGCTCGTCGCGCTCGACGATGCGGAAGATCTTCACCAGTACCGGGTCGGAGCGCACCAGTGGCGATCGCAGCAGGGTGTCGACCTGCTTCATGCCGCGCATTTCGGTCAGCATGATGACCCGGCACAACCGCTCGAACAGCGCTTCGCTGGCGATCACCGCCTGCGTGTCGAGGTCGTCGATCGTCGAACCGAACGCGATCTCCACGAAGCGGTCGATATGCCCGCACGCCCGGTCGACCGACAGCGGCATCTGCCCGCGCAATTCGAACCAGCGGCGGAACATCACGTAATGCTTGCGCTCGTCGGCGCGGTGCTTGCGGATCGCGGCGATGAAGCCGGCGTCGTCCGGGCAGTGCGCCAGCACCGCCTCCAGCACACGGTCGATGCTCGTATAACCGCGATGTTCGTTGTAGATGTAGATGGAGCCGAGCACATCGAGATAACGGCGTCTGAAGGCGTCGAACATCGTCCGGTTGTAACCCACCCATTTGGGCCGCGTGCGGCCCGCCTCTCCAGTCTGCCCGTTTTCGGGCTTTACACATGTTAGCACCGCGCGCGCGATTGCCTAATGATATTGCGCGGCCCCTTGCGAGCGGGTGCGGGCTTGCGCATCATCGCGCACGAACACGGGTACGGGGGAACAATGCGGAACATCATCCTGCTGGCGGCACTGGCCGGCGCTGCGCCGGCGACGGCGCAAACCGTGGCGATCGAGGAAGTCCCGGTCGAACGGCTCGACGCGATGTTGGCGAACGGCACCGCGACGAGCGAGGGGATCACCCGCGCCTATCTCGCGCGGATCGCGGCGATGGATCGCACCGGGCCGACGCTGCGCGCGGTGATCGCGCTTACCCCGGATGCGCTGGCGGCGGCGCGGGCGAGCGACGCGCGGCGCAAGGCGAGTAAGGCGATCGGCCCGCTCGACGGCGTACCGGTGCTGGTGAAGGACAATATCGAGACGCGCGACCCCATCGCCACCACCGCCGGCAGCCTGGCGCTGAAGGACAACATCACTCACCGCGACGCACCGCTGGTTGCGCGGTTGCGCGCGGCCGGCGCGGTGATCCTCGGCAAGACCAACCTGAGCGAATGGGCCAACATCCGTTCCGACCATTCAATGAGCGGGTGGAGCGGCGTCGGCGGGCTAGTGCGTAACCCCTATGCGCTCGACCGTACCGCCTGCGGATCGTCGAGCGGAACGGGCGCGGCGGTGGCGGCGAGCTTCGCCGGTGCGGGCGTGGGCACCGAGACGGACGGTTCGGTGACGTGCCCATCGGCGATGAACGGGCTGGTCGGGCTGAAGCCGACGCTCGGTCTCGTCAGCCGAACGCATGTCGTGCCGATCAGCCACAGCCAGGACACGCCCGGACCGATGGCGCGCAGCGTGCGCGACGCGGCGATCCTGCTCGGCGGAATGGCCGGCAGCGACCGCGCCGACCCTGCCACCCGCGCGGCGGACGCGCATGTCCACGATTTCGCCGCCCCGCTCACTGCGGCGACGCTGGCGGGGGTGCGGATCGCAGTGCTGCACCCTGACATGCCCGAGGCGATGAAGCCGGTCTATGCCGCCGCGCTTGCCGTGCTGAAGGCGCAAGGCGCGGTGCTGATCGATGTCGACGCGCCCAAGCTCGACGGACTAGGCGAGGCGGAAAGCGCGGTGCTGCACACCGAGCTGAAGGCCGATCTCGCCAGCTATCTGGCCACCACACCGGCGGCAGTGAAGACGCGCACCCTTGCAGACGTGATCGCCTTCGATGATGCCAACAAGGCCGTGGAAATGCCGTTCTTCGGGCAGGAGTTCTTCCTCGCCGCCGAACAGACGCATGGCTTGAGCGACCCCGAATATCTCGGCGCACTGGCGAAGTCGCGGCGGCTTGCGGGTAAGGAGGGGATCGACGCGATGCTCGGCCACGCGAACGCCACGCTCTTGGTCGCGCCGACCTACGGTGTCGCGTGGCTGAGCGACACCGTGTCGGGGGACGGCAGCGAAGGGCCGAGCGCGAGCCAGTTGCCGGCAGTGGCGGGCTACCCGCACCTCACCGTGCCGATGGGGTTGTCGAAGGGCCTGCCGGTCGGGCTGTCGTTCATCGCGACGGCATGGGGCGATCAGGCGGTGCTGAACGCGGGCTACGTCTACGAACAGGCCGCGCACGCAAGAGTTGCGCCGCGCTACTTGTCCAGCGCCAACGTCGGCCCCGCGATCGACGGGACGCACTAGAGGACCAACTCGAAGGATCGACCAGGTGGACGCCCGCTACACGCTCGACAACGAGACACCCTCGGTGGACGATTATCGCCGCCTGCGCGTTGCCGCGGGCCTCACCCCGCGCAGCATCGCCGCTGCCGAGGCGGGCCTACCCAACACCGTCGCGGGCGTGGTGATCCGCGTGGAGGGCCGCGTGGTCGCGATGGGCCGTGCGGTCGGCGACGGGCTGTTCTATCAGATCGTCGACATTGCGGTCGAGCCGGCCGAGCAGGGCCGCGCCCTGGGCAAGGCAGTGGTCGCCGCATTGATGACGCGCCTGCGCGAAATCGCGCCGGCCGAGGCTTATGTCAGCCTGATCGCCGATGGCGAGGCGCACCGACTGTACGCGCAATACGGCTTCGCACCGACCGCGCCGGCCTCGATCGGCATGGCGCAGTGGATCTAGCCAGCGTTACGGCGTCGTATCGGCGGCGCAGCGGTAGACGATCTTCTCGTTGGGGCTGGCCGGCAGCGCCGCCCGCACCGCCGCCTGCTGCGTGGCGAGGCTGGCGCGCGCGGCGGGATCGGCTGCGCACGCCTTCAGCGGCACCTGCGCGCGGATCTTCCGCACCGCATCCATCTGGTCGGCACCGAGGAAGTAGCGCAGCGCGGTATAGCTGCCAGTGGCGGGATCGAATTGCAGCAACGAGACGGTCTGTTCCTCGTTCGGCACCAGCACGCGGTCCCACCTGGTGCCGTTTTCCGCATATTGCGTGCGCCCGTTCATGCACCCGTCCTTCCCCCAGTCGAGCTTGACGGGATCGGTCGAGGACGAGACGATCCGGCTCCGCTCGGGCACGACCGAACACAGCAGCTTGCCACTTGCTGCCTGCGCAAGCGGGGTCGGGGTGGCCAGCGGGGTGCTGTCGGGCGGCAGCACCGGGTCGCCGGTGGGGCGATTGAAGAACACCACCGCCGCCGCCACCATCAGTAGCACGCCGAACGCGCCCGCGCCGATCGCCCAGCGCCGCTCGCCACGAAGTTCGAGCAGCCCGCCCGCACCGACCGCGAGCGCGCCCGCAACGAGCAGCACGGCGGCGAGCGCCATCACATCCTCGCGGTTGTTCTCGACATCGGCCCGCGCCTTGGCGAGCGCCGCCTCGTGCGCGAGCGCGGCGCGGGCGGCAGCATCGCGTTTCGCCAGGTCGGCCTGCGCGGTCGCCTGCGCATCGGCATCACTGTCGCGCTTCAACGTGTCGGCAAGGCTGGTGCACGGCAGGCCGACCGCCGCATACGGCTGCTTGGCGGCAGCGAGGAATGCGGTGAGTTCGCTGTCCGCGATCGCGAAGCCGAAACTGCTGTCGCCATCCTGGTTCTGCGTGATCGCCGAGTTCACGCCGAGCACGCGTCCGCACGGATCGAGCAGCGGCCCGCCCGAATTGCCGCGCGCGATCGCGGCGGTGTGGAGCAGCACCTGCGTGCCCGACATCGCCCGCCGCCCGGAATAGGTGCCCTCGGTCCGCACCGGCGTGAGCGGGTGGATATAGTCGGTCGACGATTGCGCGGTGGCGAGATCGACGTTGCCGGGATAGCCGAGCGCGGTGACGCCGCTGCCCTCCTCGACCGGCCCGCTGTAGATCGCGACCGGGGGCAGCCGCGCGCCGGTAAATTCGATGATGGCGAGGTCGCGCGCCGCATCGAACGCGATCACCTTGCCCTCGTAGCTCTTGGTGCCCTCCGACGGGACCACGCCGACCACGACGTTGCCGGGGTAGCGGTGCGCCACCTCGACGACATGCGCGTTGGTGACGATGCGGTTCGGCGCGATCGCAAAGCCGCTGCCGTGCCCGAAGCCGACCACCTCGCCATCCACCATCGCGATGGTGACGACGCGCACCACGCCGCGTGCGGTGGCGGAAATGTCGTCGGCCCGGGCGGGGGCGGCCGGCACCACCACCAGCGCACACAGGAACGCGGCGATCAGGCAGGCGGCGGTACGGAGCGCGCGGAGCGGCGGCAGGGTGCGGGGGTGCGGAAACGTCATCGCGCGGTTTTTGCCAGCAAGCGACGGCGCGGGACAGCCCTAAAGCGCCGGTCCGCCCCGATCGCGGCCCGGCACGTCGGCCTCATAGAAAGCTATACGGATCGACGTCGACCACTACCCGCACCTTGGCGGACCACTCCACCCCATCCAGCCACGCACGGATCACGTCCTGCACGTCGAGCGCGCGGCGCGCGTGGACGAGCAAGCGATAACGGTGCCGCCCACGCAGCATGGCGAGCGGCGCGGGCGCCGGGCCATACACCTCCATCGCCTCGATCTTCGGCGCGGCGCGGCCGATCGCCTTGGCGGCGTCCTGCGCGGCGCCCTGATCCTCGCTCGACACGACGATCGCGGCGAAGCGGCCGAACGGCGGCGCACCCGCCTCGCGCCGGCTCTCCGTCTCCGCCGCATAGAACGCCTCGGCATCGCCGGTGATGAGCGCGCGCATCACGCTGGCGTTCGGGCTGTGCGTCTGGAGGTAGACATGCCCCGGCTTGGCACCGCGCCCGGCCCGGCCGGACACCTGCATGATCTGCTGGAAGGTCCGCTCGCTCGCGCGCAGATCGCCACCCTCCAGCCCGAGATCGGCGTCGATCACGCCGACCAGAGTCAGGTTGGGGAAGTGATAGCCCTTCGTGACGAGCTGCGTGCCGACGATGATGTCGATATCGCCCGCCTCCATCCGCCCGACGAACTCGGCGGCCTTGGCGGGGGACCAGATCGTGTCGGAGGTGACCACCGCGACCTTCGCCTCCGGGAACAACGCCTTTACCTCGTCGGCAATGCGCTCCACGCCCGGCCCGACCGGCACCAGAGTATCCTCGGTGCTGCACTCCGGGCAGACGCGCGGCACCGGCTCGGCATGTCCGCAGTGATGGCAGGCGAGCCGCCGCACGAGCCGGTGTTCGACCATCCACGACGTGCAGTTCGGGCATTGGAAGCGATGCCCGCAGGTCCGGCACAACGTCAGCGGGGCATAGCCGCGTCGGTTGAGGAACATCAGCGCCTGCTCGCCGCGCGCCAGCGTTTCATCGAGCGCCTTCACCAGACGCGGCGCGAGCCATTTGCCGCGCTCGGGCGGCTCGGCGATCAGGTCGATCGGCTCGATCGCGGGCATCTCCGCCGCACCCCAACGGCCGGGCAGCTTCACCTCGGCATAGCGCCCGGCGGCGACCTGCTGGCGCGTCTCGATCGCGGGGGTGGCGGAGGCGAGGATGACCGGACAGCCCTCGAACAGCCCTCGCATCACCGCGACGTCGCGGGCGTGATAATGTACGCCCTCCTCCTGCTTGAAGCTGGTCTCGTGCGCCTCATCCACCACGATCAGCCCGAGATTGGCATAGGGCAGGAACAGGGCCGAGCGCGCGCCGACCGTAACCATTGCCTGCCCGTCGGCGATCTGCCGCCACGCCCGCCGGCGCTGCGACGACCGCAAACCCGAATGCCACGCCACCGGCGCACAGCCGAACCGCGCGGCGAACCGCTTCAGGAACGGTTCGGTCAGTGCGATTTCCGGGAGCAGCACAAGCGTCTGCCGCCCCGCCGCGATCGCCGCCGCCACCGCCTCGAAATACACCTCGGTCTTGCCGGAGCCAGTCACTCCGTCGAGCAGGGTGGGCTGGAACCGCTCCGCCTCGACATCCGCGACCAGCCGTGCCGACGCGTCCCGCTGGTCCGCCGACAGTGCGGGCGCGCCGTAGGACGGGTCCGGCATCGGGAACGGCTGATCGATATCGACCGACACCGATTCGATCGCGCCGGTCTTGACCAGACCCCGGATCACCGCGTCGGAGACATCGGCGATCGTCGCCAGTTCACGGATCAGCCCCTGATGCGCGCCGATCCGCTCCAGCGCTTGCTCACGCTGCGGGGTGAGCCGCCCCGGGACCTCGCCGGTCGCGCGATATTCGGTGACGAGCTTCGCTCCCTCCAGCGCCGACGTGGACGCGAGCGCCATCCGCGCCACGGCGGCGGGCGGCGCGAGATAGTAGTTCGCGGTCCACTCGATCAGCCGCCTGAGCGGCGCGGCGAGCGGCGGCACCGGCAGCACGTCCATCAGGTTGCGCAGCCGATTGTCGCCGACCTCGGCATCGGAGGGCATCCGGTCCGCCTCCCACACCACCCCGAGCAACTGGCGCGGGCCGAGCGGGGCGACGACGACCGAACCCGGCTCGACGCTCATGCCGTGCGGCACGCGATAATCGAGCGGGCCGAGCGCGGAATTCATGACGAGGACGCGGGCACGGGACATGGTTGCACTGTATCTAGGGATCGGCGCGGCAAAACGCGACTGCCGCGTCGCGCTTCACGGTGGCGGCGATTTGCGGTACGGCTGCGCGGATGATCCTCCCCCTCGCCTTTGCCGAGCATCTTGCCCGCGACCGGCGGCGTTCGGCGCACACCGTGCGCGCCTATCAGGCGACAGCGGGGCGACTGATGGCCTTCCTGCAAGGCCATTGGGGCGCGGCGGTGACGCGCGATGCGCTCGGGCAGATCAGCGCGGCCGATCTGCGCGCGTTTCTGGCCGCGCGGCGCGGTGCGGAGACCGGCGAGGGGATCGGCAATGCCTCGGCCGCGCGCGAGCTTTCGGCGGTGCGCGCGTTCCTGGCCTTTGCCGGTGTGGCGGCGCCGCGCCTCGCAGGCCCACGCGTCAAGAAGGGCGTGCCGCGACCGATCTCCCCCGATGAGGTCATCGCGCTCGCCGATACGGTGGCGGAGGCGCGTGACGAGGCGTGGATCGGCGCGCGCGATCTGGCCGTGCTGCTGCTGTTATATGGCGCGGGGCTACGCATCGGCGAGGCGGTCGGGCTGACCGGCGCGGCGCTGCCGCTCGGCGAGACGCTGGTGGTGACCGGCAAGCGCGGCAAGACGCGGATGGTGCCGCTGCTGCCGCAGGTGCGGGCGGCGGTGGAGGCCTATGTCGCGCTCTGCCCCTATGCGTTACCGCGCGATGCGGCGCTGTTTCGCGGCGCGAAAGGCGGGCCGCTCGCACCCGGCCTGATCCGGCGCGCGGTACAGGCCGCGCGGGCGCAACTGGGCTTGGGGGAGCGCACCACCCCCCACGCGCTCCGCCACAGCTTCGCGACGCACCTGCTCGGGCGCGGCGCGGACCTGCGCGCGTTGCAGGAGTTGCTGGGCCATGCCAGCCTTGGCTCGACCCAGATCTACACTGCGGTGGATGCGGCGCACCTGCTCGACGTGTACCGCCACGCGCACCCTCGCGCTTGATATCGATTAAGCGACCGGAGTTGCTACGGTCGCAAGCGGCGCTTCGCGCTTACAGCGCGAGGTTTTCCGTCGGCACCGCGTAGTAGCTTGCAACTCGGTCGGCATAGGCCTGATCGAAATCGGGCGCGTTGTTCGCCCAGCTCGGGCCACCCTCCAGCACGCGCCGGTCGATCGTGACGACATAGCTATCGGAAATCGGATCGAAGTCGAGCAGGCGAAACGGCAGCGGATAGAATGCCTTGCCCATGCCGAGGAAGCCGCCGATCGTGAGCACGGCATACAGCGCATGGCCGCTGCGCTTGTCGATCATGAAGGCGTGCACCGAGCCGATCCGCTCGCCATCGCGGCTCCGCACCTTCATCGCATCGCTACGGTTCGATGAAATCAGCAGTTGCGTGGCGGGCTGGTCGGTCATGCGTGGCATCCTCTTATGTCGGACACGTAACGGGCGGAGCCTCGCGCGGTTCCTGATCGCAGACGCGCGACATTTCGTCGGCATGCCACACGCGGGCGGTTGAGCCTGGCGCGCGCCTGCCGCATAGCGATTGGTATGCGCGCACGTCTCCTCGCCGGCCTTGGCCTCCTCGCGATCACCGGCTGCGTCGAGAAAGCGCCGCCACCCCGCCCACGTCCGGCGCCGGTTCCGACGCGCGCGCCCGCGCCACGACCGCTGCCGCCCGCACCCGCGCCCGCGCCCGCCAGCAGCGACTGGCGCGACTGGCCGCTGACGCCCGGCGACTGGGTGTACCGCCAGGACGCGCGCGGGTCGATCGCGCTGTACGGCATTCCCGGTGCCGACGCGCTGGTCACGCTGCGGTGCGACGCGGCGGCGCGCATGGTCTATCTGTCGCGGGCCGGCGGTGGCGGCGCGGGCACGGCGACGGTCCGCACCACGAGCACCGCGCGTTTGCTGAACCTCACCGCGACCGGGGGCACGCCGCCCTATCTGGCGGTCGCGATCACCCCGAGCGACTCACTGCTCGACGCCATCGGCTTCAGCCGCGGGCGCTTCACGATCGAGCAGGCTGGCCATCCGACGTTGGTCATACCCGCCTGGGCCGAGATCGAGCGTGTGACCGAAGACTGCCGGCGTTGAGATTGTAAACGGAATCGCATCGCGGTTTGCGGTCCCGCTCGCGCGCGCGTGCGGGATGGATGAGCGGGATCCTCGACGGCTGGTCGCATGCGCGCCGATCCTAGCGATGTGGGTTTGCCGAACAGCTCATGCCGTCGGGGCAGCCGGCCGTCCGCCGAATCGCTTTCGCGACACGGCGTTAGCTGTGGTGACGGTAATGCACCGATGCTGCGCCACGTCCAAAGCATGTCCGTTGGTGAACATCCTGCGTACGACGGCCCGACAGCCCTGCGAAGCGGCTTGCACGCGGCCGGCCCGGTCCGTCGTATGAACGTTGCCGCGTTACGAGCACTCATGGCCGTTCGAGCCCGCGTCGCCGATCGACCCGCGCTTGCCAGCCGCCGCAGGACACCGCGTCACACCCGTCCCCTTAAACAACAAGAGCCACGAGCGTTGCGCTCGTGGCTCTGAAGTTCGCTGTCAGCGGGGGAGCGGCGCCCGCCGCGCCCGATCAGTGACCGGGGGCCGGCGGGACCGCGCCGGGAGGCATTGCACCCGGCGGCATGGCGCCTGGCGGCATCGCACCCGGTGCGCCGCCCTGCATCTGCTGCTGTTGCATCTGCTGCTGCATCTGCATCTGCCGGAGCGTCGCCTCGGGAATGAAATCGAGCAGGTCGACGGTGAAGGCGAGCACCGAATTGGCTGGGATCGGCCCCTTGGCTTCGGCGCCATAGCCAAGGCTCGGCTTGATCCAGAACTGGTACTTCGAACCCTTGGTCATCAGCTTCAGCGCCTCGCTGAAGCCCGGCACGACGCCGGTGACCGGCATCGGCGTCGGCTGCTGCGACTTGTCGAAGGTGGTGCCGTCGAGCAGCTTGCCCTCGTAATTCACCAGCGCGACGTCCGCATCGGTCGGCTTTTCGGTGCCCTGACCCGGCTGCAGCACCTTGTACTGCAGCCCAGACGGCGTTTCGACCACACCCTTGGCATGGCGGTTCTTGGCGAGGAACGCCGTGACCGGATCGACCGGTGCCTGCATGGCGAGCGCCGCCGCAGCCACGAAGGCGAGCGCGACGCCGATCCACACATAAACCAAGATGTTCCGACGAATCGGTTTCATCGGTACGGCGGTGATCGACATTGGCTGCCCCCGGGGAACGTCCGGCGCATGTCGCGCCGGTTCAGGTCTGTACGATTAGACGGTGGAAGGACGCAGTGTCGCGCCCTAACGCGAACTACCGCGCGCCGTCACGCTCCAGGCGCTTGCGCTCGAGCTTGCGGGCGCGGCGCACGGCAGCGGCACGCTCGCGAGCGCGCTTCTCGCTCGGCTTTTCGTAGTGACGACGGAGCTTCATCTCGCGATAAACGCCCTCGCGCTGCAGCTTCTTCTTAAGGGCGCGCAGCGCCTGGTCGACGTTGTTGTCGCGAACGATGATTTGCATAGGAAGCTCGAACTCCGGATCAATAGAAATCGGTCGTCGCAAGCCCAAGCTCGCGCCGCAAGCGGTGCGCCCTACACGCGCCGACCACAGTTTTCAACAGATTGTTGAATCAGGCCAGCAGCTTCGGGGCTTCCTTGGCCAGTTTCGCGCGAATCCTGTCGGCGAACAACCGCAGCAGCGGCGGCAGGTCGATCACCGCATGCACCTTGTCGTCGAGCGCGTCGACTCGGCTCGACACGCGCTGCCCCATCGCGACGATGGTGAAGTGCAACGTGTCGCCCTCCCAGCGGTGCTCGGTCACCGAACTGCCGGGCAACATCGTCGTGGCCTTCTGCACGCCTTGCTCAAGCCGGGCGCGAATTTCCGCACGGCTGTGTTTGTGCGGGATGTCCATCGTGATCGGGTCGGCCATGGGATCGGATCCTTCGGGAACGGACGTTATGTGGCGAACAGCATCGCATCGTCGGCGAACGCCTTGAACTCCAAAGCGTTTCCGCTCGGGTCGTAAAAGAACATCGTCGCCTGCTCGCCCGGCTGGCCGACGAAGCGGATGTGCGGCGCGATGCCGAAGCGGGTGCCCGCCGCACGCAGCCGGTCGGCGAGTGCCTGCCACTCGGGCATGGTCAGCACCACGCCGAAGTGCGGCACCGGCACGTCATGGCCGTCGACCGGGTTGGCCACCGCTACCGCCTTTGCGGCAGGATCGAGGTGCGCGACGATCTGGTGGCCGAACAGGTCGAAGTCGATCCATGTGTCGGCGCTGCGCCCCTCCGTGCAGCCGAGCGTGTCGCTGTAGAAGGCGCGCGCGGCGGCGAGATCGTGAACGGGGAAGGCGAGGTGGAACGGGCGTGGCATGACGACGGGATAGCGCGCTTTGCCGGCGTTCGCCATCCGCCAAGGTTTGCCGATTCGCGGGCGCACGCTGCCGTACCCGTGCCATACCCGCGATCGCGTGCGCAGGCTTGTTCGCACGCGCGACGTTCCGCATAGCGCGGGCGGGGCTCTTGCAGCCCGTTAGCTGCCGAACCAGATCCGGCACGATGAAATGGAACCGGTCGTGACCAATGCCTTTGCAAGCCGGATGACCCGGCACCCCGCCGTTCCTGCGCTGCTGCTCGGCGGGCTGGCGGTGCTGGGGTTCGCGCCGTGGGGCTGGTGGCCGGTCACGCTCGTCTGCTTCGCCGCGTGGATGTGGCTCGTCCATGCCGCACCGACGATCCGCGCAGCCTTGTGGCGCGGCTGGCTGTTCGGGCTCGCGCATTTCACCTTCGGCAATATCTGGATCGCGCAGGCGTTCACCTATCAGGACGCGATGCCGCATTGGCTGGGGCCGCTCGCGCCGTTTCTGCTGTCGCTGTACCTTGCAATCTACCCGATGCTCGCGGCGGGCGTGGCGTGGCGGTTCCGGCGCGCGCAACCCGATGCGAGCTACGCGCTGCTCTTCGCCGGCGTGTGGATCGCCAGCGAGTGGCTGCGCGGCACGCTGCTGACCGGCTACCCGTGGAATCCGCTCAGCGAGATCTGGCTGCCGCTGCCGGGCGTCTCCGCGCTGCTCGCGGTGATCGGCACCTATGCGCTGTCGGGCGTGACGATCCTCGCCGCCGGCGCGTTGACGCTGCTGGCCGGGCGGCGCTGGCGCTTCGCGGCCGTGACGGCGGCGGCGCTGGCACTGGCTGCGCTGAGCGGGATCGAAATTCCGACGACGCCGGTCGCCCCCGCCCCCAATGCCCCGCGCGTCCGCATCATCCAGCCCGATCTCGATCAGGAACAGCGCCCGCGTGACGATTACCCGGAAACCAACCTGCGCGCGCTGCAGGAGCTTGGCGGCAAACCCGGCCCCGCCCCGCGCTTGATCCTGTGGCCGGAAGGGGCTTTGCGCTTCTACGTCGAGGACGGGTATCCGCCGCAATATTATTTCCGTGGCGCGCCGTTCATGGTGCGCTCCGGCATCGCCGCCGCGCTGGGACCGGACGATATCGTGCTGACCGGCGGCAACGGCCTCCAGTTCGACGGCGCCGGCAACCTCAGGTCCGCAACCAATTCGGTGTACGCGATCGATGCGCGCGCGACGCTGCTCGGGCGGTACGACAAGGCGCACCTCGTGCCGTGGGGCGAATACCTGCCCGCCCGCCCGCTGATGTCGGCGATCGGGCTGTCGCGGCTGGTGCCGGGCGATCTCGATTTCGCGCCCGGACCGGGGCCGCAGACGATGGCGCTGCCGCGTTTCGGCAAGGCGGGATTCCAGATTTGCTACGAGATCATCTTCTCGGGCAACGTCGTCGATCCGCAGCATCGGCCGGACTTCATCTTCAACCCGTCGAACGATAGCTGGTACAGCCGCTCCGGCCCTGAGCAGAACCTCGCCCAGTCGCGGTTGCGCGCGATCGAGGAGGGGCTGCCGGTGCTGCGCTCGACCCCCACCGGCGTCTCGGCGGCGATCGACGCGCATGGCCGCGTACTGTCCTCGATCCCGTGGAACACGCGCGGCGCGATCGAACTGCCGCTGCCACCTGCCCTGCCGCCGACGCTGTTCGCGCGGTTCGGCAACGTGCTGGCTGCGCTGGTTGCAGCCGCGATGCTGCTGTTGGCCGTTGCCTTCCGGGTTTCGCGCCGTTAGGTGGCCATATAAGGAAAGCTTTATATGCGCCGTCCCGCCGTGCGGGGCCGCGCCAGCAAAGGGCAAGATATGCGCGCTTCGTTCCTGTTCACCTCCGAGTCGGTCTCGGAAGGGCATCCCGACAAGGTCGCCGACCAGATCAGCGACACCGTGGTCGATCTGTTCCTCGGCAAAGACCCCTATGCGCGCA
>Ga0265798_10005817_pt1 | contig 16417 bp, 39 predicted proteins | sample P3T30metagenome_FD_192430 | JGI IMG/M metagenome (GOLD analysis project Ga0265798, IMG submission 192430) | Plant litter microbial communities from East Loma Ridge, Irvine, California - P3 T30 | ecosystem: Environmental > Terrestrial > Plant litter > Unclassified | place: USA: California... | reverse complement strand
CGCAATCCGCTTGCCTTGATTTTCTCAGCCAGTTCAATTCCTGGGTGCTTCATGACGCAGGCGGCTACAGGTCTAGAAAATCCTCCAACTGAAAGAACTCGTCGGCAGGCATCTCGCCATCCTGCACGCTTAGCAGGGGGCCGGCATGGGGGGACATCTCAACTATCTCTTCCTCTGTCATGCGCTCGGCTTCGATACGCTCCAAGTGAAGTAGGCCGTACTTGAACTGGTAGGTGCGGATTTCTATAATGGGCTGGTTCATGGGTGTAGCTGGCAGAGGGGTTAAAAGGGGAGGGCCGAAAGCGAAGCAAACTGAGCATCAAGCTTGGCATTAAAAGCGTCGCGCCGGTTCATCGTGGGCGGCGAAAGCAGCACAGCCTTTAGCCTATCCTGCACTTTTTTGTAGCCTGCCATAAACTCCTTCTTGCTGCACAACTCTTCTTTCCAGTTGTAAGCGGCGGTGGGCTCCCACTTGGGCGGCTGGTTTTGGCCGCTGTATTCCTGCTCGACTTCAATCCGTTCACTGCCTTCGAATAGCTCGACGCGAATCGTGCAGAACGGGGAGAGGTAGGCTAGCACGGTGTCTACTTCACGGCGGCTATTGTTTTTGATAAGGGTGTAGAACGGGTACTTGGGCGTGACTTGAGACATGGTTGAAATGATGCTTGGGGTTTAAATGGGTCTTGGGGGCTAGGGTGCGTAGCTCGGTGGGGGTGGGGGCTAGGCGGCTTGCTTGTGTTGGTTGGTTAAGTCAGTCAGCAGGGCGTGCACGTCGGTTTCGTCGGCGGCGTGCTGCATCAGCCATTCCCGTAGCACGCGCTTTTTGCAGGCGTTGACCACCGAGCGGCTGAGCGGGTGGGCGTCGAGTAGCTTACCTAGGTTCAGGGCGGCTAGGAAGGTATTGTACTCAATGCGTTCGGCGCCCTTGGTGGCCTTGTGCTCGGCTAGCAGCTTATCGGTTTCCTGGGCCCGCATTTCGGCGTAGTAGTCGGCCGGCCGCCAGTCAGTGAAGGCACCGACACTCTTTAGCCAGTCGTACACTTGGTTGCCGAGGTCTAGCTCGTAGCCGACGGGCAAGCAGGTTTCGCGGGCCTGCTCGACCATGCCCACCACCGAGCCGATGTAGTCTACCGTCGGCGGCGGGGCGGCGGGTAGTTGGTTGGCTGCGGTAACGGCGGCCACGGCGAAGGCCCGGGCGGTGCGCTGGTAGGCATCGAGCCAGCTAGCTACCGTCGGCAGCGAGAGGTATAGCACCTCGTCGGGCTTTTGCTTGTACTCCCCGCTGGCCCCGCGCTTCATGGCCTCGTCTACTTCCTCCCACTTGAAGCCGGGGAAGCGGCGCTGCATGGTTTCGGCGCAACTGCTAGCAAGCAAGAATAGCTCGTCGGTGTCCTGCCAAGTCTTATGCCCCAACAACAGGGCCGTTCGGGAAAGCAGCCGGGCGAAGGCTTTACCGACCTCTAGCGGGTTTAGCTGGGCCAGCGGGAGCGTAGGAGCTTGGCGAGCTACCAGCGCCCGGCTAGGGGCACTGGCGTCGGTCGTGGTGAGTTGCAGGGCGTGGCTCATGGGTATCGGTTAGCTAAAGGGTCTTGACCGGCCGCTAGGGCGTCGAACATGGCATCAGCGCCAGCAATGGCGGCGGCCCGGGTGCTGACTTGGCTAGGGCGGTTGCCGATGGCCCCGTTGTAGCCAGAGGCAACCACAGGCGCCACATAGGCTGGGCCAACCTCGGGCACTTTCTTGAGCCAGTTGCGAACGGCGGCCCGCCAGTCCTGCATTGCGGTGCGGCCCACCTTCCAGCCGTTCGAAGTGTAGTAGTCCACAAACCGCTCGGCTTCGGTCTGCCAGCACCCAGGGTTGCGGGGGCGCTTCTCGGTGAAGTAGGCTACGACCTCGGCTAGCTCGGGCGCCTGCCACTTGCCGCCCCGGGTGCTGGTGAGAGCCGGCGCCGCGCCCCCTGGTGTGCGAAGCTCCGTTGTTGAGCTTTCAGGGGTTATGTCTCCGACAACGATGTCGGCAACATCATCTATTTTTTTTTGAGGCTCGCCAGTGGCGCTAGCCGCGTCCTCGACCGAAGGGAGAGGTTCTTCTGTAATCTTCTCTCCTCTTATGTTCTCTTCTCTTATAGCTATTGGGGTCGCATTGGGGTGGTCTATAGGGTGGCCATTGGGGTGGCTATCGCTAGGCTTATGCGACGGCATTGGCTCGGCATCGGCGGGCTTATCACCAGCCCATCGGCGGGCAGCTCCGCGCTTGCCAGCCTCAGCTAAAGCGGCCCGCTTTGTGTCCCACGCCTCCATGCGGCGGCACAGGGCTGGGGCCAGGAAGTAGCCATCTTCTAAGTCGAGCAAGCCTAGGTCGAAGCACAGGGCCAGCAGGCTCTCTAGCTGCTTTTTTGGGATTCCCATACCCATAGCTAGCCCGCCCATCTTGTCGTTGCTCAGCCGGTAGTCAGTTGATTCGCGCAGCTGCTCGACCAGCGCCCACCAGAGGCCATAGCCTTCCCAGCCTAGTTCAGCCCGTAATTCTAGGATGCGTACATCATTACGGGCGTTGCTGTCGTGTTGAAACCAAAAGGCGTCTTTCATAGCGGGTTGCCCTCCTTATCATATTTAGAGTAGTAATCAGCAAGCTCTGCGGCGGCATCACGCCACGCCTTTAGAGCGTATTGCTCCACCTTGGCGCACAGCTTCTGATGAGCTTGGTGCGGCTGCTTGCTGTGATAGCCCCAACCTTTCCCAACTTGCGTGAAGTGAAAGGCACCATCACGCCGCTCGTAGGTGTATACCTCGCACAGCGGGTCGTCATTGAGTACATACAGGAAGTCGCTGGAGATATCAACCCGATGGCCCACCAAAATGCACTGCCATTTAACTGAGAAGCCCCAAGCCTCTGACTCTTTGGCAAAAGGAGCCAGTGCTTGCTTCAGCGCAGTTAAATAGCGCTTTGCCTGGGCATAGGTGGCCAGATTGACCATATCGCGCTTGCATTCGATAACCTGAATCAGTACGCTCCTACTCTCCTGGTCGGCATGTACGATGTTTACCAAGTCGGCTATGCCGTATGGCTCAAGCTGCACTTGACGCAACTGCTCAATCTGCCGACCAAATGCAAATTCCTCAAGCGCCCGAAGCCCGTTGAAATAAGCTCGCACAGGTTCAGTGTAGATTTCGGCCTCTACAAACTTTTCTAGCACCTTGCTACTCATGGCTAGCCCCTTCCTGTATGGTAGGTGTGGGGGCGGGCTGGTCCTTTTTGCGAAAGCCTTTGCGATAGCCTACGCCCCCATCTTTCTTCTCGCGGTGGTGGTCGGGGCACCAGTCCTCATCATAAAAGGCGTCGCATACCCGGCAGTACTCTAAGCCCAGCACTTCCCGGTTGCCCTCGAAAGGGTTGCGGCTCATAGACTGAGTGAGGATTAGTGGTTCAGCTAGCCTTGTGGCCTTTCCCGTGTCGTGCAGTACGAAGCCGTCAGCAGCCCAATAGCTACAAAACACCTGTATCCCTTGATGGTGTAGGCCAAACCCGCCCGACTCATAGTACATGTAGTAGCCCGGCTCCTCCATCTTGGTGTCTTCCTCAAAGTCCCAAGTAGAGCCGCAACCTGGCATATCTATCTGCTCGCTTATAGCGTCACGAGGCTTGCCGTCGATGTAGCAGATATACACCACGCGGTGCTGCTTACCATCGTTGTCTTCAAAAAGCATGTCTTTCGAGGGGGCTGGCAAAGACACAACCCGACCTAGCTCAGTTGGCCACGCTCCAGTGCGCTCCGCTTCGGCCAACTTGCGAGCCACCGAGCCCTCGCTAATGCAATCGCGCCAATGGGCCGCGCCTTTCTCATTGCCCACGAGACCTAGCCGCACATACACGCCGGGCGGGTTGCCCTCAACTACATAGGCGCGGAATATGGCCCCGCCATGCTGCAAGCAATAGTGCTCGGTGTTGGCCCAATCCCATTCAGGGCGGCGAACAAAGCCCAGCGCGAGTAAGGTTGCTGAATTATTCATAACTGCCTAGAAAATGACAAACCCCATCTACCACACTCCCTCAAGCGTGATAAACGGGGTTGTCGGTGAAGCCCTTTGGCGAAAGGCTTTAGACTGGTGCGGGCCGTGAGGGCGGCCGTACAGCGCGGCCCGCCAAGGCTGCTGCTGTTGCGTACTGTAAAGATACAACTAGTATTACTTAGTATTACTAAGTAGGGGAAAATATTTCTTGCGACTACTTTTGTAGTACTTATGGCCCAACCTGCACCTACCCCCGTCCGGCTTCCCGCTGAGCTGCTAGCCAAGTTTGAAGTGGTAGCCAAGCACCAGCGGCGTAAGCGAGGGGAGCTTATTCGAATGCTGGTGGAAGACGCGGTAGCCGCCTACGAGGCCAAGCACGGCGAAATCAAGCTGCCAGACCCTAGCTAGCTGTCTCGGCCCCTCCTTCCATACTAGGGCCGCCGCCGCCGACAAGGGGGAGGAACTGGCTTGATTGTAAGCCTACTGCGAAGTGCTGGCTTCTGAGATAGTCGTAAGCCTCAAATCCTGCTGGCAAGTCGTTTGCGCATTGGATGTGCCAGTAAAGCGATATGCTGAAAAGCAACACGCCGTTAGCCGTAGCGACATAGTTGCCGAACCAGTCAAAACCAGCACCTAGCTCGCAATTGGGCTCAAGTGCGTCACCAAATAGAATCTCTGCTAGCTTATCTACTAGTGGCGTCCCATCTGGTAGTGGCTCCACTAGCTGAGAGAAGGGGCGTAGGACAGGCAGGGCTTCCCCAAATAGAACAGCCGAATTAGTCGAGCAGCCTCTATAGCGCACCGAGCAAGAACCGTCTGCATCAAGCACGATAAGCTCGCCCCTTAGCTGTGGTTCTTCTGGCTCATAAATATTGATAGCCAGTTGGATGCCATAAGGCAGATAAGGGGCTAGAACCTCCAACGAGGTGCCCACGGCGGCGGCGGTTGCGTCTTTCATAGTAGGTGGTGTGGCGAGAGACGCCTATAAGGGTTTGATGTATTCCATGTAGAAGCCGCCTGAATAGCCCTCGACCGAGACTAGGGCGCAGCCAGGGCCGGATACCCACGCCGGGGTGCGGAGCTTGGTCATGCCATCGGGCCAATTGCTTGCCTCGCAGCAGCCTACAACCTGTACAGGCGTGCCCACTGGGTACTTGGCGTTGAAGGCGTCACACTCAGCTTGCAGGCGCACGTTCTCGGCTTTGTCGCGCCAGTACTTGCCCCGGTCGTTTAGCTTGGCAATCGCTAGCTCGGCTTCGGGGCCGTGCACGCGCCTTGTTGCCAGCCCGCGCCAGGGATTGTCTACTTCGCGGTCGATAGCTACCCTAGCCTTGGCCTGCCCAGCCGTATGGCCGGCGTGAATCCCGAAAGAGTACTCTTTGAAAGAGAACACGTAATCAGGCTTGGAATAGACCTCGTAAGCTTTGAGCGGAAGGTGATTGTATTTAGCTTTCATGGCTGGTGTGGCGAGAGCCGCCTTATTTGAGGTTGCCCGAGGCCACGACTGGGCCTAGGTGAATGATGTGCATGCCAGGTACTATGTCCACCTCTAAGCCATTGCTGAAGCTGACATGCCCGTAGTTCGGGGCCACCGTGTAGCCTTTAAAGGGGCAGGCAAACCAGGGCAGATTGCCGCCGGTATAGGGACCGTGGTAGAAGGCTACCCAGTCGTAGTTTTTGCCCTCCAAGCGGCTGCGAATCCAAGCCGAGTCTTGGCGGTACTCATCAGGCTTTTCGCCTGTTAACATCATTTGAAAGGGCTTGCCAGCGAGCGTTAATCGCAGCACAGTGCCGGGCAAATCAAAAGTTTCGTTCATGGTGGCGGCGGTGGCGAGAGCCTATAGGGTGGGGGAGGTGGCGGGTGTTAGCTTATAGGATTGTTTAGGAGGAGGGAGAGGCGGGCTAGTGGAAGTGGTATACAGGGCTTGCGCGGTGGTGCGTGCGGCTCAAAGCGTCGGCCCAATCGGTGGGCAGTTGGGTATCGGCGGGCAGGTAGTCATTCAGCACTGGCGCCCGACTCAATGCCCGAGCCCAAGCCATTGCGAGCCAACCCCGGCATAGGTATTTGAGAATGAGGCGGGCAGCGGCGCGGTGGTAGTGGCACTCGCGCCCACTGGCTAGCAGTGATTCAGCAGCCAGGGCCACCGTAAGCGGGGCTACGGTGGCGAAGGGGGCGGGCCGCACTAGGCCAGCAGGCTAGCGGTGCCCACCGTCTTTAGGCTCATGTTCATCACGTCGCCGGGGCGGCCATCGGCCCGCACAAACAGCGTATAGCTAGCCTTGCGCGGGCCTAGAAAGGTGGCCACTTGCTGCCCGTTGCAAAGCGTAGCTAGCTCAGCAGCGTAGGTGGCGTTTTTGAAAGAGACGGTGGCAGCAGTGCGGGTCATGGCGATTTGTTTTGTGATTGATGCAACAAATCTACAATAAGGAAACTACTCAATCCAAGCAAAAGCGCAATAAATAATAAATAATTATTTAGCGGCTATTCGGGAGTATTTTCTTATTGTATATTTGTTGCATGGAAACACCCAAGAAAAAGGTTGGCCGCAAAAAGGTCGATGCCGCCAATAAGAAGCAGTCTTACACTATTTCCCTTAGCCCTACTGAGATTGTTGCTATCGAAGGCATCGCTCAAAAGGCGGGGGTAACAGTCAGTGAGCTAGTTATTTCCAAGCTAAAACTCTCATCCTTTAAGCCAGAGCAGCCGTGAGAATCTATGTTATTACCAATGCCTTAAATGGCAAGCAGTATGTTGGGGCGACAATCCGACCATTGGAAAGTCGGCTGTATTCACATGCCCATTCAACTGTCTCGCACCTTAGTAAGGAAATTAGAGCCGTTGGGGTTAAGCACTTCTCTATTAAGCTATTGGAAGAAATAGAGGGCAATGCCGATGTAGATAATCGAGAGGGCTACTGGATTGAGCGCCTCTCAACCCTTATTCCACAAGGCTATAATGTTCAAATGATGAATGGACTCTGGCGCAATTGGGGCCACCCGCCTAGGCGGAAAGCTGCCGTAAGCTGAAGCTTTCTTAGTCCGTGTACAGGTCAGGATTGAACGCCTGCTTCTTTCGGAAGTAGTCCGGCGCCAAGTCGCGCATAGCTTTCATCTTAGCTGACCAGATAGCCGGGTATAGCTCTTTGAACTTGGGCTTATTATTCTCGAAAATGCAGTGACAAGTCCAGCACAAAGGGAATATCCCGGCAGGGTTGGCTTCGTGCACCTGGTGCAGCTTGGTAGTCAGCGCGTGGCTTGGGGTGCACTCAATAGGCTTGCCACAGGCGGGGCACCACTCGGCGGCGTGCACGTGGTCGTAGGCAGCGTTCTTGGCGGCCTGGCGCACCTTCATCTTCTCTGAGCGAGGCTTGAGGGGGCCACTCCGTTTAAGGGAGCAACCCCCAGCCATCGGCTCTTCGCGGGGCTTGAATCCACTGCGCTTTAGCTCGGTTTTGCGTTTGCCTAGCATGACAAGCGGGGCTGAATAAGTTGATTCGCCTGAGCCAGCAGCTGGGCTGCCTCCTTCGTGGTTCGCACGCCTTCCGCAACTTGCAGGCGCTCAGTGTCGAGGGCTTCTGCTTGGCGAATCTTAACGAAGATTTCAGCCAGCGTGGCAGCAGAACGGGCTTCTTTGCAGCTGGCTACTACCCGCCGCCAATCACGAGCGCGGCGGGTAGTGAGCACTTGGTAGCATAGTCGGAGGCGGGCTAGGAGCTTCATGGCTAGGCGGCTTGCTGGTGACGTGGGTGCTGTAGCTCGCGGCGTATGTTCTCTAGCAAGCGGGGCGCGTGGGGGCTCAGTTGGTAGAGGTTGGCCTCGTTTTCTTCTAGGGCTTGCAGAGCGCGCAACAGGTCCGTTTTATGCTGTACACTCAGCGAGCGGCCGTGCCAAGTAGCCACGACATTGCGCACGATGGTGGATTGTCTTGTGACGAATACAGGGCGCTCTTTCTGGCGCATGGTAGTGGGCGAGAGGCTCATAGGGCGCCAGTGCTGCCGAAGCCCCCGGCGCGGGTCGTAGTGGCCTCAGTATGCAGTTCAGGCACTACCACGTAGCGAGTCACCACTCCTTGCGCAATGCGGTCACCTGGGTTCACCGTGAAAGGTTGGTTGCCGTGGTTGATGAGAATAGCAGCAATCTCGCCTCGGTAGTCGGCATCAATAGTGCCTATTCCATTAACTAAGCCAATGCCGTGTTTTAAGGCTAGGCCGCTGCGTCCTCTTACTTGCAATTCATATCCAGTGGGTAGCTCTGAGAAGATGCCAGTAGGGAAAGGCGCCCACTCGCCAGGTGCAAGGGTGTGCGGCTCGTCTATCTCAGCGCGCAGGTCAAAGCCTGCTGATTGGGCGGTGGCGTAGTGGGGTGGCTCATGCTTGCCCACGTAGGTTATTTGAGGTTGGTTAACAGCAGCCATATTATTCAGCTTTAAGGCCAGCCAGCTCGGCTAGCTCAGTGATTAAATCCTTCACACGGTCAAGTGTGGCATCGCTCGTATCAGGCGAGACAGCTAGCAGCACCAGGCTAGCGGTGGTGGTTTCCAGGGTACGCGTCAGGTGGTTAAGCACATCGCTGGCTTCCGTGTCGAAGTGGCCGAAAAGAGTTTCTATTAGGTTGTCAGCCGCCGCGTGCAAGCGCTCGGTGCGCTTGTGCAGGCCAGTGTGCTGAAAGGCAGGCACGCTATCCTTGAGTCGGCTCGCAGCAGATTCCGCGAGTTGGGCGCAGGTATATACCAAGTAGGCATCCCGTAGCGGGCCAGCAGGTGGCAGGTCGCCGCGCTCGCGCAACTTAGGCACATAGGCAATCGGCAGGGGATTGGTGGGCAGTCCTAGGGTGGTGATGAAGGACTTAGGCGGTAGTGTCATAACAGCAGGAAGTGAGAAGGGGAGGGGTAGTAGGCCCCGGCCAACACGCCGGGGCTACTGAGGCCGCCGTTACAAACCACGGGCGCGGGTTGACCGAGCGTTATCCACTGTATCCCAAACCCAAGCTCATTTAAAGCAGTGTTTCAGCGGGGCGCTCGGCTGTGTCATGTTTAATAGGAAAGGTGCCATTGGGGTACACAGCAATGAGGCGGCGGCCGAACGGGTCATTCTTGGGGCGCCGGAAGTCAATCGGCAGCGGGAGTTTGACGCCATGCTTCTCACAATCGGCCTCGTAGCGGTTCACCTCTTGCTCTGTCATGGCTTAGAAATGCAGCCCGCAGGCGGTTGCTAGTTGGTTGGCAGCCCAGAGCACAGCCAGGCACACGGCGCAGATAGTCACGAGCTGCACGGCCTCGTCTTGATTAGTTTCGGGGCGGGTTCTCATAAGACAGTGATTGACTTAGTTATCGAAATAGCCAGCACGCGGAAGGTGTGCTGCGGCCAGCCCTTTTTCAGCAGCACTAGCCGTTCCTGCACTTGGTCATATGAGCCGAAGCGGCTCCCGGCTGTGTCAGTCCATTCCGCGCCATCTCGGCTGTCTTGCACTTGGTATTCAAGGCTCCCGCTCTCCCCTCCCTCTTTAGTAGGTGAGGTAGCGCCGGCGGGCTGTGATGGGTGCAGGCCGCAGCATTGAAGGATGCTTTCGACCTCGGCACGCATTGTCTCATCCCAAGCGCTAGCGGCAGCCCGAATGGTATCAAGGGCACTGGCTTGGCGGCTCAGCGCGTTGCGCAACATGGCCTGCGTATCATTCAGCCCCATTTTTCCGACCTTCACTAGCGCCCGGGCTACCGCACTCTGCTGATAGCCGGACAAGTACCGGCCCACCTCTAAATCTTCGGACTCTTCGCCCGCCCCTCTCTCTATAGAAGAGACAGACGCCGCGGCCTTCCACCCCTGTACATAAATCATGACCGCCCGCCCGTGGTCAGGGTCAGTGTCATAGTTAGGCCAGCGTTCAGTGGCCAGCTTCACGGCGTCGGCGGGTGGGTTTTCGCCTGCGATTACACTAAGGAGCTTCGCTTTTCTAGCTTGCTTTTCAGCGGGCGTAGGGCCAAGCATTGGGAGCGGGGTGCCATCAGGATTACCCCAAGTGGTAGTTGACATAACTTTGCGGTTGAAAAAGTGGAGCTGGTAAAGCCCCGGCCGCTGGTTCTCAGGCGCGGCGGCCGGGGTGTGGGCTTATGCTTGACGGACTTTTCTTGGCTCGCTCCAATCGCCCACAACCGGGATAATTGGGCGGGGCAGAGGGGCTTCCCAATCAATGGGGGCAGGCTCGCAGCGCTCAGAGAGGTAACAGCCGCCTAGTTCGAGGAAGTAGGTGCGGACAGCATCCCAATAGGCAGAGCCATCTAAGCCGGGCTTATCGCGGGTTACGCCATCTTTCGCTGACTTCCATTTACCAGCGCACCCGCAGATGTCGAGGTCTTCACTAGCCTCTTCCTCCCAAGCCACGTTCTGCTTATGCCAGTCGTGGTAGCCATCCAAGATGAAAATGGCGTCCTTCGATTCAGCCATTCCGCTGTTCATCCAATACTGAATGCTTTGCAGGCTAGCCCGCACGCCAGCCAGTTCAGGGCGGTTGTCGAGCCGGGCTAGGGCATTGGTGGCTTCCGTTAATGCGTTCTCTATGCAGAAGCCCGCTAGCGACATTGAAAAGCCTAGGCAAGTAGCCTGCTGCTCATCAAGTTTAGAACGCTCACCTTCGTAAGCCGCATTCTCTTTTAGATTCTTAGCCAGCCGCTCAGATGGGGCTTGCTTCTCGCTGTCAGTCAGTTTGATTGCCATAAAATTGGGATTTGGCGGCGCGGCGGCCGGGGTGTGAGAGACTAAGCGGCGGTGGCGAACTCGTAGCCCTCGGCTAGCGCGCGGCGGGTAATGACTTCTTCTAGGCGAGCGATAAGCCAGGGCCATTCCCGCTCGTGGCACTGCATGGCGAAGGCGCGGACTGTCGAGCGTTCCCGGCTTTCTATCTGGCCCGACTGCAGTAGTTCTTGAATGCGCTGCCAGTGAGGTTGGTCAGCTAGGGCGCCTTCGTAGTTGTTAGTGAGCTTAAGCCGCAACTGCAGGCGCTCCTTACTCATGCCCTGGGCGATGGTGCTGCACTGGTAGTTCGACAGCAAGCCAGCTTCTAGCTCGGCGGCGCGGCGGGCGCACAAGGCCGGGTGAACCTCCAACAGTAGCGGGTTCTTGGCGTACCAAGCCAGCATTTCCACGGGCGTGCTATAAGGAATAATATCGTGGTAGAGCATGGCTTAGGCGGTGTAGGATTCAGCTTTAGCCAGCGCCTCGGCGGCGCGCTTCTGCCAGACCTGTTTCGCGTTGATGTTGCGGGGCTTGTTGGCTTCCCGGCTGTATTCGTCGGCGCGGTCTAGCCACCATTGTTTGTTTTGCTGGGCGGTGCGGGCTTTGGCCATAACTAGGCAGCTTTAGCCACGGCAGGCGCAGCAGTGATTTCTTTTAAGCGGGCCAGCACTTGCTTGCAGGTGCCCTTACACTTCATGGGTTTGGCTTTCATCGGGCTAGGCGGCTACTTGTTGTAATAAGCCTCTACCTGCTCAGCCTCAGTCATGCACCGGAAAGCTTTGTGGCAGACGGCGCAGGTGGCTTCGTGGTGGTCGCCCACGCGCCGTAAGTCGCCATCAGTCACGGCTAGCATGCTTAGGCAATGCGTGCAATAGCAGGTGCGCTCAATTGGCTTCGGGGTGTTTTTTTCGAGAATTCGCATAGCGTCAGGCTTCTGGAGGCGTGTAGGTGTAAATGCATTGTGCAAGGCAGTCTGGCTTCGCTTCCCATAGCTCCACTGAGTAGGCTTGCCTCTCGTAGTCCATCGCTAAGCAAAGAGCCTCGGGTAGTTGTGTTCCATTGGGGAGCTTTCTACTAAAGCCGGATAAATCGCCAGCAGGCCAGTAGTTGATGGTGTAGGTGGCCTGAGAACTTGGCTTTAATTGGCGCTTAACCTTTGTGGTGTTACTGCGAGGTGGGACACTTGGCATGGGGTAGTAAATGAGAGTGGGAGCGGGCAAGACCTCTAGTAGGCGGTCAATAGCCTGCTTGGCAGCCTCGACTGATTTGAAGTCGATTACCGTAGGCCTACATTCCACATTGCCAGACCACTCTGTTAAGTAGGACCACCACTTGAAGCCAAGAAATGAGCGCTGGCGTTGGGCGTAGACCGAGCTACCGCAGTTGATAATCCGATAGCGCATGGCTTAGAAAGGCAGAGAGGCTAGTGCCTCTAGGTCTGGCAAGGGGATTTGCAAGCAGGCAGGCGGTCCCGATTCGGTTTCGCGGCGGGCTTGCTCGGCCCGTTCTTCTGCTTGGTGTCGCTCGTAGAGGTAGCAGTCGTAGCAGGGCTCATCAACTAGGTGAGCAAAAGCGGTGCACGTCATCGGGCTAGGCGGCTTGAGCGATGTACTTCGCTTCGTGGGCAGGGGCAGCCTCGACAATCGGAGCTAGGGCAGCCAGCAGGCGGGCGCTTTCCCGCTCTCGTAGCTCATCCAGGACAGCGGCGGCTAGCTCGGCTTGCTTCGCGTCTAGGGTGGGCAGTAAGGCGGTGTAGAGCTTGTTAGCACCGAGCCAGCCAGAGTTAGCGAGGGCATCGTAGCCAGCAGGGGCGGCGGGGAGTTGGGTTAGAATTTCCATCAGCTTAGAGGTGGGGGCCGAAGTGGCCGGATACAGATTCATCGTAGCGGCCCCGCGGCCCAATGGCGTGTAGGCGGTTGGCTTCGCGCTGGGTAGCGGCGGCGGCCTGGGCCTGGCTGGTTTGGAAGCGCTGGTAGGCTTCGGCGCTGGTGATAGCTTGTTGGCAGCCGGTGCGCTGGGCATTCAGCAGGCGGTGGGCGGCGTCGGTTTGCTGGGCAGTCATGGCTGGCTAGGCGGGGGTAATCGTGGCGGTGCGCTGTTCGTAGGCCGTGTTCTTCGGCTGGTCGCTGTGATACCGATGGTTATCGAGGCAGCGGAACTCTTCTAGCTTGCGACTATCCTTGCCCACTAGGTGCCAGTAATGCTCTTTGAGCGAGCCATCGGGTTGCACTAGGATGTAGCTACCGCAGGTCTGGCATTTAAAAGCCCGCACTTTGTAGCCATCGAAGTCCCACCAAGGAGCATCAGTGGTGCGAGCCAGGCGGATAGCGATAGATTTCTTCTTTTCAGCAATAGCCTTTTCGGTGCTGTGGTGCATAATCTTGCGCCCTACATGCCGGGCCAGCTTTAGAAAGTGAGAGGCCGCGGCGAGCGGCGGTATAGCTAGGGGGAGTGGAGGCTAGGCAGTTACCTCCTTGTGTTTTGTAAGTGCCTCCTTGCGTGCCATCGAGGCAGTAAATCGGCCAGCGGTATATGCGGCGCGCAGGCTGGGGATATGGCCACCTCGCCACTTGTTAATGGCCCGGATGGCTTTGCGCACCTCGTTGCCAGTGCGGTTGGCGTGCCCAACTTCCTCATCCCTAAATCCTAGCTCGGCAGCCAAAGCCAGCGCCTTGCCTAAGTCAGCAATCGCATTCAAGTCGAGGTAGGCAGGTCTTTGCGGCGCTCCTACACCAGAGAGAGAATCAGACATGGCGGGCTAGCGGAGGTGAGCGTTGGCAGGAATGCGCTTGGCGTAAGACAGGGCGGCGGCGGGCGTGAACATCTGCGGGTGCTTAGCTCGGATGCCATCTAGCAGGCCATTGAGCCAGCCCTTTTGGTCTATCTGACACTCCCCTGTGCGGCCATTGCGAAAACCATCAACTAGGGTGCGAACGTCGAGCGTATTAGCCGCTAGCCGAGTGTCTACTAATTCTTTAATCCACTGACACCCTTCGTAATTCTCGAAGTACAGCCAGTTGCGGAAGAGCGCTACTAGCTCAAATTCGTGGCATACCTGCACCTCGTCTTTGGTGCGCTCATATTGCATAGTGTAGTTCATGGCAGTAGGCTAGAAGAAGATTAGGTAGAGGACCACGCCCCACACGAGCGCGACAACAGGCAAGCAGTTTCGCAAGCCACGGAGCGCGCCCCCATCGACGGGAGGGGCTTCGGCTAGCGCGGAGGCGGGGGTAGCGTTCATTGGGTGGGGAAGGGGGAGAGTGGGTTATTTGCGGGTATGGAGCTTGTCTATCTCCTTGCCCCAATCGGTGAGCTTAATGCCGGGGAAAGAGCCCACGCGGCACTCGTAGTAGCCGACCTCTTTTCCGGTGTGGTCCCGCTCGCGCAGAATCAGCACGTACTTGGCTTGGTCGGTGCGCATCACGCGCTCTAGGCCCATACTCAGCAGTAGCTGCTTTGCTTGCTGGCGCGGCACGTCTAGCCACTGCCCGCCCGTTGCATGCCGGAAAAAACCAGTGCATAGCGACACGTCAAAGCGATGCTGGGCGAATTGCGCTTCCCGAATCAAGCGAGCGTCGCGGGCTTCTGCTCGCAGTTCTATCATGCGATAGTCCACATAGCCCCGAGCGGCTTTTACTTCAGCGAGGGTTTGTTCAAAGCGGCGGTCTACGGCAGTCATGGCGGGGGCGAGCGTTAGAGGTGGGAGAGGGGAGGGAGAGGGGAGGGAGAAATGCGGCTAGGCGCGGAGAAAACCTTCTTTTCTTAGTTGGTCAAGGCTAGGCTCTTGCTGACCTTCTGCGAAGTGGTATTTGTAGTAGTCGGCAAGCGCTCCGAACTCGGCCATGTGGCGCTCCGCTGTTTCAGCGCGGGCTAGTAGGTCCGCTTTGAATGCCCGCTCGTCAGCAGTGGGAGCAGCCTTGCGAGCGGCTTTTACCAGCTTGAGCGCGTCGTTCTGCATGTCCTGCACTGCGATGCTGAAAACCAAGTGGCTAGCGCCGTGCGAGCGAAACAACTTGATTACATCGGTCATATTCTGTTCAGCAGCGTGCAAGGCTTGCTCGGTGAGTGTGGCTTTTGTTTCGATTGCAGCAGGCATGGGGCAGGATGCCAGTAAGGCGGTTAGGGGTGGTGGGGGAAAGGCTAGCGGGCGGCACAAAGCGGGCAGACACCCCCAGCCGTGACCTGGGCCAGTGTCAGCGCGTGCCCAGCGGGGCAGAGAGCAGCCAAGCAGCTTGTGCTCTTGGGGTACTTGCGAGTCACGCGGCGCGGGCGCGGCGGAGAGAAAGGGCCGGGCTGGGCTTCAAAAGGCAGAAGCATTGGGCGGTAAGGCATAGCGACAACAACATTGTTGTTTGATGCTCCAAATGTAGCAACAACTTTTGACGTATACAAATAGTAGTTGTCAAAAGTTGTTGCTAAAAAGGGTAAAAAAATATTTAGGCTGCCAACTTGCGCATAGTCGCCTTCTCCCACCATACATCGCGCAACGCCTCAAGCAAGCCTAGTTGTGTTTTGATGTAGCCTCGTCGCACAGCAAAAGCCATATTTTCTTCTAAAGCGGTCAGTTCCTTTAACTCAGCAGCCGTGGCTAACTGGCGTATGCCAGTCTCATGCCGCCCGAATACTAATAGATTCAGCGCTCTGGCAATAGCGGCAAAGTCCACGCCCGCGAATGAAGCCACCGCAGAACTAAGACCACGATACATATTTCCAGCCTCAATCCGATTTAATAGTAAGCTGTCAGTGAGCCAAATAACGGTTTTTGCATAGAGCATCGGGTTTAACTCCATCGCAATAAGTATCCAGATATACGGGTCACACCAAGTTGTACGCGTATCGCCCCGGCCGGTAGTCTTGTAAGCGCCTACGCTCTTTAGCACTTTCACCAAGCCTTGCTTTTCAACGCTTCCCATAAACTCCGAGAAATCGGATTTTATGAAATCGCGTTCCTGCAATACGTAATAGATACGCTCGGCATTGCTAACCGTAGCTAGCACATCGTAGGCATTGCGGTCACTCCATCCGTGCTGAGCGCGGGCAACGGCATAGGCTCCTTGTAGGTCGGCCAGATTAAGATGCCCCGTCTTTGACTGCTGACGAATCTTGATGCCGAATAACTCCCGGTCAGGCGAGAGCATGATAATATTGGTTTTCACTAGTTACTTGGCAATAAGGTGAGAGGGAAGTTTATTAGTATCTACTGCCAGCATATACCCCAGTAACGCATAGAGCAGCTTTGCTACGCGCTCTATATCATACTCAGGGTTATAGAACAGCTCATTAGCTACCCCGCCCGCGAAAATGATGCGCCGGAAATTGTCCGTTAGGGTCTCATTGCGAATATCTTCGTTTAGCTCATCTTCCAACTGGTCGGCTAAGCTTAGGGGCTGCATTTCGCCATCTTCATCTTTGCGATATAGCGTTAGCTCTTTACCAGCATGGGCAAACATTTGCCGAAAGCCAAACTGCGACTGCTGGGCTACCATTAGCGTGAAGGGCTCGTAGTCTGCTACTTCGCTACTGCCTAAGTATTCGCCCCGCGCTTCATCATTGGGAAAGAATCGGGCTAACTCTGAGGCCAGGCCGTATTCAGCCTCGACCTCAGCAGCGGGGCGGTCGGCTATCACCCAAACGGGCTCCCCATCCGCATTTACACCATCCTGCCGCCAATCCTCATTT
>Ga0265798_10005816_pt1 | contig 16420 bp, 21 predicted proteins | sample P3T30metagenome_FD_192430 | JGI IMG/M metagenome (GOLD analysis project Ga0265798, IMG submission 192430) | Plant litter microbial communities from East Loma Ridge, Irvine, California - P3 T30 | ecosystem: Environmental > Terrestrial > Plant litter > Unclassified | place: USA: California... | reverse complement strand
TCCTGACTTTGTTGTTCAGGATGACTGCAGGTGGTACACCGATGATATTGCTTACTGCGAGATTGTCTGATCCTCCTCCTCCTCGGTAGTACCTTTTAGGGTGCCTACGATACTACGGGGTATGCGTATGCCAATCCTGCGATTGGAGTCTTAGGTCAGGTTTGTTTGCACGTGTCTTGGGCCAGTCATCTTACCAGAGTTCAAATCCCGCAGCGCTTAGAGCACCCTGTTGCAGCTGCTGCGCATTCGTCAAGGGCGTGTAGCGGACAATGTCCTGTTCCTGGAACCCGGCTTTTGACATGACTGTGGCGCCATAGGGGGTAGCGGATACTCCCTAGACATTGTTAGCCGAGTAGCGTCCTTCTCCGACACTAAGTTGTGCCTACCAGAACAGCGTCATCCAAGTCTGCCAAGTAAGTGCAGAAGCTTACGAGTTTCCGCGCATGGCCACGTCGCCGGTAAGCCGGTGCTACTGCCAAAGTATCGATGCGCATGTTGCCCTCAAGATGCCTACGATTGGTTGTCAATGTAAAAATAATTGGGAAAACGTATGGAACCGGCATACTTGAGTTTTGCGGGACGCGTGACCTTGTTGTAGATGGCGACAGCTTCAGCACTCTGGTCTCTTCGCAAATCGTCAACACCATGTCGATTAGCAGCCGGGCTGTCAAGTTTGTGTGTTTGATGTAAGTGGTCAATACAGGAAGAATCAGGCTTGAGCTGGATACTGCATACGCCGACGATAGCCTGGTGGCTGGGAGGCTGGGAGCTAAAGGCCCCGCGCAACGCCCCATAGACGTGCCTGGCCTCGTCTGCCTCGAGGGTATCCTCTGCTACAAGAACTACGCACGAGGGATCTTTGATAGCTGCTTCGTACTGCACAAAGTACGAGGCTATCGTATCGGATGGAAAGGCTTGATGAAAAGGACGTTGAAACTGGAAAGTAGGCGAAGAGAAGAAAGCGGCAGCCGCAACAGTCGAGATTCGATGCAGGTCGTCTGGCGTAGCTACGCGAACGCCTTGAACAGACGGAAGAGAGGTCATGAGATTTGACGGGAAACAGGAAAATACGGCATTGGAGATGGGAGTGCATGTTCAAATGCCCATTTGCATCTCTTATAAAGTCTATATATGCCGCAAGAAAACATGCATACTCCCTGAGAAACTGGGAAAGATAGAAGTTTCGTCCAGCATCGTAAGCTGGCCGTGTCATTAAGCATGGCAGCGCATTAAGCTAACTGATACAAAGAACAGGATTGGCATTTGCAAGTGCAATCTGATGACGGCGATTGGGTGGGACACGGATCCGGTGGCTAGGGCAGTAGGTTTGCCTTGAGGTGGGCCATATTATCGCCTTGTTTTGACATGCTGCTACACGGCGATTGCGAGCCAAGTCGCCACCAACATCTCGACGGCGCTGCTGGAGACGAGCTCGGAGCCAAAGCTGAAGGGAGAGAGGAAAGAAGGAAGGAAAGAGAGAGAAAAAAAAAAGGCCGTTGGCGGCGGAGAGTTTTAATAAAACGAAGGTTGTGCGTCCGGTGCCGCGGCGAGCAGGTTTGCGGGGGGACATGCAGCCCTAACGGAAACTAAAACATGCATAGCACCGACAGCCTGAACAGCTCTCGGCCAGGTTTTGGTGCCTCCTCGAGCCCTCTCCCACTGATAGCAGAAAAGCGAGCGATCTACCGTTAGGCTCCGGTTTATGGCCAGGCCGCCCTCGTTCCCTGCTCCACGGACTCCTGCTCAGCAACCACAGGCGAATGAGCGATAGGCAGTGTCGCGACACCTCGTTTGAAGTCGTACGCAGTCAGCCGCAGCCCTCCATGTCTACCACGAGTTCGCAGTACAGGAATCCGGCCCAAACCCCCTCGCACTACCAGGACTTTCCCACCAGCAACCACGACAACCTGTACGGCCTGGCGACCTGGCAGCAAGATGCCTCTCACACCCACGACTCGTACGCAGTCGGCCCATCGACGGCGCCATTTCTCCACTACCCCCCAGCCGGAGGCGACTCCGCTAGTTTACAGATACCGTCTGGTCCGTCGACGACGACGTGGACGACTGGCTACGTCAGACAGGCACCTCTTGAGTGGCAGCAACAGCAGCAGCAGCAGCAACAGCATGCGGGACCCGACCAAAACTACACGTCGCGCCCAAGTGTGCCCCCCTATTGCGATGCGGCCGAGGGGACCGCGCCTGTGCCGCCACACCAACTGCCTGTTGCCTCGCGCCATTACCAGCACCAACACCAGCACCAGCACCAGCACCAACAACAGCACCCGCATACGCATACGCACACGCACCCGCACCAGCAGCACCCGCACCAACATGCGCACCAACACCCGCACCCGCACCCGCATCCGCACCAGCCCGCACTGAATCCGGGCCATGCGCTGCCCCTAGCCTCACAGGACCACGCATTTCGCAGTACAGAGCGCTTCCACCAATTGCGCATCTCGCCGGTAAGTGCATACAACCCCATGCTGTGCTAGACACTACAAGTCGAGTTTGCCAACTGACCTTTCCCAGGACTCCCCCGCCAACACGGTAGACCCCCCACCGTACCCGAATCATGTCCAGAAGCTGCCTCCAGTCTCACAGCTGTCGCATCCCCAAGCCCAGGCAGCATTGCTGCACACCAACGCTGCATCACAGCCGCCTTTGCACCATGCCGTCGCCTGGGACACCCACCAGCAGTCCTATCCAGGCCATACGACCGACTCGGTTCCCACTAGAGGCGCTGCCGCAAGACACCATGGCACCTCGGCCGCCCCTTGGTCCATGGTGGAGCCAGTCGAAATTCCAAATCCATCCACCGTCTACGGACAGCCCCAGGACATGGGCCAAGACTGGGCTGTCGTCGCCCGAGGGCCGCCCGAACCTCATGAACTTTATGTCCAACACCAAGCCCCAGTCGAGCATGTGGACCGAACAACGGCCCAGATAGTAGCCCAATCTCGGCCGCAGACTAAGAAGAAAGCAGCAAAGGTTCCATCCTCGTTTGTCGAAAGGCAGGAGAAGCTGAAGGTCTCGAAGCGAAAAGGTCCCCTGCAGGAGAGGCAGAGGGAGAAGACGCACACGATGCGCAAGACGAAGCGGATATGCGTCCGTTGCAGGTTTTACAAATCAGGCGTACGTATCTCATTCGTCCCACTTGATTGACCGTAACCCGGGCTGACCCAGGCCAGTGTGACGAAGGAGACCCATGCGAGAAGTGTGAGAAGATCACAGGCCATGCCCGCTCCTTCCGCGAGCCATGTTACCGAGAACACCTCGAAGACACTAGTCTGATCCGCCGCTGTATGTGCTCGTTTCCCATAACCGTCGCCAACTACGCTAACAACTCACTCCAACAGGCAATGGCCGTGAGCACCAGGAAGAGGCCGAATTTCTTGCCTATGACTGGATACAAAACAGTCAGCTCTACGAAATGGAAATCATTTGGAATCTCCCCGGCTACGGCCCTATACCAAACGCACAACCCTTGCGCATCGCCTTTCGTCCCTACAGTCCCAAACGGGGCTCACTCGATGTGGCGACATCTGTGTGGTCCAACAGGGACGGCCAAGTTCCGTCGGTGGAGCAGCCGGCATATGCCATTTACGATACCGCCAACCTCGTACTGGCCTTTGAGCGCTACTTCTCCAGCCTTCAGCCCGCAATTGAGGAGTGGATTTTTGCTCGTATTCGCCAGGACCAAGTCGCTTACCATACCTACCAGGAGGTAGTGCGTATGCGTAGGGTTACTGGAAGTAAGGCTCTCGATCTAGCCATGCGCCTTCAATGCCTTTCGGTCGTTTCGCAGGGCTATGGCTCCGTCTTCTCCAACGACATTCCTGGTATACGCGAATACGACTATCGAAGACTGGGCCGTAGCGACTACGAGGCCTACGACCGCAAGTCGTGTGATCGGCCCCTTCCCGGCGCTATAAATCACCAGATGGATGTCGCGGCTGTCAAGTACCTGCGAAAGCTGGAGAAGCTCTTTGTCAAGGAACTGGCGGCCCTTATCTTTAAGCCCAAGATCAAGCCGTGGTACGAGCTGTTCCTGGCATTCTACGTCATCTTCTGGAATCTCGAATACATCCACCATGGTGCCCAAGATTACATCAAGTCAAAGAATGGTACCGTAAGTCCACACCCTCCCTCCCACTTTTGGCTTGCTTTTTTTTGCTGACTCGGCCCCACTATAGTTGATTGAAAACCTGGTCAGCAATGTTGTCACGACGCAAATCAAAAAGTGGGAGTTTGCCTTCCCCGTCCTTCTGTATCACTGGCGCTGTATTCTCAGGGGTTATTCGCCCTTTAAGCTAGCGCGTGATAACCCTGAGGAATTGCGCGAGCGCGGTCACATTGACGCAGAGGGTTTCCAGTATGTCACGAGAATTGCCACACTGTTTGACCGAAATAACCCCGGTAAGTCGTCATCATCATCCGCTACTGCAAGTCATGGCATTAATCAAGTGTAGATCGCTTCCAGCCGCCGCTTACCGGATTTGCCGCAACTCACTGGTCCACTTCAAGCGAATGGATCGTAAAGCTCTTCAAGGAAGCTGGAGCGTGAGACGCACACTGAGTCACGATTCAAGTCACGCTTTAATTCGCTTCGAGTCATGTTGTTCCACTTGTGTTCTGATACCCAGTCATGACCAGAGTCATGAGCTAGACCCCGTTGTCCACGGTTCTGGTGGTTTATGTGGACTGTTTGATAGGCAAAGTCGTAATTACTACTGGAGTATGTTCCTTTTTTTTCTTTCTTTTGCGTCACTTCAATCTCAAGCTGGAGAGAAGAGAGAAATGCTGAAACAAAAATTTATGGGTACAGCAACGCCAGCCAATCCCTCACCCCATCATCTCATACTTCAGCCGCACAACCCCCTCACTCAAAGCTTCTCGTCCGTCTGCCAAGGTCCTTCTTATTACTCACGTAGAGCGCTAATGCAGTCTTCCTCTTTCTTCCCCCACCAAAACAGACTTTGTGCACGTTTTGGCTGTAAAACAAAACAAAAAGAAGGCGCCTAGCCGTGGCTCTCGCGGCCGCTAATGGAGCGCCACGGATCCAGGTCAATGACAGGGAGATGCTGTCGTCTACCTGGCGTGAACGGGTCGTCGAAGTTGCTGCGGCAGCTAGCTGGTTTCTCCCAAGCATTTGTGGAGTCGCGCAGGAACATGCGCAGCAGATGGCGGGTGCTAGCGCGGCCATTGATACCGCGGTACTCGGTGCGGGCGTGCATGATGCTCAGGTTGTGGAGAAATTGAATGTCGCCCTGCTGACGGTCGACTTTTGTGCAGAAGCGCTTAGCTAGTTCTTCGACTGCATGCATTGCGTGCAGCTGCTTAGCCGTCACCTTGGGCATGCAGGCATCGCGCGGGAGGGTATCAGTACCAAGCAATGGCGCTTTGACTAGCTGGCACATGGGCTTGCCTTTTGAGAAGAAGAGCGTAGGTCCCAGCTCAAGGTAAGGCGCCCCGCCCCTAGAGCCGGATTAGCACAAGAGTCTAGCACATATCAAACTTTTGGGTAAAAAGGCTATTTCGGTAACTCACTTCTGCTTCAGCTCAAATGGCCAGTCTGGTTCTGCCATGGTCTCCAGCACTTCTGGATCCTTTTCGAGGAGCTCGTTGTAGATTTTGGAGAAGCTGACGACAAATTGCTCGCCGCCGGCCCCTGGCCCACCGTCATTGCGGACATAGAGAGCAATTACGTCGCCAGAGAAGCGGTCGCTGTGAAAGTCCATGGCTGCTGTGATCTTGGAACCAGCAAGGCCAATGTCTTTGCAGTCTTCGGGAACAGGCTTCTTGGTCGCGTCCAGGACGTGGCTCAGCGTCTGATTGGCATACGAATCTGTTGCTCGGTCTGGGCAAATGTAGGCACACACACCCGCAAAAGCAATAACGGCCTCTTCGTCGTTGAGGTGAGCAGCATCTAGGCCTCGCAAAACGACGACGCCTGTGCCTTTGTGAAGCTCTGTGCTGATGTTCGAGAGCTTGCTTGCCAGTTTTGCATTGTCGATGCGAAATGTGCTGGTACTGATTTCTGTCCGTGAGAGTCCGGTGACTAAAGTTGGCAAGTTAATAGCTTGTATGAATAAAAAAAATTAGTTGACAAGGCTGGTTTGGGTGTACCTACGCTTAAACTTGATAATGGCTGCTCGAATGTCCAGAATTTCTCTCTCGTTGAGTTTGACTACGTACTCGGCTGCGTTGAGCTCGTCTCCTTGCCATACACTGGGGCCCACTACCGCCGGCGCAAGCTTATCCGGTGAACTGAGAATGCTGGAAGAGTTGCTCTGCAGACTCTCCATGGAGCTCCTCGAGCTGAGGCTTGGAGATGACATGATTTTTTTTGGTAAAATCTGCTGGGTTTAGGCTGGTGTCGTGGGTCTTGCTTGGTCGTAGAATTGTTGTTGTTGTTTTTTTTTGGAGGGAGAGGAGGGAGGGAGGAGGGTAAATATTTTTTTCGGATGCTCGATTTCAAATAGACTACGCTTTGAGTTTGGGTTGATGATATTTGTAGTCGTAGAATGATGTTGTAGGTTGTCTGTCTGATGCAAGAGTGAGCCTGCGGATGGGCGCTCTTATACCTTGATGCTCATTCCATGGCCTACTCTTCAAATGTGCGTGTGTCGAGCGCTCGCAGCTCGTTTGTCGTCACAGCGTGTGAATTTAGAGCTGACCGACCCGCACTTGTCAACGCAACACTTACATTAGATTGAGCCGCCGAAAAAAAAAGTGATTGAATCAGCGCCAACAGTTTATTTCCGCTAACGTCGTGCGGCAGGGAAGACGTCCTGGGGCCTATTGTGTGTATCCGCCCGCCGTTACTCGTGACCTGACGCCCTTTACGCTAATGCCTGTCAGTCAGCCACGGCAACGACCAAAGCTATTACAGATTTCCCCTACAACTCGGGTCCAGAGGTCAAACTAGACGCGGCGGAACGCATCGAAGCTTCGCCACACGGGCGGGATTGGGATTGGATCCCCTGTTCCCCTGTGCTCCACCAACCTCCCCCCACCTGTATACATCTCACCAACTCGGTGGCAGCCTGTCTGTGAAGAGAGAAGAAAGAAAGAAAAAAGGGCCAATACGGCTCCAAGACTTCGTTTCTTTGTTTTTGTTTTTCTTTCCCTTTCTTCTTCTCCTTCTCCTTCTCCTTCTTCTTCTTCACTGCAAACGTAGATCTTAGTCTTGCTTGCGGGTTCCGGTGACAGACATACTAGCGTGATTATCATGCAATGGCTTCGGCATGCACATGTGCGCGCAAGGCATGGAAGCTTCGATCTGTGCACGGGAATACTTGACGAGCATAGCCGATAATCACACCATGCGCTTGCTCATCGGCATCAGCCTTACGCCTAACGTGTCCGACGCTGTTTTTTTTTTGAATCTCTAGGCAGTTACAATTTGCCCGAAACCTGCGTCTGCAGGTCGATGGAAACAGAAAAATCCCTTAGCTTCAGGTTTGGCTAGATCTTATCTTCGTCTCCGACTTGGGAGACGTCAGCGTGTGACCGGGGTGTATCAGGCCCGATCTGAGACCTATCCCGCGACTTGCAGAGGTGATTACAGGGGGCTCTCGTATTATACACCATCGTCTACACCAGATACTTTCTTCTCATGTTAGAAATGGCCTTGTTGATGGTCCGGCCTGGATATCGGTTACAATTAATACCATGGCTTGTCGGAAGCTCCATTGCAACACAGGCGATGCGACAGTGTGAGTCTGGGCAGCTGTGGTCCGGGCCACGAATCCTCCTGCGAGAAACGTCGGATCCGGACTTTGCAACCACGTTCAGCTGCACCCGCCATCAGGGTCTATTCGCTACGCACTCTATTGGAGGCTCGGGCAAACATGGACTGCCGAATCCTCAACTTACGAGTTTGGTTGCTATCCTATTGGTGCACTACTGTGTATATCAGGCTGGCCACCCTCCCCCTCCCATGCCAACACGTCCCAGCATCAGATCGACTGGGGGGTTGCAGTAGTCCAAATCCGAGCAACAAACCCTGTGAATAGCGCGTCCATTTCCAGTAGTAGCGCGGTGACATGGGCAAGCGGACGACTCGGTTACTGTTCGCGTGTGAAAGCGTCAACCGCATCATCAACCGATGGCGATCCCGGGTACAGGAAGCACTAAAGGTTGCTGCATCATGCTCGCGCATCGACATTTAGCTCACCGCCAGATGGCATTTCACTTTCCCCCCAATCGAAACTGACATATTCGCTACCGGGCCGCTCGCTCGCTCGTCACAAGCCTATGTCAAGAGCTAAAGCACTTGCAGATGGGCACACTCCACTATGCAGGGCTAAGGCGGCATGCTCGCCATAGCCTCATGACTTGCTTTAGTAAGGCCAACTTGTCTGCATATCGGCTCAACACTGTACGTATGATCAGCTGGACCCCTATAAAGAGCCGTTGTGTGGGTGTGGCGGGTATGCAGCTACGGTGCGCGGCCCACAATGAGTTGGGACATGGCCCAAGAGACACCGGATGGCCTGTAGCGCCTGTCTCGCGTCTGAGCTTGATGTGCCTCTTACTAACCCAGCCTTGCAGTGACTGTTCCGTCACATTTCTCGCATAAACAACAATTTTCTGCCATGTCTTGGCTATGACAGTTCATGAGACGTGATTGACAAGCACTGTTTTGTTGTTGTACAGTTTTACGGCTCGTATTTACACGGAAATACTGTTCGGGGCGGATCAGTGGCCAAATCGGGTTGCGGATACGTAGCCGTGTGGTAGGGCCTCGCGAGTGGCTTATGTGTCGGACAGGGTAGAGAAAGCAATTCATTGCAGTCTTGTTCCCGATTCAGAAGTGGCTCTGGTTGGAGTAACTCAACCAATCTCATAACGTGGCACGATACGTGCATGAATGTCTCCATGCGTGTTTGGTCAGAAAGGCTGCTCGCAGTGTCAGGTCAGCTGAGTGTTGTCGATGACATAACCGAACATAGACCAGCGATCCTAAAAGTTGTTCCGAACATGTGTATGTCGGTTAGGCTCTGCGTTGTTGCGGCGCAGGCCTAGGGAACTTTCGCAAGCTGGCCCTCCCCGTCGCTAGTCTGTAGTCGGCCATGTATAAGGTAATTGAGCGCTTAGGATGTGGCGCATTGGCCGGGCAAGATCGCCCAGCGATGCTGGCTCATCTCGTCAATCCTGCCATGGCTGGGGTGGATCATACAGTCAAACTCATGCTGAGTTTTTGCGCATTACGCTTTTACGCCGTAACGATGAGAAGGCTGACACGGGTTGATAAATGCTAGGCTCGATTTTTGAGCAGTGTCAGAAGCTTGTTTTTGGTTGGGAAATGCTCTGGCATAAGATGCGATTCGATCTCCGGGGTAGGTGGCGTGCGGTTTACGAGGCCCGAATGTTGGGGCGGACGGTCACATGCCTTGTGTGTTGGGTCCATTTGCTTCCCATTCTGTCAGCACTGATAGCTAAAGGATGGAGACTTGTGGGTTTGTGTTTACCTGGACATGTATGAGGACTTGATCCAAGAACACTCTGTTGTTGATCGCAGAGACGGCATGTGCCTCCGAGTCGAGCGGAGGCAGCTCCGCAGGCGTGCAATACATCAGAGGCCTAAAGAGTGCCTCCTCGGCTTGCTCGGCTTTACTAAACGGACGAAGGCGCAGATAGCGAGTGTGGCGACCGGAGGTTGCAACCAGGGGATGTCGGCCTCGAAAGATAGCAACGTTGGTTCGCACAACGCCACAGTGCTGATCGGTGAGCGGAAGCTTGAGCGAGACATGAGGTCGGACAGGGATGGCCAAAAGATGCTTTCGGATTCGTCGTTGGACTGCGCCTTTGCGAAAAAACGCCATCGTCGATCAGATGAATGAGGAGTAGTTAGGTAAGAGGTTGGATTTCCTTACAGTCGTAGCGAGGGCCGCTAGTCTGCATTGGCCGTAGCCGGCAAGTCGGCATCCAATTGGCAATTTGGAGACTCCAGGTGGCCATTCCTCTCATGCACGTCACACACATTGCAGGGCTAGCCCGGCGCATACCCATAATTATCAGGGGAACTGTCTCAAAGCTTCGTTGCGGGAACATATCAAAAGCAGTCAAGGCGCCAACGCCAGCTCTGCTGGCCATACCACATCGTAACACTCATCGCGTTGCCTGCGCCAAGATTGCAAGTACCGCTGCGTCGGGACGATACTTGGTTCAGGGCGATGGATGTTTTAGCCTCACGGGATGACTTGCTGTCAGCTTCCGGTCAGTGTCTTCAAGGTCTCGTGGATGCAAGGAAAAAAAGTCGGTGACCAGCAAAGCTCGCATGCTTGGCCCTCACAGCTATCACTTGAAGTGCGAGAGTATAGCGTGACGGTACGCCCCGAAAGGACCCACCATGCAGGTGCTGAACAGACCCTATGCTGCTACCGACCGGGGCCTGGTTGTTACACTTTCTTCACCGTGCATGGCAGAGTACCTGAATCCTGGGTTTTCTCGGTATTTATCCAGCCTATGTCCGGCACCTTGCCCGTCTCGAAACGTCAGACTGTGGCAGCGTGCGGATCGACCGAGCACTAAGAAACCTTGTGTGGGACATACGAAAGTCTAGACCGCAGTGGAAAAGCCCCCAAAAGGAACTATACCCTCAAAAAGTACCAACAGAGCGCAACATGTGCTGGAGCGTAGATGTATAGCGGATATGATCCTAGTCTGCGTAGACTGTACTACTGGCAGGTAGGCAGGCAGGCAGGCAGGCACACTATCTGCACATGAGGTACGATGGCGAAATACCAAGCAAGTGAACCCGCTGCCCGGGAAGCAAAACCGACGTCATGGATCCACAAGCCCAATACGACACACCTCCTCCCTGAACACAGCTATCTCAACAGACTGCAAATTACTTCGGCGTTGCGGGCAATTGTCAGACGTTCTCGCGAAAATGTTTTCGGCGGGCTAGGATCAACCGAGATTACATGATGGTTGCAGCCGACGTCATGGATACTCGCCATAAAGTCACCGAGCTTAAACCATGTGCCTACAACCCAAAGGCTCGGAGATAAACTTGCAAAACAGAAGCTGCTGTATGTTAGCTATCCGGTATACTGAAGTAGCTGCATCACAATCGACGTCGCTTTCCAAGTGCCATTGGCATGTAGTAGAGCTGAACACAGCCTCGCAATGCAGCCATCAGATCTTGCCATCCTCGTTAGAGCTGGCCCCGCAACCGTGAGCCCGCAACCCCTAAACCTCAACATGCACAGGCCCCTCTGATACCGCATGTGTAGGGCACAGGTATAGCACGTGTGCTCTCCTCGCCCACCCAGGGCGGCCCCGAGAACCTCCAAGCCGTCATTTCCAAAGTGCGCTCCACTTCCCCCAACGCCGTGCTCGAAGCTTTCCCAACCGACACGTCCAAAGCTTCTCTAGAAAAAGTCTTTGCAGACATCAAAGCCTACGACAGCTTCAGGGGTCTGAAGCTGAAGCTAGCAATCTACAGTATCAAACATTCGAGCAAAAAACCATTCTTGGAGGAGACAAGGGAGGAGTTTGAAGAGAGTCTGGAGACGTACGTTGGTGGTGCGTTTACGTTTGCGCAGGAGAGTTTGAAGAGAGGTTCTTTGAGGACCATGGAGAGCAGGGGCTAGTGGATGGGGCGGGGAAGAAGGGCGTGAGTGAAGACTGTGTTGCTACCCCCATGCTAGCAGAGCCTAATCACCTTCTAGACACTTATTTTTACGGGTATCCTTGGCGCACTTCGGTGCAGTGCGCAATTCGCCGCCTATGGTGCTAGTCGCGCATCGGCCCGCCAACTGGCGCAAACGTTGGCTCGTGAGATGAGTGAAAAGGGTGTACATGTCGCTCATACAATTGCTAACGGTGCCATTGCCGATGAAGACGGGGAGGAGCAGAAGGCAGGTAAGAAGATGAGTGCTGATGCTGTTGGCGAAACATATCTTTGGCTACATCAGCAGAAGCCTTGCTTGTGGACACATGAGTTGGATGTGAGGCCTGCTTGCGAGAAGTTCTAATGGCCTTGACCACCTTGAGGTTAGCCAATGACTGCACTGTCGGAATCTTTCACCAAGCCATTGTTTTGAAACACCCGGAAATGCTAACACCCTTCACGACACATTCAGTCACATCAACGTCAGCACCCGCCTAACCTGTTCCATTTTTGTGTGGTAATATAAAACAGCAAACGCGGTCTAGAATCTCCAAAGGCCGAGCTCCGAGAACAGGAAAAAGAAGGAGATACAGACGGACATCTGAGAATGAGCGATACCCACTGGATGTAAGTGGTATGATGCGTCGCGTGAAAGTCTAGACCGCTACAGCCACAGTTAGCGAAAGTCTAGACCGTCACAGTCTCAGTGAACGGTGAGAGGAGCCGAATACGAGGAGAGCTATAGTATAAAATATCTAGAACAAGCTTTTAGAACGAGAGTGTCAAAACAAAGCAAAAAGAAATACACAAAAGGATAACGCCTCAAGAAACCACCTCGCCATTCATACACTGGCGCTCAATGCCAGCTTCTCAATTATTATCCACCGAATCATCTTGCAGGTGGCTGCGCCCAATGGCTCAGCATCTGGCCAAGAGCCCAGTTCCATTCTGCAACAAAAGCATTTGTGAGCTGGGTGACCTGCGCAGTAGAAGGAGTATGCCCCGCCCACATTGTCGGTTGCAAGGATTGGTATCGTGCGTAGTAGGGGATGAGTTGACTAACTCCGTTAGAAAAGCTCCTATACTACCGAGAAAATGGCAATTTACTCAGTCTGTATCTTGCTCAAGACCAACCAGCACAAGTTCCATGAACGATTGCTTGCAGGATCCGAGTAGACACGTCTCTTTGCTTCATCTAGGCAATCTGAACTATTGCGTAATCGTGGTCAGATTCGTGCTGCTTTTAACAAGGATCTTCATAGTAGCCTACCTGAACGGATAGTTTCGGGTCAACCCACGAAGCTCAGTTAGCAGGCCGTGTGAGTCGACGTAGTAAGACCCTAGGTATCGTCAGTTACCCGGGTTCATGTCAGCCGACCCATCAGTGGGACTACGTACAAGCCGACGTCATCGGTTCGCTGCAGTCTGGGGTACCAAGAACAGCAAATACCTTCTCAATACGACAGAGTTCTACTATGGTATTGATTTGATGGCTTCGTAAGGCTTGGATGTATTGGGCTTTTTCGGCCTGTTGATTGTCAGAAAGTACAGGTCTTATGCATATGCCGCTGGAAAACGTATTCATGAATAGTGGCGCAGTTTGGGACGTACAGTAGTGATCTTTTGAGACGAGGACATGTTTAAGAATTGGGGTACAGGGTATCTCTGTGATTTTGGACTGCAGTATTCGCTGTTTCGGTGTCAGTCAATGGGCCTGTGGATCTGTGTCCATTGACATGTAGGATCGGCCCAATAGCCAGTTCATACAAGCAGAATTTGGTACCGGAATGTAATTTTGATCCTTGGACACGGTATGGGTTATATGTCCATCACTTACAATGAGTAGTGAATCTAGTTCTGTCTTTCTGGATAGACCAGTTGTCGGGGGTTGCTTTGGTAGTTCAGGGCGCGGACTTTTGGAACTGTCAAGTAGCTGGATTGCGGTATGCTGTAGTGAATGAACTACGTAAGAGTTACTGTAGGTAAAGATACGAGAAGATCTCCTTGCTACCATAGCCCCATTACTGATCGAGGGGCACCCTGGACGTTATATAGACGTTTTTTGTCTTATCACTATTTTTCAACGAGTGAAACCTGGGACTGTACAACTGCTGTATATGGCGAAAGTGTACTATAATCTAGCCCGATCTAGTTGGGGAGGAAAGCTATACATATTCAAGGATCAGATGGAGGTCAGCATTTTTGAAGTCAATGCTCAAACTGAAGATACCAGCTGCGTGATGTCAAGTGTGGAGAGTGAAATAAGAACTTTAGCACGTGTGGATAGCCATCATCAGCAACCTCGTTATGGTAGCCCCTGTACGCTAGAGATGAATGCTTTGACACTCTCAGTTACCGTTTGATAGGCTGATATGTTTGCAGAGACATGTTAGCTCTGTGTCGAATGTAAGTGCTATGGTCAGATTGAGGGCTATGAACCAGGGTCATCTGACTCGATCATAGGTCCAGCGGCCCGGTCGATCTAAGTTCGAACTCGCCGCTCTCCAACAGTGATGATGGCGTGTTATATGCCGTCATAACCAAGAAACCTCCCCTTGCTCGCACATACTGGGGTACATCGAGTACGTGACGAATGAGCAACTATCCCACACTCTCGGAACCTCTATGACTATCACGTCATTCTCGTGCTAGTCCTCATATGCATCAATTAAATGGCTGTATAGAAATCAGAGTATAGTGCATGTCTACACAGCTGTAAATCGCATTGTGGATCAGGGATCTTACTGATGATGGTAGGTGCAATGCAAACGGAAGGAGCGAAATACTTTCGGAATGTTGACTTCCCGTCGTATATCTGGAAATGGCACTGCTCTGAGTCGTGAACTAAGCATAAGAAGGGGATTGGAGGCTCAGCTTAAGGCTGATGTTGTAGGCTGATGGTACAAAGTGGAGCAGCGATCGGGATGGCCGTGCTGTGGCTTCTTTAGCGTGTGGCTCAGCAACTTTGACCTTGACTTCACCGCTGGACTCCAACGCATTCTGCTAGTTCATGGCCAGAAACAGGAATACAGCCTGAACGAAAGTCTCATCTTCTAGGAAGCTGTGCGCAAACTCTAGTGGTGAGTGAACCAGGAAGTTGCGATCCATGGTAGGCAATATACCCTATACCTCACGATCGTGCACGATTGCTTTTGCCAGCCACAGGCACCATCATAGCGTTGAGCCTCCCGCTTGCGTCCCGCGGGTCTGGCACATGTCTGAATTGGGACTTTGCCATGTAGCCTATTGGTCTGCAACTGCGAAATTCCATGAGGCTGAAAGTGGACTCGTCAGCAGTCCCACGTCAGAAAGGAGCCTCATACTCGTAAGCTGTGCACCTACAATCCGGCGATGCAAATCCGAATTTCTTGCCCGAAGTGAATCCGTTGTACAAAACAGCACCAAGCTTTAGATGATCGCCCGCTAAAAGGTATGCTTATAGGATCTCACCTCATTTGAATGTTGTCGCAAAGTAGTCACCAGTGCTGGATGTTCCATAAAAACGCCGTCCAGTAAGGATCGGAACTGAAGCAGAGATGACGATGTCAAGCCTCGTACTCGTCTCAAGCGCGTGACTGTTCCGATAGAGTATGTCATTCTCGTCGTCGGGATGAGTGTTGGGGAGTTCATCGGCCCCCGAAGCATGTATCAGGGATATGGATCCTGCTCAGCTGGCATGTCGCTGGTTTGGTCTTGTTACTGCTTGATAATAACCTCTATTTATCCCACATAGTACACCATAATAAGATCATTTGAAGATTCGTGTCCGATTTACCATCTCAGCGCTTACTATATCTCAAACCGGTTAGCGTGTTGAGAGACGAAGATTCGGTAATACACAAGGACGGCCATGACGATTTGAGTCGTAGAGATTCATGCTGATAGATTCTTTTACATGAGCGGGCAGAGAGTCTTTCAACTCCGCGATGCGCTGGAAGTCATCATCCCCCTTTTACACTCGGACACCTGGGCCGAAACAAGTTATATGCTCAGCGCCATGATGGAGTTGACGATGTCGTTGTCGTTCTCCTTGAGGGCCTTGACAGCCTTCTTCCGTGAGACGCTGGCCTGTTGCATGACGAGCTCAATGTCCTTGGCCTCGAGGCCAGAGTCGTCAACCTCCTCATCGTCATCCTCTTCCTCTTCCTCTTCCTTCTTGTCCTCGACGGCCGTGGCCTTGCCCTTACCTGACTCGTCGCCGTGGTCGTGGCCAGCGTGGTCGTGGGATGCGGCCTCGGCTTGAGCGAGCTGCTGGGCGGCGGAGGCCTGAGCCTGGGAGTTCAAGTCCTCGATCTTGGCCTCGCCGAAGATGCTGATGCGGGGTCAGCAAGTGCTATGTGCTGCAATGGAGGGGTAGTCAACTCACATCCAGGTGTTGCTAGAGGGAGACTTGTACACGTCGGGCTGGTTGATAACAAAGAGGATCTAGCATCCGTGTTAGTCTAAAATTATACAGGGTTGCTCCTGCTCCCCGCAGCCTCTGGTGTTTGTTGACTGCGGCGGGCCTCGACCAATTGCTCCGATTGCACTCACGTTCTTAGGTCGGCGGAGAGTAACGCGAGTGATGCCGTCAATGTGCTTCAGTCCGAGCTTGGCAATGGCCTTGCGAGCCTTCTTCTCGTTGCGCGAGTGGACAGCGACAGAGGAGCCTGCGGGGACGTTGACCTCGCCCTCTTCAGCCTCAGACTCGTCGCTCGACTCATCCTCCTCGATCTGGACGTTCTTCTTCTCGGGCTCGTCGGGGAGCTCTTCAATGCGGGGGTTGGCCATTTTGTCGGATTGTGGTGGTCG
>Ga0265798_10005815_pt1 | contig 16423 bp, 14 predicted proteins | sample P3T30metagenome_FD_192430 | JGI IMG/M metagenome (GOLD analysis project Ga0265798, IMG submission 192430) | Plant litter microbial communities from East Loma Ridge, Irvine, California - P3 T30 | ecosystem: Environmental > Terrestrial > Plant litter > Unclassified | place: USA: California... | reverse complement strand
GAATGCAGTCGCCTGCGCGCCGAGGCCCGGATTCACGGGCCTCGTGCTCCTCGCGCAGACGGCATCTCCTGCATTCGGCACTGCGCGGGCGCGGGATCTCCGTCGTTTCGCAAACCCCCCGATCCGATCTGAAGGAGATCGGCGCCGGAGGTGCCTCCGTCGCGCGGGTCGGAGTCGTCAGGACGGCGCACCGGTCGTCTCGCGGCGCCGAGACTCCTTCAGATCGGAAGGGGTGCGGGCGGCCGGGACGAGCGGATGCGGGCAGCGGCTGCGGGTGTCGAGCCCGCGCGAGCGGATGCGGCGTTCGGATGCGGGCGTCGAGCCCGCGCGAGCGGATGCGGCGTTCAGCTGCGGGCGTCGAGCACGGCCTGGTAGAGCTCGCGCTTCGACAGGCCGGTGGCGTCGGCGATCTCGGCCGCCGCGTCCTTGGTGCGGGCGCCGCCGGCGATGAGGGAGAGCGCGCGGCGCACCCCCTCCGCGAGGTCGGCGACCGCGGGCTGCGCGCCCTCGACGACGATGCAGATCTCGCCGCGCACGCCGTCGGCGGCCCAGGCGGCGAGCTCGGCGGCGGTGCCGCGGCGCACCTCCTCGTGCAGCTTGGTGAGCTCGCGGCAGACCGCGACCCGGCGGGACTCCCCGAAGACGAGCGCCAGGTCGGCGAGCGACTCGGCGAGCCGGTGCGGCGACTCGAAGAACACGATCGTGCGCTGCTCGCCGGCGAGCGCCTCGAAGGCGCTGCGCCGCTCGCCCTGCTTGCGCGGCAGGAAGCCCTCGAAGCAGAAGCGGTCGGTGGGGAGTCCGCTCAGGGCCAACGCCGTCAGCACGGCGCTCGGGCCGGGCAGGGCGGTCACCGTGACCCCGGCCGCGGCGGCCGCGGCGACGAGCGGGAAGCCCGGGTCGCTGATCGCGGGCATGCCCGCATCCGTCAGCACCAGCAGGTCGGTCCCGCGCGCCAGCTCGACGAGCTCGGCGGCCTTCGCGTCCTCGTTGTGCTCGTGCAGCGCGATGAGCCGCGGCCGCGACTCGACGCCGAGCGCCCGCAGCAGCTGGATCGTGGTGCGGGTGTCCTCCGCGGCGATCACCTCGGCGTTGCCCAGCGCCTCCACGAGCCGCCGGCTCGCGTCGCCGAGGTTGCCGATCGGGGTCGCGGCGAGGATGATCATCCGCCCATCCTCCCATCCGCTCGCTCGCCGCTCCGCCGCCCGCGCATCCGCTCCGCGCCGGCGATCACGCGCAAGAGCGGATGCACCCGGCAGGCGCCCGAGCGGATGCGCTCGGCCGGAACGCACGGACGCCCGCCCCGCGGGTGCGGGACGGGCGTCTCGAGCCGGCGAGCGACTCAGTGCATGTGCAGGCCACCGTCGATCGAGATCGAGGCGCCGTTGACGTAGCCCGCGTCCTGCGAGACGAGGAACTTCACGATCGCGCCGATCTCGTGCGGCGCGCCGACGCGGCCGACGGGCACGCGGGCCGACATGCCGTCCTTGCGCTCGTCGCTGAGGGTGCCGCCCATGATGTCGGTGTCGAAGGGGCCGGGCAGCAGCACGTTGCAGGTGATGCCGTGCGGGCCGAGCTCGCGGGCGCCGCCGCGGGTGAGGCCCTGCACCGCGGCCTTGGCCGAGGCGTAGCCGGCCTTCGAGAAGGTGCCGCCGCCGTCGAGGGCGGTGACGGATGCGGTGTTGACGATGCGCCCGCCGAGGCCGTGGGCGATCATCCGCTCGCCGGCCGCCTGCATCATGAAGAGGGTGCCCTTGGCGTTGACCGCCATGACCTTGTCGAAGAGCTCGCCGGTGATCTCGAAGAAGGTGGCGGGGCTCGGGATGCCGGCCAGGTTCACCTCGGCGAGCACGGGCGGCAGTTGCGCGTCGATCTGCGCGAAGCCGGCGTCGACGGAGGCCTTGTCGGTGATGTCGACGACCGCGCCGAGGGTCTTCACGCCGGTCTCGGCCGCGAGCTCGGCGGCGAAGTCGACGACCGCGGGCTGCACGTCGAAGAGCGCGAGGCTCCAGCCGTCGGCGGCCAGGGCGCGGGCGACGTGGCGGCCCATGCCGCGCTCGCCGCCGGCGCCGGTGACGACCGCGGTGCGCTCGGTGGGGAAGGTGCTCATCGTGGGGAGGTCCTCTCGTCGTTGAGTGCCGGCACGTCGGCCGCACGGTGCGCGGGTCACCCCGCAGTCATATCCTATAGGAAATAGGGCGAGCGGATGCGGTCGATTCCGGGGCAGGTCGTCGGCGCGGTCGAGCGGCGCGATCGAGCAGCGGGGTCGATCTCATCAGCAGCGGCTCCGCGACGGGCAGCGGCTCCGCGACGCCCATGCGGATACGCGACCCGACCGCGCAACCCAGCTCCGCCCATCCGCTCTCCCCTAGCATCGGAGCCGTGACCGCCGCGCCGACGCTCGGGCTCGCCCGGAGCGCGCCCGCCACGCTGCTCGACCGCCTGCGCGCCGACCCGCGCCGTCGGCGCGTGCTGCGCTGGGCCGCGCCCGCGCTGGTGCTGCTGCTCGCCGCCGTCGCCCGGCTCTGGAACCTCGGCGAGCCGCACTCGCTCGTGTTCGACGAGACCTTCTACGTGAAGGACGCCTGGACCCTGCTGCACCTCGGCTACGAGGGCGACTGGCCCGACGACGCGAACGCGGCCTTCGAGGCGGGCGACGTCGACGGCTACTCGAGCGACCCGAGCTACGTGGCGCATCCGCCGCTCGGCAAGTGGTTCATCGCCCTCGGGCTCGCGGCGTTCGGCGCCGAGAACGCGGCGGGCTGGCGCATCGCCACGGCGCTCGCCGGTGTGCTGCTCGTGGCACTGACCATGGTCGTGGCCAAGCTGCTGTGGCGCAGCACGGTGCTGGCCTGCGTCGCCGGGCTCGTGCTCGCGATCGACGGCGGTGCCATCGTCCTGTCGCGGGTCGCGCTGCTCGACGTGTTCCTGGCGCTGCTGGGCCTGCTGGGCGCGACCTTCGTGCTGCTCGACCGGCGCTGGGCGCGGCAGCGGCTCGAGCGCTGGCTCGCCCGCCGCGACGGGCGCAGCACCGACTGGGGGCCGACGTTCTGGTGGCGGCCGTGGCTGCTCGCGGCCGGTGTCGCGTTCGGCCTGGCCAGCGGCGTCAAGTGGTCGGGGCTCTACCTGCTGGCGGTCTTCGCCGTGTACTCGGTGGTCAGCGACATGCTCGACCGCCGCCGCGCCGGCGTGCACTTCTGGTTCACCGGCACCGTCGCCGGCCAGGGCCTGCCGAGCTTCCTGCTGACGGTGCCCGCAGCGCTCGCCGCGTACCTGGTCACCTGGACCGGCTGGCTCGTCACGAGCGGCGGCTACTACCGCGGCTGGTCGGCGGAGGCGGGCAACGCCTGGACGGGAGCGCTCTCGTGGGTGCCGCTGCCCCTGCAGAGCCTCTGGCACTACCACGACAGCGTCTACCGCTTCCACGTGGGGCTCGCCGCCGAGCACGGCTACGCCTCCCCCGCCTGGCAATGGCCGCTGCTGCTGCGCCCGACGAGCATGCACTACGAGGCGGCCGAGGGCGGCGGCACGGCCGCGCTCATCACCTCGCTGCCGAACCCGCTGCTCTGGTGGGGCGGTTTCGCAGCGATGGTCTGGCTGCTCTACCGCCTCATCCGTTCACGCGACCGGACCCTCGGTCTGCCGCTCGTCGGTCTCGCCGCGACGTGGCTGCCCTGGCTGCTCTACCCCGAGCGCACGATGTTCCAGTTCTACGGCATCGCCTTCCAGCCCTACCTCGCGCTCGCGATCGCGGCGGTCGCGGGCGCGATGCTCGCGACGCCCGCGCATCCGGTCTCACGCCGGCAGACGGGCGAGCGGATCCTCCTCGTGCTGCTGATCGCGGCCCTCGCGATCAGCGCCTTCTTCTACCCCGTCTGGACCGGCATCGAGGCACCGATCGGCTTCCTCCGCGCGCACTACTGGCTGCCCGGCTGGATCTAGCAGGCCAGCACCCGAGCCGAATGCAGTCGATCGGCCCGGAACGACGCCAGCGTGCCCCGACACGGCCGGGACTGCGGCGGGGATGACTGCATTCGGGCCGGAGGGCCGAGCAGGACGAGCAGGACGAGCGGATGCGAGCGGGTCAGCCCTTCGGGCGCGCCCCGTAGGTCAGCCGGCGCAGCAGCGTCTCGGCGGGCCCGGCCCTGCCGGCCCGCTCGAGCAGCACCGCGCCGAGCAGCGTGAGCGCCCAGACGCCGACCGCCACGAGGTCCGCCACCGCGGTGCCGGCCGTCGCGCCGAGCCCGCCGGCGTAGGGCGCGAAGACGAGCACGAAGAGCAGGGACTGCGCGAGGTAGCCGCTCAGCGAGCGGCGGCCGAGCGCGGCCAGGGCGTTCGCGACGGGGCCGCGGCGCACCGCATCCGCTCCTCCCCGGGCCAGCACCAGGCCGATGAGGGCGAGCACGCCGACGGCGCCGGCGAGGCCGGTCACGCCGTGCAGGGTGGCGGCGCCGAGCTCCTCGAAGGGGTTCAGCGCGGTCGCGCCGCCGAGGGCGAGCGCGATGGGCAGGGCGCCGAGCAGCGATGCGCCGATGCCGGCGATCGCGGCGAGGCGCAGCTGCGGGCGGTAGCGCCACGGCTCGTCGAGCACGCGGTGGCGGGCGAGCAGGGTGCCGAGCAGCGCCGGGCCGAGCAGCGCGGGCAGGTAGGAGACAGCGCCGAAGAGGCCGGGGATCCATTCGAGCGCCGCGCGCGAGCCGATGGCGGCGATGAGCGAGTCGGCGCCCGCCGAGCCGGGCTCGAGGCTGCCGGCGAGCTCGGGGCCGGCGAAGCTCAGCAGGCCGAAGAGCCCGTCGAGCGCTGCGAAGGGCACGTAGAGCGCGATGCCCACCCACATGCAGGCCCGCACGACCTTGTCGCTCGAGCGCACGAGCAGGATCAGCACGAGACCCAGCAGCGCGTAGGTGCCGAGGATGTCGCCCGAGAAGAGCAGGATGCCGTGCACCGCGCCGAACGCCAGCAGCCAGAGGTTGCGCTTGACGAGGATGCCGCGCGCCTGCGGCCACGGCGTGCCGAGCCGCTGCTGCCGCAGTACGAGCTGCGTCACGCCGTAGCCGAAGAGCAGCGCGAAGAGCGGCATGCTGCGGTTGTCGGCGAGCATCGCCACGAGCACGTCGGCGACGCGGTCGATCGGCGAGGGGTCCGTCGGGCGCAGCAGCACGCCGCGCTCGCGCCCGAACAGATGGAAGGCGACGTTCGCGAGCGCGATCCCCAGCAGCATGAGGCCGCGGGCGACGTCGGGGCCGAGCGCGCGCTCGGCGCGCGGGGTGGCGGACGAGTGGATGGGCGGGGTCGCGATGGGCTCCGTCATGCCCGTGACGCTAGCAGTCGCGAGGAGCCGTCGGCCGGGCTCCGCTCGGGTACCGTTTCCCCTATGGCAGACCGCGAGTACGGCTTCAAGACCAGGGCGATCCACGCCGGCAACATCCCGGATGCGGTGAGCGGCGCACGCGCCCTGCCGATCTACCAGACGAGCGCCTACGTCTTCGACGACACCGCCGACGCGGCGGCCCGCTTCGCGCTGCAGAAGTACGGCAACATCTACAGCCGCCTGGCCAACCCCACGGTCGCGAGCTTCGAGGAGCGGGTCGCGAGCCTCGAGGGCGGCCTCGGCGCCGTGGCGACCGCATCCGGTCTCAGCGCGCAGTTCCTCACCTTTACGGCGCTGGCCGGGGCCGGCGATCACATCGTCGCCTCCGCGAACCTCTACGGCGGCTCCATCACGCAGCTCGACGTGACGCTGCGGCGCTTCGGCATCGACACCACCTTCGTGCGCTCCTCCGACCCGGTCGACTACGCCGCGGCGATCACCGACCGCACCAAGGCCGTCTTCGCCGAGACCGTGGCGAACCCCTCCGGTGAGATCGCCGACATCGAGGGCCTCGCCGACGTCGCGCACGCCGCGGGCGTGCCGCTCATCATCGACTCCACCATCGCGACGCCGTACCTCAACCGGCCGATCGAGTGGGGCGCGGACATCGTCACCCACTCCGCCACCAAGTTCCTCGGCGGCCACGGCACCACACTCGGCGGGGTCGTCGTCGAGAGCGGGCGCTTCCACTGGGCCAGCGACCGCTTCCCGCTCTTCGACGTGCCCGTGCCCAGCTACGGCGGGCTCAACTGGCACGGCAACTTCGGCGAGTACGCCTTCCTCACCCGGCTGCGCGCCGAGCAGCTGCGCGACATCGGCCCCGCGCTCGCCCCGCACTCCGCCTGGCTGCTCGCGCAGGGCGTCGAGACGCTGCCGTACCGCATCCAGGCGCACGTCGACAACGCGCGCAAGGTCGCCGAGTGGCTGGAGGCGGACGATCGCATCGAGGCCGTCTACTGGCCCGGTCTGCAGAACCACCCGCACTACGAGCGCGGCCTGAAGTACCTGCCCAAGGGGCCGGGCTCGGTGTTCAGCTTCGTCGTGAAGGGCGGCCGCGCGGTCGGCCAGACCTTCATCGAGTCGGTCGACCTGGCCAGCCACCTGGCCAACATCGGCGACGCGAAGACGCTGGTGATCCACCCCGCGTCGACCACCCACGCGCAGCTCACCGAGCAGCAGCTCATCGACGCGGGCGTGCTGCCCGGCGTCGTGCGCATCAGCGTCGGCATCGAGGACGTCGACGACATCATCTACGATCTCGACCAGGCCCTCGCCCGGGCCGTGAAGGAGTCCTGATGAGCACCGAGACCGTCACCGCGACCCTCGCCAACGGGCTGACCTGCGGCATCCCCTCCGACTCCCCCTTGGCGAAGCTGCTCAGGTCGCAGCGCACCTGGGTGGGCCCGGGCGCCAAGGACCGGCTCGCGATCCTGCGCGCGGCGAAGAGCATCGCCATCGTCGGCGCCTCGCCGAAGCCCGAGCGCTCGAGCTACTTCGTGGGCACCTACCTGCTGCAGTCGACCGACTACCGCGTCTACTTCGTCAACCCGCACGCCGACGAGATCCTCGGCCAGCCGGTCTACAAGTCGCTCGCCGACCTGCCCGAGGTGCCGGACATCGTCGACGTGTTCCGCAAGGCCAGCGACATCCCCTCCGTCATCGACGAGGTCGTGGCCGTCGGCGCCAAGACCGTCTGGGTGCAGCTCGGCATCTGGAACGAGGAGGCTGCGCGCGCCGGCGAGGAGCAGGGGCTCACCGTCGTCATGGACCGCTGCATCAAGGTCGAGCACGCCCGCTTCCACGGCGGCCTGCACCTCATGGGCTTCGACACCGGCCACATCTCGGCGCGCAAGCAGACGCGCTGAGCCGCTGACGCCGCGAGGGCCCGGGAGCACCGCTCCCGGGCCCTCCGCCGTCGCGGCCGCTCGCCGAACTGCTCGGCGCGGTCGTTCCCGCCACGGCGCGGTCGTTCCCGCCAGCGGAACCGGCGGGAACAACCGCGCGAGCGGCCTGCTGCGGGGAACGAGCGGATGCGCCGGTCCGGTTCCGGCGCGCAGCGCGCCCGCCTACACTGAGCGCACGCAAGCCGTTCGACGACGATCGGAGCCGTGATGGCCGCAGCGCACCCGAACCCAGGCAGCACCCTCGAGCGCGAGGCAGCGCTCCGGCTGGAGAGCGCGCCCGGTCGGATGCGCCGCATGGTCCGCGAGTCCTGGGACCGGTCGATCGCGCGGCGCGTCGATCCCGATCTGCAGCACGCGCCCATCCGCCTCGACGACGCGCTGCTGCGCCAGCAGCGGCAGGAGCATCCGCTCGCCGCCGCCCTGCCCGTGGTGCGCCGGCTGCTCGCGCACCACGCCGAGGACGCCGGGCTCATCGTCGCGATCGGCGACGCGCAGGGGCGCCTGCTCTGGCTCGAGGGCGACCGCGGCCTGCGCGGCCGCGCCGAGTCGATGGGCTTCGTCGAGGGCTCGGACTGGTCGGAGGCCGCGGTCGGCACGAGCGCGCCCGGCACGGCCCTGGCGCTCGGCCGCGCCGTGCAGATCGACCGCGCCGAGCACTACGGCCGGCTCGTGCAGCCCTGGAGCTGCAGCGCCGTGCCCGTGCGCGACCTCGCCACCGGCGAGGCGATCGGCGTGCTCGACATCACGGGCGGCTCGGACGCCGTCGCGCCCGTCACGCTGCCGCTGCTCGAGGCGACGGTGGCCGCGGTGGAGGCGGAGCTGCAGCTCGAGCGGATGCGGCGCCGGGCGGATGCGGGCCGTCCGGCGCCCAGCAGCGCTCCTCGCAGCGCTCCCCCGCGGCTGCGCCTGCTCGGCGTCGAGCGCGCCGAGCTCGTCGCCGGCGGCCGCACGGTGACGCTCACCCCTCGGCACGCGGAGATCCTGACCCTGCTCGCCTGGCACCCCGAGGGCGTCTCCGCCGAGCGCCTGGCCGCCGAGCTCTACGGCCGGGAGGACGCGCTCGTCACCCTGCGCGCCGAGATCGTGCGGCTGCGCGCGGTGCTGCAGGAGTCCGCGCCGTCGCTCGTGCCCGCGAGCCGCCCGTACCGGCTGCCGCAGCCGCTCGTCACCGATGCGCACCGCCTGCGCGCCATGCTCGATCGCGGCGCGCACCGGCTCGCCCTCGCCGCGGCGCGCGGCGGCCTGCTGCCCGGCTCGACGGCGCCCGGCATCGTCGCCCTGCGCGAGGAGCTGCGGGCGCGCCTGCGCACGACCCTGCTCGAGGGCGCCTCGCTCGATGTGCTGCTCGACTACGCCCGCACCGACGAGGCCGCGCTCGACCTCGAGGTGCAGCGCGCCTGCCTCAGGCTGCTGCCGCGGCGCTCCCCTCGCCGCGCCGAGCTCGTGGAGCGCATCGCGGCGCTCGAGGTGTCGCTGGGCTGAGCCGCTGCCACCGCAACGCGCTGCAACCTGCGCCGGCGTACCGTCGGTCGCAGGCGCCGCCGACCCGGATGCGCGCCGCAGCAGCACCACGACAACGACGTCGAAGAGGAGCACGACATGACCGTGTACGCAGCGCCCGGCACCCCGGACGCGAAGGTCGGATTCAAGTCCCGTTACGAGCACTGGATCGGCGGCCAGTGGGTCGCCCCGGTGAAGGGTCAGTACTTCGAGGACATCTCCCCCGTCAACGGCAAGCCCTTCACGGAGGTCGCCCGCGGCACCGCCGAGGACATCGACGCGGCGATCGACGCCGCCGAGAAGGCCTTCGCCACCTGGGGCAGGACCAGCGCCACCGAGCGCGCCGCGGTGCTCAACCGCGTCGCGGACCGCATCGAGTCGAACCTCGAGCTGCTGGCCGTGGCCGAGACCTGGGACAACGGCAAGCCCATCCGCGAACCGCTGAACGCCGACCTGCCGCTCGCCGCGGACCACTTCCGCTACTTCGCCAGCGTCATCCGCGCGCAGGAGGGCGAGTTCACGCAGCTCGACGGCGACAACGTCGCGTACCACTTCCACGAGCCGCTCGGCGTGGTGGGTCAGATCATCCCGTGGAACTTCCCGCTGCTCATGGCCGTGTGGAAGCTGGCTCCGGCCCTCGCCGCCGGCAACACGGTGGTGCTCAAGCCGGCCGAGCAGACGCCGGCGTCCATCCTCGTGCTCATCGAGCTGCTGGCCGACATCATCCCCCCGGGCGTGGTCAACGTCGTCAACGGCTTCGGCGCGGAGGCGGGCAAGCCGCTCGCGTCGTCGAGCCGCATCCGCAAGATCGCCTTCACCGGCGAGACGACCACCGGTCGCCTGATCCTGCAGTACGCGAGCCAGAACATCATCCCGGCCACGCTCGAGCTCGGCGGCAAGAGCCCGAACCTGTTCTTCGCCGACGTGCGCGACGCGGAGGACAGCTTCTACTCGAAGGCGCTGGAGGGCTTCACGCTCTTCGCCTTCAACCAGGGCGAGGTGTGCACCTGCCCCAGCCGCGCGCTCATCCAGGACTCGATCTACGACGGCTTCTTCGCCGACGCGCTCGACCGCACCCGGGCCGCCGTGCAGGGCAACCCGCTCGACACCGCCACGCAGGTCGGCGCGCAGGCGTCGAACGACCAGCTCGAGAAGATCCTGAGCTACATCGACATCGGCAAGAAGGAGGGGGCGAAGCTCGCGCTCGGCGGCGAGCGGGCCGACCTCGGCGGCGACCTCAGCGAGGGCTACTACGTGCAGCCGACCGTCTTCGAGGGCACCAACGACCTGCGCATCTTCCAGGAGGAGATCTTCGGGCCGGTCGTCGCGGTCGCTCGCTTCAGCGACTACGACGACGCGATCCGCATCGCCAACGACACCCTCTACGGGCTCGGCGCGGGCGTCTGGAGCCGCAACGGCAACGTCGCCTACCGGGCGGGCCGCGACATCCAGGCCGGTCGCGTGTGGGTGAACAACTACCACGCGTACCCGGCCGGCGCGGCCTTCGGCGGCTACAAGTCGAGCGGCATCGGGCGCGAGAACAGCAAGCTCGCCCTCGACCACTACCAGCAGACGAAGAACCTGCTCGTCTCGTACAGCGAGAACCCGCTCGGCTTCTTCTGAGCCGCATGACCGCGGCCGCCGCCGTGACGCCCCTACCGGCGGCGGCCGCATCCCATCCGATTCGAACGAGAGGAGCGATCATGAGCCTGGATGCGGCGGTCGCGATCGAGGGCGAGACCCGCTCGCGCGTGGCCTTCTCCGACGCGGCGCTGGCGATGATCCTGCAGCTGCGCGAGCAGCACGGCCCGCTCATGTTCCACCAGTCGGGCGGCTGCTGCGACGGCAGCTCGCCCATGTGCTATCCGGCGGGCGACTTCATCACCGGCGACAGCGACGTGCTGCTCGGCGTCTTCGACCTGAGCGCGCAGGGCGATGCGACCGACCGAGCGGATGCGGGCGGCCACGACCGCGACCGCATCGAGTTCTGGATGAGCCGGGAGCAGTTCCAGTACTGGAGCCACACGCATCTGACGGTCGACATCGTCAAGGGCCGCGGCTCCGGCTTCTCGCTGGAGGCGCCCGAGGGGATGCGGTTCCTCATCCGCTCGGATCTGCTGACGTCGTTCGCGTGAACGACCGAGGGCCCGGGAGCGATGCTCCCGGGCCCTCGTCGCGCGCTGAGATCGGTCGATCTCGACGCTCAGTCGATCACGGCGTCAGTTGATCTCATCCGGGTGCCCGCCGACTCGGCGGTTCTGGTCGGCCTTGCGGATCACGTCGAGCTCGTCGTCCGAGAGTTCGAAGTCGAAGACGTCGGCGTTCTGCGCGATGCGCTCCTTCGAGCTCGACTTCGGGAAGACGATGAGGCCCTCCTGCAGGTGCCAGCGGATGGCGACCTGCTGCACGCTCTTGCCGTGCGCATCCGCGATGCCCTGCAGGCCCGGCAGCTCGTTCAGCTCGTACTTGCCCTGACCGAGCGGACCCCAGCTCTCGACCTGGATGCCCTTCGGGCCGAGGTAGTCGCGCAGCTCCCACTGCTGGAACGCTGGGTGCAGCTCGACCTGGTTGACGGCCGGCAGGATGCCGCCCTCGGCGAGGATCGCGTCGAGGTGCTTCGGCTGGAAGTTCGAGACGCCGACGCTGCGCGCGCGGCCGCTCTCGGCGATGGCCTGCAGACCCTTCCACGCGTCGACATAGGTGCCGCGCTCGGCCACGGGCCAGTGGATCAGGTAGAGGTCGACGTAGTCGAGGCCGAGCTCCTCGAGGCTGCGCTGGACGGCGCCCTCGGGGTCGGTCTGGTCGTCGTTCCAGAGCTTGGTGGTGACGAAGAGCTCCTCGCGGGCGATGCCGCTCTTCGCGATGGCGCGGCCGACCCCGGCCTCGTTGCCGTAGATCTTCGCGGTGTCGAGGTGACGGTAGCCGACCTCCAGGGCGTCCGAGACGATGCGCTCGGTCTCGTCGGGATCGACCTTGAACACACCGAAGCCGAGCTGCGGGATGTCGTGGCCGGAGTTGAGCGTGATGGTGGGACTGGGGATCGCGGTCATGCTGCAACCCTGCCACTCGCGCACCGGATGCGCCCGGGGTGTCCGCTGGATGCGAACAGGAAGCGACCCGAGCCGCAACGCGATGTCACGAGCGGATGCGCGCAGCCGCCCGCATCCGCTCGTCGCGTTCCAGCGAGGGCCGGCGGCTCAGAAGTGCGACTGGAAGTAGGTGCCGCCCGGCACCGCGAAGAGGCCGTCGGCCAACGCGATCGCACCCGGCTCGAGCTCGTCGATGCGCCCCGCCGCCGCGAGCGTCGTCGCCGCGTTGCCGAAGAGCAGCGCCCCGAGGTCGCTGACGTCGAGCTCGAGCTGCGCGCCGCCGTCGACCCGCGAGGCGTCGACGCCGTCGGCGTGCGGGCGCACCGCGAAGACGCCGGCGGCGTGGCCGAGCGCGTCGCGCACGCCGAGCCGCAGCTCGAGGCCCGCCGCGCGGGCGAGCGGGCCGTAGCCGCGCGAACGCAGCACGGCGACGGGGTCGAGCACGCGGGCCCAGAGGTCGTCGTAGACCTCCGTGGTGCGCACCACCCGCTGGTCGACGAGGGCGTACTGCAGCGGACCGTTGAGCGGCGCGGCCTCGAGGGTCGCGCTGGCAGCGAGGTCGATGGCGGCGAGGTGCTGCCAGAGCCCGCGGTAGGCGTCGTCGCTGCCGGCGACCAGCTCGTGCACCTGCAGCTCGCGGGCCTCGAACTCGCCCTTGGCGGTGTAGGCGACGAAGCCGTCGATCGTGCCGTCGTCGTCGAGGTGCACGGCGGCGCGCACACCCCGAGCGCGGGTCTCGCCGTCGGCCTCGGTGAAGTAGCGCGACCATCCGGCTCGGCGGGTGACCGAGCCGACGGTGCGGGCGTGGAAGCGCTCGAAGAGCTCGCCGACGCGGGGCTCGAGCCAGGCGGCGTCGACCGACTCGACCCGTCCGCTCGGCTGCCGGTGCAGGGCGAAGCGGGGCCCGGTGTCGACCGTGACGGAACGGCTGCGCACGGCGGTGCCGAAGCCGAAGCGCTGGTAGATGGAGCCCTCGGTGACGGTCAGCACGGCGAGCGGGAAGCCGGCGTCGACCGCGGCCTGCAGCTCCGCCTCCATCATCGTGCGCAGGATGCCGCGGCGACGGTGCGCGGGGCGCACGGTCACGGAGGTGTACATCCGCGCCGGCACGAGCTCGGCGCCGCCGAGGTTCACGGTGCCCTCGGTGCGCACGAAGGTGGCAACAGGCCGGCCGAGGCCGTCGACGCCTTCGCGGCCCTCGACGGGGTGCACGGCGCGCAGCACGGCGCCCTCCTCGACGAGCCAGGCGGCGCGGCGGCGCGCGGCCTCGGCCGTCGGCGCCTCGCTGTTGAAGCCCTGGTTGACGGTCTGCATCCAGGCCTCGGTGCGGGGCTCCGGAGCGCCGTCCTCGAGGACGGCGGCGGGGAAGGTCTCGTGGACGTAGGCGGGGGTGGTGCTCACGGGTTCACGCTACCGGCGAGCGGATGCGCGTGGCATGGATGCCTCGCCCGGCGAGATACCTGCGATGACCTTATGAGCTGGCTGGGAGCGGATGCGCCGACCCCCGTTCGCGGGACAGGATGCTCAAACGTTCAAGTTCTACCCGGCATCCGTCGGACACCTCACCTCACGGAAGGCGCTCCCATGTCCAGCATCCCCGCATCCGCAGGCCTGCTCCTCCTGCGCGTCGTCATCGGCATCACGGCCCTCGCCCACGGCTGGCAGAAGGTCTGGCTCAACGGCCTCGAGGGCACCGCCGAGGGCTTCGGCGGCATGGGCATCCCGTTGCCCGGCATCGCCGCCCCGCTCGTCGCCTACACCGAGATCATCGGCGGAGCGCTGCTCATCGTCGGCCTGGCCGCGCGCTTCGCCGGGCTCGCGATCGGCGTCGCCATGGTCGTCGCGCTCGTGCTCGTGCACCTGCCGGCCGGCTTCTTCGCCGCGGACGGCGGCATCGAGCTGGTGCTGCTCATCGCGGCCGGCGCCTTCGCGCTGGCGCTCACCGGCAGCGGCGGCTTCTCGATCGACGCCCTGTTCTCGCGGTCCCGCGTCGCCCGACGCGAGCGGCGCTACGAGGCCTCCCCCGCCTGAGCCGCAGGTCCACGACGCCCGCCCCGGTCTCCCGGGGCGGGCGTCGTGGTTCGCGCGGCGGCTACGAGCGCAGCGAGCCCTTGAAGGTCTCCGGCAGCAGGATGGTGCACACCGCGCTGATCGCGGCGAGAGCCAGCGCGTAGACCGTGATGAGCGTCGTGTCGCCGCCGCCGAAGGCGAGCAGGCCGGTGGCGATGAGCGGTGCGAAGCCGCCCGAGAGCATGGCGCCGATCTGGTACGCGATCGAGGCGCCCGAGAGCCGCACCCGCGTGGCGAACAGCTCGGCGAAGTACACGGCCTGCGGGCCGTAGATCATGTCGTGCAGCAGGTTGAGCCCGATGACCATGGCGATGGTCAGGAACACGAAGCTGCCCGACTCCACGAAGCTCCAGCTGAACGGGTAGAACGCGGCCCCGAGCACGATGCCGCCGAGGTAGACCGGTTTGCGGCCGATCTTGTCGGTCAGCCACGACCAGCCCGGCACCGAGATGAAGCCGATGGCGCTCGAGATGACCACCGCGAGGGTGCCCCACAGCGGGTCGAAGCGCAGGGTGGTGCTGATGTAGCTCAGCAGGAACACCGAGTACAGGTAGAAGATCGCGTTCTGGAAGAACTTGCTGCCCACCGCGAGGCCGAGGATGCGCCACTCCTTCTTGAGCACCTCGGCGGACGGCCGAGCGGCGAGCGCGTCGGCCTCCTTGGCCGCGGCGAACACGGGCGACTCGGTGACCGCGAGGCGCACGAAGAGGCCGATGAGCACGAGCACGCCGCTCAGCAGGAACGGCACGCGCCAGCCCCAGGCGAGGAACTCGTCCGGCCCGAGACCGGCCTGGAACAGCGCGAAGACGCCCGTGGAGAGCAGCAGGCCGATGGGCACGCCCATCTGCGGGAAGCTGCCGTAGAGGCCGCGCTTGCCCGGCGGCGCGAACTCCACGCTCATCACGACGGCGCTGCCCCACTCGCCGCCGACCGCGAAGCCCTGGATGAGGCGCAGCACGATGAGCATGATCGGCGCCCAGATGCCGACCTGCGCCTCGCCCGGCAGCACGCCGATGAGGAAGGTGGCCGCGCCCATGAGCAGCAGCGAGATCATGAGCATCTGCTTGCGGCCGATGCGGTCGCCGAAGTGGCCGAAGACGAAGCCGCCGATCGGACGCGCCGCGAAGCCGACCGCGTAGGTCGCGAAGGCCTTGATGACGGCGGTGACCCCCTCGTCCTCCGGGAAGAAGACGGTGGGGAAGACCAGCGCGGCAGCGGTGCCGTAGAGGTAGTAGTCGTACCACTCGATGCTCGTGCCGACGAGGCTCGAGGCGGCGGCGCGGCGACGCGCCTTCTTGGAGGGCTGCGGCGTCGCCGCGGGCTCGGTCAACGGTTCGGTGCTCGACATGGCGCTCCAGGAGTGGTCGGAGGGAATCGCCCCATGCTCGCGGAGTACGACGCCGCGCGTCGGACTGTTGCGATGCGTTACACGCTCGGGGCGCTCATCCAGCCGGCTCGAAGAAGGGCAGCGCCCACTCGCCAACCTCGACGAAGCGGGCGCGCACGGCCAGGCCGACCCGCGCCTCCGTCGGCTCGATGCCGACCAGGGCGCTGAGCATGCGCGGGCCCTCCTCGAGGTCGATCACGGCGACGGTGTACGGCGCCGCGACCGCCCACGCCGGGTGCCCCGGCTTGTGCACGACGGTGAAGCTGCGCACGGTGCCCCGAGCGGATGCGGGCGCCCAGTCGAGCCGATCGCTCCAGCAGTGCGGGCAGAGCGCCCGCGGGTAGAACACCCAGCGGCTGCAGTCCGCGCAGCGCTGCAGCAGCAGCTCGCCGCGGCGGGCGGCCTGCCAGAACGGCAGCGTCTCGGCCGTGGGGGTGGGCGGCGGCACGCTGAGATCGCGCGGATCGATGCGCATCAGGAGGCCTCCAGCACGAGGGCCACGGCCTCGCTCATCGTGGCGCCGTTGCCGGTGACCAGGGCGCTGCGGGCGGCGCGCGCCTGCCGCCCGTCGGCGGTGCCGCGCAGCTGGTGCACCGCCTCGACGACGTGGCTCAGCCCGCCGGCGAGGTCGGCCTGGCCGATGCCGAGCTGGCCGCCGTTCGGGTTGAGCGGCAGGTCGCCGCCGGGCGCGAGGTCGTGGTCGCGCATCCAGTCCGCGAAGCGGCCGGGGGCGCACAGGCCCGCGTCCTCGAGCGTGATGGCGAGCATGACCGTGTAGCAGTCGTAGAGGCTGAGCAGACCGACGCCGTCGATGCCGAGCCCCGCCTGCGCGAGCGCCTGCGCGATGGAGGGCCGCAGCGGCCCGGTGGTCAGCGAGGGTGCCTGGCTCATCGCCCGGTGCGTCACCATCTCGCCGGCGCCCGTGAGCAGCACGGGCGCGTGCGGCAGCTCGAGGTCGGCTGCGACCGACTCGCTCGTGACGATCACCGCGTCGCCGCCGGTGACCGGCATGACGATCTCGGCGAGGTGCAGCGGCTCGGCGACCCACGGGCTCGCGAGGATGCCGTCGACATCGGCCGGCCTGCCATGCCATATCGCCGTCGGG
>Ga0265798_10005813_pt1 | contig 16424 bp, 11 predicted proteins | sample P3T30metagenome_FD_192430 | JGI IMG/M metagenome (GOLD analysis project Ga0265798, IMG submission 192430) | Plant litter microbial communities from East Loma Ridge, Irvine, California - P3 T30 | ecosystem: Environmental > Terrestrial > Plant litter > Unclassified | place: USA: California... | reverse complement strand
CTTTATAGCTAACAACGCTAATATATATAATATATATAGAACTATAGAGTAGGTTATATATTTCTTAGCGCTCTCTTTATTCTTATAAGTTAGTTATTATTATATCTAACATAGCTGTTAGTCTTCTACAAAACCTAGTGCTTATCTACTTCTTCCTCTATAACTATAATAATATCTTACGTACGTAGCTATAGTTATTTAGTAAATATATACGTAAGAACTTAGTAGTAGTAGAATATAACTTCTTAGTAGTCTACTTACCTAGGTTAATCTATTTCTAAGTTATATTAGCTTAGTAGATAGTGTTAAGAAACTTAATAAAAGCGTTAGATTACGTATTATTAAAACTATAGAATATAGAGAAAGTAAGTAATAGGTAAAGAAACTATTATATATAAAGAAGCATAGTCTAATCTAAATATTTAACTAGTTAAGTAATAGCTATAAAGTAACCTTACTAGTTAGTAAACTTCTTAGAATTACTTTACTTTAAGATTCTATCTATAAGCTTATTCTAAGTAGTAATAACTTTCTTATAGGTAGATATACTATAGTACTAGTCTAAATCTTCTAGAATATCTATATAATTCTTAAATTTAAAGTCTTTAATATATACCTATATAGAACTATTAACTTATATTTATAGATAAGTAATCTATTATAGTTCTAGTATAGACTTATACTTCTAGATAGCTATATAACGCTACTTATTATAGTTCTTATTATTATTATCTCTTTTCTAGACTTTAACGTTAGATAGCTTAAAGAAGATAGTAGTAGCGCTAATTATAGAAGAAGCTAGAGCTTAATACACTTACTACTAGCTATTATATAAAGATAGTAAGTAGCTATATAGGTTTATATTAAGAAAGTTAGATATTTTATAATAGAATCGCGATTATAATTATAATAAGAAAGAAAAGTATTAGTAATAATTACTCTAAGTATAGTAGTTAGTTAGTTAATTAGCTAGTGCTACTAGAGTAGTGTAACGGCTAGAATATAGGTTAGACAACGTAGTGTAATAGTTAACGTAACACTTAGATAATAGATCTTAGTAAGATTAGTAAAAGTTATAATTATAGTAATAACTATAAGTATTACGCGTATTACGTCTGTCTTAGTTCTAGGCCTTATAACACTAAATAGTATATAGTTAGAAGTATAGATTATAAGACTATAAATATATAACTATATTATTATACTTATAATATTATTACTCTATAGAAGTAGAGAGCTTATTATTAGCTTTAGTTACTTAAGTAATCTATACTAAGAGAGACTTATTCTTAGCGTAGATAAACTTATAGTTATTATTAGTCTCTACTTACTATTAATAATAGTAAAGAAACTACTTCTTCTTAGTCTTAAGCTAATTATAGTAGTTATAATATAGTTATTTAAACTTCTTATGCTACTCTTCTTTCTTATCTAAGGCTTAGGCTAGCTCTTAGTAGTTAGAGTTAGAGTAGCTATTACCTAGAGTAAGCTTAAGATATTCTACTTTCTTTATTAACTTATTACTCTAGATAGTTATAAGTCTAAGGTTAGTAGTAGTATCTTTAAGCTTAGTTAATATCTTATCTATATTCTTACGAGCTTTTGTAAGTACTTTAATATACTACTATAGCTAGATTTTACTCTTCTTAAAGCGCTTATTAAGAGACTTTTTAAAAGCTATAAGCTAGGTATACGCTTTATAAAGAATAGAAGTATTAGCTACTTTAAGAGTAGATATAGTGTTAGAGAAGGCGCGTATTATATTAATAATAAGCTTATACACTATAGTAGATTAGTTATTAACTAGATTAATAAAATCTTTATCTATATTAATAATAAATAAAGTCTTTTCTTCTAAAGAGTAATCTTAGCCTAGATATAATATATACCTATCTACGTATTTAGCGTATTCTAATATAATAATATATAAGAATATTATTAAATATTCTAGTTATATATATACTATTTATTTATCTTTAATAGACTATAGATAGTAGCTACTAATAGTAACGTTATAGATAAGAGATAGATTAATTATTATAAACTTAGTTTAACTTACGTTAGAGTAATCTCTATCTAGATTTAGAAGTATAGAGTAGCTAAAGGTACTTTATTAACTAGGCTTAGTTTAGCGAATAATAGAAAGATTATTAGAATTAAGACCTTAGCTAATAGTGTTTTAAGTATTAGTAAGAGAGAAGAAGAGAGTAATAGATAATAATTACTTAATAAGTTACTTATAGCTTAACTCTTAGCTACGTAAGAGTATTATAGTAGAGCTCTTACTAGTCTTAGTCTTTCTAAAGAGATAATAACTAATATAATAGAATAGACTATTATTATTAGATACTAATTTAGAAACTAGAGAAGAACCTATTATTACGTAGTAGCTAGACGTAGATCTAGAAAGGCTAGTAAGAGCTAATATAGTAAGTATAGTGTTAGTAGAAATATAATAGCGTAATAAATAATAATAGTTATTATAATATAAAGATTACTTAATAGTATTAGTAGAATTAGAAGTTATAGTTAAAGATAAGAGAGTAAGAAAGTAATAGAGTAAGAGAGTACGTTGTTATATAGTAGAAGTAGAGCTAATTATTTACTACTATCTTTCTACTTACTTATTATAAAGTAGTAAGCCTAACTATTTTCTATTTACTAAGATACTACGAATATTACACTTATTCTAGTATAGTTATAATACTCTCTTAGAGTTACACTATCTTAGTAATATTCTTTAGTAATAGACTTCTAGTGTAATACGTCTATAGCGTCTATAATTAGTGTAATAGTATAGATTCTAGTAATCTACCTATATAATAAGTTCTACTCTACTATTATATAATAGAGCTTTATAGCTAGTTAGTTATAGAGCTATTCTAATATAGAAATATATCTAAAAGTAGAAAATATATTATAAGATTATAATCGCTATCTTAGCTATAGAGTTATAATTAGTAGAGTAGCGTCTTTATAATATTATAATATTTAATACTATATACTAAGTTCTTTAGAGTAGTTACTTTCTACGCGTATTCTAGATACTATTAGTAGATATAATCTAGTATAAGAGACGTTAATAGTTAAGATAATTATATTAAGTTAAGTACTAAGTAAGAGATTACGTGTAGGTTAAGAGACCTGCGTAGATAGAACTTTAGTGTTTCTTACTTAGTGTAACTAGGCCTAATTAGATAGAGTTATAGGTTTAATCTATAATAGTTTCTATAGGTAAACCTATAGAGAGATTATTATATAATAATAAAGTAAGCTAAATACTCTTTACTAGACACTACTTTATAGCGTACGTAGTAGAGCTAGATCTACTAAATTATTTACTTATATCTTTTACGTATATTATAGATAATATAAAGAATTCTTTTCTTAACGTAGAGTAAAGAAGTTAAAAGCTAACTATAACTAAGTTAGAACGTAATAATAATTATAGAGCTTAGAGTTACGTAATTAGAATTAGTATTCTACTAAGACTAGGCCTCTAGAAGACTAGTAGAGCTAGAGAAGCTATAGTTCTTCTAAACCTCTCTTATAGATAGAAGACTAGAGAGAATAGAATCTAAGATAATAAGTATAAGAATATATTAGATTTTATTATTATACTTATTATAGTAAACTTAAATAGTTTATCTTTTATATAGATTATTAACTAGTTATTCTATTACTTATAGAATTAGATTATCTTTACTTATAAGTTATTCTATAATAACTCTTTTCTACTAAATTACTAGATAAACCTTATAGATTACTACTTTAGTCTACTTTATCTTAGTATAGACTAAGCTTAGAGAAGTATAGCCTAACTCTATATAATATACTAGTAGTTCTTTCTATAAAAAAGCTAGATTTTAACTAGAATAAGTATTAAGTATATATATTATAAGTATTAGATTCTTTAACTATAGAGCTTTTAGATTTAATTAGAACTTATCTTTTAAAATTAAAAAGTAGTAGTTAGTTTTTTTTTAAGAGCTAAGTAGTTATCTATAAGTATTTTATACTTTAATTTTCTAAAAGAAACTATATTTTAATAAGTATACTCTAGCTACTTTTATTTATATAACTCTTTAAGTTTATAAATTAGTATAGTTTATTTATTTTTATTTTTAATAGTAGTAGACTATAAAAGTATAGTTAGCTCTATAATAGATCTAATTAGCGCGTTTCTACTTCTAATAATTAAGACTAGATTAGTAATATTTAAAAAGGCCTCTAATAAGTTTATAAGTTTCTTAGTAGATAGTTTTACTATCTCTAAAGATAGAAAAGCTAATTTCTTCTAGTTATTATTTATTACGCGTAAAGATAATATAGTCTACTTACTACTATATTATATTATACTAGAGAATCTTACTTTAGAGCTTATTATATCTAAACTACGTTTATAAAAGTATTATAGAGTAAAATAATTTAAATATAAAATAATAAAGTTAGTTAAATACTAGATATATAATATTAGACTATAATTAGATATATTATTCTAATAAGACTAGAGATAAATTACTACTAAGCTATAATAGTAGTTATAAAGTATTTAAGGCTAGTACTAAATTAGCCTAAGCTTTTTAAAGCTAGAATCTAATATAAAATAGCTTACTTAGATTTTATTTAAACTCTTAGATAGTAAAGTTTAAACACTTTAAGCTACTATTTTAGACTTATCTCTCTATTTCTTATTAGCCTTATTACTCTTACTAAAAATTACTTAGAGCTAGTAGCTCTAAGTATATTTTCTAGAGTAGGTAGTTACTTAGAGGTAGGCCTACTAATATTATATCTACTACTACTAATATTAATTTTATACCTAGTAATATTATACCTTAATCTACTAATATTACACTATAGGCTACTAATATTATACTCTAATATTACTACGTATATACTAGAATTTATATAATAATAGTCTATTATTCTCTATTCTAATTAAGTTAGGCTATTATCTACTATAACGCTTCTATCTATATATTATAGCTTATTACTCTAACAAAGCTCTACCTCTCTATCTTTGTATTATTATAATAGGCTGCGCCTAGAAAGGTTCTTGGCTAGAAGCCTTAGAAACCTAGTCTAGTTTTGGCTAAGCTTAGAAAACTCTTCCAAAGTATATAGCTGCCCGAAAAGTGCTCCTTTCTAGGCTATCGAATTCATCTGATCTTTTCCGGCACCTACCCTTAGGGTCAGCCCCTTGCAATTGTATTTCCCACGCGTATCAAAGCCTACATACGATGGAAGCTCGACACAAGCACGGCGGTGGCGACTTTACAGCTACTCGCCATTCTACGACCTACGACTACATCTCGCCCTCCAAACTGGATCTAGTCGGCAAGCATGTGTTGATCACTGGCGCCGCATGGGAAGATGGGATCGGGTATGCCACAGCTACGGCGTTTGCGCGCGCAGGAGCAACTGCAATCGCAGTAGCTGATCTGCACGGCGTATCAGACGAATTGTCCACAAGATTGAAGCAAGCCGCGACGCAAGCTGGACGCGCCGAGCCTATCGTAGTATGTTGCACAGTCGACATATCAAAACTAGACAGCGTGCAAGCCATGCATGATATCGTGTCGCGGGCTTTTGATGCGCGCTTTGACGTTGTAGTAAACAACGCAGCACATATGGAACCATACGTGCCGTTCCTCGAAACAGACGCAGATGTGTACTGGCGAAGCTACGAAGTCAACGTCCAGGGTCTGTTCAACATGGCACGTGTCTTCCTCCCCTTACTACTCTCAATAAACACCACACACAACGGACTGTGCACGATGATCAACGTAGCCTCATCTGGCGCCCTGACCGCCCGTCCTGGAAGCGGGAGTTACCGCAGCTCAAAGCTCGCCATCTTGAGATGGACAGAAACTTTACAGCTGGAGTACGGCGATAAAGGCCTGCTGGCGTTTTGTGTGAATCCTGGTGCAATCAAGACCAAGATTACGGAGACGGCGCCTGAGGAAGTGAGAAATAGGTTTCCGGATCGACCTGAGGTTGCCGGTGATACGATTGCTTGGTTGGGTGCTGAGCGGAGGGAGTGGTTGGCGGGGAGGTATGTGAGTTGTACGTGGGATATGGAGGAGCTGGTGAGCAAGAAGGATGAGATTGTAGGAGAGGATAAGCTTAAGATGAGGATGGCCTTCTAATTACATCAATTCATTGGCCCTCCCGCTACAGAAGTAGGCGTGGAGCTTCTGTGTCTCCTTCTTGCGCTGGCAAATGGGCTGCTCCGAGATTTTTGGATGGGTTGCCAGATATATCAACGAATACTGATGTAAATCAAGTACATTTTGATTCATCAGATAGCTAGAAGCTGATTTTACAACTTTTCCATAACGTATTGAATAAGTAAGTGAGCTATCTCACCAACTTTGCGCACCCCCCGTGCTTACGCGAAGAACAGGGAGCGGAACCCGCGCTAAGTCAAGATTCCAGTTAAGTTCTAGGCAGTCCCTCGAAGGTTGGCTTTTCTCTTAACTAGTTTGCTTCTCTGTGCGTAAAGTCTGCCTTGCAGCCTGCAACGCTGTCTTTACGTCGATTTTCGCGTTGTAACCGTAAAGCCAAGGTTGTACCTCGGGACATGTCCATCGACTAGGGAATGCGCTTTGAAGGGGCTTTCCCAGTTGCGCCAGCATCAGCGCATCCCGCTTCTCTTGCTGTGGCCCGTCGCGCAGATGAAAATCTTCTCGCTGCTTGAATGTTTCCTTCACAATAAGTTCGCCGCGTGCCTTGCGTAGCTGTTGGAACAACTGCAGTGTACTTGGTAGTTCATCTTTGGAATTGAAGTGCTCCGGAGCTAGTAAAAGCCCAAGGACGGCGCCGTCTTCGATAGAAGAGTTTGCGCCTTGAGCGAGATAAGGAAGCATTGGGTGACACGAATCTCCGATGAGCACAAGATTATGCTGCGCGTTGATCCAGGAGCTCATCTCCGCCCGGTGCATTAGCTTCCACTTGTCAACCTTGTCCACATAACCGAGTAGCTGAATCAACCTGTGTGAATGGTAAGTATGCGTCCTAGTCGTAGCGCGAGACGAGTGGAGCATCTTACACCGGGTCCCATCCCTCGAACAAATCCCTCATTTCGTCCAAGTTGCCTTCGGTCCTTGCGACACCTGCTTCTAGATCATCGGGAACGAGTAAGACCAAGTTATACATGTCACCGCCACGTATGCTGTATGCTACAACGTGTGCGTCTGGACCCGCCCAGAACCGACACATGGGTGATCGCACCATTTCCCTCAGCTTCGGATCGCTGATCTGATCTATTTTGAGCACGATGCGATATGCTAAATCTCCTGTAGGTAGTGGGGGGTCGTTACGTCCTAGCACAGCAGATCGACAAAAGGACCAGAGCCCGTCTGCTCCGACTATAAGATCGGCGTCGTAGTTCTGGCCCTCTGAGGTCGTCACGCGCGCCCTATCGCCGGTAGACAACCCCTGATCTACAATCGTTACTTTTGCGTTCAGTACTACGATCACGCCCAGTTCTTGCGCTCGCTTGACCATGGCCTGCTGCAGATCTACGCGATGGCAGTCGGAGAATGGCGCTTCGTACTTGCGGCGGATGTTCGCATCGAACTCTGCCTCGTGCGCAAGTATCTTGCCGCGATAGTTGTGGACAGTCAGTGCGATGGGCTCGCAGACACGATCGCGGATAGTGTCGTAAACAGACCAGTTCAGAAGGAGACGTGTAGCATTAGGTGTAAGTTGGAGGCCTGCGCCTATCTGGAATGCTGGTTAGTATAGACACCGATTGCAACCATCTGGTGTCGTAGACGTGAGCACATACTTCAGCCAGCTCCCTTGCGCCCTCCAATACCGTCACCGAGTGTCCTGACAAGGCACATTGTATCGCTGCGGCGAGTCCAGAGAGCCCAGCGCCCACGACTAAGATGTCGAGCTTGTGTGGCATAGCTGGCGTTGGTTCAAGTCGTGGCGGAAAAGGCAAGACACAAGTCAAGCTGCGAAGACGAGTCGACCCAGCGGAACTGACGTGTGCAGGCGCGTCGTCGCCGTACTCGACTAACGTTCTATCGGACACGCATCTATCGCCGGCCGCAGCGCGTTTCGATGCGTGCAGGATAATGTCTCTTCCGGAGTGGTGTGGGGGATGCGGGGTTGCTTGAAGCCACCCTTGCAGTGCTTGCAGCACCCCGGGCGTGCGCGCAGGTCGGCAACGCTTGGCGTGGGATAACAATGGTGGCAGCACACAGAACAACGGAGCATAATCCCAGGTGGCACGTCGAAAGATTGATGCTTTGTCGCTTTGGAGGTGTCGGTATCATTTGCGATGGGCCATTCGAAAAGCATGCCAACTAGCCTGTATCGCAGCACCTCCCCAATGCGAGATTGGTATTGTACGGCAGCTTGCTCGACCGTCGTCATGACGCTAATACTGCAACGATCACGGCCAGACGCTCGCTTCTACATCCCGTGGCATTCAAAGATTCCCATTGCTCGATAGCTACGGAGATACGCCGCGCCTCACGTCATGGGGTGGGGTAATGGAAAGACGTTCCGCCCTACCGTTGTTCAAGATATATTCCACGTCACTACGCGTCTGCAACAACATTCCACGCTGTTCGAACAAATACCATTCAACAACCATGGTTTCTCTCGACAAGCCAATCGTGCTCCATTACGAAGGCTCCATCTTCTCGCACCGGGTATTATGGTATCTATGGCTTCGCGGTATACCCTATGATGAATGTGTACATCATTTCCGCCTCTTTCAGTTGCGTCAGCTAAGAAGTCATCTAGATCCAGCCGGCATTCATGCCGCGTGAAGACCTTGAACTGCTGGGCGTCGGCTACAGAAAGATACCCGTCGTGATCATCGGAAAGGACATATACTGCGATTCTCGATTCATCATCTCCAAGCTAGAGTCTCTGTACCCCAACAGCGCTCTCTCACCTTCCACGCCAATGGATGTCGGTATCAGAAAGCTCTTCGAAAACTGGACAATCGACGGCGGCATCTTCGCCAACGCCGTGAGGATGATACCATACTGGCAGGAGACAAGCTTCCTATCGAATGAAGCCTTTGTAGATGATCGTCAGAAGCTCATGGGAAGGCGCTTCACCGCCGATGATATGGAGATGGGGCGGCCCGATGGCACGCAGCATTTGCAGCTCGCTTTTGACATGTTGGAGTCTACTTTCCTCGCCGATGGCAGGGCGTGGATTTTGAACACACAAGAACCCTCGCTAGCAGATATTGATTGTGTGTGGCCGTTCAAGTGGTTGATGTCGGAGCCCACTATGAAGGACAGTCTTCCCGCGCGTTACTTCAACGCTGAGACGTATCCGAGAGTATTTTCGTGGGTAGAGAGATTTGTGGCACAACTGGAAAAGAAAAGGAAGAGAATGCCAATGCCCAAAACGCTGGATGGAAATACTATGGTCCAACGAACTCTTGGCACTTCTACCTCACCAGAAAACGTTACATTCATCGATGACAATTCACATAAGCTCAAATACGGCGACGAGGTCGAGATATTTCCTTCCGATTACGGACATATGGGAAAGACTGTTGGGAATCTCGTTGGTCTTACAATTGACGAGGTCACTATCTGTAACAGCAAAAGTGTCCGTGTACATTTTCCGCGCTGGAACTTCAGTGTCGTCAAAATCGCGTCTAAGTCCATGATCTAGACAACTGATAGATCCGATTTCCGTTCATCTTTCTCGCTACAGTTAGTGAATTTAGTGAGCTCGTTCCAAGGCAATAGTTGCTGTCTCATCGCTTTTCATCACCGAAGCGTTTTCCTATCGGTCACTGTAGCTGTTGTAACATTGCGTTATGGAACACCAGCGGACTAGATGTTTAGCAATTCGCACTTTAGTTTGTAGTCATTGCAGGTAAGCTGGGACATTTGAAACATAACGCTACGATGGAGATGAACATATGAGCCCATGCAAAATGGTACGTCCGTGTCATGAGCCTTTTGTTATCGAATTAAATTAATCGTGGTTGGTAAAACTTTGCAGGACGGTATACATCGACCTCTGACGCAACACGACGACAGCAAAGTCACTGCTGTTCACGAAAGCTATTCTTCCTTGTCCGCAGCTTATGAGGCTAATGAATTGCCAGCGCCATTCTCCTTGCAGTAATAGTTCAACTCATCACCACCGATGTGATTCCCTAGCGATTGACAAAGGTTGAGCTTGCCGACTTCGGTCTGCACAATGTTAGCATGCGAAGGGTTCATGGAGGGATTCTTGTATGTCTCACCATCTTGCAATCGGCACATGTATCCCATTGCTGGTCGCCAGTGTTGCGATTCAGATATGCGTTGCATGCCTTTGTTGTTGCGTCGGCGTTGTACACGTATTGTCCGCCGACTTCATCGACACAAAGACCTTCCCTGTGGAGGTCGGCGCTGACGAAGGAGCCCACGAGGATGGAAAGTGCGGAGAGGACGACTGAGAAATGCATGACGGCTTCAGGTTTCGAAATAGCTCAGACAGAGCGAAGGTAACGACAGAATTGACTGTAAAAGCCAGGTGCACCAAAGGATTAAAGAGCGGAAGTTGGGTACTGCTCAGAACCGGATGTGGAAACAAGATAAATAAGTAAGAACTGATGATAGAACGGATCCTCGTTCATGCTTTCATCGCCATCACTACAATTGTCCTTTGTCCATTCTCGGCGCAATTGTGGCGAGCGCGCCCCTTCTTCCAAGGTTGTGAAACGTGGTTGAGCCACCGCGGTATCGAGGGACCGCACAGCAATGCCCCAATCCCACATTCCCTCGGCAGGTGAACCGAGTGCACTATTAGAGCGGCGTCCTATTAGAAGTCGGGAATTCTATGCCTTGTATTATTAAGGGTAGATGCCGAGAACCCGGAAAGGGTTTGCACTTCATGCGCTTCGGCCCGAAAGAACGATGCGGGCGTGCTTTTGTTACAGTGATACTCGAGGAGCCACTCGACTCATGTTGGGCCTAGCGAGACCCACTCAGAATAAGTAATCCTACGGCGAGCCTTTGGGTAGGCATGGAAGAACTATTCGTACTTCGAGACAGCAAATCACCGGACAACCATGAAACCAATCAGCCGCGCACCTGAACACGTTACCTAGGTTCGTATACTCCACCACTATTGATCCTTCATAAATCCCTGCCAAGAAATGTATTGACGTACCTGTTTACCAAGATAGCTGGAATGTTAAAATTGCGTCTCAGAACCCATGTTACGATCAGTCATACAGCCGACGCTGCCAATGCGGTGCTAACTTGCTCGCATGTCTTGACGATAAGTAGAGCACGCCTCCCTGATCATGAATTCTTCTCACCACCTTACCTGCCCTGTCACTCTTTTCGTAAAGTTCTACACATTCGTTTCACCTCATATATGTACTCGCTATAATGCACTCCACTTCCTTCATCACCCTCATTTTTGGCGCCGCTCTCGTCGCGGCTGCTCCCGCACCCGTCAAAATCGGACTGGATGACGTTATCCTCCACGGCAAAGGCCACTTCACCGTTATGAAACGATCTGCCTTTGAAGAGCTGGAAGCTGCACGCAAGGCCAGTGCTGTACCTCCGAAGCCTGCCTACCTTGCTGAGATTCACTTCTCCGGCAACGAGACCAAAACACCAGACAAGCAGCACTTGAAACGCGACACCAGCATTATCATTCCAAACCCCAACTCTCGTTTCTTGGGCTGGGATGTTCAAATGAGCCAAGTCACCAAGGGCGCACCGACTACTATCTCCGTCGCCTCGGGTTTCTCCATTAGTAACAGCATTTCGGTTGGGGCGAGCAGCACTTTGACACTAGTCAAGGACTTCCTCCAAGTCTCCATGTCAATCGACTACAGCCAGACGTGGCAAACGACTCAGACGCAAACCTTCACCGCCGAGGTCCCCAAGGACAAGTATGGCGCTTTTGTCAGTAACCCTTGGACCAACCGTGCGAGTGGAAGTGTCTGGACGGGTACCATCGGTGGTGATGGAGAGCTATCCGACTACCAGGCTGACTCGTTCGAGTCAAAGCAGTTCGACAATATGGAATGGGTTGATGGTGTTATTAGTCTTTGTACAGGCGACGAGTTTCCTCTCAAAAGGTGCTTGGGCGAGGGTACACTATGAGGCTGGAAAGGGCCGTGACGAGCACATACTGACTTGACTGGGTGTCGGAATCGAGGATGCATGGAGGATCAAGACGGCTTCATAGATCCAGTACAGCTAATAATATTCAAGTGCTGTTTTGTAGAGGAAAGCGTTTATTGTGAGACCCGTCGAGCATGAGGCAATCGCATATCAAACTCCTAGCACTAGGCCGAGAACCTGGTTGATCATGCCTTTATACCTGCATCGTTCTGTCCACCCAAGGCTTCAGCGCCGCAAGTCCGATGACAACAGCCTCCTCTGTTCTAATTGTCCTGCTGCCCTGTCCCGGAACCAAATTAACCCAAGCATCAAAAAGCTCGCTAGCCATCGATTTGCCCAATCCCCTTGCCGCGAGAACCGGGTCGTTGGCAATAGCCGGTTCTATGCCCGCTTGACCACCAAATACAATAAGGAGGTGTTTGAAGGGTTTGTGAGCTTTGGCTTTGGCTGCAAACGTAGCAGACTCATTGCTGGTGTCAGTAAATAGTGAATAGACAGACTGGCCGCGTTCCGATGTCCCTATAGACATGTCATAGCCATCTGGGTATTCGCAATCGGAGAAGACGGCGCTGAGTGATGGAGCGCGTCGGACTGTGTAACCCCAGTAGTAGCCGCCTTCCTCACGTGGCACGCTGGCCGAGCATGCCGTAGCATCCAGTCGATTGCATTCCTGCTGAGATAGGTGGGGCCAGTTGGGTGGTGCATCGGCATTGGTGAAGCGAACGGTTGTGCGCATGCCTTGCTCAGGAGGGGCTTCTTTGGAGACAGGGACGCGGATGGGATACGGCAGACCGCATTTGACGTATGCATACTCTGAGTCATGAGACAGAGATGTCCCTGAATTGTTGTTCTTGGGTATCAATGATGTGGGTAAAAGGGCTGGGCCGACAAAGACACCTTCGCGGTATCGACACCACTCGTGGCTTCGAAGATGGTGCGGCATATCCATACTCGGGAGATTACCAACCCATTTGAGATTCTGATGTTCCTTGAAGATGCTCAATCGGGGATCATCGGCGTCGTATCGTAGATGAGGTGGGCATTCGGCGTAAGACAATAAATGGCAAAGGAACTGGTCTGGGTTCTGCCATGCCTCATCGTGCTCCAGGATAGAGTCGAGGACTTGTTGCTTGGACCGTCCTTTGCGGATGTATTTGGAATCAACTACTCTGGGGTCGACATTGCTTGGATCTTCATCGAATACAACGATTTCATCGACACAGTAGATGGCGGCTGCGCGTGCGATTCGTCCGACTTGGATAGTCTTGTGATCGGGCTTCTTGGCATTGAGAGTCCAGCTTCCCGGCAAAGCGATAGTGACGGTCCAGTCGCGACCTTTGGTTGGTGCGAAAAGAGCGGTAGGTTTAGAAGTATCAACGTCGTCTATTTGTTGCTCTTGGGTGTCGCGTTTGCGTTTCTTGGCAGGACTGACGTTGTCATGTGGAGGCTGATGCACGGCCATGGTCAGTCTTGGACTTGAGCTGGAGCCCTTCGAAGTCACGATGTCGTGGACAAAGATAGCGCAACGTGCTCTCGGGTAGCGGGTGCGGTGGCGGGAAAATGTGAATCGGTCGGTAGGTAGCATGTTGCTACTTGAAGGTCGCAGCTTTTCGGCCTGTCTTGGCGCGCCCACCCCTGTCGCACCGCGGCTTGCGGCTTGCGGCACTCGGCGGCGCAACTGAACTTCGATGTCTCTTTCCCACCATGACAGTGGTACAAGCGCCTCACAATATGGACGCGCACAGGTATGCCTAGCCACCGCCCCCTTCCTTGCTCGCACACAAGACTGACAACCCCGTCCAGGCCCACGGCTTCGCCTGCGACGCCCACCGGCACGCTCTTGACCTTCCTCGCCCTCTACCTCACTACGCTCTTCTCCCTCGATACGTGGGCCGCCGCACGAAGGTCCCCCTACCGCGCACCAGGCATCGACAACTCGACGCATCGCCCTCCCGTCACGGCACCGGCACGAGGCAGCTACCAGGGCGGCATGCATGGTCGCGATCGTGCTGGACCCGGGCCTGGTAGTCAAGCGCGGGGCCGTGGACACGCCGGGAGCGTCGCGCAGACGAGCGACTCGAGACCGCCGATTCAGATGGGTGGCACAGCTGGGTGCGGCGCTTGTTTGACCTAGGGCAGGCGACGCGAGGCGGTGGGCACAGCACTTGCATGGCTGACGATGAGTGGCGGCCTAGTCTTGAGCCTATCTTGACATCTTCATTGCTCCCTTTCGCGCCAAGCGACTCGGTGATGCTAACGAAACTAACTACGCTCCCCTCCGCACATTCGTACTCATCAACGTGATCTTTTTGCCCTTCTTCTTCTTTCCGCCGGCCGGCGTCTTCGCACCTTCCTCGCCTCCTTCTAAAGACATGGCTTGCGCTCGGGCAAGCATGTCCTCCTCGGCAAGCAAATCCTTCTCCCAGCCCTGCAGCCATCCATCGTCGCCATCATGATGATCCTGCGGCCCAAACACTGGAGACGCGCCTGCCACTATCGCCGTACCCCATACGGTCCGTGGCGCTGACGGGCTTGACGAAGGAGAAGCCAGCGGAGCGAAGCCATCGCCACGCCGCCGTGGCCAGGGTGGCGACGTCGAAGAGTTGTCTCCATCCATGACGGGCTGCGCGTCCGGCATGCTGCCTGATGCTAGAGGCTGGAAGTCGTCGGCGGAGAATCTCTCCGTCATGCTTGGACGCCTTCTGCGCGCAGATGCAAACTCGGCGTACTCGGCCTTTTCCGCACGCTGTCGTGCCTTCTCTTCTTTGCTCTCTTTCTCAACATGCCTCTTTCGCCTCCTCTCAATATCGGGTCGGAAGCGGTCCAGGACTTCTGGGGCAACAGTATCGGTCCAATCACATTCAAGGAAAGCAACCTCACAGCCGTGTGGTAGATGCGCCAGGTATTTTGTGCGCTTGCGCAATTCGTCATCGACTACGTGTCCCGTAGATACGTGCTCGACACGGGGAAGGATCGTTGAGGGGAACGAGGCGAAATTTCCGAAAGCCGCTTTCAAAATGCGGATATCTAACGGAGATAAGTAGTAATGCAATAGTGCTTGGTAGAAGAAATATTCCGCGGGCGTCTGGTGGTGCTCGTGGTGCTGTCGATTGCGAAGCTCTGCAAGCGTCAGAGACATGCCGTGGCTTGCTGCTGAAGAGTGCGAAGAGACAGACATGGCCCTGTCCTTGCCATAAGCAGTCCCGACCTGGGAATGGTCCTGTACAGTGTTCATGTCTGGCGCCGTCGTCTCATTGAATACCATGGGCGCTCTCTTCATCTTGGGTTCCGCGGGCTTGCAGGCCTCGTCTGGGGGATTTCCGATTCCTCTAAGTTTCTCCTTGGCCTCTCGGATATTCCGTATCGCCTTGTTGGTCCATTCCATGCTGTCTTCGGCAAACATGACTTCATCCTCTTTGCCTTGGTGCTCCAGCTTCACAATCTCTTGATCATGTTGGTCCAGCATGTAGTCCTCACCGCCGCGCATTATGCGGGCATAGTCGGTCACCTCGGCGGCATGATACCAGGGGATATCTTCGTCTTTGGTCATAGCGTAGGCGCCATCGCGGGGCATAGCCAGGGTGCTTCCCGCGGATCTGACAGCCAAGCGGAGAACTACATCGCCTCCCTCGCGGGGAGGCTCGCCCTCCTGGCCTGTGTACCAGCGCACTGGCCTCGTTTCAGAGGCGTATATGGTGTCGAAGCACAGCGGGCATTTGCTCGAACGCGCCCGCTTGTCTCGGGCCTTGGCGTCGTCTTCGGAATGCATGTAGCGGATGAGACATGGGAGACAGAAGATGTGGCCACACCTCGCCATCCTGGGGGCTAGGGGTGTGCCAAGGCAGATGGGACACGAGGCGTCTTGTGAAAGCTCGGAAGCCAGGATCTGCAGGACGTTGTTCCAGTCGAGGTGGACATCCGCATCGACACTTTGGGCGCGGTAGTCGGCGCGGGGGTCTACGATGAAGCGGTAGTTGGCGTGCACGTATCTGCGTGGTGTCAGCGGAATGGTCGACAGGGGGTGCTCCGGCTGGGGCGCTCACCTTGCCTTGTCTACGGCGTGGTAGCCCGAGCCCAGGCCCCACGTCGGATTGCGCCGGTAGCTCCTTGCGTGGGCGTGGGCGACATGGTGGGTTGGGCGGGGCGGCAGGCTGAAGTTCATGAGGTGGGTGATGGACGTCTGGCCCTTGCGGTTCTGGAAGGGACGCATGGCGAGAGACTCGGCAATGGCATCCTCGTCCGTCTGCCTGAAGCGCTTCGACGCCTTGTGCTGTTTCTTCTGCTGCTGCGAGTTGCGGG
>Ga0265798_10005811_pt1 | contig 16428 bp, 10 predicted proteins | sample P3T30metagenome_FD_192430 | JGI IMG/M metagenome (GOLD analysis project Ga0265798, IMG submission 192430) | Plant litter microbial communities from East Loma Ridge, Irvine, California - P3 T30 | ecosystem: Environmental > Terrestrial > Plant litter > Unclassified | place: USA: California... | reverse complement strand
GGCGACCTCTCGGTGTCTTGCGTTCCTTGTTGCTGTCGGAGCTGTCGTCAGAGAAGAATGAACGAACTTCATCCAAGTTGAATCCAACAGGAGGTGTCAAGGCAGTTGTCGGATAGCGATCTCCTGGATTGTGAGTGGGCTCGTCTGTGGAGCGTAAACCAGGCGAAGTAGGAAGGCTCCTTGTGGTGTCCTCGTAGTGGCTGTGGCCCATACCCATCTTGAGCTTGAGTGAGCCAAACATAGATCGCTTCGAGTGCTTGCGTGTGTTCTGTAGAGAGACACCGGTAAGCTGCAAGGTCGTGATCGAGGCTGCCGGATCCATGTCAGTGGTGATAGATCCAATGTCGATACCAGAAGTAGTTTTCCCGAGTAGGTCACCGCCAGTCAGGGTGCAGTCAAGCGATTTCGTCCCACGGTGTCGAGCAACTTCTGCAACCAGACCATCGCGATGATGAACTTGATCGGGCGCGGTGAGGTCGATGTGGAGGTTGCTGCGTGACCACGGGTAGTTCTCGTCGAGATTCCAAGGCCGGCTGCTGAGTGACGAGACCACAAGAGATCTCTTCGAGCCACGGGCAATGGGGTTCATCTCCGGAGGCAGCATATCACGCACCTCTTCTTCGGTCAGAGGTGACTTGCCGCGGATTACTGCTGATGCCGGACGTTCCAAGAGGTTGGTGATGTCAGAAGGTGCAGATATCGATCCCGAGAGGTAAGATGCATGACCATCAGCAGGTGCAAGAGCGGACACCTTATCAAGTGAAAGTGATCCCGGCAACGGTGGAAGCTCCTTGTTGAGTGCCAATGCCCTGCGTGGAATGACAGAGTCGTGTGTTCCATGCCTAACAAACTCTTCAGCCCGCTCGGCAAGAGTGCGGAATCCGGCAGACGTACGAGTTGACATTACTGTTCCTGGACGACCAGAGTGAACTTGACCGAGCTGGTGTGCATCGTCCAGCGCATGGGCAATCCGATCGCTTGCGAGCACGCTGTCAAGATTGAGATCCCTCAGGCAAGGAAGCAGCTCCGAAAGGCGCTCGCTCAATCCATTGACAGACGGGATAGAGAGACGATTGACCTGCGTCGCGACATTGAGCATCCTCTCTTCTGGTGACAGAGGACGTTTGGTCGAGTCTTGTTCGCTAGATGCCATGCTGTGGCGGTTCGAGTCGGGTCTGACCTCTTCGTCAACAAGCTCCGCCTCAGCCTCGCTGGCTTCGTCGTCATGATCGTCATCTTCTTCAACTTCAACAGGGAAGTCCTCGGGTTTGTTGAAAAAGCTAGTGTAGCGATCCCAAAGCGCTGGATCTGCGCTCTGAGGGCGTTGCGGCGAAGGGTGGTAGATTGCAGGCACATCGCGTCGAGCGACCACATCCATTGACTTACTGGTTCGGACCTGCAACGCATCGTTGAGTTTGTCGATCAAATCCATGCGACTGAAGTTCAGAGAAGGCAGGTCTCGAGTTTCAGCGAGCGGACGACCCGCCTCAGGATGACGTTGACGGGTTTCACGAGGGTTGGCCTTTTCGTGCAGCTCTTGCTGACGGCGTTCCTGCATTGCTTTGACAGCTGCGATGCGAGCTGGGAGTTGAAACTTCAGGCCATTGGCAATGTCGGTTGACTGTCTGTAGGTGTTGATGCTCATGTCTTCGGATGACTCTTCTTTCAAACCAGGTAGATGCGTGCTAGGATACTTATTGCGGATAAAGTTGATGCCAGAGAAGCGCAGATCGGTGGTACTCTCTCGCGAACCGCGGTCAGAGTCGGATGTTTCTTCGAACGGCGAGGGTCCCCTGGTAGGCTGAGGTCGATTGCGTGGTGCGATTGACCCGAGAGAAAGGCTTTGGCGGTGCTGCTCGACCTTCTTGTTGACCTTCAGTGGAGCGACATCGTCCTCAAAGGTAACAGAACCATGGCGACGTTGTCTTTCTGGTGCATGGATTGCAGACTTGAGTGGTGCTGCGTCGTCCTTCGGAGGGGTACTGCTGGCGATGTGCACGATATGAGGCTTTCCAAGGGTAACGGTGTTCTGAGGCAAGGAAAAACGAACGGCAACATCGGTCATGGCATCCGTCGTTGTGTTCATCGTGGTGTCACCAATCTGACTGAGGTCTGCAGGCAAAGAAAGCCGGTTGCCGACATTCGACCCCGTTGGTGTGCCGTTCTGTTGCGGAAGATGTACAGACTTTGAATAGGTTCGTGGAGTCCGCTGTGTTGGTAGTAGTTGATCGTCTTGCAACGCCTTCCGCTGGAGATTCTTTGGCCTGTGGTCGCTTGGTGACGAGTTGTTGTCAATGCCCATCATAGTCTCATCGATGCCCATGGTTTCCTCTTGGATCGGACTGACCGCAGAGAACCGATCAACCGTTTCTCCAGAAAGGAGCGGACTGACAGGTTCATGTTGAACATAATCGGTGTCTGCATGAGATGATGACTCTTTCCCTTCCTTTTGCTGGGCGGTAATGGTGTCTGCGTCCAGTATGAAAGGATCACGTGATTCGGTCTCCGTCTCTCCCAAATCTGTGGCAGTAGCCTCTGTCTCCGAAGGAGGTGAGTAGTGGACCGCAAAATCAATGCCGGACACCTTGGACTGGCCGTCGGTTGACGCAATCGACTCTGTCACTGAGCGTTTGTGTTGGATCTCAGGCGGCGACGACGGCATGGGCGAACCCGGTTCTGTGGGCGAATCGTGCAGAGAGCTTGGTTCGAACGTGTCGTGCTCCTCGGTGGACACATATTCGTTTGGCTTGAGTGGTGACGGAGTTTCCAGAACGGCAATTCTGCCAGTGTGGTCAATTTCTGTGGTTGAAGGCTCCAGCTCGGCTTTCACCATCTCTCTCGTCAGCCTGCGCGTCGACTTGACCGGCGAGGCTGGCATTTCGGCAACGAGGACCGGGGACGCTGGCAGCTCGACAGGTGCATTGAACTCCTCGATAACGGTAACACGGGGTGAATACTCTGCAGCAAGTTCGTAGATCTCAGAGCGGCGTTCAACTTGGCCACGCTCGTGTTCACGTTCTGCTTCTCGCTGGGCAGCGGCGTCGGCAGCTGCTCTTGACTCAAGCATCGCTTTGACACGCTGAACGAAACCGGATGGTGGCACAGACGGATGATGAACCTCTACCGCGGCGTCTTCTGCCTCCGCGGCCTTTTCCAATCCATCGATATAATCGAAGTACTTGGCCGGAATGACAGGATCGCTTATCGACTCCGGCAGATCAGTCAGCGACGGGTCGATGAAGGCTGGATCCACTGTCACGTCTATCGTCGACCCGTCTTTAGGAGTGGGCGGACTCGAGGTGGTCGGAGCGGTGCCCGAAGACGGTGGGTCGGATGATGTTCCTCCCAAGTCAGTCATTGGGGTATCGGTGCGCTGGGGCAGCTGCCTTGCAAGACGCGCAGCATTGTGGAAAATGTATGAGCCGCGGGACCAAGATGAGGGTTGGGTGGCGGACCACGACGGTGCTGCGGCTGCATCGGGAAAGAGTTGGGTGCGTACATCGGACGGGGTGGGCCGTACATCTGCTGCTGCGGGTGGTAGTATTGTTGCTGTGACGACATTGGCATTGGCATACGCTGCCCTGACTGTTGCATTGGTATGAATGGGGGTTGCTTTGGTGGGCCCGGTCGGTAGTTGTGTTGAGGCTGTTGCGGTGGCATCTGCTCGTAGTCGGACACAGGTGAGACCGACATGGCCCTCGACGGCGGGGGTACATTCAAGTGAGCAGCATCCGAAGGGTAGCCTTGACCATAATCGCTGTTATATGTAGGCATCTGTGGACGAGGCATCGGTGGGACTGGGGGAGCCTGGTGGCGACGGTGCGTATGTTGCGGAGGCATAGGCGGTAACGGTACTTGAGCATAGCTGTCGCTCAAGGCAGGTGAAGGAGACCTGTACCCGGGGCGCTTCAAGCGGGTAGGGTAGACGTACAGTGGCCGACCCTCTGGCATTGGCGGAGGTGGTCCGTTGTAACGCCTTGGTTCATGTCCTTGGCTCTTCAGACTTGTGGCCGATTTGTGTCGAGGCAATTGGCCGGAAGGGACTGCATTGGTCAAGGAATACGATCGGCTGTCTCGGTGGTTTCCAGATGATGGAATCGGACCAAGGCCCATGGGACGACCCGGGTGGCTCATCATTGACGGTTGTGTGTCAGAGATGAATGTCGGCATGGTTTGCATGCTCGTCATGGACCCTCGGCGGCCGTTGGATCTAGTTTCCCAGTCACGATTGGCAGAGCTGACTCTTGAAGTGACGGAAGCCGCGTAGTTGTGGGAGTTCGAGCCGCCATGGTGCGGGTGGGATGAACCAGAGGACTTGGAAGGTGGCTGTCTCCTCTGGCCAGGACGGTAAGGCATGATGGGCAAGCGATTGTTGTTGAAAGACAGTGCACCGATGTCACCAGTGTCGGTGGTAGTCTTCAGCATGCTGAGGACGCCAGCATTGGCCAGCATATCACTGCTGCCGCCCACAGGCGGTGGTGAGCGGAGAGAACGCGAAGCACCGGTAGCGGCAGAGACATTACTTGCTCTGCTGTTGCGGCCACTGATGCTGGAGACCGGATCGGTGAAAGGCATTGTGCCGCCTTTCGAGGCGTGTTGCTGAACGAGCGAGGGTGGTGAAGCGGTGGTGGCAGTCTGGAACAAAGACGTAAAAGAGAAATGTAGAAGTACCGGAGAGCTTTCCAACGGTTTGCAATATGACCAAGAGCAGCAATGAGCTGAGTGAGGCGTGTAATGAAGAGTGATTGATCTGGTGAATGACCGCGCGAAGAGAACTGACGAGATGAGACGAAGGTAGAGACGCGTGTAAACAGTCAACTCACTGGCTTTTGGCAAGTGCCGGCTGCTAGATGGCAGTTGTGTCCATTGAGGACAAGACGGGAAGGCGCTGTGGTGTAAGCGTGGAAGGCGCTTTCGTATTAGCACTACAACATTTTAGCAATTGACGCCAGATACCGCCACACGCTGAAGAATTGAAAAAGATGGTCAAGTGATGCCAATAATCAAGCGCCGCAAGAAGGGTATATCATAATTGCGACGCGCAAGGCCGTCTAGACATAGTAGCAAAGATACACTCGTCGAAAAACACTCTCTAAACCCACGCTTTTGCTATGGCCGTCAACACCGTTACTCATGGCCCACCTGCCCGCCAGCTGCCATGCAAAACACCAATAATCATGTTAAAATTACGCACATTCAGACTGATGCACAATTTACTGCGCAGCGGGCGCAGGCACGGTTTGGCCGGTGGGCTGCTCGACAGCGGCGGGCGCAGCGGCGGGCTGGCCTTCGCCAACGTGGCTCTCGGTGGCCGGGATAGCAGATGAATCCTTTGCGCCGTGCTTAGCCCAGGCAGGTTCCTTGGCCCACGCGGGATCTTGCCCTGTTGCAGAGTTGTCAGTATACATTCACTTCTACCAGCGTCGTGTCCAGAGAAACTTACAAGGTCCCTGGTCGCTCAATTGGCAACCACCGGGGCAGTCGCACTCGCCACCGAACTGCTTGGGGAGGTTCTCCTTGGGGATCTGCTGAAGCAGCTCTTTCTGGTATCCGCTGCCCAGAACGTGGATCTTGGCCACAGTCACCGGGTCCAAGAATTTCTTGACCACGCTGAAGGCGCTCGAGAAACCCCAGGGCGCGTTGATGACGTACAGCTTGCCCAGTCTCTCCGGGTAGTAGTTCTGGCTGATGGCAGAAGCCTGCTGCAAATATCCGTAGGCGCTGCTCATCATTCCGATGCCAACACCCTTGAGGTCCATGATGGAGCACGAAGTCTCGAGCAGGTGTCCGGCCTTGCGAGAACAGGCGGGCAGACGAGGGTCGGACATCTTCTCGTACTCCACGACAAGGTTGGACAGCATGCGCTCGTCGGTGGTGATCTTGCGCATGGCGTCGAGGTTGATCTTGCCGAGCTGCTCAATGTAGAGAGGCCTGCCGTCCTTGTCGGTCTTGTGGTAGTACTGCGGGTAGTAGGCGAAGACCTCGGGCTTCTCCTGGTAGTCGAAGTTGGGAACCAGGTTGTCAAGACCGCCGTTGAAGGTGGCGCGCCACTTCTCGCTGTCAATGAACCTGTGCCGTGACTTGTCAGTGTCCTGATTCCTCCAGACTCCTCGAAATTTGTCTTGTCTCCCCTATGCGCTCCAAATTCATCTTTTGTGTCTTCCCAACCGCCTAAATGATCCGTCTCAAGGTATCCGTTCTTTCTCCGTCAAGCATGCACCGCCAACGATAGTATGACTTACATCTGCTTGCTCAACTCAACCTGGAACTTCCTGGCCCTCAAAAACCTCAGCAAAGTGAGGGTGTCGAGCCTCTCCTTGTAGCCTTCGGCCTCGAGCATGGAGCGCAGCTGGTGGACAGCGGCATCCTGCTCCTTTGTGGTGTGTCCGGGATGTCCACTTTGAGCAGTGGGACTGACGGTTGGGAAGTCCAGATGCGCATCATACTTCGGGTCAAGTCCAGGATGTTGAGCCATTTTTGCTGTGAGTGCGGTGTGGATTATTCTTCGTGTGGAGTCTGGTCAAGTGGTGTAGTGAAGGACAACTTGTGCAAGTTGTTTCGTTGTGTCGAAAGGGTGATGTTATTTGAGGAAGGCCTCCAAGGGCTAGCGGTCAACCACAACCCTCGATTCCCCGCTAAGTCTGACGTAAACAGGTATAGCGCCAGAAATTGGCTCGTGGCGGCGCACAAGGGTGAAGACACGTTGTCAGCCCTGTTGGCTGTGAAGTAATGAGAACGTACATATGTGAGGTTGCACAACTAATGATTGACAAACGGCAGTCACGAGATCAGGGAACATCACCATCAAACGTCAGTCAGGTCAAGTCAAGCACATAAACAAAAGTCACAATTCTTCGGTCGAAACGACATAACAGCTATTTACCACTGCCAGCACTCTGCGGCGACTTCTTGCTATTTCCCAGACTCTGTCTCGAAGCAGCAGGGATGAACGGCTTCGCAGCGGCATCAGCAGGAATGAAAGGCTTCGCGGTGGGAGCAGGCTTCGGACTGTTGGACGCGGTACTGCCGTTGGTGCCAGAACCCGAGCCCTCGCTTGTATTCCGCTCATCGATGACAGCGGCGCCAGCGACAGCATTACCCTGCATTGGCCAGGAGTGCTGCTGGCGCGGCTCGAAGGGGTAGTCTTCCGCGTCGTCGGTGAAGCCGGAATACTGGCTCAGCATGGAAGAGCTTCTGCCGCGAGGTGCCGGAACAGAAGGCGCGTAGCCGTTGGAGACATGCATCGGACCGTAAGCAGAGTAGCCATTGTTGGGACTGAGAGTACCGTTGAGGTTAGGCAATTGGTTCTCAGGCGTCGGTGGAGACGAGACGCCCATGAAACCAGGGGGCACACCAGTGCCCCAACTCTGCAGAGCTGTGGCCTGTTGATATGCCTCCAGAGCCTTTCGGCCGAACTCCTCAATCTCCGCTTGCATGTTGGCCACGTGGTATTGAAGCTGGGTCTCGGTGTTCTCGTTCTCCTGGCGCCTGTGCGCGCGCTCAGTTTCGTGTCTGTACCTGGCTGACTGGTCCGCCTGCTGCTTAGAAATGGCTTGCGCGAGTTCTTCGGTGCGCTGCTGGTGGCGTTGCGCGAGCTTCTCACGCTTCGAAGCGGTAGCGGAAATGTCCGACTTGAGTTCTTTCAGCACACGATCTGCATCGGCCTTTGCTGCGTCCAGGTCTCGGTTTGCACTGTTCCTCGCGTCCATAGCAGACTGCCAGGCTCGGCGCTTGCTCTCAGAAGCCGCAACTTCGTCAGCAGGGAGTTCGCCCAGAGCCTCCATTTGAGCTTTCAAGTCAATGGTAGCTTCTTCCGCTTGATTCTTGTGCTGAGTGATTTGCTGCTGTCTGCGCAGTTGCTTGTCGTCCATGCCGCCAGAGCCATCCACTTTGCCCTTGAGTGAGTTGATCTCGCGCTTGATATCGGCGTTGGTGTTGCGTTGGTCCTTTTTGCTCTTTTTCGACTTGTTGCGAGCGTCGGCAAGTTTGCTCTCAGCTTGTTGAATAGACTGCTTAAGAGTGGTGATTGGAGATGACGGCCGAAGAGCCTGGTGCTGAGGCTGAGCTGGTACGCTGGCAGCCTGCTCAGCTGTGGGTGCCGCAAGTGTGATCAAGTTAGCAGAGCACAGCACTCGCGCACTGCCCATGCCGACGACCTCGCAGTGGTAGCTACTCAAAGGCGCTAGGCCAAAGATCTCGCCTCCCCACCACCTGCCATTCGAGTCACCGTCCGAGCCACATGAAATGATCCGCGTGGAGCTCCAAGCAGCCCCGTTCACGCGGATGAAAAAGGGCTTAGATTTGTCGATGCCGGCGCTGATGGTCGAAACGTCCTCGGCCGCTTTAATGGTCTCGGAAGCGGACTGAGAAGTCAGCTCAACACCAAACTTGATGTCCGTGTCGCGAACGTCGCAGGTCCAGATGCGGTCTGAAGAATTGATCGAAGAATTTGAATATGTGTCGTTTGTGTCGTTATCCATGGAAGCAGCCTCCTTTGCATCGTCGGCCGCGTCCCTTTGTTCCATCTCCTTAACGAAAGTAACTTTTGTGCTAGCGATAGCTGCCCAGAGCGGTTGCTGGCTGCGCACCTGGTTCGCTTGTTTCCGCTTCTTTTTGCTGCTTGACTCCCGCACTTTGCTCTCTCGATGCGCGGGTGACGGCCCTGGAAGTCGAACGTCGCCATTCGACGTCTGAGGTGGGTGCTTGAGGTAGTCGGCGGAATAGCTTCGGGGTGCAGAATCGGCTCCAGCAGTAGCTTCGGGGTCGGATTTGGCGACTTGAGGTGCGTTTGAGTTTCTTTCGTTGGCGCTGGCAAGAGAGCGGCGGATGCAAGTGGTGACTCCTTGCGAAACAATGTGAATCCCAAGCATCGTTCGCACGGCGGTGTATAGCCATCCGTGCTGCGAAGGGGAAGAAAAGAGAAATGAAGACGCAGCAGAAGGAACATTGACATCAAAACCAATGTCCAATCTGTGTAAAACAGAACGAAGATAATCGAGTGCAGTGAGGTGTATAGCCTTGTACCGAAGCACATGAACCACACACACTACAGTGCTGCACGTTAGTATGCTATACGTGGGTCCGCCGTTGCTCGACGCAGCTCCGCTCAAAGACACCGCTATGACTGTTTGCGAGAGATCCAAGAACATACTCTGCATAGGCTTCCAAACCGGCAGCCAGCACAGGTAGAAGATGAGGTCCACAAGCAATATAGTCGCCAACGCAGGGTATCCAAGGCTAGATGCGTTGAACATGTCTTTGACATTGGGCAGAGTCGAGAGAGAGATGCCGGCGGTCGGCGGGACGAAAGTGAGAGAGGCGAACAAGGTCTGGATGATGAGCACCAGTGTTGGCGGGAGGGAGAGCAGAAGAATGAGGATAGAGATGGCGTCGCGCAGCGGGTAGTAGGTCAAGATGGTCGATACGATGGCCAAAGGGCTGCCGGCGGGCGGAGCAGATGATTTGTTCGCAGTCGGCTGGGCCTCTGCGTAGTCCTGCTGGGTGTCCGCCATGTCGCCGCACGGGCTTACCACCTCTTCAAACGAAACTTCAGAAGCAGTCCTGTCTCGGTGATGCGCGGCGTGGACGGGCGCAGCATTGTTCCTTCCAGGAGACCCGGTGGATTCGTTTGGCGAGGCCTCGGGAGCGGTCGACGTGGGCAAGTGCGGTGTAGTGTGCTGGCCATTGAGTTGGGTATTCGATCTCTTCTTTGTCGGCGCAACTAGTCCAGATGCGTTGACGTGCGCTCGCCTCTCAGTTGTAGTCTTTGCCTTGCGAGGCATGCAGATGTGAGTGAGGTCCCCGGCGCGGTTTCGCTCTCCGTCGGCCGCAGACAGCGATCCAGACGGGAGGAGAGGTAGGGTGGTTTAGCGGCGTATATGGCCCGGAGTGTATGGGTTCCAGGTTGTAGTGATTGAAGTGATGTAGGGTAGGAGTCCAAACCCTCGGTGGCTGTCGCTGCAAGCTGTGGTAGCGCTTGTGCCCGAGAGAGCGGCTACCTTTCCGTTTCCAGATTTTAAAAGAGTCTTCGGCGAGAGTTGCCTTTATGATATCACGCTCAACCAATGTCACTCTTGTTGAAAGTACATGTAATAAGGCTACATAAAATGACTGGCTGTAGATGACATTGCAGAACAGACATTAGTTACTGCTACCCATATGCTGATATTCTTGCTCATCTTTGCCTGCCTCCTCTGGCTGTGGCGTAGGCTCGTAGTCGTCGATCTCGACCCGACCCGAAGCTCGTTAAATTACGGCCTCCAGAGGGAGGTATGACTAAACAATGTGCGCCGTTGGCTAGTGAAACAACCTGCGGACGCGCAGTAGCTTTTTTCACAATGTTTAGTCAATCCTCAAGTCTCTTATCACCAATCGAAGAAATAACATCAAAGCGATACAAAAAGCCAAGCAACAGCCTCGCTGTCAGCCCGGAGCTGACTAGTCATCGATCCTGCATCCTTCCCCAGAGCGGTCTCAGGCGGGGTGGAGATCGAGGCTGAAACTGAGGTCCCGAGAAGTCTGCCGATGCCGAAGGTAGGATCGCCGGTGACAGCATGCTTGAGATGCTTGGCAGCGGCAGCGAGCTGCTGTGTGAAACCACTTGAGATAACCACCGTTCTGCTGAAAACATCGCGATGATGATGTTAGGCTTTCATCCCATGTTGAGAGCCTCACAGAAAATGAATTCATCACAGCACCCTCCCAAAGATCAGCGAGCCTCACCTTGCTCAAGTCGAATATGCGATCGATGGCACGATGAGTCGTTATCGATGATGTTCGCGGGATCATCACCGAGCTAGCAATATCAGACTGTCAGGCGGCGGGGGAGTTCACACGTCACGAGGCCAATAGACGTGTCTCTCGGGGGACAAGTGAATTGGGACAGATTCGGGTGACACTGGTAGTACTTTGTCCCGAATGATTTGTCCCACGAGAGCATGTGTTCCCACTCTGCGCTGTCGGAATACGAGTCCAGTTGGCGCATGGGATCTGGTACTCCAACTGGTGGCAGCATAACTCGGTCTCTGTTAGGCAATCGTACTCTGTCAATCTAGATAAGAACATTCGCTCGTGTAGGTGTCGAAGGTGTATGGCCTTGCGCTCCGTCACTCCGTGCATGCCGTGTATCAGCTGCAGGTGTGTAGCTAACCAGATAGTTGTTGTATAGGACCCACTCGAAGCGACAGCAGTGGTATCATACATAGATGTGAGCACCGCGAACTCGCTCCCATATGTTGAGCAACATGTCCATCGCGAACTGAGAAAGATGTTACTCAGCTCCAATCGCACGCAGAGATCTCAAACACAATCAGACCGGGACTGTGCCTGTGCCAATCGCTATCAGCTTCTTGACTTCTTTCCGCGGAAGATTGGTATTGGTCGGCGATTAATAACTGTGAGAAGAGGAGTCGTGGCGGACGAAAGAAAGCAAGTGAGGTGAAAATAAGCCTAAGAAGTGACGAGCCAGCGTTGAATGTCATCGCAGAATGTCGCCGCCATGAACTTGGAGTAACCACCTGACTAGCAAGTTGAATACTCCGCATCGCATACTATACAGTCTTCAGTTGCCCTCTATCGGGCTGCGCCACCCATATCCTCCACCGCGCCCTCTCGGTCCCAGCTTTCAGTCTCCAGCGATCTTACTTTATCCAGCAATCCGTACACCCTTTCACTGTTGACCTTCTTTGCTTCCTCTTGCAGCGTCCAAGTCTCCTTAAATGCCTCGGTCATCCATGGCGGCATAGTCGCTTTCTTACCTTTGCGGTAATCGTACAGTGCACAGTCCTCGAAAAGTCTAGCCGCAGGTCGCTGATGTAATTCTGACATAATGATAACATCCAGCAAGAGCGCATCTTGTTCGCCAGGTGCAGCATGCAGCTTATGGTACACCGAGATGTGATCAGGATACATCATCGGACTGTGGACGACTGGTTGTCAGCGATCGCAACCCTCCCCAGGCCCTGACAGAACGCCGGTATCATCACTCACAACTTGAACTCTGTCGTGATCTTTCTCAAGATCAATCCTACCTCTCCTTTCGGTGTCCACAAATTGTTCCAAGCACTCCTGTACGCCGGGTCCTGGAGCCTCGCGTAATTCTGCACCCAAGCAATGCGTCCCGACTCGGCGTAGCGGTTGTATACTACGTTGTTCACATGTCCCTTTAAATCACCCGAGCGACACCTTAGCTTCTTGTCAACGTGACTCTCTCTCCTGCGGAGACACAGTGTGCAAGCGTACCATTGAGTCCTGCTCTCCCCAAGCGACGGGCCAGCGGTGCAGGCCGCGCCGTGAGGGAGATGTCAGGTAGCCTTCGCTACCAGCGACGAGCTCGCGCCAGTCGCGGGCGACTTCCTGGAGTATAGAGCCGGCGACAGCTGTCTGAGCGGGTGTAAGGCCGAATGAGATGCAAGCTCCGATCCTAGACTTGAGGTCGGAGAGCCAGCGTGGGCTTAGCTGAGCTGTCGCGGCGGTCGATTGGTAGCGACGTGTGGAAGCAAGGAGAGAGGTCGCTCTACGCGCGGTAAGGAACATTGTTGCAACTTATCGCGCGCAATGGTTATGGCGAGAAGAGTTGCTCGGAAGTACCTTGGTGGTCTCGTCAACCCTCCCATTTGCCGAGGCCATTGTTCGGAGCGGAACGAATTGAGCCGCAGCGAAATGATGATCCTTGGATGATGAGCTTCGTCAACTTTGGATCTATACAATTGGAATGTCAACCAAAGACTTCGACTACAACACCTTTATCCAATAACTGTTCGCTCTACTCCTGTCAGTTGTAAGAACATAAAAGTCCCTGCTCATCATGTCGAACCCGCTACGCCAGGAAGTAATCGCCATCTACAAGCGTCCGCCACTCCATCCATCTTGACGTCAACAACAATCACTGAACATATACAGAACTCCTCTACATGGGTCGTGAATATCCACTGGGCTATGACTATTTCCGTCCTCGCCTACACAAAGCCTTTTCAGCAAAAGCGAATCTGCAAGACGAGGCTGAGATCCGCAAGAGCATCGAGCAGGCGGAGTATGTGAAGAAAGGTAAGGGCATTCTGTACTCCGAATTACAATAGCATTACTGTACAGCTAACAACATTCGCAGAAATCGAAGCTTTGTGAGTATCTGTCATCAAACTATCTACATGAAGCAAGCGTTGGCCTTTTTCTTTCCAGATCCGCTAACACACCACAATCCTTAGATACTACCTCAAACGTTACCGCGCTCTCAAGCAGCGATACGAAAGGACATGAGCATCACACTTGAGCGGCTCAAAACTCCGTCATTACCGACATCCATGCATTCACTCCTCCACGATCTTCGTCGCCCACCAAGCACCAATCTCAAGGCACTCGCCACTGACCGCACCACGGTTGGGGTCCATCAAATCCGCCATCATCGACGTCCACCAATGGCCCCATTCTTCCGAGTTCTTGCCACTGACCTCTTTCAATAACGGCTCCAAGCTCTCGATCATCTGCACAACACTCAAAAGCGCCGTCTGTCTCAAGGCCACCTGATCCGGCGACAAATTCCGCTCGCGATTCTTGCCCTTGCCAGCCCCTTCTGGAGAGACTTCGCCTGGCTTTGATGCGTCACGCTCCCAGCGTAATGAGCCGAGAGGGATAGCAACGCGTCGAATCCCAACTTCACTCAACGACTCCGGCTCCTGGAAGAGTATGTTCGCCACACGGGCGCAGGGCATGGGCGGGAGTTTTCGGCGGTCGAGCGCTTCGCCGATCCATGTGTTGGCGTGTGTGATGTACTTGTTCTGTGCGGGTGCGAATGGGGTGCCGGGTCCGATGAGGAAAGTCCCGGTCTGGATGGCCATGTCGTGGTCTGCGCGCTGTTTTATGTTCGGTGGTGGAGGCGGATGAGGCAATAGCGAGCGGAGGATGTGGTCAGACTCCCAGATCTCCAGCGTGCCGCCGACTCTCAGTAATCGTATGCATTCGTCGAGGAAACGTTGCGAGGCGCTGCCTAGGGGCACCACAAGGCTCAGGTCTTTCAGCATGATGAAATCGAATTCTTCGTCCTCGAATGGCCATGGGTTACGCCTCATGTCGTGTTGCACAAAATTCCAGTTCACACCTTGCTTTTTGAGGTCGGGTGCGAGAGGCGCCACGTCTAGTCCGGTAAAGGAGACATTGCGATGTCCGAGCGCAGTGAAGTACTCGTGACATCGTGCTGACCAGTAAGCGCCGCCGCAGCCGACTTCAAGTACTTTCCGAGGGACATCCTTGGTCACATTTGGTGCGCAGACAGCTCGACCAAAAACTGTACAGCCGAGTAGTGTGCGAAGGTTCTGGCGTTGGATCTCTGGTAAGTCGACAGGTAGTGGGTATGCAAGATCTCGAATGTATCGCCGTCCGTGGCGAAGGTCGTATGGGTCGCGAGTTAGATCCTGCAAGGGCTCCTGAGGTGGCGGTTGCGCTGGCTGTGTCGATGCTGTGCTGGCACTCGACACGGAGCCTAAGGGGTTGCCGGCGGCCATTGTTCGTGGCGTCTGCATGTCTAATGCAGGCAGATCATCTCCTTTGCGCCAGACGCTGGTACTTCTATCACGCTGATGTACGGCGCCTGAACCGCTATGACTACTGAAGTAATACTCGGTAGCGCTCTCAGTCGAACCGCGAGAAGAATCCCCGGTACTGACGTGAGTTAGCGTGGGATATATGCTCGAGTCGAGCCAGTCTTGTTGTTCGGCTTCGATCTCCTTGGCTCGTTGCTTCTCTGCTAGCCGTTGGTGCACTCGTTGTTGGATGATTGACCTTTCCTGGTCGACGACACTACTCGTGCCAGTCCAAAGCATGATTCCCTCCATGATGGGTATTTTCCCTGAATCGCGGCACGTGCACTCTTCACATCCACTTGTGGGGGCAGTGGCGCCGGCAGCCCAAGATGGGCCGGTCGTTAGTAGGGCCGGGTGCAAGTCCGGCTTGGGTGAAATAAGCGTAATGAACGTTCAAGGTTGACTTGGACCAGGTGTCGCGGCGGGATGGTAGTGTTGATATCTGGGGTGAATTGGCAGGAGGATAATCCGATGATCAGTAATGATTCTGCGAGAAGCCGTTCAACACGAGAAGGACCGTCCAGCTCATGCCTTATAGATTAAAGACGCTGCAACCCCCGCCCGGCTTGCTACGCCTCCCTCTCCTCAAACACTTTGCGTGTAGGATCTGACCAGGCTCGCCAGATTCGGCTCAGACGCCACTTTCTGCGGTAGCCGTGGTCGGCGGGCCTGGCCATGGGATTTGGCATAGAGTAGGTGGTACTTTGTACGCCTGGCACTCTGCAGGGCGGTTGTTTAGCCTGCGCCAGTGCTCACGCCTGCAGATTGGCTGGCTCGGAGCCAGTCTGTTTTGATGATACCAGCGGGGTTGAAGCTGAGTTACTGACACGTCTCATGTTGTAGGACAAGGGTTTTGGAAACAACATCGTCGAAGCCGGGAAGAAGTTGTGTTCGCAGAAGAAACAGGACCTCTCACGACAGCCAGCAAGCAGGTACTCGAGGCACCTGGGACGCCGCTTACTTGCCTCAAGCAATGTTCACGCGCATACGGTAGACGAGAACTACTCACGCGGCTATCGTCGCCTTGGCACGGTTACATGACCATTCTGCGATTAGTCGCGCCTAAATGCCTGTTTGTGCATGGAGACGCGGCCCATCGGAACGGAAGCACTCTAGCATTTGGTCAATCAACGCGGGACCATGTGGGAGTTGGTGAGGAAGCCGAAGATTCGTTGTTGCGCGGTCATGAAACACCGAGATATGCATAAGACACGTCCATATCGAGCATCAAGCAGTATCGTAGTATTATGAATCATTTCGTCCAGTACTATGTCAATACAAAGTGGTATGGGAGTATTGTAACGTTAGATGTATATCCAATATTGCTCTAGGGTTAGGGTTGGGGTTAGACATTGGCATACCTAACTTCACTCCACCAGTCACTGTTCGCGTCGAACAAACAACAACAGCACAGTTCCAGTGCCTGCGAGCGATCACAACTTACCGACATTGCGAGGTGTCAACAGGGCTCTCTCGAATTTATGAAGTAGCAACGTTCGATCACGTATGCTCCATGAACCGATTACATTCCATCAAGTAGCTTTTTCTCATGTGTGTCCCCATCACCAGTAGTGTGCGGCAGACTCTAGTGTAGCCTACAAAATTGAGATAATTAAGCGTGAACCGATACCAGTAGCCAATCCTCCAGTCACGACTTAAATGAGAGTTCTAGCCCACCTGCGAAATTTACGTGCATGCTCCCCCAGAACTCACGAGGCGTTGGACTTTGCGTCTAGTCTCGACATTCGCCTGCTTTATTGTATATTTCAGTATGTTCTATAGAAAATGGTGTGTATCGGACAAAGCACGAATCGCTACGGTGATCACTCCGCCGTCGACGGTTCTCTGATTTTCG
>Ga0265798_10005809_pt1 | contig 16431 bp, 17 predicted proteins | sample P3T30metagenome_FD_192430 | JGI IMG/M metagenome (GOLD analysis project Ga0265798, IMG submission 192430) | Plant litter microbial communities from East Loma Ridge, Irvine, California - P3 T30 | ecosystem: Environmental > Terrestrial > Plant litter > Unclassified | place: USA: California... | reverse complement strand
CGCGAGTTCTGGGTCAAATATCTTGAATTCGAGATCGCACAACCCTCACCCGATCAGGAAGAGGGCCATACCCGCATAAAGGCAGTGCACGAGCTGATGCGCACAAAGGGCCGCTTCTCCGCAGACGTCTCCAAGGAACTCTCCCACTACTACATGGCTTATTTGATGGATCGTGGTGGCAAGGACGCAGCCGAGGAGTACATGCAGCTGGATAAGGATGTCAACGGGTATGTATCATCTGCTAAGAGCGACCCCTCCCAACTCCCATCCCAGAAGAAACGTAAAGGACAGCCTCACAATGCAGCAAACAAACGTCAGCGCAAGTAGTTGTGCTTTAGGTCTCCCCAGCACAGCGAAACTGCGATGCGCGCTGCTGGTCGAACCATGACTCTCTAGTGTCTATCATACCCCTTCTTGAACTTTTTAGTATTTACCATTTCCTGCACCTGCACGATCACTAGAAAACGTAATACACCACGATTCTCGTCCTCTCATTATGCTTGCTGACATTGCGTGTTCAATACAGTGCAAAGCAGATCGAAGACGCCGCTACTGCTCCTCCTGTGCCTCAAAAGCCTGGTCACCGAAGCCGCTTCTAGGAGTGCGATAGTAACTTGGTATGCGCCTCTTCGATGCCCTTTCTCATTGCTTGACTGACGGTACGGCCCAGACGAGGTGTGACCATCCCCATTCACCCGAGCTTTCCATATTCGAATCCTGCGCCCCAAGTAATGTATGGTCAGCTTTCCGTACGTTGCGTCGAGGCAAAAAGCCTTGATGCGATTGCGATATCCGAACCAACCGCCTTCTGATGGGCAGACTCCAAGCCATGGGTAGACCCGCGCTGTCTGTCTTATTCTCAGGTAAACCATTCTGCCCACTTTCCTCTAATTCTGTTGTCTACACAGTAAAATTTCTGGCGTTATTTCTTCATTACATGCGATATCGATGTTATGAGAGGACGTGCTCGTAGGAGATCTTGTGTTAGCTTGGGTAACGTCTGGTCGATAGCCGCTCGTGTCGAGCTGATGTATTTGTACAAAAGATTACAAAATATAAAGTAAAGATCATCAGCATCATCAGATCATGCACAGTGAACGTCCATGTAGAGGAGTTTCATCAGTACTTGAGATTATTCATGACGCATAGGTACCGTACAGCCATAACACCACCCGCACCCACATAGCCCGTCTACACGACAAACCCACCACTATTCTTCTGCCTGGGCTCCCCCGCCGCCTCAAAAGTGCCATTCGTCAAGCGCCTCAAACCCTGCGCGGTACTCGACCCCGGCGCAACCCACGTAACATTACTGCCCAACCCTTTCAAGAAAGCCGTCGTCCCATTATCAAACCCATACTCAAAGCTGACCTGCGCCGGCACCAACTGATCGTGAATACGCGGTTCGGCCAGCGCCTCCGCCGTCGTCATCTCCCCATCGAGGATATGAAGCAGATTCTGGATTGTAGCCGTGATGATGCGACTACCCCCCGCTGCGCCAATGGCGACGTAGAACGCACTAGCGATGGACGAGGAGTTGAGGTGCTCGACGATGACGGGCGAGATGGAGGATAGAGGGCGTTTTCCGGGACGGATGAAATTGGCTGGCGAGGGGATGTAGCCGAACGCGTTCGTTGTGTTCGGGATGCTGAAATCGTTCATCTCGTTGTTCATAATGACGCCGGTCTCAGGAACCACGAGCTTGCTTCCAAAAAGCAGGTTCACAGTCGTCGTCAGTGTAACGGCCATGCCGCTCTTGTCCGCGGTAACAATGTGGCTCGTTCCGGGTGTCTCGAGGGATTCCAGACCAGCGGGGTTGTAGTACGACACGTCGAACGTTTTGGTGTCGGAAATCTTGGACCGGATTTCTTTGGCTGTGGCTTCGGATAGCATTTGCTCTTGGTATGTGTCTATGCCGGAGAGGAAGAGGGGGTCGCCTAGTTCGGCGCGCATGCCGTAGGCGAATCGCATGCTTTCGTCTAGGCGGTGCGTGGTTAGGTTGATGTTTGAAGGGTCGCCGACGTGGGAGTAGCCTTCCATGATTTTGAGTGTTGCGAGGGCGACTTCGCCGCCTGAGGGCGCGCTGCAGGCTGTGAGCTTGTAGTCACGGTAGGTTATCGTGGAGGGCTTGCGGATGGCGACTGTGTAGTTGGAGAGGTCCGAGAGCGTCATTGTTCCATTGGCGGCTTGCAGAGCACGGATTGTGGCTTCTGCTATGGGGCCGTTGTAGAATGCGTCGGGACCGTTCTGGGCAATGGTTTCGAGCGTGTCGGCATAGCGCTTCCGCGTAATGGTCTCGTTGAGCTGGAGGAGACGGCCTTTGGGCGCGAAATCGAGAGCAAACTCCAGGTCATCGACGAGGAAGTTGGAAGATGAGGTAGCGGAGACCATGTATTTGACTAGGTCTTCGTTGACTCTCCAGCCATTTCTGGCGACCTTGACAGCTGGAGTGAGGACAGTGGACCATGGCAGGACTCCGTAATTCTCGTGAAGATGTTGAAGTCCACGGAGTTCACCGGGGACACCGGATGCGAGACCGCCGTTGATACTGGCGTCTTCGTTGTTCTTGTACATGTCTTCAAATGCAGCGGCTGGGGCTGTTTCGCGGAAGTCAATGAATTCATATGTACCGTTTGGTGCGCGGACGAGCATGAATCCTCCTCCACCGATGCCTGTAGTCGTCAAAATACAATCCAGTCAAAAGATTTGGAAGATACTCACCTGAATGGTACATGCCGACCACACCTACACATGCCACAGTACCTACCATGGCATCGGCAGCATTTCCACCCAACTTCAGCAACTCAATACCGATGTGACTGCAGATATCACTTTCCGAAGCAACAGCGCCCAATTGGCCGTCCTCCAGTATGGGTGGCGCAGGGTAATCGGAGGACCATGACTCCCCGCTCTTGACCGGAGTACCCAAGACACTCTGCAGCGTCAAAAGGCCGGTGAAGCACTTGACCAGCGAACCGCGTGCCATACTCGCAGCAGCACAGTATTGACGAAAAGAGGAAGGAAGAACAAGCTCACCAAGCCAACGCGCCGCATTCCAAGTGCTCATCGTGCAGATTATATACTAGCCGAAGTCGGCTTGGTGGATCCCGTGTTTGCGCCCTGCCTTCCTCGCCCTGGTGATAGCCACGGCAATAACTGGTAACGGTACGCGGCTGGGACGGATTAGGAAGCTGCAAACGCACGAGGCTGGGATTGCGTGCGAAGCTGTCGCAATGCACCATTGCGGGCCGAGCGTGGACATGTTCAGGTAATCATATACTTGTGGTTTTGCGTAGTTTGGCCTATCGAAGTACGTGAGATAACGGAGCCGGGCCGTTGTTGGTCGGAGATAGGCGGGGGTGATAACGGTGGTCGCGTGCTGGGGTGTTTGTATGAGCAAAGAGAAATGCTGGGGAACGATGCATCGTCGTATGTGTGGTCATAACCTGAGAACATTACGGCTCAAACAGCCGTTAAGCTTTGTTGACAGCATGTCGTTCGGTCAAGCTTCAGGGCTGGATCTCCACCTAGCCAGTGCCTTTGCGAATCAACCATGATTATGATAGTAGCTGCCGTTGGACTTCATAGTTCAAAATTGTAAGTTAAAAAACCAAGGCTAAGTTTTAGAGCTGTATCCCTGGATAATGTAGCAGCCAAGCATGCGGACGAACCCCAGAAAACGTGACACCGTGATGTAATCTGAAGCGGTGCGCGTCGCCTGTCTCACGCGTCTCTAGCTTTCTCCACACGTACACCCGCCATCCGTCGCGACCCCACGAATCACCCAATGGCGCCAAAAAGTACCCAATCGTCGTCGCAGCCCAAGTCGTCGCAAAAGGGCACCCAGCAGACCATCTCCAGTTTCTTCGCGAAGAAACCGTCGCAAACGCCCAAACCCGCAGCCAAACCTGCTCCTAAGGCGCCTTCTCCGCCCGTAGCCAATGACGCACCCCAAGAGGAAGACGACGACGAAGATGATCTTCCAGTCTCGCAGTCAATTCCTGTGCGCAAGCGCGCCATAGACGAAGATGACGGAGCTCACGACTCCGGTCGCTCCTCCCCCTCAAAGCGCGTTAGATTCGAAAAAGGCGACTCGCCCCGACAGACGCCTGCACCAAAGCCCGCGAGAACCGGCGACAGGACGTCCAAGTTTCTATTCTCTTCGTCACCTGCTCCACGGGAAGAGCACCCTGCAGAAGACGTGGATGATGCAGCTTCGCAGAAGCAGAAGGAGAGGCTACACGAGAAGTTTGTCAAGAAGCTCGGTCGACCAGACAGCTTTGCAGAACTGAGGAGGCGCAACAAGATCATATCTGAGGACAACCCCACTGCCAATGGCGAGGAAGGCGAGGGCGACGAGGAGGAAGAGGATGAGCCACCCCAGAAGCCCGCCAAGGGAAAGAAGGGCGCTGCGACGAAGAAGGCAAACAAGCTGACGCCGATGGAAATACAATACCTGGACATAAAGCGAAAGCATCTGGATACCGTCATCGTTATGGAGGTTGGGTACAAGTACAAGTTCTTTGGCGAGGATGCAAGAACGGCATCGAAAGAGCTGGGCATCGTCTGCATACCAGGTAAGAACACACGAGCGAATTGAATGTGAGACATAGCTAACTTCGCATACTAACATTTAGGAAAGTTCAGATACGACGAGCACCCTTCCGAAGCCCACCTCGACCGATTCGCGTCCGCCAGCTTCCCTACGCATCGGCTGCAAGTCCACGTCAAACGTCTCGTACAAGCAAACCACAAAGTCGGAGTGGTGAGGCAACTGGAGACAGCCGCGCTCAAAGCGGCCGGTACCAACAGGAACGCTCCATTCGTGAGGAAGCTCACCAATCTCTACACCAAAGGCACATACGTGGACGATGTTGAGGGCTTGGAGGCGCCTACCGAGGGCTCGGGCGCAAGCGTACAGTCGACCGGATATCTGCTTTGCATCACCGAGAGCAATGCAAAAGGCTGGGGTACTGACGAGAAAGTGCAAGTTGGGCTGGTAGCCGTCCAGCCTGCGACTGGCGACATCATCTACGATGACTTCGAAGATGGTTTCATGCGTAGCGAGATCGAAACACGACTGCTTCACATCGCGCCGGCAGAGTTTCTCGTAGTCGGCGACCTGTCCAAGGCTACAGACAAGCTGATACAACATCTGTCAGCTAGTAAGACCAACGTCTTCGGAGACAGATCGCGGGTGGAGAGAGTAGAAAAGCCGAAGACAATGGCCGCGCAAGCGTACAGCCACATATCGAACTTCTACGCGGGCAAGATGAAATCCAGCCAGGAAGCAGACTCAGAAAAGCAAGGCGCCATTCTGGACAAGGTACATCAGTTGTCGGAGCATGTAACCATCTGCCTCTCAGCGATGATCACATATCTCAGCGAGTACGGCCTGGAACACGTCTTCGATCTCACAAAGTACTTCCAGCCTTTCAGTGCCAGGTCTTACATGCTGCTGAACGGAAACACACTCTCTAGTTTGGAAATCTACCAGAACCAAACGGACTACACTTCGAAGGGCAGCTTGTTCTGGACCATGAACAGAACAAAGACCCGTTTTGGGCAACGGTTGCTGAGAAAGTGGGTTGGCCGACCCCTCATAGACAAGGAGAGATTAGAAGAGCGCATAGCAGCGGTGGAAGAGCTCAAGGAGGGCGAGAACACGATCCCCGTCGATAAGCTCAAGTTCGTGCTCGGAAAGATCAGGACAGATCTCGAAAAGGTGCTCATCCGCATCTACTACAAGAAGTGTACAAGGCCAGAACTGTTGGCAGCTTTGCAAAGTCTGCAGGAGATTTCGAGCCAATACTTGTCGGCGAAGACACCCGAAAAGAGTGGTTTCTCCTCGTCGTTACTGAGTGAAGCTGTTTCGAATGTTCCGAAGATCTACGATGACTTGAACAGCTTTCTGGAGAGGATCAACGCCAAAGCCGCAAAAGATGACGACAAGTACTCGTTCTTCCGTGAAGAACATGAGGCCGAAGATATCAACGATCTGAAATTGAGCATTGCTTCTGTTGAAGACGACCTCAACACGCACCGAAAAGATGCAGCTGCCAAGCTGGGGAAGAGCAAAGTAGACTTCGTCACTGTAGCTGGCATTGAGTATCTGATCGAGGTCAAGAGGAAGGCACCGGAAGAGAAGAAAGTGCCTGCTTCGTGGCAGCAGATCTCAGCTACCAAGACTACACTGCGGTTCCACACGCCAGAAGTTAAGCGCATGCTACAAGAGCGAGATCAGTACAAGGAGTCGCTGGCGGCGGCATGCGACAAAGCTTACATGGGCTTGCTAGAGGAGATCTCGTCCAAGTATCAACAACTGCGGGACTGTGTAGCTTCTCTAGCCACACTCGACGCCCTCCTTTCCCTGGCTACCTTGGCAAACCAGCCAGGTTACGTCAAGCCGACCTTCACAGACAACATCGAGCTCAACATCACCGGTGGTCGGCATCCTATGGTCGAGCAACTGCTCCTCGAAAACTACGTCCCCAACGACCTCACCCTTTCACACGATTCTACCCGTGCTCTACTGATCACAGGCCCCAACATGGGCGGAAAATCCTCTTATGTGCGATCTGCAGCTCTAATCGCCATCATGGGCCAAATCGGCTCCTACGTCCCCGCAACGGAAGCGCGACTCGGCATGCTAGACGCAGTCTTCACCCGTATGGGCGCATTCGACAACATGCTCAAAGGCGAATCAACCTTCATGGTCGAGCTCAACGAAACCTCCGACATCCTCAAATCCGCAACGCCGCGTTCCCTCATCATTCTCGATGAGCTGGGCCGAGGTACCTCAACCTTTGACGGTGTCGCCATCGCAGAAGCAGTGCTCGACTATGTTATCCGCGATTTACAGTCACTCACGCTGTTCATCACACATTACCAGCATCTGGCCAAACTGTCAGGCCGCTTCCCCAACGGTGAGCTGAAGAACGTCCACATGCGGTTTGAAGAACAGAATGGCGGGAAGGAAGTCGTGTTCTTGTACGAAGCCACGGAGGGTATTAGCCATCGGTCTTACGGGCTGAACGTTGCGCGGTTGGCGAGGGTACCGGAGAAGGTCATTGATGTGGCGGAGATAAAGAGTGCGGAGCTTGAGGAGAGCATGGGGGCTTGCAAACTGGGGAACTTGTAAGTCGTATCCAAGGCGGAGGATGCTGAGAATGAGTGCTAACATTAAGCAGGTCGCGCATGATGAAGGGTTTGTTGACTGAGGGATCAGAAGCAAATCTTGATAGGCTTGTTGAGGGTATTGAGCAGCTGTAAGATATTGCTGTGTTTTATTGTATGGAAATGCGACGGGCCATCGATCATGGGAAAAGGTGGAAGCATCAGGCGTTTGATGACGGTGCATACGTGTAGTAGATTTGCGTGTATCAACAACGCATCGCCGCGTCGTCAATTGGGGTCTTGCCGGAATATTTAAACCGCGCAAACGAATTACATCACCGTCGACAAGATCCTATCACTTTCTTGCTTGTAGTGTATTGTCATTGTTTCATTTCATGACTATCATATCCATATCATTGTGGTCGTGGTCAATGGCCAGCGGATCTCGTGTCCTCCCGGCTCATGGTATACCCACCATCACGCCTTGTCTTAGCTCGACAGCTTAACCGAGACGAGTCTCCTTGTCCTTGATGGGCATATCGGAGCCAGTGGTAGACTTGTACTGGCCACGGATGAAGTCGCTGATCTGTTCGTCCTTGGCTTGCTCGACGGCGGACTCGTTGTCCTGAGCACCCTGGCCCATGAACTTCTCTTGGACGAAGTCGACACCTAGTATAAATAGTTAGCACGTGTCAAACAGTTACAGCATGGTGTGGTAGATGTGGGTAGGGATGGAGGACGACATACCCTTATCGAGGTAGTCCTCGTTCTTCTCGCTCTCCTTGCCGCCGCCAGCAGCGGAGTTGAGCTTGTCACCGATGCCACCGAGGAAGCCACCGGAGCCGGAGGACTTCTGCTCAGAGCCCTGGCCTTGGACGACTTGCTCGTTGACAGACTGGCCTTGGTTGTTACCGCCGCCAGCGAGCTTGTTGACGAAATCCATGATGTTTGTTTGTTTGTTGTAATTGAAGGTAGGTCAGGTAAGTAAAGAGTCAAAGCAGTAAAGGTGAGAGTAGTCGTGTGAGGTTGTGATGAGCGATAAGCCGAGTGCAATGGAGGAGAGAGAGAGCTATTTAAGCAGCTGATTGCAAGGCAGGGATGATTGATCTTGGAAACGGGAGCACCGATGGGTCAATGGGGTCAATCAAGATCTAGTCCCTGGTGACAGAAGCCTCAAGTGCTTGGTATTGGAGCTAGGCGGGTTTGATAGGTGCGTGTCGCAGCGTGCAAGGAGGCTACGGGCGACGTACCTGATGCGATGCTGGTCTTGGTCGGCACTGCCCCGCCCAAATGCGCGCCGACGTCATCAGACACCCCGCCATCGCGGAACCTGAAACTAGTCCCTTTGCGAGGCTAAGCTCCGCTATCGCGTCTTGCACGTGCGAGCGACCTTGCGGGCAACCTTGCGACTGTGACCTTGGAAATTTGAATTGCTTCTTTGAGGGGGTTTCTTCGGATCGACGCGTCTGTGCTGTTGTCGTCATTGCCATGATACCTATCACGATTATCACGGGCTTCTTGGGCTCGGGAAAAACAAGTACGTAGTAATTTTCAGCTGCTTTCTTCAGCACCTAGTAGCACGGTACCAGCACATTGCGCGTGTTCAAGGTGTCAGGAACGTGTGAATCACATTCAACAAAGTTGGAATCCTACTAACAGCCTCGCAGCGCTCATCCTGAACCTAATTCCCCAACTACCCAAAACCTACAAACTCGCGCTCTTGAAGAACGAATATGGCGACATCAAAGTCGACACAGCGCTGGCCTCCTCAGCCGCTATATCAGGCGTGCAAGAGCTGCTCAATGGATGCATATGCTGCAACCTCGTCGGGCAGCTCTCCGACGCCCTCGAAACGCTCGCCAACGACGTGAACCCCGACCGCATCGTGATCGAGACCTCCGGCTCTGCCTTCCCCGCAACCCTCGCCATGGAAGTAAACCGACTGAGCAGAGAAACGGGCAAATACGTTCTAGACGGTGTCATGAGTGTGATTGACGTGGAGAATTGGAAGGGCTACGAAGACACAAGCTACACGGCGAAAATGCAGGCACGCTACACCGATCTCATTGTTCTTAACAAGCACGAGCTTGTTAGCGAGAGACGGTTGGAGGATGTTGAGGATGCAGTGCTAGCTTTAGAGGTGGAACCACAAATACCTAGGACGAAGAGCAGGAAAGGGTGGGTGGATAAGGATATTGTGTTTGGACTGGATGCGAGGCTGGCAGGTGTTACAGAGGAGAACGGAAGCGCGCACGCACATGAACACGACCATGATCATTCCAGCGAAGTCGAGGTCCTGACAGTCACACTGAAAAGCCAGGATGGAAACAGCAGTGTCGACACCGCGAAACTCGCCAAGCTCCTCGAAGACCCAACAAAAGACGAGGTATACCGGATAAAAGGCATCTTGTATTCTTCCACACCACCGAAATCATCGGACGCTGATGCGGATGCGCATCAGAAGGTGCCGGAGGGTCGAGCAAGATATATTCTGAACTGGTCGTTCGGTCGCTGGACGTTTACTCCAGTTCCGCTACCAGCTGGCGAGAGCTCTGGTGAGGGAGAGTCGGTTTTGAGGCTGACGGTTATTACGGCGCGATATGAGTCGACCAAGTGGAAGAAGCAGATTGAGTCGTGTGGGTTGATTGCGTTAGAGGGTGGTGTAGAGGGTTCGTTGATGGTTGAGAAGATAGGGTAGATGAGGAGTGTTGCCGTTTGTGATATACCCGATTCAACGATTAGACTTGTAGAGTAGACTAAAACAACCAAGATGTCTTTTTTGCATTCTCAGCATTCCAATGTCCACGGGTTGTTCCTAATGGACGCATGCGCAATTGGTGACTAGCGGGGTGGGGCACTGATGGCAAACGTCCTCAGCTCCTGCCTCCTGTCACTTCTTTACCAGAGACATGACACTCACAGCACGCATGACGACGCTTTAAACGACACATAACTGCTAAGTGTGCTTTTTACTTTTCACTTGGGCTACTTTATCGCCTTTGTCCGCTTCAATAAGCTGCCTTCTCCTTCTACCTGACTGTTGAACCTCAGACGTGGGCTTCTTCTGCACTTTGAGTGACGGCTCTGAACGTCTTCACCCCTTTGTAATCAGCATCATGCTTGATAGTCGGCTAGTCGGCTACTTTCTAGCGCCAAGTCTCCTTCTCAAGAAGACTTTCCTGCCTGCTCTAGCGCTAGCGTCGCTGCTGCCATATCCTTAACAAAGCTTTCCTGGTGTTGAACAAGGCCGACAAACTCGTCACGCTGATCCTTTTCCCAGGACTTGCTCCCGTGCACGAAGGTAGCCGCCACAATTAGTTGTTTAAGCGAGCCCTTTTTGTCCTCACAGATCTTGCCAGCACCATATATCCACTCTACAAAGTCCTTCATGGCCGTTGGCGGAAAGTCACCTTTGGACAGGAGCTGTTCTACCAACCTGACGTGCGCGGCGTCGATCCAGGCCGGGTATTCCAGGAACTCCGCGAACCTTACCATCTCCAGGTCGAATCGCACCGACTTCATATCGCGGGTGAGGTCGATATAGGGTGAACCAGGCCTGTTCTCTGCGTGCGCGATATCCGACACTTCCGTCTCGATATGGCGCTGATATTCGTGGAGATAGAGGAAGTTGACGAAACGGTCCACGACGATTGGAGAAAATCCGGGGAAAGGTATCTCGCACGGATGCTCTGGGGTCTAAGCCATCAGTGTAAGCAGACTGAATTACGACGAGATTGGGCTTTAGGCACACGTACGCCCTGGAAAAGACATTTCAACATCCAGTCTGCATTTGGACCACCGAGCGCCCAGGCCGAATGTATCGGAAATATGAGTCCGTGTGAATTGAGGAGGATATCGCAACCAAGCTTGGACTGCAGGACCTTGTTCGCATGTCTGTCGAGTCAGTGGAAGTACTCAGAGGGGCGGAATTGACGTACTCGGCGCGCTTAGATTCTTCTGTCGGTACCTCCAGATGGTCGTTCTTGGTGGCAATCCGCAGGAGGTTCTCGAGGGACATCCATTCCGGAGCTGGAGGCTTTGGGGTCGCGCCACATGACATCGTGCTTGGTTAGAGACGTTTCGATACCAAAAAGAGCTTCATGGGAGTAAGAAGGTGAAGGAAAACAAGTGAGCAAACAATTGCGGTCGGGAAACGACCAATGTGGCGCTAAGCAATTACCTAACAGAGAGTTCGAGCAATGTCCTTTCACTGAGTTCTATGCTAACGAGAAAACGTGCAAAAAGGAGAGGCTTGCCCGAAATCGAGAAATCGAACTTACGGCAGCCAAAAAAAAAGAACAAGAAAACCCACGATCGCAGAGTAGCAAACTCAACACAGCCATCCTTGCCATGCAACATTGTCCGAGCCAAGCCGTTACTGATAGGATACTTTGGAATACATGGTAATATATATTTGGGTTGAAATCGTGTCAATAGTCTTAACTAATCGTCCTTAGGATCTCATTAAGAGATAAAACACTCATTCGTATTTCGCAAGTTGCCAATACGCGACACCCTAACTTCTCCAGTCTACGCACTCTAGGATTACAGTTGCAAAGCCCCTATCTATAACGATACTGCCGTCAACAACGCCCTTACTGCTCTTGGTACCTACGCCGTCCTTCATAACAAGACGTGGTTCAAGACACATCGCATCGCGTACAGTGAACTTCTTCCCAAGGCGCCGTACCTCTCCAAATACCGCGACTTGGCTTTGGCTGATCTCCCGGAATTCATCCAAGCTCATCACCTCGCTGGTAAAAAAGCCAGGCTTACTGACTCTGGACGCGGATTTGAAGACGTCAAGATGCGGTCGTCGATGCTTATGGATACAGAGGAGTAGGTCTGCCGACTACGATCCTGGTTCTCGAGGACGTCGGTACCAGCTCGTGGATGTTTGCCGTATACGAGGTATTTGGCATGATAGTATTGAAGGGTACAAAAGACGATGTGTTCCCATACCCTCTTGACAAGTCGACCTTTGATAGACTGTTTCCAGTGGAGAACCTCCTGGGACAAGCATGTAAAGTACATCTGGGTAGTGATAAGTGTATGTAGCTGAGAAGTCCAGGATGGAAAAGGCCATGTGAACCATACCTAATAAGCGATTTGGAAAGTCATCCTATGTCCGGGTCATTCTTCATATCACGTCCGATACCTCATGCGATAGGTAATGTGGGGTGAGACATGTTGCATTATATGTACAGTCATTACATGCCCGATTGTTGGACTTTTCCCAAGCTCCAAGGGTGATGATGAGCCTCCAAACTCCTCTTCCCGTCATTAACTACATAAATATCCATCTCGCAGTAAACCATGATGTCGATTTACAACATACCAAGAGCGAGTCCAAGAGCACCAATACCCATGGCGGCGCCGGCAGTCTTCATAGCAGCAGGGTTGCTAGTCTCGGCAGGGACGGTGTTGGTATCTGTCTCGGTGGTGGTGGCAACAAGGCCGTCGCTACCGGTGGTGACGATGACGGCTACGGAAGTGGTCTGGATGACGGAGGTGACAGAAACGGTGTTGGTGTCAGTGACAGTGTTGGTGTCGACGGCCGTTGTTTGGACTGCGCCAGCGCCTCCTCCAACTACGGTGGTGGTCTGGTATGCGCAGTCGGTGAGGAGACGGTACTGGTCGCTGCCATCGTCGTTGTCGTTGCCGTTGTACTGCCTGACGCAGGACTCGCACTGTGGGATCAATGTGTTTGCGTTGTTGGCTGTGCAGATGCACTGGAGGACGGCGGATGAGTCATCATCTATCGCTTTGTTAGATTGTTGTTGTTCGTTATTAGGTGCGGTACTTACTGCTGTCGTTCTTGCAACCGTTGGTGATGGAACCGACTTGTGCGCAGACATCAGTGCACTCCGCGGGGATGTTGTCGAAGTCGAAGTCAGTGTCCTGAGCAGCAGCGAAGGCCGCAAGAGCGGAGATGATGGTGAGCTTTGAGAAGAGCATATTGATTGATTGATTGATCGAAGTTCGACTTTTTGAGAGTGAGTGTAGTGGTTTTGAATCAAGTGGAGATGATGAGAAGGCTGATTGTTGTGATGATGGGCTTTCAACATGTCGAGCATGGCGACTCTTATACCAAATGTGCTCCTCCTTCCATCGCCCATCGGACGGTCTCCGACCTGGCTTCTGCAGAGGAATCAGATACCATGGTATTACCAAAGCCGTCGTACCCGAGTTCGCTCATGCACTTGATGAGATGGCATGCACCGTCGACCTCTGGCATTGGCTTTGCTGTTTGCTAGACGTTATGGTAGCGCCCGATGGAAAGGGCCGAATGCGAAGTGACATCACACTTATCATTTGCATGTCGTTCTGGTCGAACCTGGAGGCCAGGCACAGTGTGTCTGGATGCCGCCAAGCGATTGAAGCATATGAAGGTTTCGCGGAGCCACGCGATGGACATGGAGACAGCGCAGGCCGACGTCATTGGTGCTTGGCACGGCGAATGTGGATCCACCCGAACAACCGAGCGATCACGGCCGATCATCCGGAGAGCTTGTCGTTTGCTCCAGAACGCGCCGACTTTGCGGAGGAAAAACTGGAGAACGTAGGCTTAGGCCGCATGAAACGTTGTTAGTCCGGCTGTACGGCAAACATCGTCAGTCGGCGGCGAACTTCTTTCTGGTAGCTGTTACCCCTGTATGACGCAAACATGCAAATACTTATGCTTTTGAAGTCAGTATGTCATGGCTTGTACCAAGCTTCAAATCACGTAGTGTGTCTGAACCTCGCTGTCAAATGGCTTGTTCAGGAACGCAGAGCCTCCCAACATTGAATCTGGTGTCTCATTGACGTCGGAGCATCAATGCGTAGCTTAGCATTAGAATTAGAATTTGTTGATAGTGCTTCAACGGAAAGACCGGAGTGGCCATCGAATTGTTTGGCTGTCAATGCATGGAGCTTCCTGAAGTAGGATCTGTCTGGTATCATCTTGGTAAAGCTACGCAGGCCAAGAATGGCTGAACCCACTCGTGATAGGCTGTCGACTAGCATCTTGCCGAGAAAGCGTCTTGTACAACAAGCGTGATACATGGTCCACTGGTTGAAGCTTGAGAGCAACGGATCGTGTCGGCTCAAACGAAAGACTGAGCAGTCTATCAGTGAGTATGATACCTACGTTTTGTTCATGAATTTCATCAACAACAGATAGTGTAGCATCGGCAACTTTGCCTATACTATACTGCTGTTGACTGCCATAACTGGCTAACATTACGTTGTTTCCTCGGAGGCGAAGTTCGCACTGCGCATAGCTTTACAGCGTCCTCTTGGCAACCCGCGCTACCACAGTTTCTAGGCCGTCAGTAGCTGCATACGCTAGGGGCGTGGCAGGAACATACCGTTATTCTAACTGGCATGACCGGCGACATGGCAAACCAGTAGAGCGGCTCTATACTAGTCACTGCGGGTAGAGCATAGCGTGAGGTTGGACAATGCCGTCAGAGCCGTGTGTAGGTTCGCGGTTGCCGTTGCCGCCTCCAGCAGCGTAAAGATGGAAAGTCGAGGCTCTGAGCTCGTTGCTGTGCTGATCTCAGCAGCCTTCGCCACGTATGAAATAGTCGCTAGCTGCTAAACGACGAACAGTGGGCGCTGTCTAGGAGCTTACATTCGTCCATTTGGAATGTGTTCCAGTAACCCAGAAGAGTGCGCATGCGATACGATGTCGAGGTAACTTGGATTGACAGCAAGCCGCTTCCCAAAGTACCGGTCGGGAACGTAGGCTAAGTATTTTCGTATAAATGAAGAGGAAAGGATGTGTCGGCGACAACGTCCACTGAACATAATTGCGGAAGCTGACCAAAGCCGGGCACATGGATGCCATCGATACAGTTTCTGTGGAGGCGTTAATGTGTTCTTGTGGACTCGCGCTCGAATTTGAAGTCTTTTCGCGAAGGACTTTGGGTGTGTACGTTGGTGGGTTGGTAAGTCGATAACGGTGGTTTGCCAGGGTTCGTCGAGGCGTCAATGTGTGTCCATTCACCACGGAAGATACTATACCCTTTGCATAATTACTTGTAATTCCATCTCTACCTGTGCGCATTAGCGTATTTCCGATCAAATAGCTGTAAATATGCGTTGCTTACGTGTATTATGTGCGACTGCTGGGTGTTCGTTGCATATTTCCTCCAGAAAGGAGGGGTTCACCTGCGCATCGATATGAATTGGATCCTTGGACATTTTGTAGCACAATACAGCGCGGGTAAGGCGCTCATGCCTCGTGACGACAGTCGTTCACTTCGCGGGAAGTTGCTGAGACGTGGCTATCGTGGTAGGTGGTTGTGGATGTTGCTTGAAGTTCAAATGAGTGCAACAGCGTCCAGGTGGTCTGATCTCGAACGGGAATAGCAGATCAGCACTGTCATTATCCCCGGACGCTCCTTCTTGCTTAGTCTGTAGGGGTAACGACATCTGCTCACTCATCACAGGCCCAGGCACGTCTCTCAACTGATAATCTTTCATTCACATTGGCAGTGAAATTATGAAAGAATGTGTTGTATCTACCACCCTTCCTTCACGTACCAGTACTCCCACACAAGCCCAAATGCTCCAACCCAATCGTCACACATTTGTACCATACCCGGGTATCATTGCCACTCAAAGACTGCACACACTACTACTAGGACACGTTCCAGACAGACACGGTGAGAGAAATGCCCGTCTTTTTTCTCACTCATACCAACATGATTCTCAAAAGGACAGATGTGATGTAAACCTTACAACAGCATGTACCCTCTACCTAGCCTGCACGGCCGGAAAGTAGCGGGGTCCGGAGTACCCGTAGAACTGGACGCTCTCAATGTCGATGTTGCCATCGTGTTTCGGGCTCCAGAACTTGAGTAGGACGTGTCTTCCCGAACTGGAGAATGCGTTAGTAAACCGATGGCTCCCTAGGGTGACCAGACCAAACTTACATTGCAGGGTGAAATTTGATCGTGATCTTATTCTTGTTCTTCGCAATGAAGAAGCGCGCATGTGGGGGTATGAGTGGCTCGTCATGGGTTCGTTCGGAAGGTTCAATGCGGCTGGGCGCAGCTACACGAGACGCTCGGATGGGCTCAAGATAGCGCTCTCTCCGCTCGCGCCATTCGCTGTATGTGCTGTAGTCGAGAGCCGGCGCGCGACGCAGCGGACCCAGGCGGGGAATGACTTCATCGTCATCGTCGTCGCTGTCTGGACGCCAACGGCTTTCTCTTCGAAGGCGGTCGGCCATGATGGCAGCACTGGGTACTTCTTCGTTGGAGTCCGAGTCTTCATCCTCGCTGGCAGCAGTAGTAACTGTAAAAGGCGGTGGGGTAGGTGCAG
>Ga0265798_10005808_pt1 | contig 16433 bp, 16 predicted proteins | sample P3T30metagenome_FD_192430 | JGI IMG/M metagenome (GOLD analysis project Ga0265798, IMG submission 192430) | Plant litter microbial communities from East Loma Ridge, Irvine, California - P3 T30 | ecosystem: Environmental > Terrestrial > Plant litter > Unclassified | place: USA: California... | reverse complement strand
CATCTGACTCCATTCAAGCCTCAAGAACGGGATACCGGTTTAACCCACCGTGCTCTGCCGCCAATCTGCAGCTGCACGATACTTGTCGTGCAGTGCCCAGCAAGAGGGTCCATCTCACGTCTGGGGTTCCGTTCGCTGAGACGCAGTATAACATTTCGCCAGCAAGCGCCTCAGCCGGCTCCAAACGAGCCTGTCCCAATCGCCGACATTGTATTCGCGGGGAAGGCACCCGTACCCCATGACGCGTGACGCTCCTGCTTAACAACCCCCACGCGTGGTTTTCGCGCCAATACCAGCGTCCTGTTGCTTCGTACTCCTCCCATACGTATCTGCTACGGCTGTGTAGGAGGAAAAGGTACCCCACACAACTTACGCAGTGTACAGTACGCAGCTTGGGTATTACCCGGTAGCCGGCACGGCTTGCTACTTGCGGTCAGGCCTGAACAGCTGTCTGCCGTCCTCTTACATCTAATCCTTGTCTCTGCATCGCGATATGACGTAGTTCCTCCCTTCCCATTCCCGAACAACCGATCCTCATCATATGCGCGTGATATCAGCAGCGTCGTAAACACACATACATCGGCGCTCTCCTCCACCAGCACCACGTGTTGGAATGTGGAGAGTACGAGCGATGTAGTTTGGGATTACCCCTCATTTGCTAGTTTGACTCGGCAGCGGCGCGCGTACTAATGTTGCTTGCTTGCGCCATACTTGCCTGAAGTGTGCAGTGTGGTTTCAAACTGGCTAAAACGTTAGAAGCTGGGTTACTCGTCTCGACATGCGAAGAGCTAGCAGTGACAGACTGGGATGTTGCTTTGCTGCGAACAAGACCCCTGATCCGTAATGGGTGAAGAAGTATATCAACAGCACTACAGTATGTCTGCACACCTCTAGACCTGGCCGTTCACATCGTACTATCATTCCACATCACCAGACACTCTATCCCTCCTTCCCCCCTTCTCTACCGCACCAATCCCATCTCACCCATCACCCACCGTCACACAACAACGTCCCGTCGATCCCGCACCTGGGGCCAAGCCGCCTAAGCTACACACAACCTTCCCCCCAAGACACTCCTTACTTCAGCCAAGCGGCTCGGCATTTCTCCTAGTCACCTGCTTGTTTCACGACCCGCTGATCCAGTGCGAGTAATACCGAACAAGAGACCAACAACATATAGTACACTGGGGTAAACTCCGGGGAGTGCGTGGAGGCTATGGGGTAAGACGATTGCTGGAGATTGGGTATGGGACACAAGACAGGTACTCTGTCTAACATTCTTTCCCTGTAAGTTGTAGTACCAGATACGTGCCTCATACATCGCACAATACAGATATTTTGCTGAACGTTCATGTCAGAACACCTACTCACTATCGAGAACAGCTGTGGTGATTCTCGTCTCGCCCCAAGACTCGCCCCTATGCAAAGATATCGCTTTCGATGTAGTGATTTCTATTATCAGACGTACAGCTGCACTTGAACTCCATCTTATTCATCCTCCCCAGGTATACTCAACCTCCTCAACTCCTGAATCTGATTCCCCAGCTGCCGCTTCTCAACCTGCAACTCCTTCCTCCAATTATCCCTGACAAAATCCAGCGTCCGTGCAAACACCAGCTCCCTCTCACTGCGCTCATGCTGAGGTACAAAAGTATCCGGAAACTGCGTCCAACCATGTCTGCACCCAGGTGCGTGCCACACTTCCATGCCTCCGTTCTGGCTACTGGGCACATTGTCCGATCCCGCTTGTCCACCTTGGCGTCCGTCCCAGTCGCCTGAGCGCCCGTCGCCGAAGCGTACAGGCCCGTTCCAGTCGTTGTTGTTCATTTTGTCGACCCAGACGTCGCTTTGCACGGCTAGGGTGTCTTTTTCAGGTAGGACGAGGAGGATGGCGGCGTTCTTCTGGATGTGCATTGGGTCGTTCAAACCGGGGCTGGCTCGCGGGTGCGGTCGTAGTTTGCGCGGGAGGTAGGTCGGGCCCATGATTGAGAATAGGCCAGGTGCTTTCGGCTTCTGTTTGTGGTGGTCGTCTGGTCGCAGCGCATTGGGCAAGGGCTTCATGGGGCGCTCGTGTGGGAGTAGGCGTGCGTCGAGCGAAGGGTAGAATAGGAGGAGCGGCAGCATGCGGGGCTGTGCTTGAGGGGGAGGTAGAAGAGAGGGCCACGACTCGAAGGGATCGTCTAGGATAGTGGCTCTGCGGTTTTCGGGCATGATAGGCGACATGGTGTCTGCATGCGCAGGCTCATTCGTGCGCGAGCGAGGACCGATCGTAGTCGACATGCCGAGTTCAGGACAAGGCGGTACTGATATAGCCATGTTCAAGGCGATGTTTCCTCCTGCTGAGAAGCCTGAGATCGCGAGACGTGTAGGGTCGAGGGTGATGGTCTTGACGTGCTCAAGATGTGGTGCAAGAGGTTCCTTCTTCTTCTTTTCCAGTGCGCCATCCCGTACTATGGAGTAGTACCGCTGAATTTCCTCTCTAAGGACCTTGCCGGCTTTCGAAACTCCACTTGTGTCTAGGATCGCGGACAAGACGTCTTCCGCGTCGTGAATAGCGGCGGGGAATTGGTGGAAGGGTCCAATGCGATAGGATACGCTGATGACTACGGCGCCGAGCTCACGCGACATCATCGACGCATAAGGGGCTTGCTCCAAGGGCGATCCCATTATGAAGCCTCCGCCTAGTGTTGTTAGCCACGAGCGTCTTCATAAACATTCCGGTTTCGTACCATGAAAATCCAGCACCACAGGCACACGCCATTCCCCAGTCTCTTTCCTCTCCTGGTCGCCATTGCCTTCGAGGTCGACTGGTTTCGGCGGAACAAAGACGTAGATATAGATGAGGTTGCCCTTTCGACTCGGCAGCGATATGAGAAAAGGATGGGGCCCCTTAGGCGACGTGACGTGCAGGATGGAGAGAGGAACGAATCGCGGTATTTGGACAAGCGCAGTGCTGGATGCAGTCAGTGTCGGCCTCGCGCATTATTCATTACGGGATCTCCTACCGCCATTGTATGTGGAAGGGGAGGCGGAAAAAATAGGCAATCGAATGGAAATAGCTGCTCATCGTGATTATGACACGGAGGTAGACAGGGCGACGGCGTTCATGACGCGGAGGACTCGTTGTATGCGGCTGCGTCACGCATTGAATGCTGAGTGAGCAATGTGCGTTGCGCGTTCAAAAGGACTAAGGGGGACGCGGACTGTGTGCCCAGCTGGAAGGCACGGAAGCCATGGTCGGGTGTGACGTCAGATGTTGTTCGCGCTGCGATGCGATACAGGGAGATCGTGCGTTGCCGAAATTGTTGATGGTGTTTCAAGCCGGCCCCGGCTAGGCCAAAGCTTGATTGCGCGAAGCATCGCAGGGGTCATCCACCACACCTGGGCACTTCTTATTAGCACTGTCTTGTGTCAGTTCATGCCCAATGTAGATACTTTCTGGTTCTGATCTTGACAACTCCGGGGCATACACCTATTTGAAAAGGACCCGTTGAATGAAGGTGCTTGTTGCTACACCTGGCAATGTCAAAAGTACCGAACGCCACATCACAAAAGCATTGACAAGAACATGGTTTCCAGATTTACTCTGACATTTGGTATATATAGACTAGCTGACCATGATCATCATGCCACATATCAGCGGTACTACACCCTGCAACTCATATGCAAGGCCCTGGACCACCGCGAAGGAGAAGTCGTTGTCGCGTCATGTCGTGAAGCGTGAATCGTTAACCGGAGTACTCAGCCTGAAGCCGTGGAGGCGCAGGCGACGAAAGCAAGCCGCATGAAGCAGGCTAGCTAAGCACTTTTGGAAGACGGTGAAGGACTTTGGAGAACCAAAGCAGCTTACCAGGCAGCGGCCTTGTCGTCGGCGTCGGCATCAGCAGAGAAGCCTCCTCCACCTCCACCGAAACCGCCGTCATCGCCACCGAATCCAGTATCAGCGGCAGCCTCTCCACCGAAGCCAGTAGCCTCAGCGTCGAAACCTCCCGCGTCACCACCGCCAAAGCCACCACCAAGACCGTCATCAGACTCATCGTCAGTGCCGTCGTGCCACTCGATAGTGTTGGGATCCTCGGGCATGTGCTCTTGGAGAAACTCTGGAATTTCCTGCTTGCTCTCGCACAGAATCTTGCAGAGGTCTTCGCCAATATCTTCGTTGCGGTCGTTGAAGAAGGACGTAGCCTTGCCCTCATTACCGATACGCGCGGTACGTCCGATGCGGTGAATGTATTCCGTGATGCCATCATGCATAGTTGAGGGAAGATCGTAATTGATGACGTGCTTGACGTTGGCGACGTCGAGACCACGCGCAGTGACTCCGGTAGCGACGAGGATGGGGCATCTGCCGGTACGGAACGAACGAAGAGCATCTTCACGCTCGCGCTGAGTTCGGTCGGAGTGGATGGAAGTAACAGGCATGCCCTTGTTGTATAGGAAGTCGTCGACCATATCACACTTAACCTTGGAGTTAGTGAACACAAGGGTGCTATAATGGCAAAGTTAGCGACTCGCACTCGTTGTAGTTGTCAGAAAAACTGTACCGTTGAGGGCCTTCGCTGAAGATCAAGTCAAACAGTGCCTGGCTCTTGGCGCTCTCCTCTGCGAAGATGACCTGCTGGGTGATGTTTTGATGGGTGCTGCCAACCCTACCGACCTCTGTATATTGTGAGTGGGTTGTTCGTTAAATTGAGGAAGTGGAAACATACTGATCCGGACGCAGTCCTCGTCCATGTATTCCCGCGTCAGACGACGAGCTGACTTGGGGAACGTGGCAGAGAACATGAGATACGTGTGGTCGGCGTCGTCGTTCTGGTCTAAGCGGTTGTCAGTATGTGATACAAAAGATGGTCCAGCAAGTAATTCTTGGAAGTCCATGCTGCGAAGAGTGTGTCGACATACCTGAACCAGCGAACAACTTCTCCATAGCCTCTTCCCAACCACTGGAGAGAAGCTCGTCAGCCTCGTCAATTACGGTGAACCTGTTCGTGTTAGTCAGTTATAAAGTACCTTACAAAATTGCTTGACTTACTTCAGGCGGTTGAAGGACAGCAGGTTGATGTTAGACATAAAGTCCATGAGGCGACCCGGAGTCGCGATGAGAATATCACAGCCCATCTCGAGCTGTTCCCGCTGATTCCTGCTGGGGGCGCCACCGTAGATGACGCAAGGACGCAGCATGGTACGGTAGCACACTAAACGGAGGGTATGATGTCAGCATGTGTCTCATATGAATTTCGTACTGGGGTACCTACGACGACGCGCCTCGTCAAAGATCTATCACGAACCCAGGTCAGTATACGTTCAGCATGTACTTCGTATGATGGAAACTTACCTGACAAGCAAGCTCCCGCGTAGGGCAGACGACCAGGACGAGCGGCTCTGCACGGACTTTGTCGGTGAGAGGGTTGTAGCGGACCGGGTTGGGGCGCGGCGCAGCGAGTTGACGGGCCTTGCCCATGAGCTTGGACAGAATCGGGAGGAGGAACGCAGCAGTCTTGCCGGAACCTGAGTAGTGTTAGTAGGAAGTAGAGTGAGTACGGACGAGGCGACTTACCAGTCTGTGCAACGGCGACCACGTCGTGTCCAGTCAAGATAGCAGGGATGCAGTAGGACTGAATCGGGGTCGGGGCCACGTACTGGCACAACTTGACGTTGTCAAGCATGATCGGGTGGAGACCGGCATCTTCGAACTGACAAAGTTTAGCAAAGAAGCATGCGAAGACCTGCAGGCCCAAGTTTCAGTGACTTACGTTGCGGACGGGGCTGATCTTGGTGGGACCCGAGAGAGTGACGTCGAACGAGAGCGCCTTGATTGCACCACCGGCGCGCTGGAGATACTGGTCGGTGAAGAGCATCTTCTCGAGCTCAGGGTTGGGTTCTCCAACATCGCCGAACTCGTCGTCCCACTGGTAAATAGCAGCGTCCGAGAGCCAGACAGCAGTGTCGCGAGTGTCGTCCTCGGCAGGAGTGCCACCAACGACTGTCTCATACTGGAAGGGAACTGGGTTGTTCCATCCGGCTTCCTGGGCACGCGCAAGATCTTGAGCCTGCTGCTCCTTGCGGGCAGCGCCGGCGTCGGTCGCAGTCGCCTCGGGAGCTCCTGCGTCAGACATGACGATGAGGGGAGAAGGTAGAAAGTGTAGAAAGTGTAGCTATTGCTTGGACGAGACTGCTAATTGCAGCGTGTGTGAGAGCTGGGGATGTGGGGTAAGGGAGTTGGAGGTAGCGGGGAGAAAAGCTTGCGTTGTTTATATGGACAGAAAGGGTAGGAGCTGTGCGCAGTAGCGTCTCTTAGCGCGCTTTCCAAAGGAGATACTGGTGCCTGGGTGACCACGATGATAAGCGAGAGATCAGAAGCTTCCACATTTGAGGTGAGTGAGGATAGGTGAAGGAGATAGTAAAGGGACTGCCAATATCTGTCCTGCGGTATCAAGATGATATCGACGCACTGTACGATGACGCAGTAGTTTCTGGCAGCTGTGACGAGTGGACTGTCATCCCGGATCAAGCATGAACGACTCGACTCAAATTGAAGAAGTAACAGGCCATATGAAATGCGAGCTCCTATATCTTGCACGCAGGTATATCGGTGAAGTGACGCTCGAGGCGATGGCGCCACGGTGAGAAGAATAGTGAGAGTTGTGGAGATGGCGAGGCTCGCATGAGAAATTCTATCAGACTGAAAGTGATGTGTTGTCGGGCATGCAAATCGATTTACAACAGTACACGTCTGACATGCTCGTTGCCGCTTTCTCACACAACAGGTGGAGCACGGAAGAATTGTTGCTGAGAGCAGCGAATAGTTATTGGCTTCCTTTCCTTTTACTTTGAACAAAGATGCACTTTTTCGCCTCTAGAATACGTGACAGTCAGGGCGCTTTGCGAATATGAGGACTGAGAAATGACTTGACAATGAATTGGTAGATGTCGATAAGAATAGAAAGGATGCAATGGGAGATCTTCTTACATGTACACACGGACTGAAACTACTATCTCATGATTCACATTCGCAACAAGACCAGTGTTGTCAAGACTGCGCTTCGTCTCACAAGTCCCTGTGTAGTACCAACTTACATTTCCAACCCCTTGTGAAGTAGATGCAATACACATAGCCCAGACGGGCCTGTCTGCACATAGCACGACCCTATACTGTATGTTACTTGTGACATGTAAGAAAGTACGGAATTGCGGTTGCAAGAAGTCGTAAATATGTAAAGAGATACAGAAGACGTCTGCAGCAGTCGTTGTCACGACGTGACCCAAGGAGGACACTATGCCGGAACCGAGCTGGTGTACCGTGCCTGAATCATGGATGGCGGGCCGACTGAACCAGACACGCGATGACGCGCCATACATGCCGACTCCAGCTTCGCTCACAGCCGCAATGCTCGTCTTCTTGACCATGACTTCCGGGATCGCGACGACAGAATGGTCATTGTCGGCTATACGTTCTGCGGTACACAGGGGAAGGCGCTACTGACAGACTTCTCCGCAGCTTCCTGAGCCCCTCGATCGCTCTCACGACCGCGACCGCACGACCGCCTCTACGACAGCGACACACATCGGCCGCGTGTGCCATGATAGAACACTATGATGCTCTCACTACTATGCTGCTATCTTCGCGATCTCGACACCGCCGACAGCAGCTTCGACAGCCGCCACGGCGCCGGCTCAGACGCGCATGCCCACATGCATCGGCGGTGCCTTGTCGTCGGTCATATACACCTAGAGCCTTCTGTAGAACCATGGGACTTCAGCTGACAGACAGGGCTGTGGCGCGATGATTTAGCGTCGAGAAGGCACACGATACTCCGGCGTACTCCAACGTGTCGACGACACCACGTAGCTGCACATGCTCCAGCAACTAGAGCGATAATGTATGATTCTACCAAACTGCGGAGTGCAAGCACTATTCGCCAGCAGGGCACCCGCCGCCTCAAGAGCGACCGAAGCTTCTCGTTGAAGAACCCACATCACAGGAATACCTCGCCCGAGGCCCTCTAGCCCGACATGCGAAGCTACACGCTCGAAGAGAGAGGGAATGACAAGGACACACAGCCATGACGATGCGCGCTCTCTTTCTGTACGAGAGGCCCTCTCTCGCATCCGTCATGTTGGAAGCCGGCCACTGCAATGTGAGCCGCGAAGTCCAAGTCCTATGAGACGCCGAAGGATGCAAAACGTTCCGGACGCCCCAGTCTCAGCTCCAGAATTTCGCTCGTATGCTTCGTTTAACTGGGTGTTTGTCAGCCTTGTTTGTCATGCGTGTTCCAAGAAAATATTGTCTCTCCACCAATGGAAAAGCAATGACTTCTTTCAAGTCGATGTAGATCGGGCTTACTTGTTGCGCCCCCATTTTCCAGGCGGTTTACCCCAGCCCCCCAAGATGTTGCTGAAACGACGTGGATCCATGTTCGGATCCCACAGCGACTCTCCAGGACGGAGCGGCACGTACTGCTCGTCACCCCTGGGGCCGTCGGGAACCAGCTTCTTCCTCTCCACTTCTGTAAGACGAAACGGCGGGTATTGCTCGTTGACCTTAGGGACGGTAGGGTTCGCATTCTTCACTACCACCTTCTCCGCCTCTTTCGCCGCTGCTTTCTTTCGCTCCGCCTTCTCTTGTTCCGCCTTCTGTCGTTCCTCTCTCTTTGCGAGGGTGACCTTGGTAGGCTCGAAGCCGCCCAGGTCGAAGCGCTTGGTCTTGCTGTCGATGAAACGGTTACCGCCGAGAAACATAGCGCCGTGGTGCGCTGAAGATCTCGAGTTGTCCATCTGATGTTACGTTAGCGTTAGTTAACAGTCGCGGGGGCTGAAGCTTACCGCGGCGGAGAGGTGCGATGCAGATGTATCTGTTATCATAAGTTAGTATGCTATTAGGTCTTTGTTGAGCTGCTCCCTAAAGTAGGTAGCATTGTAGTCATAGGTAGACTGCTACCCCGCCGTCCTGCTTGTGTATGCTCGCGATGGCGCGACCGTGGTCTGATCGAATACCTCGAGGCGACTGCGAGACAGTCGAAGAGCATTGAGAAATTTACGGGTACTTGTGTGTCGGCAGCTGGGGTCCTTATTATAAAGGTGGCGTTGAGAGTGGTGCGGTGATTGTGTTAGGAGCACGAAGCAACAGGCAGATTTGCCTGGGAATGCTCGGACGATCTCTTTGCACCTCCGCACTCACCCCCATCACCTTGTACTTTGCCACCTCTTGGGAGCAGTGCATGCGACGCCGCTAGCCGCTGGCGCCTCCGAGATCCCTCTTGCTCATTGAGCCAGTTCGCCTCTCCGAAGGCAGTCCTCGGATACCGATCGATGTCCCCAGCTTGCGACACGCCTCAGACGGAACCGCTTTTCAACGAGGTCGCGAAGGAAGATAGCAGCAGGCCGAGTCATGCTCACCTGTTGTCTCTCGAGACAGTCGATCATCCAACGAGCATGGACTTGAACAAACAATTGAGATGTCAAGGCGGAGATACAGCAAACAGCCAGCCCGCTTATTAGCTGCCCGAGTCATAGTATGGCAATTGGAGAAGGTAAAATGTCCTCGAGCTCGACAGACTGTCCTTAGTGAAGCCCGTAAGAAGTATCGCTGTAAAGCACGCCCCTCGATCTTCTGATATGCTAGGCCAAGTCACAGTGCCCGCATGTATATATAGGCATATAGTCCCCTGTGTTGTCACTTGCTCAAGTCTACATCCACTGTTCCTTGGATACATTCTTCCAACATTCCTAGGGGCTATGCCTTCTGCTTCTCCTTCTGACATGTATCCCGTCGACACAGTAAGCTTCTACTTGTGTGGCGTGCAATGGGCTGGCGAGCAATGTCAAGCTCGAAGGCGAGCTCATTATCTAACGCTTGTGGATTGCTGCATAAGATCTGCAGCATAGTTCCACAAAAAGACGTTGGGCATCACACACATACGAATGCCTAGAGAGCTAAACATGTAGCCGAGTCAGCCGCTAAACGCGAGGCTGTCACGCATGTAGTTTAGGCGAGCTTCTACAAAGTCGTTACCCTATCAATTTCGGGCCGACATGGTGTTCTCACAGTACATCATACCAAAAGATTCTACCGTCCATTGTAACAATCCTACGTTTGATTTTCTCTGACGTTGTGCTTGAAGCCACCCGAAATTGGTGGCTTGTTAAAGTTAGCGAGACATACGTCATCACTCCCTGACTTCCCTGGCGTTGTCCACGCGACAACCCGCGCATCTTGGTTATCTCACATGCACGCCCCTCGTGCACATACCTGCAGGAGATCTCCAGATCTCCAGATTCCATTTTCTTCTTTGTACAACATGCACCCAGACTCGTTGTTGTCTACTGCAGTCTTTACCACATTACCAATTGACTGGCAATGAACGACCCCGGCCTCGACGAGCCAGCAGGCGCGGCAGCGCAAGATGTTAATGACACAGTCCACGACGAAGACGAACAAGCGGAGCAGGAAGAGCGGGAATATCTCGATCCAAGTTATGTCGCCCAGTGCCTCGACATCGCTTTACGTACGCTGACAAACTCAGTCAATGGTGGTTTGCCTCCACAGCGAGTCCCCTCATAGCAGGAACATTCGGCCCCATCGCCAACGGCTTCTCCATCTGCGCCCTCGTTGAAAAGTGGAGAGTATACATCCCGCCGGGAAGCGACGAGGGACACGGCTCGAAGATTACGGATCCGAAATGGCTTATCGCGGTCAATTCAGTCTCGCTCGTCTTTGCGTTGAGTGCAAACATCAGTTTGCTGCTCAACATGTCAAGAAGACTGACGTTTGAGATTGCGCAACCTATCACTATCATCGGCTTCTATCTTGCTGGTTTCCTTTTGATGGCGCTCGTGGGGGTCGCTTCGTCATCTGTGTTCCGGATTCAGCCTATGGAAGAACATGCTCTCAGCCAAGCGTATTACTACGCTATCATCGCTGCGGGTATCTACTTCATTATCGCTTCGCTAATGGCCTTTACTGCTTTCGGAGCGTGGAAGGGGCATTACGCTAGAGACTTCCGGCTGACGGCCAGTCAGAGGACGCTGATGCTGCAGACAATCGCCTTTATGGTCTACCTGCTTATCGGCGCTCTGATATTCTCATACGTCGAAGGCTGGATGTTCCTGGATGCCGTGTTCTGGGCCAACTTTACCCTTCTCACAATAGGTTTCGGCGGGGAGTTTGTGCCTAAAACGCATACTGGTCGCTCACTCCTTATTCCATATGCAATTGGTGGCCTAGTCACAGTTGGTTTGGTCATTGGTTCTATTCGATCTCTTATTCTAGAGCATGGAAAGCAAAAGATGGCTGCTCGCTTTATGGAAGTCAAAAGACAAAAGGTTCTCAAGTCTATCGATGGCGACACGCAGACGATACGCATCTCACTGTGGGAAAAGGTCGAGTTCTCCTCGAAAGGTTTGACAGAAGCACAGAGACGAGAGCAAGAGTTCCACATCATGCGCCGCGTGCAAACACTATCCGAGCGCAAGAGGCGATACACCGCGTTAGCCCTATCAACCACAGCAGCAATGCTACTATGGTTCCTAGGCGCTCTAGTATTCATGTACTCCGAAAAGCCGCAAGGATTCAGCTACTTCGTCGCCCTCTACTACGCCTACGTCTCGCTCTTAACGATCGGGTACGGAGACTACGTTGTCGAAAGCAATGCCGGAAAAGCCTTCATGGTCTTCTGGAGCCTCCTCGCCGTCCCCACACTAACCATTCTCATCTCTAACATGGGCGACACAGTCATCAAAGCCTTCAAGGACTTCACCATCTGGCTCGGTTCGCTCACCGTCCTACCAGACGAGGAAGGGCTCAGCGCCGCACTCAAAGTCGGATGGACGCGCATCAAATCCGGCAAGATTGGCGAAAACGAAAAGGCAGGCTACCGCAGCAACTCTGCCGGTCCTACAGAAAACCGCACAGAAGACAGATTAGCAGCCTACATAGAAGAAGAAGAGCTAGGCAAAGCGGAAGAGGCCGGCGAACACGGCGACTATCTCGAACGCGACATCCGCTTCTACCACTTTGTCCTCGCAAAAGAAGTCCGTAAACTGATGAAAGACGTCGAAAGCTCATCGTCAAAACAATACGAGTACCACGAGTGGCAGTACTACCTGCGTCTAATCGGCCAGGACGAAAACGATCCTTCGCACCACCGCCAGCCCAAAGCCAACACTCCGCATAAGCACGATGATGGCGAAGCTCCTGATATCGGCTCTGCGGACGATGGGAAGAAGCGTGCTTGGAGTTGGCTGGGGATAAGGAGTCCGCTCATGGGCAATCAGTCTGAGCCGCAGTGGCTGCTACAAAGGTTGGCGATGAAGTTGGAATCCGAGATGCGCAAGATGAGTTCGTCTGACGAGAAGGTGAGGAAGGCGAAACCACCCATCTCCATGGCAGAATTGAGAAAGCGCAAAGGTAGTGGGAAGGCGTCTGAAGAAACGCAGACAAGGACGTTGCAGGAGGATGTCGAGGCTACGGCGGTTGGCCAGCGTGCTGTCAAAAGTGGTTGATGCTGTGAAGGGGGATGTCTGGGGACGATTATGTGAAGTGCATGTCACGGCGTTTGTGAGTAGTCATTGCTGAGGGGTATACATACATTTCCTACTACCTCTTCCGTACATACAATCTCGGCAGCTTTGATATCCCTCTACCACCCTAATACACTAGTAGTATCACAATCTCCACCATGTCCTCCACACCACCCACACCCCTACCCACTGTCTGGCTCTTACCCCCTCCCTCCCTCCTCCCCTCCCCACATCACCCTGCCATCGAACCCGCATCCCTCGCCATCAGCGCCCTCCTCGGTTCCCTCGCCCTCGTCTTCATAACAACCTTCCTCATCAGGAACCCTCATAAAAGAAATTTCCTGGACGGCACAAGCCGAACGCCGGAGGAGGAGCAAGCAGAAAAGCAGCTTACTATCAGTGGTCCTCTGGTTACTGTGCTAAGAAGGAATGGGAATGGGAATGATGGGAATGAGGGGAATGAGGGGACGGGGCACCTGATACCGAGGTTGTGGTCGGGGTTCTCGAGCTCGAATGAGGAGGTTGGACGGGTTGGGCAGGGGGTAGAGAGGAGGAGGGTGGTTGAGCTTGATAATATGCCAGCGAGGATGCCGGATACGAGTCATAATGGTATGACAGCGTACCCGACGTATCCTGTTGAGTTGGATGTTCTCCCGCGCTCACCCCAGGGTATTCATCATCGTTATCCGGATACGTACACTGGACGCGCACTACCGCCACCACCACCTCCCAAGATTCCAATACCCCAACACAACCCCAACCCTTACACCACCAACTACAACACCCACCCCACCGACATCAACAACAATGCCTCAAGCTCCCGCCCCACACGCCTCCCTCCCCGCAACCCACGCTACTCCTTCGGCGACGACGACACAACAGTCGTAGGCGATAAGGCGGACGTCGAGACTCTGCGGAGTGATTTGAGTTTTCCGGATACGGATTCGGATTCGGATAGGGGTTCGGATAGTGCGAGTTATGAGGAGGGGAGGTGGAAGGGTGAGGATGTGGATGGGAGGGAGGTGGGTTTGGTGGGGAGGCATTGGGAGTGAGTAGGATGGGTAGAATGAGTAGGGTGGATTGAGTGGGATGAGTGGAGTAGAGGAGGGAACTGGGATGTGAGAGACAGTGTATCTCGTCTTGCAATACCAATTATTTTTTTCCTGCAAAATGGATCCATTCTCATCATCACTTCAACCTCCCAAAATCAGCCCTAACCTCCACATCCCCCTCCTCATCAACAACCTTACCCCTATCCCACTCCCGCCCCTCCCCCTTCTTCCTCCACACCACGTCCTCCTCCCCCTGCACATCCCCTCTCTCCCATTTCCTTACCTGATCATCCGTAAACCCAGCTTGCTTAAGTCGATCGGCGCCCTGTTGCTGCCAGCGCGCTCGGTCACGCAGTGCCTCTAGTGCGTCGCCCCAGTCGTCTTCTACGTCAGATGCCGGGCGCACGTCCGTGGTGGGATCGTACGTGGAGGAGAAGCGCGATTCGATGCCGCCGTTTTGCGGTTTGTACGCGTTGCGGCCTTTGGAGCGGACGGGCGGTGAGCGCGGGGGAGGGAGGGGGCCGACGATGGCTTCGAGGGGGTCGGAGGAGGAGGATGCTGGGGAGGGGGAGGGTTTGGTGTTGTGGCGGCTGGGTTTAGGTGGTTGGGTGGTGGTGGATCTGCGTTTTGGGCTTCGGGAGCGAGTCCGGTCTCGGTGTCGGCTGTGTTTTCTGTGCTTTGAGGAATGAGGTGATCGTGATCGTGATCGTGACCGTGAAGATATTCGCCAGTGCGACATGCGCCGTGCGTGCTCGCGATCTTTGTGGTCTCTTCCCCGGGGCTTGTAGCGTTCTTGCTCTTTGCCATATTTGTCTTTACGCGATTTGTCTCGGGGCGACCTTGATCGTCTCCGTTTCCGTTTGGAATGGTCTTCCTCCTCGCTATCATGTCTCCTCTTGTGCCGGTGTCCATCTCTGCTTCGGTCGCGATGCCGGCGAGATATCGGAGTCGTCGAACCATCTGCCTCTGTTTCTCCGCGCCTCCTCCCATGTCTATCCTCATCCTTGCCGCGATCTTGTCGTCTGCTTGACTCTGCTTGGTATCGGTCGATGTCGCTTTCTGATGGCGCCAACCGTCCCTGGTTGCCTGCGCTTTCGACATCGCATCGGCCTGGCGCCCGTGCATCCCCTTGGCCTGCCGCCTGTCGTTTCTCCCGATCCATCATCCTGAGTCGGGCGCGAGACTCGGCAGCCTCTTTAGCAAGGAGCGCAGAGTTGTGGCTGTCAGTCTGTCGGATGAGGTGTTGCAGGAAGCCCTTGTTCGGTCTAGGTGCACGAGACTTCATCCTATAGTATATTAGCACGAGCAGTCTCATAATGGAGTGCTCATGTACTTTCAACGCTCATGCGACTGCACAGCGTGTACGGAGGCTCATGACGCACCTCGGATTGAAGGCATCGATGCCAACGAGCTCGTATTTCTTCGTCGCATTCTTTGCATCCTCTTTCAGCAGCTCTGCAATGTACGCGTCGTCGTCTAGGTCCCTCGCCATGGTGGGCGACTGTTGTTGGGGTGGAGATGAAGGGTCGCAGAAGTCTGACCTTGCGAGATCCCGGGCGGCCATGTGAAATCATTCCACGCGGCGGGCCGTGCTAGCTGCATGCGGTAGTCGCCGCGGGGAACTCAGCCCTACGCGGGCATTCGCGATCCCAAACAAACATTCAATCCTCCAATTCATTTACAACAGACACAATGGGACCCAAGCGAAAATCGGCAGCGCCAACACCAGCCGCAGTGTTGGAACAATTGCAGCAGTCAAAGTCACTCAAGCTCCTGGCTATTGCGGAAACACTGTCGCCAAAGGATCTCCCACAGGCCGCGAAGAAGCGCAATTCGGCGGCGTCGGAGGACAGCGAGCAGAATGGCGACACTCATCCGGCTGCCCTTGAGGCTGATCTATTACATTACAAAGCATGCGTCTTCAAAATGTCATGAGAGAGATACAGGCCTAACATTGTTGCAGGAACTCTTCAGCAAGCTACGCTTCAGCTACGTCGAGCAGGTCACCAAGGAGAAGTTCCTGCGCAGCATAACGGAAAACCCACCCCGCCTGGTCGACGCTCACGAGAACGACGAGAAGGAAAAGGAGATACTGGGTCTCAAGGCAGAGCTCAAGGAGCGCAAGTTGGAGGTAGCCGAGATTCTGAAGCAGCTGGAGGACAAGGGAAAAGAGCTCGCACTGCGCTATGAGGGTCTTCAACTACGCACGCAACAGCTCGAGTCACTTCCGGCTGAAACTGCAGGCCTGGAAGCGACCATTGAGCAGCTAAAGCACGAGCAAACACCAGTCTCGACGAACCCTGAGCTGTCTCTCCCACTTCCAGAAACTCAGCGAGTGCTCAGCGAACGGGAGGCGGAGCTCGCAGCCCTGAATGCGCAGATCGCAAGTCTGCAGGCTACCATCCCGAACCGAACCAGAGACTTGGAGAAGCTGGAGCGTGAGCTGAGGCCGCTGGAGACTCAGAAACAGGGAACCGTGGCGGCAGCTAGAGAGGCCCGGAGACGGAAGGAAGAGGGCGGTGGAATCGGAGATGAACTAGAAGAGAGAGGTAGATGGCTCCGAGCGTCTGAAAAGGCGCTAAGGGACATGTTGGATGTTGAGGGATGACGTCCTTGCGGTGAGCGTGTGTTGGGCTTGTTACGGCGTTATGGACTCGAGATACCACTGCTTGAAACGACTTTTTCTCTGCGCGATCGACTCGTGCTAATCCGTCTTCTAATTCGTGGCAATGCACCTGCGAACACGGTGCTTGAACATGTCCCCTAAGGCCTAGTGACGGTTCGCCTCACTGCCAGCGCATGCGCGCCCAAGAGCAGCGTGCCGAGCTAATCAATCGGCCTCGGAAACCAGAAATTCGAGTC
>Ga0265798_10005806_pt1 | contig 16437 bp, 22 predicted proteins | sample P3T30metagenome_FD_192430 | JGI IMG/M metagenome (GOLD analysis project Ga0265798, IMG submission 192430) | Plant litter microbial communities from East Loma Ridge, Irvine, California - P3 T30 | ecosystem: Environmental > Terrestrial > Plant litter > Unclassified | place: USA: California... | reverse complement strand
GCATTCCACTGAATGAGTCTATAAACCCCATCAAAAGTCTGTATATACATGTGAGAAAATAGAAAAAGAGGGGAAATTATCATGAGAAGGAAAAAGTGATTTAACACTGAAAAGGGTAGCGCAAAGTATCGAAAGCATTTGTGGTCCGGTATGATGATGGGAGAAGGTCATACTGATGCGAGATTGATAGGATCGTGACATGCGGTAGATGAATTTAAAGGATGAGACACTTCTTCTTGTGCTTGACGACGGGTGGTTCGAGTGCCGCGACAATTGCCTATTTGTCAGCCTGGCTCAATTGGAGAAAATGGATTTATGTACCTCGTCGAAAACATTCTTGAGTCCTCGTTGCGTTAGTGCGGAACACTCGACGTATTTGACAGCTCCTAGTTCCCTTGCCAATCGTTCTCCCTGATCAGTCGAGATCGGTCTCTGTTTCTGCCGGGCAAGTTTCTCCAGGTGGCCACTTCTCGTCAGCTGACAACACGGTCTGGAACGCTCGACTAACCTGTCTTCTCTCAAATCGACCTGAGTTCCAACAATCAAGCACGGGACACCGGGACAATGGTGGTGGACCTCGGGGAACCATTTCTCCTTGACGTTCTCGAATGAGGCGGGGGATGTTACCGAGAAACAAACGAGGAAAACGTCAGTCTGAGGGTAAGATAGAGGTCGAAGACGATCGTAATCTTCCTGTCCTAGCGAGGTCAGCTAGTGCCTTGGTGAGTTCATGTCAACGCACCGGCAGTATCAAAAAGACCGAGAGTGTATGGGTCATCTCCAATCATGACGGTGACAGCGTCTGCTGATCAGCTTTCGTTCACAATCGCATGGAAGGTAGCTTACAGTTGTCGAAGACGGTGGGGACGTATTCAGAGGGGAACTTATTCGTAGTATACGAGATCAAGAGACAAGTCCTGCTTGTCAGAAGTGGACTCGAAGGCCTGACTGGCAGTACTCACTTTCCGACAGCTCCGTCACCTACGACGACACATTTGATGGTCTGCATCGTGGATTATGAGACTGTAGTGTTAGTCACGATCCAGGAATAGGCAAAGTCAAGACGCAGTCTGTGATAACGTGGAGTAACGATAGCGCCCATGAACCAGACACCCCTCGAAACCCCAAAACCCAGGGAGTGAGCGGGATGCAGTGAAGCGCCAGTGATTTGTGCTTGACCTCGCCGCCTCCTCGCACTCCCTACGCGTCCAAGCACTCCCATATACTCCAAGTCCAGGACAGGTTTGCGTCTCGCCCATCCCGTCCCCGGAAAGCACTGACGACATGCCAATTGCGACCGCGGCGCAAGATTACAAGAAACCGCCTCCCTGAATCACATTCGGTCCATCGTTTTTTCCTTGCATCCATGTGGGGACAGACACAGCTGACCAGAGTAAACTTACCAGTAATAGGAGGAGTCTGAAATGCGAAGGAATGAGATATGTCCAGGTAGTCAAAGGAGTCTTGATTGGTATCGGATGTTGTTGTTCGCGTCCTAATCCAAATTGATTGTTTGGTTGTGTCCGTTATCCAATTCTACTCCTGATGACTGCTAATCCGCCTTGACGATGCTACGCCTGACTAAGTGACTAGTGTCGGTACAGTGAGTGGTATAGTAATATATAGAGGATGGTATAGTAGATTTAGAGAGGAGGGTTGAATGAAGGGAGGCGAGTGAACACGGTTGGTTTCCAGTTGCTTGTTGCAGCAGTTTACGTACAAGTAACAAAGTGGCTGTTTTCCCTAATCACATTAGCTTTCTGTTCCTAATCCATTAGGTTTGATTGTTTGATCCCGCGTTTCAGTCTTCCAGGGTCAATCCCACGCGAGACCCTTTTGTCCGCTTTCTCCGACCAAGTAGGCGAGTGTGGCAGTGGAGGTGGAGGCAGAGATTTCTGGTTAGAAGGTGCGTCAAGCTGTTGACAAGTCACTTCATAGCAACATATACAGGTATCATGTCGACTACAGAGCAGGGTGCAGGACCCTCCACCGCTCCAGGGGAGGCAGGAAGTGAAGCAAAGAAGCCAGTGGTGGTTCTATGTATTGGAATGGCAGGATCAGTCAGTGGTACCTATAATGAGCGCGAAGGCATGACTAATTCTTGTAGGGCAAGACAACGTTAATGCAACGTCTCAATTCCTACCTACATACCCAGAACAAACCTCCTTATATCCTCAATCTGGATCCCGCCGTGGCCCATATGCCTTATAGCGCCAATATCGATATCAGAGATACAGTAGACTACAAGGAGGTGATGAAGCAGTGAGTACCCCTATGGCTGCCATGACTGCGCTGATGCTAGATACAAGCTTGGACCTAATGGTGGTATTTTGACGGCTTTGAATCTATTCACAACGAAATTCGACCAAGTGCTCGGCTTTGTCGAGAAGAGGGCAGAGACAGTAGAGTAAGCAGGCTGTGCTCAAGGATAAGATTGTAGCTGATAAGAAGCTATGTCCTAGTCGATACTCCTGGTCAAATTGAAATCTTCACATGGTCGGCCTCTGGATCTATCATCACCGACTCCATTGCCTCCACTCTACCCACCGTCGTAGCTTACATTATCGATACTCCACGCACAACGTCCCCGACGACGTTCATGAGTAATATGCTATACGCCTGCTCGTAAGCCATCCTCCAACCCATTGTAGCTGAGCTGATCGTCAGTATCTTGTACAAGACGAGACTACCTTTCATTATCGTCTTTAACAAGATTGACGTGGAGCCACATGATTTCGCCCTGGAATGGATGGAAGATTTCGAGGCGTATCAGAGAGCATTGAATGCGGCCAATGCTTCGGATGGGGGGGATGGGAGCTACATGAACAGTCTGATGAGTAGCATGTGCCTGGTATTGGAGGAGTTTTACAACAACCTACGTGTAAGTCTAGCCATTATATTCACTTGAGCCGAGACTGATATCCAGGCGGTGGGGGTAAGCGCCATGACCGGAGAGGGCATGAAATCGTTCTTTGACGCGGTAGAAGAGGCACGTCAAGAATATGAGACGTAAGTCGGCCTCCCAGTGAGACCGTAACCAGCTGACCAAAAGCGACTACAAGCCCGAATTAGATAGATTAGCGGAAGAACGCAGGAACAAGACCGAGGCCGACAAGAAGGCTCAAATAGATCGATTGATGAAGGATATGTCCATGTCGGATAAACCGGATAGGAAGAATGAGAATCCGTTCGGACCTCATCCAATGCACGAAAGAGTTGACCTGTATGTGAACACGATTCTGTCGTGGTTTTCAGCTGATGAGTAGGAATGCGGGCGAGGAAGGTTTAGATTCAGACGAGGAGCGTGAAATTGAAAGACAAGAGGAGGAAGAAGATGAGGCTGCCAATCAGCCCGAGATAGAAGCGGAAGAAGCTGGTGAGCTATAATATGTCCTCTGTTATCTCGCAGAACTGACGAGATAGATGCGTTGCCGGAAGTGCCGATGAGCGGGCATGGTGTCAATTGGCCCAGACCAGCTTGAGACTCCGGCGAGAGAGTGATCAGGTATGAAGACAATGTACGCATCTACGAGAATCATGTGTGTAATGTATATGCAATAATTACAATTCCAAACAACGTACAAAGTCCAGTCAAAGGAAGCATGAGCTCATGCTCTTTTATGTGGTATCAATCACCTAGTCGAGATGCTTGATCTCGAAAGCGGGCAACTGGTCACCACACTTCTCCCATCCCTCGTAACCCATTGCGACCTTCTCTAATTTCTCTCCAGCAACCTTCAAATCATCATTGACAATAACAATGTCATGGCCACCAGAAGGATCAACAGCATATTCCAATTCCTTCTTGGCAGCATCCAATCTTTTCCTAATTGATTCCTCGGTTTCGGTACCCCTTCCACTTAATCGAGATCTTAGTTCCTTGACGGTCGGAGGAGCTAGGAAGAGGAATACGGGTTCGAGAGGTGGGGTTTGTAGTGGGGCTTTTGCTTTCAATTGAAGGACACCTTGGAGCTCAATGTCGAGAATACATCGTCTGGGGTATAATTCAGATAATGCTTTGAAAGTCGTTCCGTAACTACCCATCAGCACCTCCCTTTGAGTTCTTTTACCTGTACACAAGAGGAGAAGGGACGTACCAATTACCACCGAATTGAGCCCATTCCAAGAATTCGCCAGCATCCACGCGCTTCATGAATTCATCCTTGGTTACAAAATGATATTCCCTTCCATTCTCCTCTCCAGCTCGAGGACTTCGGGTAGTGTGTGAGATTGAGAAACCGAATTGTCCAGGATGATCTTTGAACAACTTGCCGAGAAGTGTAGACTTGCCCGTACCGGATGGACCGCACATGACCAAAGGCTGGGCTCAGCTCAAGTGTTCAAGTGGGACTAGGTCGCGACGCGACTTGATTTAACTTTACTTACTCTGGATACGATATCCTGGTTGATCTGGCTAGAAGAGGACATTGTTCGATGAAGATGGAAGACAATCGATGGGCGAGGCTTGAAAATGGAGTGTAGACTGTATTGCCTAAGAAGGGATGGTAACATGTAGTTTTCAACTGTCCGTGTCTCAAAAGTCAGCCAACTTTGCCCCAGGTACCAAAAGTGGCGTTCCAGTTCAAGGCACTTTTGCTGACCACACAAGTTGATCCTTACAAAGGTCATATAATTTGCTTCAAAGATACAAGTGGCAAGCACGGTCGGCCGATATTGTTATATATGCATGAGGGTTCCGCGACGATTGATTTGATTTGATACATTTATACTACTTTTACATTAGTAGCTGCTGAATCACAGTTACTTGACAGTATCCGACAGAGCCACATCAACACGACATGCCGGACATATTCCTACTCGTCATCCGCTTCGTTATCGCTTCCTCCTGCTGCTGCTCGTTTCTGCCTCGTTGGAAGCCTGACGCCTTGTTTAGCGAAATGACGAGTCAAGTTGGTTGTCGGGATGACTCCTGGGAACCTTTTGGCAGAACTGCACAGTCAGTACAAAGTACTGGATGATTATAGAAGGTGAAAGGAACATACTAGACTGTGAAAGGTGTGCTGACGGCTTCAGCTAGTGCTGTCACTTTGTCGCCTGGGACGACCGATTGTCTCATCAACCTAGATGGCGTCAGCTAAGGTCGGATATGTTTTGGGAGGACATACGAGGTGAGATCTGTGAGACTGAACTTTAGTGCAAACACTCCTTCGGTCCTAACGCCCAGATCATGCGCGAAAAAGAACAACCCAATCTCCCCATTTTCATCCGTTAACCTCTGGCACGCCGTACACAACGATCCGACTAGGACGCGAGAATAATGCGCTTGTTGGCCCGATAAATGCGAGGCATTCGATAATCGAGGTTGTGTAGGTGGTCGAGGGGAATAATAGGCCGGATTGGAATATTCTTTATCTGTTATGTCGAATGCGACGTGACTTCCTGCCGTCGTCGGTCGGTCCCAGCTATACGCTGTTGGTTTCTCATAGCCACTGAAAGGCCTATCGTAAGATGAACTAGGTGGTCGATCTGAACCGTGGCCAGTCATGGGTCGATCAGACCCATACCCTGTCATTGGGCGATCTGTGCCTGTGGCAGTCAAAGGTCGATCGAATGGCGGTCCACTTTCGCGAATTGGCGTCAGGATATCCGTGGCGACTGTCGATATAGAGTCTTTATACCTCGCATCAGAGGGCGTAGAACCGTGGAACCAAGGTAGTGTGCTCGAGCTGGAAGAAGGTCGACCAAACGAATAATGATAGTCGTGAGAAATGACGTTCGAGCCCGAAGACGCATGACTATCACGACTATACGGTCGATCCTGCATTGCAGGCAAAGTAATTCTTGGATATTCACTGTCGTCACGCTCACGTAGTGTGATACTAGATATAGGTGGGAGGACGTATGGTTTTTCCGGTGATTCGAGCGGTTTACGTTCGATGTTGGGTCTTATTAAATGATGTGTCGGGGCGGTCGTAGGTCGGATGCGTTCCGGTAGGGCCGGCATAGGTCTAGGTACACTTTTACCTGCGTTCGTCAATGGCCGAGGTTGAGTTGCTTCCGCGTGATTAGACCATCCAGGCATCGTTGGCATTGATGGTAGAGGGACAGGTGGTCCAGTACGAGGTGAAGTACCGGGGGAAAGCACAGATGGATGAGAGTGTCCCGCTAATGATCAGCTTTTCGCCCCGAATCCCATTGACAACAACTCACGTATTCCATACACTGACTGCGGCCACATTCCAGGAGGATCGGTACGTGTCGGAGCAGTACTGGGCCTGCTTGGATGCTCAGAGAACGCTCTAGGGGGCGAGTCATCACGTGATGATCCTTGCGATGCGGGATGCATCACGACATTGCGATGTTTCTCCCCGTCCCCTGACCAAAGGTCCACCATGAGGACCAGGAAGTTTATACTAACATGGCTGAATATCAGCGTGGGTACGGATGTATGCGTGCTAATTCACCTTGGATCTACTACCTGACCATTGGCGTCTCGGACCCATAGGCGTAATATTGGAGGAGGAGACAGCGGTCTACGGTCCTGTCAATCAGTACGATTCGTGTCCCTATCGCTGTCCACTGACCTTGTCACCAAAACCACACGCTCGAGCCCTTTGAGGCTGCTGTATTATCTCCAAGTGATACGTCCTACCCGTGAGTGATTGATGAAAGAAACATTATGATATACTTACCATCCCCCGCCTCCCGGAGAAGCTGTAGACCCATTTTCACTCTCAAGCTCGTCCCATTCTCTGTCCACTCCCTGTCCAGGTCTAGGACTCTCATGGTACGATACCGATCGTGCCCTTGTGGCAAGTGGTGTATCACCGGGAGAAGCTGGACCGCGAGATCCGGATCTTTTGCGTTTATGTTTATGAGGAGGTAATATTGACGAAAGCGACGAAGGACCTGGATCGCCGGGTGTTATCGTTATCGCCGCTGATGTTGATCTTGATGATCGTGAAAGAGATTGATGTCTAGACATTGTATTGTAGTACAATGTCGATGTAGTCGAAGCGCGAAGCTTTGACAGATATTATTATATAAGACTGATGGCCTGATTTTCTGTATACTCATTGAAAGCTGAAGTATAGTGGCGGTATGGTAATGATGTATTCGATTGTGGTTGATAATGTGTAATGACACCGACTGTTACTATCTGTCGTGTTAGCGTCGTGATCATTTCTTGGAGATAGGTATTCGTTGACCGATACAAGGCCGGTAAGGAAAGAAAAGCAGACGGGTCTTAATACAAGCCTCGCGACTCCTCTTTGAACGACTCCTCACCGTTGCGACAGTCGAGGCAGTATCTCGTCGCTTCCCCTCTCTGTCTCATATTTGCCAGTGATCCCAGTCCAGCAAACCCTCGATTACGCGAGCCTGATCGCACGGCGGGATAGGCCTGTTGCCCCAGAGCGCAAGATCACGAGACATCGACACTCTCCCTCTCCGTCCTTTATGTCGGCTCATGTCTCAGCTATTCCTAATCTGCCCAAGCGTCCAAAGCTGTAAACAGCTCTTTCTTCGGACCAGCGGGATCCCCTGTACTGCAGCCCCCACTCAAAGGACCCCTCGACAATATCATTCCAAGATCCTGCTAATCCGTATGCCATCCTGGTCATGCTTACTCCACCACACGACTCTCAATAACGTCAAAAGAACCGACTTACACTGTTCTGATTTCTCCTCAATCTTCCTGTCCTTTCTTAACGCTTACACGTCGATATAGCGCAAGGTCGACCAAAGAGGCACGGCCTGAGACGAGTGATGACGATCCGTCCGCTCCACTGTCGACGAAGGTTCTATCTTTCGATATGTATCTCTTTCCTCAATCTTACACACTCTTCTGGAAACGTTTGGCGGTTATGGTTTAACTGGGTCTAGTCCACGAGCAACGGAGTTGAGCAATCGCGATTCTACAGTTCTCAATAACGATATCTTCGGTTTCAATCAATTCCGGAAACGATAGGAAATCAAAGCGAAACTATAAATCAGCTCAAATCAAACGGATTATCATACCGCGCAGCAGGAGATAGAGGAAGGATCGCCATGAATTAGAACAGGCTCGGACATGGGGGATGAAAGGACAAGGTGTTTGGGATCACCAGACTGTGGGGTGATTCAGAGATCTCAATGAAGGGAGGGAGGTGATCTCGTGAGCTCCTCCTCCACCGTGACAAGCTAAGACCTTTGATGATTTCAGTGGATGTAGGATTGGAGGCATGTGTCGAACGTCACCACCCCTCATACTATTCTTCATTCCAAAGTCATAGACATTCCGGTATCTCCGGAACCCATCCATTTACAATAAAGCACTCCACCCGCCTTGTTCCAGTCCCGTCGTTACCAGCCCCATCTTACACGACGGAATGACGAACTTACAATGATAGATGTCTATTCCCCCGCGTCTCGTCCCACTATATGTGACCCAATGATGACAAACAACAGATAGCGCCGACGAACGACCCAGGAGCTGTCAAGACTTGGCTTCGAATCGTTATCGCCAAGCGAGGTCAATCCATATACTTCGAGTGTAAACCGAGACGTGTAGCGCAGCAATTAGCGCATGTAGCTACTGATACTGAATGTCCCTGGTTTTGATATCCTGGGCAGACTTGGGCGAAATGTACCGACGCAGGGAGTAGTTGTATCCGTCGCTCGCTCGTATCTCGGAGGCTGCCGTGTTCAGGTGTATTCTGGAAAATGGACCGAGATGTATTCGTAAGAGGGTAGGAGCAAGAAGTGGTATCAGATGTTGCAGGTTGCATGTCGCGCAAGACAAGGGCACGACAATTCAGGTCCATTTCCGGTATCGTACAAGCCTGGAATATTCACAGGGTTTACAGGGTCAACTCATGCATCCGGTTCTTAATTGACAGGGATACATCAGAGGGTCATGTATACAAAGTGTTAGCGTTTATAGTTTATACAGGAACATCCGAGGGGGATCCAGGAGATATCAAGGGTATTTAAGAAATGCACTAAGATCAATTCGGAAACATGGCTGATATCCCATCAAAGTACGTCGTCGAGCAAATGACTCACTGAGGCTGATGATCGAGATCCGTCCATTACGTTTGCAGCGTGCAGATAATTGTGCAGTGCAGCCACTCCAAAGATCCCATTCAGCATACATCAATTTAACCAAAAAGCCACAGGCAGATTGGAGTGGGACGATGAAGGAGCACACATATATTCACACCAGGTCCTTTGACGATATGATGGTAAGATGTCATTGCCCTGTTGCTAGTGAGCTTCCTCGGCAAAGGCACACCCGTAGTGCGAAGTGCCTGTCTTTCACAGCGAGAGCAAGCGACCGGTTATCGTCATCAGTGTTCGGGCGGACCTTTACCTTGGCGTTGGGTTTGGGAAGGCGTTTTGACCGACGTCAGCGTGGGCGAGCACCACAAGTACTGGGAGATCGTGCAGTATGCGTAGCGTCCACAGTTGAGCCAGGAAGGACATGTGCCGCTAAATACTGAATTGGGCTTCATGGCATATCACATCTCATATCTATTACTCTTTCCCTACGAACTATACAGCAGCAACGATAGCTTCGGCCGAGTTGAGAGCGCCAACCATCTTGACGCACTCTCGTCGTCTAGCGACGATATCTGGTGACTCCTTTAGTAATTCCTCTAGTACGTCGGGCTTGTACAAGTTCTCTAGTAGTTCCCTTTGTAGATTCTCCTTGGCGTGGTTGACAAGTGTAAGAGTGATAGCTTTAGGGACCATGTCGATCATTTCTCGCTTGACCACAGAGTAGTATGACTGGATGAGAAGCTCTGTGATGTCAGCGGTGGTCCATGCGAGAAGGGGTGTACGCACTGATAACATCGGTCTCCATAGTCTCTCGTTCACTCAGTCCAGAAACAGGCTTGATGATGGAAGGAGGAGCTTCCATCGCGCTCATACCCTTCTTTCTAGGTGTCTTGTCCTTGTTGAAGAAACTTCCAAAGAAGCTGCTGTCATCCTTCTTCAAGTCCGTATCAAGGTCCTTGCCGTTATTGAGCTGACCAGCGCCGAGCTTGCCGGACTTGGGATCGATAGGCTTCTCTGGAGGCTTGTTGGCGTTCATACGTTCCGAGACGATCGCGAGGGCTTTGTGGCCGTTCAGGAAGTCTGGGTGGGTGGTGTTGATGTAGCAAGCCTGAGCAGCCACCATATCGCTGACCAGCTTGTTGGTGGGGGTCATGAGAGATTTGAAAAAGGTAATGACGACCAGGTTGAATCGGTCCTTGAGCTCGGGGTACCTCTTGAAGGTAGTCTACAGTCTCAGCACCTCCATTACAGGCAGACTACTGAGTCGCGACTCACGGTCTTGCTGAGCAGCTGTCCGAGGATCCGAATGAGCTCATCATAAACCAAAGCACAACACTTGAGAGCAGGCTCCTCCAATCTCCTAATCTGCTGCTTGACGATAACCTCGAAAGCAGTCGTACCAACAAAGAGCGAAGGAGTGGATCCGGAAGAGTTGTAGAGAATAGTCCGAATATCACCATCCTTGACCTGGTCAAATGGATCGATACCCTTGACACCATTGTTGAATAGCTCGTGGAAGACGAAACTGATTCGAGCTCCACCTGAAAGTTCATTGAGCGAAAGATCATTGGTGTTTCCGTCAATTGCTGAGCGGAACTCGGAGGTGAACTCAGTAATGGTAGATAGAACGACCGAACCAGGATTTGTCTCGCCCATTGGTCCACCGAGAGCGAGTAGCTCAGACTGATATTTGGCGAGCTGAGAGCTGATTCGCTGCTTGATATCGGGTAGGGTGTTTCGAATATGGTGCATTAGGATCTGACTTTCAGTGCTGCCCAGGCGGAAATCCCATCTCACTCACGAGGTTGAGCTTCCTAGAAAGCCATCCGGTACCACAGTACTGGGCCTTTGAAGCGTAACTGGGATGGTTCTCAAAGAATTTCTTCTCATTGTCTAAAGAGGACGAGATGGTCTTCGATTGCTCAATATCCCTCTGACCTCGGTTGACAACGGGGACATAACCGAGCTTCAAAGGGATAACTCTTCCAGCCAAGATATCCACAACATCCGTTCCCTGGTCCATCAGATCCACCTTTGTCAAAACACCAATAGTCCTTGTTCCCTCGGGATCGGTTTCACGGGCCATCTTCAAACCGTCGGAGTTGGCCAGATCAGTGTTGGCGGCGGTAACGGCAAGAATGATGGCATTTGGCTTGGAAATGTATCGCATCAGCATATCTCGGATTTGCTTTTCGATATCTCGAGGTTGATCTCCAACGGGAACTTTGGTGAGACCGGGAAGATCGACGAGGGTGAGGGTCAGGACGTTGGGGGAGAAAATTCGGAGATTGATAGGATTGGGAGAGATACCTGAACATCAGACAAGCTCTTTCTAGGCGTTGCGGTACTTGCCAGCATTCTTTCCAGTCATTTTCTCGGTATCTCGGACGATCTCATCCCTGATCTTGCTAAAATCATGGAACTTCTGTCCTGGCAGATGCAGGAACTCTCCCCACTCATCTGCGTTATCCTCATTGAGCGAGGTCTTGGCCACAGAGTCTTCTACGTTATGAGCTTAGTCCTCGCGAGAGGCCATGTCGACTTACCTAGCTTCTCCTCCTTTCCGGCGCCATTAGCCTTAGGCGTTGCGTTTCGGTGAATCAATTGAAGAACCAGAGGTCGACGAGTGACGATACCGGTACCTCGAGGTAGAAAGTCTCGTCCTACGATATTCTGCCTCATCAGCTTCTTGCTCGTATTGAATTGGGACATGCCAGCTTACCTCTAGAACGGATGACTTTCCACTACTCTGGGATCCAATGACGGTGATCTGGGGAAGATCCTGATCATCAGCGTGGAATCGGAGTTGAGGTCCACTAGCTTACAATGTTATTAGCAACACCAATCGATGCAAAGACATCTTGTAGCTGAGGAGTCAGCGATCATCCTGCTTGTATGCGCCGTCGAGTTTACCTTGTTGACAAGCGAGATTAACTGCTGATCCATGATGGGCAAGCACGGTCGTTTGGGTCGTCAAGTCGTGGACTACGAGTTAGCTCTGTTCGTCACCACTCGGTGTGCATTGCTGCTTCTTTGTGTGAGCGGGATCGCTCTAGAGGAAAAGAAGGCAGGTGGCACCGCAAAGGTATTCCGCCAGGTATCGCGCAGTAAGCGCCTCTGTCCTACCAATCCCGGCGACCCCAATTCGCGAAGCAAACCAGAAAGTATAGACTCACATGTATGTATACTACTTGGGGACTGAAAGAGTGCTCTACGTCGAGCAGGTATATCAGTTGAGTATAGGAGAGACAGGAGGATATAGACAGAGTGAGATGGGTGACACGCTATCAACTCGCCTTGCTCTGGAATTCCCAAATGTGGCAATTACTCGCGATGGAACAATGACGCCCAACTTGACATCTCCCCACTCTATCTCGTGACCATTCATCATGCCATACATATCCACTGAAGCGCTAGTAGGGGGGGCGATTCTGATAGGCCTGGCTCTAGGGTATCAATATATCCCACTACCTAGCTCCGTGGCTTCGGGGACGAGTAGCGGGAGCTCAAAGAAGAAGAACAAGAATAAGAAGAAGTCGGGCAAGGGGAGTTCCGGGCAAGAGGGGATTAGCGACAATGTCGAGTCGATCAGACAAGAGACATTGGGCAAAGGGAAGAGAGCCGATGGAAGTCTCGAGCAGCCTGGCGCGAAAGTCAATGGCGATGTCAACAAGGGGCAAGCGTCGTCAGCTACATCGTCAAAACCCAAGACGCTCGCACAGAAATTAGCTCCTCAACCGCGCAAGACCAAGGTTGACGAGTAAGTTGCTCCATGACGATATACATCAAGCTGATTATTCAGTATGCTCGCGCCAGAGGACCTTCCAGGACAACACGCAAGGGTCATGAGAGTCGCAGGACCAGCTTCGACATCATCTCCCGTACTCGCACCACCGATCGAGCCAGAGCAGAAAGTCGAAAAGTACTCAGATGACTACGCTTCCTCCTCTGACGATGACGAGGAGGAGAAACAGACAATCTCCGCTTCTGGTAGTGGTGGATCACAAAAGCGGGAAGATGATGGGTGGGGTGTGGTCGCAGGGAAGAAGAAGAGTCAGTCGCGTGACTACATGTATTCCGCATAGCTGATGAGCAGAACCTATTTCGATCAACTTCTCATCCAATCCCCAAACTGCGACTTCATTACCACTACCCACAGCAACCAAGGTTCAGCGCAAGAACCAAAAGAAGGCCGAGGCAAATAAAGCGGCAAGGGCGGCTGAGGAGGAGGAACGCTTAAGGCGACTTGCAATGCACAAGCGACAACAAGAGAAGTGAGTCAACGTGCTCATTCCTCGGACCTCGTGCTAACGACCCAGAGCCAAAATTGACGATCTGTATGGTCCAAGTAAGAAAAAGGGCGGGAACGTGGGCGGTGGTCAGACCGCGAATTCATCGAAGGCGACGCTTGATCACAACGGGAAGCTGATTTGGGATTAGACAACAGAGTGTTCAGAGGTTTTGTCATGCATGACGTTTCATTCATCCAACAGCCTATCAATGATCGTGGGATCAGGTGTGATTCCCATTTTCGCGAGATATTCGTCCGACCAGAACTTGTTCTGATGACGGTGTCCGGCATCACACAATATAGTGACTATCCTTGATCCCGAGCTGAGGCGTTTAGCGACCCGCACACAAGCCAGGAGATTACAAGCACTACTGGATCCGAGATATAGTCCATCATGCTCAACCAGATAACGAGACATGGCGACGGCTTCGATGTCGGATATACGGTATGCGTCGTCTATCATTTCAAGTCCCAGGGATAGATTGTGTGTTATTCGATTGATTCCAATTCCCTCTACTACCGTATCCACCTGATGTCGCCTTTTCTTTCCCTCACTCTCTTTCGGATCATACATGACATTGTACTTGACTTTGTTGAATAGCCCAGATCCCTCTGGGTCAGAGAGGACCAGCTTGACCTCGGGGACGTGTTTCTTTAGGAAAGACCCAGTACCCGATATTGTCCCACCAGTCCCAGCTCCGCTGACGAATGCATCGATCATACCTCCAGTCTGTCGGAGGATCTCGGGACCAGTTCCCCGATAATGAGCTTTGTAATTACTTTCATTCTCGAATTGATCTGCGAAGAAACCTCGAGGTTCAGACTCGAAAGTCAACATTGGACCTAGACCGAATGTGGATTTGGGGGTCGAATGGGAGATTTCGGATGACGATGCGGTGGTGGTGACAAGAATGTCATCTTGCCGGGTCTTGCCAGTGAGGTGCCCGTCCGTCAGAGTCGTCTTGCCGAACTCGGATGCGCGTTTACGTGCGAGGTTCTGAGCATCAGTCTCGATCTGCAAGCTAATGGTATCGACCTACGACAAACTAGAAAAGAGAGAACCGGGTCAGCGGAAGATCCTGACTGATACGTTTGGATCTCACCTGTTTCTCGTCGATGATGCTTGCTGGGTTCTTAGCTTCACAGTCACAAGACGCTGAAATGACCTACCTGGACGGACCCTCTCGACTTTTGCTCCAAGCTTTTCCAAAACCAAGACCTTATCCATAGCAACATCGTCCGGCATGACAATACAGCATCCATATCCCTTTGCTCGTCCGACAGTAGCCAGTGATATTCCTGTAGATCCTACTGTACCTTCAAAGAGAACTGTACCAGTGTGGGGGTGTATCAGACCTTGTTCTTCTGCATCCTCGATGACTGCCTAGTCAGCTTATTTGAAGGGTGCGGCAGTTTTTAGTCATACTCTGCAGAGCAACTCGGTCTTTGACAGATCCTCCTGGGTTCAGATACTCGGCTTTGCCCTATAAATCAGCTTGTCGCGATCTGACTATACTCACGAAGATTTCGACGCCCAATTTATCGCTCAGCGAATTGATCCGCACCAAGGGCGTATTACCTGTTGATCAGTTCCCTTCTATCTCACGTCGCGGCCCATACCGATCAGTCCGATAACGCCTGGAACGACCTCATCGCTTCTCAGCTGAATAGGTCGAGGCGGTATGCGCTGTACAGCCCTCCTTCGTCTCAACCCTTGTGCCAATAACGCGAGCGATGTGGACGATAGCGAAAATGTAATTCCAACTGCGATGCCGATCAATAGATCACGAGTGAATCGAGTAGGAAGGCGTAAGCGACTCCATATATTCGTGAAGATATCTGTCCAGGCCATGACCTGTGCGCTGATGGCTGACGCGTAAAGGTAATTTAATCGAATTGGTCTGGAAATAAGAGCGTGTAACAGGCACGATTATGATTCAAGTCATGACACCTCCTCCTTCGGGATACATCAAGTGTACATGCAATTGCACCTCACTACTTGGGCATAACCTCTGATACATGAGATGGACGAAATCAGCGAGGAGGCATCAGTACGAGTGCTTGATCGGAACGATGAGAGCCATTCGTATGTGGAGTCTCCAGATACTCGAACATGTCCATCGGATGGGACACCGAAATATAGTTTCATCAGACACGCAATCTAGGAGCCAAGCATGACGCCGGCTCATGAAATAGTCAGGAAATAACCAGCATCCGAGCACATCCAATGTTCCATATCACTCGACTACCCTGGACATGAACATGAAGAAAGTCAGCCGAAATCAGAAAGCGAGCAAGCAGCAAACCGGTCATTCCGTTTTGGGTGGAACATGGCGAGTTCAGTCAATAGCAGCATGGATCGCTGCTTCGATTTCAATATTCATCATCATATGTCTCACTACACTTACTCTCCTCAGGTTTCTATCAACTAGGACAAGGATCGCTATCACCACAAAATTCGTGACTTGACAACGACGGAAAATTAACGCCTCGAGCGTTCTTTACACCATAACAACATGCCGCCTCATACCATATCGCCTACTCCCCAATCGTCGGGCCTGGGGATCTCGTTTTCCACTCTGTCCCCTTCGCCAGTACACGATGACCGGTCAGATCGCCAACCAGTATCATTCACCGGTATTGGTGCGATGCCTCGGCCAACAGCTGCTGCCGGGCCTTCCACACATGCTCAGACGCAAACAAGAGTCCTGCCAAGAGCTCTACCTCCAACCAGTACGAATGGTGCACCACTGTACCAGCCTGGCTTTTCGCTTCGCCCAACACATACTCGAGGCGGATCCAAGGGATTCAATACCTTCAGTGCGCTTCCTCCTCATCAAGCTCAATCGCAACCACAGCTAGGATCCCGGTCTCCACAGTCATCTCATCAACGTCAGAGATCCGAGGTCAAGGGCTTCATACCCCGTGACGATATTTCGGTCGAGTCGGAAACGCAATACTCGCATCACGACGACGATGAGCAACCTCTGCGAAGACCTTCGGTAGCGAGTAACGGTACGACCGGAAGCAAGCAATCCTCGAGACGGAAGAAGAGCGGGGACTTCTTGCGAAAGATGTCACTGGGCGGAGAAGAGACAGTGGGAGGCGGAGCATACGTTCCCATACCAGAAGTCGAGGAGAGG
>Ga0265798_10005805_pt1 | contig 16438 bp, 14 predicted proteins | sample P3T30metagenome_FD_192430 | JGI IMG/M metagenome (GOLD analysis project Ga0265798, IMG submission 192430) | Plant litter microbial communities from East Loma Ridge, Irvine, California - P3 T30 | ecosystem: Environmental > Terrestrial > Plant litter > Unclassified | place: USA: California... | reverse complement strand
CGTACATATGTCTCCGATGTAGATCGGCGACTTTGCTCCCATCTTCGCAACCATCTTCAACATACAAAAGGAACACTAGATCTTCTCCAAACTTTCCAATTACTACCTTCCACATCTTCAAAACATTTTACATATCCATCAAGACCGCATCCCCACTACCAAAACCCCAAAGCTACCCCTCACCATAACCCACCCTCCAACATGAGCTACGCAGAAGCCAACCGGCGGTACTTCGAGTACGTCACACGCTTTTTCAACTTCCAAAATGAAGTCATACTAATACACCACAGTGCCATATCGGACTCTTACGACAGTAAACCTTGGTTCAAAGTCGTCAATGACCGAGTAGCCACTACCCTACGCTTCGACCTCTCATGGGTCGGCATCCCCTTCACAGATTCCACCACCCAACCAGTCCGTCTCCTAGACTACGCATGCGGCACCGGCCTCATGACCCGCGTCTTTGGACCCTACGTCACCTCCACCCAAGGCATCGACATATCGCCCAACATGGTCTCCACATACAACACGCGCGCCCGCGACGCCGGACTTTCCGAAGATGTAGTCAATGCCGTTGTCGGCGACCTTTTCGACAAATCCGATCCTAACTCTGAAGCGCTTCGTGCCAAGCGGTTTTGGAATTTCGACATCGCGACTGTGGGGTTTGGATTTCATCATTTTGAGGATGTGGTGTTTGCGGCGAGGCAGTTGAAGGAGAGGTTAAGGCCGGGCGGTGTGTTGGTTATTAATGATTTTTTGGAGGGAGGGGATCTTTTGGCGGGGGAGGACGGGAGTATGATTGAGGGGAGCGAGGGGAATCATGCTGTTCATGGTCATGGACATCATCATGGTCATGGAGAGGAGAAGGGTTCTGGGTCGCATGACCATGGGCATCACCATGGGCATCACCACCACCATGATGCTGAGAAGAAGCATGATGTTGGAGATAGTAACCCCGAGTTCCGCCAGAAGATGAATGCCTCGATAGTGGTTCCGCACTTTACTATCGATGGCGTAAAGCAGTTCTTCACCGAAGCTGGGTTCGTGGATGTGGATGTCATTACGATGGAAGAGAAGAACTACATGGAGTTCGGTGGCAAGAAGCTGTGGCGCACGATTCTGTTTGCCAGAGGGCGCAGACCGATGGAAGGACAAGATGACCCGAGAAAGAGTGAGCTATAAAATCATCCTAAAAAGGCGAAGTTCAGTCGTCACTGGAAAGCGTTGCAGTGTAGTTGACATTGTGGGCAAGATCAGCAACAGATAGATTGTATATATGGGATATCAGCAACCAACAAAATATAACACCCAACACCAGACCGATTGCCCCTCTATCCAAGAAGATACCAGTTTACCACTTCCCCTCCAAAGGCAGATCTCGGCTTGAGAAACCCACACTAATACCAAACTCGCCGTTAGGCAGCACCCAATTCTGCCTCTTGACATCCCAATAGCTCAAATCCCTTCTCGTCACATCAAACTGCACCAGCTTGCCTGCATTCTTTTCAAGTTGAATCTTCTCAAAGCCGCGCAGCACACGAACGGGGAAGTCGACGGGCTCACCCGTCTCGTGGTCCTTGTAGTTTTGTGGGAAAGAAATGTAGAGCTGGACTACCGATGCGCCGTCGACGGGTCCGGCGTTTTCTAGTGACGCCGATACAGTCAGGAGCGTGGTGTAGAGATCGGGGTTGCCGCCTGGGCCACCGCCTGCTTGGCTGAGAGGAGATGGTGGAGCCGGGGGAGCGGGGTCGGATTTCTTGATGCCCTTTACGGAGTCTAGCCAAGGGTAGATGAATCGCTCGACTTGATTGAAGCCCTCAGGGAACAGTACAGATTTGGGATCTGGTAGGTCGGTAGAATAGCTTGGTGGAGTCAGGCCGTCAGGTCGAGGCTTGGGAAGAGGTGTTTTAGCGGCCTTTTCTTCGATGAGGAGAGATGACAGCTTGAAGTCTGTGTACGAAAGACCGTAGCCAAATTCGAATCGCGGGGCGATGTTCTGCTTGTCGAAGTGACGGTAGTCAATGTAGAGACCTTCGGAGAAGTCCTGCTGAGGCGCCAGACCATCCTTTGGGGTGGGAAGATACTTGATCTTGCTGCCTGGGCCGTAGTCGTCTTCCTTCTTGGCGATTGTGTAAGGTAGACGTCCAGATGGGTTGACGTCACCGAAAAGTACGTCTACGATGGCGTTACCAGATTCGGTACCGGGAAGATTGGCGATAATGACGGCTCTGACATTCATGATGTCGATGAACTTCTCCAGGATGACAGGTCCAACAGTGTGGATGACAACCACGACATCGCCCATGCCTTCTCCGCAATCTTTAGCAACATCCTGAATTAGCTTGTCGCCGCCCTTTTGCAGATTAAGGTCATTCCTGTCACCACGAATGCCTTCATAGTGCTGGTAGCCCTCTCCGGCGTCGGCGTTGGCGAAGACAATGCAGAGGTCCTGATCAACGAGAATCTCCTTCTGGCTAGGCAGCTTGTTTTCTAGCCAATCGGTGACGTAAACAGTCTCGTTGTCGAACGCGTCTCGAATAGCGGACATGGGCTCCACTAGATACGAGAAGTTGACCGCGCCAGAACCCCATCCCGAGGCCAATGTACCTTCGTTGCAGCTCTGATCAGGGCAGTGGTTGATTCCCTCATGAGGGAGACGTGCATCTTCACCAAAGACACCAACACGGAACTTCGTCTTGGCCTTGCCGCCAGTCTTCCAGCCCTTTCGGTCCAGAGGCAGCATCTTGCCCTCGTTCTTCACCAAGACGGTACCTTCGGCTGCGACGCGACGTACTAGGTGTCCATGGGCTTCTTTCCCTTCTCCTTGCGCGTTGACGTACTGGTTTACGATGCCTGTTTCGTGGTCCGATGGACTGCCCTCGTGAAGCTTGCCAACCCGGTCGTTGGTCCACGAAGAGAAGTTTGGTCCGTCATTTTCCCACTTGTCCTGGCCAACCTGGTACCAAGATGCCACAATACGAGTAACCATGTCGTCGACACGATCGATGGGCACGCTTCCATTAAGAACCGCACGGGTGAGCTCAGGGCCCCATAAGCTGTTGCCCTTGGCCCATCTTAAGCCATCTCCAGGCATGGTCATGTCTAAGCCCGCAAGAGCACTAGCCACGCCTGAACGCTGTGCTAACCAGTCACTCTGAATAAAGCCCTGGAAGCCAAGCTCATCCTTCAGGACACCGTTGAGCAGCTTGGAGTTTTGGCAGGCATAGCTTGAATTGACCTGGTTGTACGAACACATGACGCTGGTCACTCCAGCTTTGACAGAGTCGGCGAAGGGCCATGCGTAGATCTCATGTAGTGTGCGGTCGTCGATATTGCTCGATATCGCGTTTGGAAGGCCCCACTCCCATGCTTGTCTGAAGTGCTCTTGTTCGTTAGCGACATAATGCTTCGCGGTAGCCATGACGCCCTCCTCCTGGATGCCCTTGATGGTTTGGGCAGCTGCAATGCCCTGTAGAACGGGGTCTGAGCCGAAACCCTCCCAGACGCGACCACCAGCTGGCATTCTCCCGAGAGGACCCATGGCAGGACCCAGCAGGACGTTGACGCCCTTGAGGCGTGCTTCTTGGCCGTGGGCCTTTCCGCGTAGGTACATGAGTTCCTTGGACCAGGTCGCGCCGGTGGTGATACCGGCAGGGAATGCGGTGATGTTGTCGGCGAATCGAATACCCAGTGGGCCGTCCTGAACACATTAGTCTAGTCCTGAAGACATGCGGAGTGTACGTACCTGTAGACACAAGCTGGGGAACTTCAGCCTGTCTACGCGCCCAGTCTGGCCGACGCAGAGATCCATGCTCCAGCCTGTGCCCGTTGTGATGTTGACCTTCTCAGGTAGTGTCATCTGCTTGACCAGGTCCGCAGCCCTCTTGTAGCTGTCCTCCCATGCCTTGTCGGTGCCACCCTTTGGCGAGGGGTACCACGGCGGACTCAGGCCATCCTCAGGCACCGAGACCTTGTATGCCCATATGCCACCCGAGGCGAGTATCAAGACGGTGGCGGCGACAAAGACCAGCAGCCAGCAGCAGCACCGTCCTGGCGCACACCGCGACTTCCTTTGCTGTATGGGGAACGGCGCAGCATCCTCGGTGTCTCTGTAGGACGCCTTCCTAACCTTGAGATCGCCGGCGCTTTTCTTGCGCCTGATCTTGCTGTCGAATGCGAGTGGGTCGTGTTCTTCGAGATCTTCTAGCGTCCCGTTGGATTCGGAGGAGAAGCGCGTCGGCGTCTCGACATCGTCGTCGACGGGGTTGTCGAGCTTGGCGTACTTGCCACGGCGCATTTCGTGGGCTTCGTAGGGCGGCATTTTGGTCGGCGCCGGAGCCTGCTTTAAAGGAAGAGGTGGGCGGTGTTGAGTCGTTCGCGGCTCAAACGGCTAGGCTATCGATGACGGCGCGAGCGTTGAGCTCTATGATGTTGAGGCTAGCATTGAATGTGACAACTCGGCAATCACGAGGGAGTGATGAATCGAGTAAAGAGGATGCTTAGAGTGTTTCTGTAGGACAGAAGACACGGCGTACACAGCGAGCGTCGTGGTTCAAGGCGAATGTTTCACCGGGCTGGCTTGCGCGCGATGGCGTCTCGTCCCTGACTAGGTGCCGATCTCGTGGGTCGACTCCCGCCCGCGCTTGCGTCCAGGCGGGCCTTCTGATTGCGCATCATCCACCCCTTCACCAAACCACGCTGATATTGTTTGCATACATGTTTGAATTCATGGCTACATTTCCCAACCATTGGGTTCGTCACTTCTAACTTCACGTCCTCTCCAACAAGCCTATGACCTTCCACGCTTATGCGCCGACCTGGTCCAGTATGCCCTGCAGGTTGATCGACTTGGGCCGCTCGATGGGAAGACCCAGTGCCCTGTCCCAAATTAGCTGTGCGAGCGGGCCCAGACCACGGCTGACACCGAAGGTCGCTGTGTAGTAGAGCGTCTCCTTGAAGCCGAAGTGGTGGAAGAGAACACCAGACGACGAGTCGACGTTCGGGAAGGGGTTCTTGGTCTACAAAACAAGTCAGCAATGATCTGAGTTGATCAAAATATTCCGTCTTACCTTTCCGTGCTCCTTGAGGACATCCGGCGCAACCTCCGAGTTCTTCTTAACCAGCTGGTAAACTGGGTCTGCCGCAATCTCGGGTCGTGCGTTGGCAAAGTCCATGAGAGCTTCGAATCGCGGGTCGGGCTTCCTGAGCACGGCGTGTCCGTAACCAGGAATAACACGTCCAGACTTGAGAACGCTCCAGAGGAACTCGTTTACATCCTTCTCGGTGAACTTCTCACCAACGACCTTCTGCATGTCGAGGATGAAACGCAGCACCTCTTGCGCAGCCAAACCGTGCAGGGGTCCTGCGAGTCCTTGAAGACCAGCACTGTAGCTCAGGAAAGGATCGCTGAGCGCAGATCCGACCAAGTGTGTTGCGTGCGCCGAGACGTTACCACCCTCGTGGTCACCGTGTAGAGCGAGGTACAACCGGAGAAGGTCTTGGAAGCCCTCGTTCTCCTTGCCTGGCTTGCCCAACATGGCAGCAAAGTTGTACGACCAATCCTGGTTCAGGTCAATCTCGTTCGGGAGAGCGCCTCCGCCACGGTATGCGTTCTGGTAGATCTTCGCGGCGATGGTAGGCAGTTTGGCGAGCAGGCTGATGCAGTCGTCGAAGGTGGGCTCCCAGTAGTCGGCTTTGTTGATACCCTTCTCGTAGGCTTTCGCGAACTTGGACTCGTAGTTCAATGCCGAGACGGCGCATGCGAACTGTGTCATCGGGTGGAGATCTTTGGGGAAGTCGTCCAGCATCTTCTGAACGAACTTGGGGATCTGGCCCTTTTCGGCGAGCTCCCGCGAGAGTGCGCGAGTTTGTGATACTGATGGCACTTCGCCTGTGAGGAGCAACCAGAACATGGCCTCAGGAAGCATCTCAGTGCCGGAAGTGCCCTTGGGCAGCTCCTTCTGGCAGTCTTTGATGGTCTTGCCGTGGAATCGAATGCCCTCGTTCGCATCAAGAACCGAGCCTTCCCAAACCATGGCCTTGAGACCCCTTCAGTCATGTTAGAGCGCGCCTCTAGATATGATTAGGGGTCATACCTCATGCCACCGAGCGCATTCTCAACCTTGACATCGCCGAGCTTCTTGTCGGCGTGTGCCTTGACCTTCTTCAGGAGCTCGCGCTTCGCAGGCAGAACCTTTTTGAATGTCTCCTTGAGATCCGGCTCAGAGGAGGAAGAGTAGCTACATGCTTGCACTGCAGCGATCAACGCGTTAGGACGATGACGGTTGAAGTGGGTGACCCAATGGCATACCAGAAACAAAAGGACGCGCCTGTAAAGCGTTTGTCAGCTCTCAATGTCTTGTACATGCTGTCGCATAGCTTTTGAAGCTCACCTTGGCGGCCCGTAGAGCTCGGGAAGCTGATCGTGCACTCAATGCCATAGCTAGCTTTACGTGGGGTAGATGCGGGGGATAGGAGTATCACTCTTCAACACAGGGAATGCAGAACACAAGAACACGATGATAGCGTTACAAACTTCACGAGCGACTAGCAGAGAAATGTTGACGGCAACTCTCGGTAATGCAGCTACGATGCGCCAGGCACGCGTGGTCCGTTGATGCGAGTGCAGCGTCGAATGATGGACCGAGGGGCAGCTGGACGGCTAGACGTGGGCTACATACCTCGGTAGTGACGTCGGCCACGCGCATCCCTGGAGAAACGTTACCGCAAACACGACGCCGGACGCACATTTTCATGCGACCCATCGCTATCTGCCTGTGCGAAGAAGAATTGGGTCAGAATTGAAAAAGGCGTTTGTGGCAAACATCGTCACCTGATTCCCTCCGACGTACGGATACTTTTCCGTGCCTGATTACCAACTGACTCCACGCCGCCAGCCTACTAAGGTTTACAGAGAGATTCTGCTGGCTGGACTCTCATCCACACATACACCTCCACAATGCTACGCACAGTATCGCGCTCCATCGCGCGCCAGGGCCGATCATCGAGGATAGCGAGCCGAACACCACAACTCCTACGCCCACTCTCTACCACGGTAATTCGCATGTCGAGCTCGACGCTCAAGAATGTAGACCCTCCAGTATCGTCAGCGCTCCCTGGCGATTCATTCCAGCTGCTCCCCGAAGCTTCGAAAGCGGGCCAGGCGGAGGATGCGCTCTTCGAGGAGCAGGTACAAGCCGTCAAGGACTGGTGGTCGTCACCGCGGTATAAGGGCATCAAGCGCCCCTACTCTGCGGAGGATGTCGTGAGCAAGCGAGGAGCGCTCCAGCAGTCATATCCCAGTTCCTTAATGGCACGGAAGCTGTTCAACCTTCTCGAAGAAAGGGCAGCCAAGGGCGAGCCCGTACACACCAGTGCGTTTATCCTAGCCTGCATAGATAGTACAATAGCTGATTATGTGTTTTCAAACTCCAGTGGGCGCAATTGACCCGATCCAAATGTCCCAACAAGCTGCGAACCAAGAAGTCCTCTACGTTTCCGGATGGGCGTGCTCCTCCGTCTTGACCTCCACGAACGAAGTTTCCGCCGATTTTGGCGACTACCCATATAATACCGTACCGAACCAAGTCCAGCGGCTGTTCAAGGCTCAGCAACTACACGACCGCAAGAACTGGGATGCAAGGAGGAAGATGAGTGCAGAGGAGAGGGCAAAGACACCTTACCTGGACTACATGAGGCCAATCATTGCTGATGGTGACACTGGGTACGTCTATACGATTGGAAAAGCGCATTATCAAAGAACTAACGTGTAACAGTCACGGAGGTCTCTCTGCAGTCATCAAGCTGGCGAAGCTGTTCGCTGAGAACGGAGCCGCAGGTGTTCATTTCGAAGATCAACTCCACGGCGGAAAGAAATGCGGACATCTTGCAGGCAAGGTCCTCGTACCAGTCGGCGATCACATCAACCGCCTGGTAGCCGCGCGATTCCAGTGGGATATGATGGGCTGCGAGAACCTCGTCATTGCGCGCACTGATTCAGAGAGCGGCAAGCTCATCTCCAGTGCGGTCGATGTGCGAGACCACGAGTTCATCAAGGGCGTCACAGAAGATACCGAGCCCCTGGCCGAAACACTGCAGAACATGGAGGCAGCTGGCGCACCAGGCAAGGAAATCGACCAATACGAGGCAGCGTGGGTGAAGAAACACAAGCTCGTAACCTTCGACGAGGCCGTGGTCCAGCACCTCGAGAAAGAGAGTGCATCTCAATCAACCATCGATTCATACCTCAACGAGACGAAGCAGAACCCAGACTACTCTCTTCTCAAGCGCCGGAAAGTCGCAGAGAAGTACACCAAAACACCTGTGTACTTCAACTGGGATATCCCTCGTACACGTGAGGGCTTCTACCACTACAAAGCCGGCGTCGCTGCCGCAACCAAGCGCGGTAAAGAATACGCTCCATATGCAGATCTTCTCTGGGTCGAGACGGGCGACCCCAACGTGCAAGAAGCAGCCAGGTTCGCCGGCGAGATTCGTGCGGTTCACCCTGACAAGAAGTTCGTATACAACCTCTCTCCCAGCTTCAACTGGATGGGTCAAGGCTTCTCCGAAGAAGCGCTCAAGTCGTTTGTCTGGGATCTGGCGAAGCACGGATTCGTCTTCCAGCTCATCTCCCTTGCCGGAGTACACTCCACTGCTACGATTACCTGCGAATTAAGCAGGGCGTTCAAGGACGAGGGTATGCTTGCGTACGTCAAGCTGGTACAGGCAAGGGAGAAGGAGCTGGGCTGCGATGTGCTCACACACCAGAAATGGTCTGGCGCAGGCTACATTGATGGCATTTTGGGAGCGATCCAGAGTGGCAGCTCGGGCAGCAAGAGTATGGGCGAGGGAAACACTGAGACGGGTTTCTAAAAATGTAAATACAAGATGGCAGATCAAGAGGTGATTCGAGTGTTCAAAAGATGCAGATGCTCAATGCGTGACTAAAGAGGAAAGGCGGGATCTGGGGCTCTTGCCTCGGTCCAGCCATCTTTCCCGAGCACTCCATCATCACGCTCAATACCGCCCCTGTCTTCATCTCGCGTCCACAACATCTCATACCACTTCAGAGCAATCTTACAGTTTACATAACATGGCCAATAAGCCCGCGATACCCGAATGGCAACGTGCCTCCGCCGATAACGCTGCAGCGTCATCCGAGCCCGAAGAAGCACGCGCGCAACACGCTGTCGAAGCCCCGACACCAACCGAAGACGACGTTGAGAACAATGATAAGGAAGAGCAACCATCAGAAAGCTCGGAACTACTAGAACAGGCGTCGCGCTTCCTCGAGGATGACACAATCCGCGATGCGCCGCGAGAGAAGAAGGTCGCGTTCCTGCAGTCAAAGGGCGTGCGCCCTGAGGATATCGAGACTCTGCTAGGCCAAGAGCCACAAGAGAGCACACATACAGAGCTCGAAGCAGTTGGAGAACGGGCGTGGTCAGAAGTGAGTGCAGAAACCCCACTGGTGAAGCGCATGAATCCCAGGCCATCGACAGTATCACAGAAGAAGGATACTGACGTGTATAGACACCGACAAAGCCGACCGAGGCACCCGAAGTCACATCTCAGCCTCGCGAAGTCATCATTCAGCCCCGCGAAATACCCCCGATCGTCACCTATCCAGAGTTCCTCGCGAACACCGAAAAGCCACCACCACTCATAACCACTCAGCGCCTCGTAACAACCGCATACGTAACGGGAGGCTTGATGGCGAGCATATACGGGCTTTCAAGGTGGATCATTGCGCCCATGACACACACCCTCGCCGAATCAAGACAAGATTTCGCATCGCATACGCACGAACAGTTGAAGGAGCTGAACTCAAGACTGGAGAAGGCTGTATCCGTGGATCCTGCTAGCAAAGTAAAGGCGGTTACCGATGCGGCAGATGATGTCTCAGAGGCAGACTCAGATCCTACCGAGCTTTACCATCGCGACTACGGCACCCAAACCACACCCAACCTCTCCCGCCGACCGTCTACCTCTACAGACCCACACCCAACCGTAACAGCGCACGAAAATCGCCTCAAGATCATAAAATCACATCTTGAAGAGCTCGACACGAACCGTACCAACGACGGCAAATCAAGGGATGGATTGCGGACGAAGGTGTCAGATTTGACTTCATATCTGACCGAGATGGACTACCAAAACCAATACTACCCTGGCATGGGCCGCTATGGAGCGACCTATAACTGGTCTGGTCAGAGTGGCACTGCACAGAATGATCAGATTGAGGTGCTGAAGAACGACATCAGGGCTGTCAAGGGCGTGTTTTTGAGTGCGAGGAACTTTCCAGTGGGAGGAAGGAATGCGCCGCCGATACCTACCGGTAGAGTAGGTTCGTAAGATGGTAATTACATTGGAAACTCGTGGATAATGAACGTTATATGTGAGTGTGTATCAGATTTATGGTGTTGCTGCGCATGAGCGTTACCTATGCTCTTCTCTATCAGGTGATGTTTACATAGGTCGTCTAGAGCAGCCTGTAATGCAAGGGAACTCTAGTTCGGACAGCGGAAGTCCGGCTGATCTTCGACGTTAGTATGACACTGGACCGTTCGCAGCTCTTGCCCCACTATACGTCATACCCAGACAGCCACACCTTACCCTGCTCAGCTCAAGTAGATGCCACTGGACGTCCACTGCACAACCACAACACCAACTTCAAAGCCTGGTTTCCCACAAACATGTCGGGTTGGGCGTCTAAGTTGACCTCCTTGGGTCATTCCAAGTCTGAGGACAAGGACGAAACATCGCTCACCACGCTTCTCGACGCAGACCAATGCGCGGATCTGACCTTCTTGATTGCAACTATCACAGCGTCTATGCGACAGTCCCTGGTCGATACCTATACCGCCGAAGAATTTCCAATCGACTCAAAGACAGCCAAATCAGAGGAAGAAATACTGCAAGACGCGCCCTCCAACCTCGCCGATGTCGATGTTGCCAAGGAAGACAAGATCAAGAAAGAGAGGCAGGCACGTGAAGAAGATGCGAGGAAAGAGCTCGCACAGCCTGAAGTGCAAGAGCTGAAGCAGGACATGTTGAAGTACTTTGATGGTTGGCGAGGTAGCGTCATCAGCAGAATCGGCGAGGTAGTCAACTCGAAAGAAAAGGCCAAAGAGCAGACACGACAGGTCGAAGGCAAGGAAGTCAAACAAATCACGAAGAAATCTGAGACAGGTTTAAAGAGCATTAAGAAGTTGGACGAGAAGGATGAAGATGAAGACGAAATGTTCAACAAACTTTATCCGCCTGTTCCCAATGCTCTCACTCAACTGGGAGAGAGTAAACGAGCACTCATACTGCATTCGCTGGTGCTCATACTTCTGAGCCTGGAGCACTACTCGGCACATTCTCGCGTCCTAAACCTCTACCTCACAAGTTCTCTCGGGCTGAGTAGAGCCGTCCTGAAGAAAGATGAAGAGACGGTTGCCCAGGGACTTCTAGAGGCAGCGTCTCAGCAACTGAACGCGGATGCTGAGACAAAGGAAGCGGCCGAGAAATCGCAGAATGCTCGTAGATGGAAGGTCGGCCTTGCTGGTGTTGCTGGTGCCGCGTTGATTGGTGTCACTGGCGGGCTTGCTGCGCCGCTCCTTGCGGCGGGCGTTGGAAGTGTCATGGGTGGAATCGGCCTGGGTGCTACTGCAGCTGCAGGATATCTAGGTACCCTTGCTGGTTCTTCCGTTCTTGTGGGCGGGCTGTTCGGTGCATACGGTGCGAAGATGACTGGACGAGCCATGGATGACTACGCCCGACAAGTCGAGGACTTCGCGTTCATCCCCATTCATCGTACTCAGGATCCGAGGAAACAGGACAACGAGTCTCGTCGTCTACGTGTCGCGATCGCCGTCTCTGGTTGGCTCCGCGACCCTGAAGAGGTGTCAAAGCCATGGAGATACATCAGTACAGGAACAGAAGGCTTCGCACTTCGTTGGGAGCTTGAGGCCCTTCTCAAGCTCGGACACAGTCTCGAGACATTCGTGACTAGTGCTGCTTGGGGTTACGCAAAGAAGAAGATCATTGAGCAGACTGTCTTCGCTGCGATGACGGCTGCAATGTGGCCACTGGGCTTGCTGAAGATTGCGACTTTGCTGGACAACCCGTTTTCGAAAGCCAAATATCGCGCCGAGAAGGCTGGTGAGGTCCTCGCAGATGCACTGATCAATAAAGTCCAAGGCGAACGACCGGTCACTCTTGTTGGCTACTCTCTCGGCGCACGTCTGATCTTTTCCTGCCTTGAGAAGCTGGCTGAGCGCAAAGCTTTTGGACTTGTCGAGAACGTCGTCCTCGTCGGCGCTCCATGCCCTTCCGATGTCGCCGATTGGCGGCGCATCCGCTCAGTAGTGAGTGGACGTTGTGTCAACGTCTTCTCCAAGTCGGATTACATCCTTGGCTTCCTCTACCGCACATCCTCTATGCAACTTGGCGTCGCAGGTCTGCAGCCCGTCGTCGGCGTACATGGCGTTCAGAACGTTGACGTCAGCGACATTGTGGACGGCCACCTCCAATACCGCTTCATCACAGGTTCGATACTTCGCAAGATCGGCTTCGAAGACGTCGACATCGAAGAAGTCGAGCGTGCAGAGGCTGATCTTGCAAAGGAGAAGAAGAAGGAAGAGGAGGAGAGGGCGAAGAATGAAGGTAGCAAGGGGGAAGGTAACGAGGAGAAGGAGAAAGAGGAGCTGGAGCAGGCTGTCGAGAAGAAGCAAGAGCAAAGCTGGATGCAAGTCACGCAACAGAAGATGAAGGGTCTCGACATCGGCGGATTCGTCAAGGGTCTACCTGGAAAGGTAGCTCCAGAGTATGGAGCGGAGAAGACAGCGAAGAAGCATACGGGTGATTTCAAGGATACGAAGTAGTGCTCTAAGAATGATGCAAAGTTTGCAAAGGGCTTTCGAATTAAGGGGTTTGTACATTATCTAGGGAAATTGCGGGTCATCAGGTCTCATTTAATGAAGGCTCTATGTTTGAGGAACAGGTCACCAAAGCCGATGTTTTGTTTCGTAAAATACAAAATGAGCTGTAAAATCCAGTCTATCATTGTAATTGCATGTGCTCCATTCGTTCATGTGAAAGCTTTCCCCAGCTTGAGTCCCAATGCGGTTAGTCGGTTTGTGGGGAAGCCGAGGCATTCGTTCACATGTCGCAGGTGAGGCTTGCACAGCGACACCTTCTGCGACGTGCTGATCTACCAAACATCACAGCTGGCGCGCGCGATACTGCACTCTGGAAGCCTGTCGCAACGGCACATGCGACCAGCTGAACTACGAGACCACACATTCCACGCCACTGCGTATGTACTGAGCACGACAACCCGCTACGCCACGCTCTCCGCATAGCGTCGACCTCTCGCATAAGACCAATGCCTCGTCCACGATAGCCATGGCTGTCTTTTCGAAACCGCTCTCTTCCCACCGCCTCACCAGCGCGTCTGCCAAAGCCATAGTCAACGACCTCACACGCCTGTACCTCCAGCACCGAACACGCATATCACGCGCCGTCTACCTCACTCTCTTCGTCGCCCTCATAAACCGCATACGGAATGCGATCGCCGAGCAGAAGGCCGCTTCAATACGGCGTGCCTCCAAAACAGCGGATAAGACTACAGCAGGCGAGGGTGAAGCAACGGGGAGGAAGAAGGTAGAGCTGAACAGGGAGTTCTTCAAGAATCTGCTGAGGTTGTTGAAGATATGTATACCTGGGTGGAAGAGCAAAGAGTTTAGGCTATTGATCGGACACAGTGTGTTTTTGGTGTTGAGGACGATGATCAGTTTGTACGTCGCGGAGTTGGACGGAAGACTGGTTAGTGCGCTTGTCAGAGGGAAAGGGAGGGAGTTCCTCCTGGGACTGGTCTGGTGGATGGCGGTGGCCGTGCCAGCGACTTTCACGAACAGTATGGTATGTCTAACTTCCTTTCCTGTCACCAGAGAGCGAGACGGCGAGGCCGCAGTCGCCAACGGGGAACCGAAGACGTGCTAACAGACCCAGCTCTCGTACCACCAGTGCAAACTCTCCCTCCAATATCGCACGCGCCTCACGAATCACATCCACTCCAAATACCTCTCACAGATGACCTTCTACACGCTTTCTGCCCTCGACGATCGCATCGCAAACGCCGACCAACTCATAACCGTCGATGTATCCAAGTTCTCCAATTCGCTCGCCGAGCTCTATTCGAATCTTGCGAAACCGGTACTAGATATCATAATCTACAACTACTCGCTCTCGCGCAGTGTCGGTGGAGAAGGGCTGTTCTTCATGAGCCTGCTGGTTCAGATCTCGGCCAACGTCATGAGGGCGCTTACCCCACCCTTTGGTAAATACGTAGCGGATGAAGCAAGGCTAGAGGGCGAATTCAGGTTTCAGCACTCCAGGTTGATCGATTGGAGCGAGGAGGTGGCACTGTACGCAGGACATGAGGCAGAGAAGGATACCTTGGATAAGGGATACTTCACGCTGATCAAGCATGTCAATCGCATATTGAGGAGAAGATTCTACCACGGGGTCATGGAGGACTTTGTGATAAAGTACTTTTGGGGTGCGCTGGGACTGCTGCTCTGCAGTGTGCCAGTGTTCTTCAAGGTTCCAGGCACAGGCGGCATGACTATGGGAGACCGGACGGAAAGTGAGTACTTAAAATCCGCAGTCCTTGTTTCATTTACGAGGACGATTGCTGACGAGTGTCACCACAATAGGCTTCGTGACCAACCGGCGAATGCTTCTCATGTCTAGCGACGCTTTCGGTCGCGTCATGTTCTCGTATAAGGAGATCACCGAGCTCGCCGGCTACACTTCACGCGTATCAACCCTCCTCGACGTAATCGACGACATACAAGCTGGTCATTTTGAGAAGAAGCTCGTTTCTTCCGCCGACACCGAGGAGAACGCATCCGTTCTACGCGGTCGCGGCACCGTAACCGAAGGCACGGATATAGAGTTCATCGACGTGCCTATAGTATCTCCAAACGGCGATGTACTCGTGCGCAAGCTTTCCTTCAGCGTGAAGCCAGGAGACCATCTCCTCATCGTGGGACCCAACGGCTGCGGAAAAAGCAGTCTGTTCCGTATCCTAGGCGGCCTATGGCCCGTATACGGCGGCAAAGTACGGAAGCCACCATTCGAAGACATCTTCTACATCCCGCAACGTCCATACCTCTCGCGCGGGACGCTACGCCAACAGATTATATACCCAGACTCGCTACACGACATGCACTCCAAATCCATAACCGACAACGACATCCTTTCGATCCTCGAGACCCTGAACCTAGAATCTCTCATCGACCGCCCCGGCGGCTTCGACGCTGAAGCACAATGGGAAGATGTGCTTTCCGGTGGTCTCCAGCAGCGCGTCGCCATGGCGCGGCTTTTCTACCATAAACCCCGGTACGCTATTCTGGACGAATGCACGAGCTCTGTTACACTGGAGGTAGAAAGGGTGATGTATGAGGAAGCGAAGAGACTGGGTATAACGCTCATGACAGTCAGTCACCGGAGAAGTCTTTGGAGGTATCATACTAGGATTTTGCAGTTTGACGGCCAAGGTGGCTTCTACTTTGGAGGATTGGATGCAGAGAGGAGGGCGGTACTTGAAGAGTAAGTTCCTTTCCATTTGGGGTCTTTGTGAGCTTTTTGAAGTATGCGAGAATGCGCGCTAACATTTTGGTAGTGAGAAGGAAGACATTGACCTGCAGCTCAGAGCTGTTCCGGACATTGAGCAAAGGATCAAGGAGTTGGAAGCCTCGCGGTAACAAATGTGGATGAATGTGGTCAGACAAATTTAATGGGCGCTGGCATGTGGTAGCCCCAGATCTATGCGTAGTTATATGGTATCTTGCATGGAATGTATGAAATCGCGCACTGCAACGAGAGGGCATAGCTTCGTAAGCTCACCGCGTGATATACCACAAGATAATGCATACACACATCTAATGCTGATTAGGTACGGATGCATCTATAGACAAATAGTGCATGCATAGCGGTGACATGCATGATACTAAGGGCTTCGCATCTGCGATGTTGAGGCAGAAGGGGGCAGCAGTAGCTTGAGAGTGATGCAGCGCGCGCATGTAGAAGGCATCTTGCACATGTGGGCGCACGACGCGCATGGATGCTCAGAAACAACGGTAAACAGCTGGCGATATAATCAAAGCGGAACATCAAATGTGAAAGGAAGAACTCCCATAGACAACATCATTTCATACTACACATCGCAAGAGGCGTGGCACGGAATGTACGCGGTAGCAAAACTCAGACGCGTCGAGTGGCGTGGCTGCGGATGTCCGGCAGGAAACTGCCTCGAGGCTTACCCCATCTGTGTATAGGGTGGCTGGGAAAGGGCGAAAGTGGCCTCATGGGCGTCATGTTAAAACGAAAGTCGCGGTTGAGCGCGCTCAAACGCGCTCAGATGGGCTAGCGTCGGGTGCTC
>Ga0265798_10005802_pt1 | contig 16446 bp, 12 predicted proteins | sample P3T30metagenome_FD_192430 | JGI IMG/M metagenome (GOLD analysis project Ga0265798, IMG submission 192430) | Plant litter microbial communities from East Loma Ridge, Irvine, California - P3 T30 | ecosystem: Environmental > Terrestrial > Plant litter > Unclassified | place: USA: California... | reverse complement strand
GCGCAAACTTCCATTCAGTGTCGTCGAAACCGGGCGAGTTCCAGCCGTCTGGCTCGAGACGGGCGTCGTGGTCCTCACCCGCGTAGATACCGTTCGCGCGAACCGCTCCGCTTCCGATGCGGAACGATTCGTCGGAGCCGACCACCACGGTGCGGTCTGCGTAGGCCAACTCGAGACTCACCCAGAGCGCCGGGCGGTCAGACCAGATCCCGCGCTTCAACTCCCACGTGAGTGGGCCGGCTGCCCAGCCCTCTCCGACGACCGCACCCAACGCGTTGGGGCCCTCGTGCACGGATCCGCTGATGTCATGGCGGCTGACCAGGAGCCGGTTCGCGTATGACGTCCAACCGGGAGCCAGGACCTCGTCGCCTATCCGAACCCCGTTGATCGAAGGTACGACGATGCCAAGGGCCGTGATCTTGAGCGTGGCAGCGAGAAGTCCCGGCTCGACCACGAACTCCTTCCGGAAGTACACCGCCGGCGCATCGGATGTCGACGGCTCGCCGGCGCTGATGAAGGACGGGCGGTCGATCTTCGACGCCTTCGTCGTTTCCGTCATGGTTCCGGTTCTCCTTATCTGGGGTGTGTCCGTGCGATACATCCGGAGCCTAGGGGCAAACCCTTCGATCCCAATAGTCGGGATGCTATACGCATGGGTGGAATTACTCCAGCGTAAGCTATGGCGACGAGGAGTGGCGGCCGCGAGAGACTGCCGCCCGCCTGAAGTCAACCGTCCGCACTTGCCCGACAACGGGACTTCGTGTAAGTCACGAGACATCACCTCGCTGGGCGAATGGGACCCAGCCCGAGGTCAGTCCGCACTCACTCCATGGCCAGTGTCAGTAAGGGCTTGAGGACGCCACCCCACGCGGCATACCCTGCGGGCGTCAGGTGAAGGTTGTCCGTCGTGAACTCCTTGCGCAGTGCTCCGTCCGAGTCCGCCAGCGCGGGCCAAGCATCAACGTACGTACTCCCGGTTCGCTCAGCGATGACGCGGTATTGCGCATTGAGCCCCCGTAGGCGAGTGGCGTAGAGAGCGGTCCGGGGAAGAAGGCCGTTGATCAGGACACGTGTGCCGGGGGCCGTCGCACGCACGCGGTCGACGATGGTTTCAACGCGGCGCACGATTCCGCGCGGGTCTTTCGTGTTTCGACTCGTGTGCAGGTCATTGGTACCGATCAAAACGGAGACAACTGCGGGATCGGTCACCGCCTCGTTCAAGCGCTCAAGCACATCCAGACTTGTGTCCCAGCCGATTCCGCGGTTCACGACCGGAAGCTCAGCGAAGAGCTCATCGAGAGGCGCGGCCTCGGTGAGGCTGTCACCCAGGAACACGATCGCGCGCGGAGGAATCGTCTCCGCCGAGAATGACTCGCGTCGCGCCTGGCGCCGCCGCCGTGCCGTCCCCCGCAAGAGGGGGACGACCAGCTCGAAGACGCGATCAGAATTCAGCACGTCGCCCCCGACGGCGTGGGCGTCGCGAGTCGGCTCCGCCGGCCATGCAACGAGAACGGGCGATCGAATGGTCGGGGCATACGCAACTCCTTCGATGTCGAGCCAGACGCACCAAGCACGCGCCGAGTCGGTCTCGGCGATCCCGCCGATTTCTTCCATTATCTCGTATAGTATCCCGATTGTTGAAACGGTAATAGGGGCCTGAAGGCGGCGTGTGGACCGAGGCCCAGAGCGCGAAGGAGGGCCTGTGGACGACGGAATCCTGCAGAACGCCGCACTTGCGGCAGGAATCCCATTCGGAGACCACATGGTGCTGCAACGGCAGAAGGAGATCGCGATCTGGGGAACTGGGCGACCGGGCAGCACGGTTGACGTCCAGCTTGCGGGCCACGAGTCCGTGCGGACGACCGTGGCCTCGGACGGGACGTGGTCAACGTCTCTGCCACCCCAGGAGGCGGGCCGCGATCTCCGCCTCACCCTCGCCGACGAGCGCACGCGCATCGAGTTCGTCGATGTGGCGATCGGCGAGGTGTGGATCGCGGGCGGGCAATCGAACATGGAGTACTTCCTTGCCTTCGACGCCGATAGGCGTGATGCACTGAACGGCCCCATAAGCCCTGACATCCGGTACTTCGACTCCCCCAGGACGTCGTATGAAGGCCAGTTGGAGGAGTACGACTATTCGCGCTTCGGGTTCTGGCGCACCAGCACTCCCGAGGACCTCCTGTATTTCTCGGCCGTGGGCTATTACTTCGCGGCGCAGGTACAGGCTTCTCTCGGCGTCCCGGTTGGGATCGTGGGATGCAACTGGGGCGGAACTCCCGCATGTGCGTGGATGAGTGAGCAATACATCGACGCGAGTAGCGGACGCATCTGGCTTGATGAGCACCGCACTATCCTCGACGGCCTCGATATCGATCAGGCCTCTGCTGAGTACCGAGCCAATCCTGCCAACGCCGTGACCGATCCGCTGCGCTTGTCGTTGTTGACTCTGCTTCTAGCCCCCGGGCTGCCCCGCCTGGCCCAGAAGGCACTGGTCGCACTCGCGGGTCGACGACTCACGGAGTTCACCGTCGGCCCCCTCCACCCGTGGCGCCCTGCTGGCCTCTATGAGGTCATGTTGAGGCGAATCGCCCCTTTCACAACGCGCGGGGTGATCTGGTACCAGGGAGAGTCCGACGCACCCCATTCCGAGATCTACGCGGATGTATTCGCCTCGATGATTCGCTGCTGGCGAGACCTCTGGCAAGAGGAAATCCCGTTCCTCTTCACACAGCTTGCGCCGTTCGGTGCGTGGTTAGGAGCGACGGGAGAGGCCTTCCCGGAGTTGCGGCGACAGCAGCAGATCGTGGCTGACACGGTACCCGGCGCATGGATGGCGAGCTCGTCCGATGCCGGTCTGCGGTGGGACATCCACCCAAAGCAGAAGAGGTCGATCGGTGAACGTCTCGCGCTCCTCGCTTGCGACCACATCTACGGTCAGCGTATTCAGGGCAACCCCCCGCGGTTCCTGTTCGGCCGACGTACCGACGAAGGCATGGAATTGCGGTTCGCAGCAGCGGACGGGCTGCGGCTAGGGAAAGGCATCGTCCCCCTCGATGTGCGCTCACCCTCGGGCCGGAGGATCTCCTGCACCAGCGTTCGCGTCGACGGTGACTGCCTCGTCGTCTCCGGATCGTTCCCGCCAGGGTCCGTCGTGAGCTTCGCCTGGACCAGGTATTACAACGTGCCCTTGGTGAACAGCGCGGGCAACCCCGTTACACCGTTCCGGTTCGAGCTCCGGTGATGAGTCGACCCGCACCTCCAAGTTGGTCGTAGCCGCCACCGCTGATCCAGAGACAGACACAGCAGAGTGGTTGAGGCCTGGTCCACGCAATCGCCTCATCGATGGGACCGCAGCTTGCCAAGGATTTGCACCGACAGCCGCCGACCGCCTCGTCGAAGTCGACGTGGCGCCCAGGCTGAAACTTTTGTATGCCAACCCACGGCGACCTGCTCCACCCGGAACTCGAGCCCGGGCGACCGCATCGGCTAATTAGCTGCGGCCGTCGGGTGAAGAGGTTCGCGACTTCGCCAGCCACGCGTGAGCTCGCAACGACCCGGGGTTCGGTATGCCTCGCGGACTGATCCTCCGCGCTGTCGAACGGCGCGACGCGCTAGGGCTTAAGGGACTCAGCCGTCAATCGATGAAGTGGCGGAGGAGCTTGATGTAGTTCCCCGGAGCGATGCGGGCCATCACGTCCGGAAGGCGCGCGCTGAGGCCGATGAGCACCCTGGGCTTTCGCCGTTCGACACCGCGGAGGATTGTCTCCGCGGCATCCGAAGGTGAGATCGTCAGTGAACCGTTGATGCGGTCGACTCTCTTCTGAGCCTCCGACGGCGAGATCTGGGCACCAATACGAGCGTTCGATGCGATCGCCGTCTTGATTCCCCCAGGGTGAACGCAGGACACCCCTACGTCCCACCATGCTGCTTCGGCTCGAAGTGACTCGGTGAAGCCCCGCAGCGCGAATTTACTGGAGGCGTATGCAGCTTGTCCGGGAGGCGCGACCAGTCCGTAGACGCTGGACACGTTGACCAGATGGGAGCCCCGATTCCGTTGGAGTGCAGGCAGAACGTGATGAGTGAGCGTCACGGCGGAGTGGAAATTGATTTCGAACAGCCAACGGAAATCCTCGAGACTCACCTGATCGAACGTCCCGCCTAGCGCCACCCCTGCGCAGTTGATCAAAAGAGTCGTGTCCGTATGTTGTGCCGCCATCTCCGCGCCGATTCTGTCGGTGTCGTCTCGATCCGACAGATCCCCGGTGACCGTCGCCACGGAGATGCCCGGATGCTTGGACCTCAAGTCGTCCGCGACGCGCGTCAATCCGGCCGCATCCCGGTCGATAAGGACGAGGCTGCTCCCCCGAGAACCAAGGCCCCTTGAGAGCGCTTCCCCTATACCACTGGCTGCGCCCGTAACAATTGCCTTGGCTCCAACAAAAACAAATCGTCTCATGCGATCGCCCCTTCTCGACGAGTTGCGGTGACTGCATTGCCCTCAGGCACGCTCTGACCAGCGACGCGAACTCGAGCAGTTATTCAATTGGCGGCACCATCATCGTGCTCTGGGCCGACTATGACTTCCTCGACCGTGCCAGCTGGCCGTCGCGGTCGATTCTTCAAACCGAATACCGGTCATTCTGTACCGGTGACTGGCCACGTGACGGTGATGCGGCCGGATCCCGCACGGGTCATGATGCCGTCGGGGGTCACGATGTCGACGGTGGTTCCGGCAGGGATCACGGCGTCGACGCGACCAGCGTTCTGAGTCCCTTCCCAGCGCGATCGGACCTCTCCATAGGGGGTGTGGACCGAAGCCTCCACCCAGTCAAGATGCTCCGTAATGAGGGGCTCGATGTGTATGTGACGGTATCCGGGAGATGCGGGAGCGATTCCGGCGAGCTCTTCTCGAAGCCAACCCGCGACCGTACCGAACGCATAGTGGTTGTGGCTGGCCTTCGCGCGACCAGCCTCCTCGTATCCCCCGTCCCACGTCTCCCAGATGGTCGTAGCGCCACGCTCCACCTGCCCCAACCAGGACGGCGTCGTCGTCTGGAGTAGAAGTTGCATCGCTAGATCTGCACGACCATTTTCTCGAAGAGCGGAAAGCAAGAGCGGGGTCGAAAGGAACCCCGTGGCGAGGTGGGTGTCTGCGTTACGGATCAGCACCTCCAATCGGTCCGCGGCTCGCGTCCTCTCGTCCTCGGTCAAGAGTCCGAACGCCAATGCCCGCACGTAGTCGTCCTGCTTGTCCTCGCCGATGCGACCTCCGCCGTCGTGCACGAACGCCGCGCGCCAAGCAGCGCGCACGCGATCGGCGAGCTCCAGGTATCGAATGCGGTCGTGGTCACGCCCAAGAACTTGCGCGACGGCCGAGAGGGTCCGAGAAGATCGTTCGAAGTACGCGGTCGCCAGGGCCGCACCGTGCAGCGTGCCGTCGAGCAGAGCGAACCCTTCACCGGGTCGCAGCCATTCGCCCCAATGGAAACCACTGTCGAGAATGTACTGCTCGTGCTTACCGAAGCGACGGGCTAGCCAACGCGACGCTCCGCGGCGGCGCGCTGCGCGAGCCAGTCTGCGGACCCACAACTGCATCGATCGGTACTGCCGCTCCAGCGTCACGGAGTCTCCGTAGTACCGGTAGAGATCCCAGGGAGTGAGGACGGAGACGTCCCCCCACCCTACGGAGTTGCCCAGGACTTCCGAGACGAGGTGAGTGATGAAACTTGCGTCGCCAGTCCGCTCGCTCGGTATCCAAGGCGGGATGTTCCCGTTGGGCCGCTGCTCTATGGAGACGCTGCGAAGGTAGCGTCGAAGGAATGCCTGGCTATCCACGACGCCGGTTGCGGTCGACGCGAACACCTGGATGTCGCCCGTCCATCCCGACCTCTCGCGCGTGGGGCAGTCCGTGGCCGTGTCGACGAAATTCGACCGTGTGGACCAGAGAACGTTCTGCCAAAGCTGCCCCAGTCGCTCATCGGACGCTGCGAACGAGCCAGCCGTCTCGACGTCGGTCGACAGGGCTATCCCTTCTACGTCGTCCGCCGACAGATCACCGTCGAGGCCGTCGATCTGGACGTAGCGGAACCCGTGAATGGTGAACCATGGTTGCCACCACTGCTCAGAACCGTCGAGCACGACTTCGTCGCGCTGCTGCCACGGTTTCTTCGGGTTGGTCAGGATCCATTCAACGTCGAGCTCGCCGTCAGGATCGAGCACCTCGCTGAACGTCATGCGAACGGTCCTGCCGGCTGGACCCGCGACCCTGAGACGGACGATGCCAGCGATGTTCTGGCCGAGATCGACAAGCTGGGCACCTTGAGGAGAGCGCCACACCCGAGGTCGGAACCTCGCCACGTCGGTCACGCGCTCAACTTGTTCCGCGATCAACTGCGCGGAAGGTGCAGGGAGGACTCGAACGGGAGAAAGGCGGTGCGGCGTAGTAGATGCCGATGACCAGTCCTCTTGCGCGACGCGAAGGTCCGCACGCTCGCCGTGTTTCGGGTCGGTCTCAGTGATGCGGCCGGAACCACCCGCCCAGGATGCGTCGGAGACGAATGTGAACGCCCGGTCTTCCGACTGAACGACGAGCTGCGCCATCGCTGCGAGAGTGTGCCCGAAAGTGTTCCGCCGGTCGAAGAACCCCAGTCGACCCCGGTACCGCCCGTCTCCCACGGCGATCGCCACGATATTTTCACCAGGACGAAGGGAGTCGGTCACGTCGTACATCTGGTACTCGATCTCCTTCCCGAAGGGCGTGAAGCGAGGAACGAGCGCGGGACCTGTGTGGTCGACGCCATTGACGAAAAGGCGGTGCCAGCCAAGGGAGCTGACATAGAGGCGCGCACGATCGATCTTCTCCGGAAGCGACGCCGATCCCCGCAGATAGAGGGCACCGGCTGTGTCATCTTGCGCAGTGACCCACTCTCCGGTCCACTCGGAGGCGTCCAGGATCCCCGTTTCGAAGACCCCCTCGCTTGACCACTCGGACCAGGAGGTCCCTTCATCGCGGATGCGGACGCGCCAACAGTAGGTCGAGGATGAGCGCAGGAGCGGCCCGCTGTACGCGTGGCCGAAAGGGTGTTCGCCGTCGTTCTCACCCGAGTCCCACAGAACGTCGGTCGAGTCCTCTCGACGGACCTGCACCTGCCAGCCGGTCTGGAGTACGCCCGTTCGAGACGAATTTAGTTGCCAGGAGAACTCGGGGGCCTTCGAATCGATTCCGCGAGGCGTGTCACGAGCATTGACGCGCAACTCGCTGAGGGTGACGCCGCCAAGCGAGTGGCCTTGGCTCTTCGCCATTTTCGTCGTCATGAACTCGTCCCGTCGGTCGTTTTTTCTTACCGGTAAGTCAGATGCAAGTATGATCCTGGGATGGCAGTTGTGCAAGAACGACCTCGAGCCCGGATCGTGCGCGCGGCCGTCAGCGTTTTCGCTCGCGACGGCTACAGCTCTGGCTCTCTGAACGACGTCGCCATAGCGGCGGGGCTGTCCCGGCAGAATTTGCTCTACTACTACTCCTCGAAGCAGAAGCTCCTTCTCGCGGTCCTCGAAGAGCGCGACGAAGAGCTCAATCGGGCCCTGCACTTCGCGGACTTGGAGAGATACAGAACGTTGGCGGACTACGTCTCGGATCTGTCCGCCCTGCTGCCGAAGGTCTATGCGGATAGGGAGCTAGTCGCTCTCTATCACCGACTTGTCGCCGAAGCAGCGGACCCCCTGCATCCGGCCCGCGACTGGGTTCGAGACAGACACGGACGTATTCGGAACGAATACGAGTCGATGATCCGACGCGCTATCAGTGCGGGTGAGATCCGCGCTGACATCGATGCTGTCGCCGTGGCGACCGTGCTTCTCGGGGGAATCGAGGGAATCGAGTCGCAGTGGCTCGTCGATGATGAGGTCGACTGGGCGGCGGCGGCGCACGTTCTTCGCACGTTCCTTGCGGCCCTTTCGACCTAGGTGGCCGTCAGGCACAGGCCTGGAGGTCTCACTCCTCAGCCGCAGCCGGTCCGCATACCGTTGACATCCCTGTTCACGACCATGCGGACAAGCACTTGGACCTCCAGGGGGCTCTCAGTGGAATACCTTCGCGCAGCCTGATCGGATGGACGCAGCGTGGTGAGGTAGATGATTGAGGCAACCAGAGCTCAATGACAGGGGGTTGCTTGGTCGATTTGATTAGAGGGTTCTCAGGTGGGCCTGCCGTTATTGCCATATCCGGACCGTGAGCCCTCGATAGCGCTATCGAGCGTCCGAAGCCAATCGATGCGGGCTTCCTGACTCAGGTCTCCGCCTTGACTCAGAAGCCAGTGACTGGAAGCGACGGTGACGCCGCTCATCAGTGAGCCGATAAGCAGATCCACTTCGAGCCGGCTCCAGCTGGGGTAGCGGGCAGAGACGTGCTCGGCCATGTGCAGCGAGGTTCGGTCCATGATCTGTCGGAGCAGGGCTTCGTGGCGGGGTGATGCTTGGTCGCCTCGCCCGACGACTGCTCCAACGGACAGAATCACGTCGGGCATGTTCGTCGCTCGCAGCGACTGCGACACCTCGTTGAACACGGCCGCACGCGATCCGTCTGTCGCCGGCGCCGCTGACGTGGCCTCGTCGAAGGTCGCCCAGGCGTTCTCGAACTGCTCGACGCTCGCGGTCACGAGCACGTCTGAGACCGATGGGAAGTAGTTGAACACCGTCGCCCTCGAGACGTCGGCACGTTCCGCGAGCTCTTCGACGGTGAACGTGGGGCCTCCGCGTTCGATGACTAGCGCAGTCGCAGCGTCGAGAATCGAGCGCCGCGAGCGTGCCTTCAACATCTCGCGACGACCTCGGGGGGGAACTGAAGAACTCATGATCTGATCCTAGTCGTCTATAGGTAGACGCCGTCTACGATTAGACGTAGTCTCGTTGTCGAGCGAATCGCTTCACAAGGAAGGGCATCATGAACGCGCACGAGCAGTCGACCAAGCTTCAGGCATCGCGTGAGCCAGGGGCCGGCGCTGACCGGTCCCGACGCTTCCGGTGGGTGTGGACCCTCGCAGCCGTCGTCGCGGCGATCCTCGCTGGGTTGGTGGTGCTGCTCGCGGCGGGGAACCTCGTTCCCGCGGCGACGAACATCGTGACGCTCGGCGGCACGATGGCCTGGGCGAGCTTCGCACCTCACCTCGTGATCGTCAGCGTCGTGGCGGCTCTTCTCTGCATCCCTCTCTGGCGGGCCAGGCGCCGCCCTGTGCTCCGGGGCATCGCCTCCGGGCTGGTGGCCGTGGCGCTCGTCGCCTCGACTGCCATCACCGCGTCGCTGGTGAACGCTGCGATGGAGAACGGTGGGTCCGTCAACCTGGCCCGGTCGTTGGCGACGACGAACCCGGCCGTGACCCCGACCGAGATCACGACCTACGTCGACGCCGACGGGCAGCCCCAACAGGCCCGGATCTACGAGCCAGCGGGTGGCCCGGAAGGGGCGCCGGTGATGATGTACATCCACGGTGGTGGCTGGTACATCGGTACCGCCGAGGAGTCCGACAGCATGGCCCAGCGGTGGGCTGACGAGGGCTGGTACGTCGTCAACGTCGACTACCGCCTCGCAGACGCCGAGAACGCGACGTGGGACAAGGCCCCGGCCGACGTCGCGTGCGCACTGACCTGGACGGACCAGCTGGCGGAGAAGGTCGGCGCGGACACCAGCAAGCTGACCGTCATGGGCGACTCCGCCGGTGGGCACCTGGCCATGCTCCTCGGGTGGTCCGCCGCCGCCGGGAGCGCCGCCTCCACCTGCCCCGAGCTCGGCGACGTGCCCGTTCCCGACGCTGTCGTGGCCGGCTACCCCGTTAGCAACATCGAGTACACCTACGAGGACGGCGCAGCGCCCCTGGCCGCCTACAACCCGCAGGAGTTCACGCGGTTCTTCCTCGGCGGGGCACCGGCGGAGTTCCCCGACCGTGCCCGCGCGGTCTCGCCCTCCACCTACCTCGGCGCAGACACCCCGTCGACTCTCGTCCTCCAGCCCGAGAGGGACGACTTCATCCCCGCCGAGGGCAACGACGAGGTCATCGAGGAGGCCCAGGACGCAGGCGTCGACGCCACGATCGCCCAGGTGCCGTTCGCCTGGCACGGCTTCGACGCCACCCGCGACAGCATCGGCGGCCAGATCAAGACGACCGTGACGACGAACTGGCTCGCGGAACGCAACCTCGCACCCTGACCGCAGCGCACCACCACCCGCACCACCTGCTGGCACCACCATCGGGCCGGCACCACCCACCCCGCAGATTGATCGAGAGGCACCAGGAACATGCACGAGCACGACGCAGCACCACGATCGGCACGAGAGCACCAAGGCGGCACCGGCGCCCATCCGGCGCGGTTCGCCAAGGCGCGCACCGCTGCCGCTGTCGTCGCGGCGATCATCGGAGGGATCATCGCCCTCCTCGCACTCGGGACCGCGTTCGGGCCGGGTGAGTTCCTCGGGACCCTGGCATCGGCCTTCGCGTGGTCGTTCTTCGGCCCCCAGTTCGTCGTGCTGAGCGTGATCGCGGCTCTGCTGTGCATCCCGCTCTGGCGGGCGAGGCGCCGCCCTGTGCTGCGGGGCGTTGCCTCGGGCCTGGTGGTCATCGCACTCGTCTCCTCGACCGTCATCACCGGGATCATGGTCAAGGCCGCGTCCGACAACGGCGGCTCGGTCAACCTCGCGCAGGCGTTGACCCTCTCATCGTCGCCCGAGGGGCCGGATGAGGTCACGGCTTACGTCACCGTCGACGGTGAGCAGCAGCAGGCGCGCGTCTTCGAGCCCGAGGGTGGTGCCGAGGGTGCTCCGGTGCTGATGTACATCCACGGCGGCGCCTGGTACATGGGCTCCGCGGAAGGCTCCGACCAGATCGCCCGCTCCTTCGCCAGCAAGGGCTTCTACGTCGTCAACATCGACTACCGCCTCTCCGATGCCACCGACCCGACCTGGGACAAGGCCCCCGCCGACGTCGCCTGCGGCCTGGCCTGGACCGGGCAGCAAGCTGCCGCCGCCGGTGCCGACACCGACAAGCTCACCGTCATCGGCGACTCCGCCGGCGGCCACCTGGCCATGCTCCTCGGCTGGTCCGCCGCCGACGGCGCTGCCGCGTCCTCGTGCCCTGAGCTCGGAGACGTGCCCGTCCCTGACGCCGTCGTCGCCTCCTACCCGGTCGCGGACCTGACGTACACGTCCGAGAACGGTGCTGCGCCTCTCGGAGTCGACCCGGAGAAGTTCATCCGAGACTTCCTCGGCGGCTCCCTAGACGAGCAGCCCGAGCGACTCGAGGCGGTCTCCCCGCTCACGTACGTCTCGGACAAGACCCCGCCGACCCTCATCGTCGAGCCCGAACGGGACGACTTCATCCCCGCAGCAGGCAACTACGCCGTGGCTGACAAGGCACGTCAGGCCGGGGTCGACGTCACGGTCGCCCGTGTTCCCTTCGGCTACCACGGCTTCGACAGCCTGCCGGGCAGTGTCGGCGGCCAAACCCGCAGCAGCATCGTCGTGAACTGGCTCCAGGGTCTCGACCTCGCTCCCTAGCCCCACGCACGCAGAAGGCCCCTCCGGTGATAGCCACCGGGGGGCCTTTTGCTGCGCTGGATCACGGTGGAGCGTTGACGCGTTTTCCGGCCGGTTCCAAGGCTCCGAGAACGGGATCTGGAATGAACACGGTCACCCGCTTTCCCGGGACCCAGGCCGTGACCACGATCTCCCTGTCGTGCTTGACCTTGGAGAGGACGAGAAAGTCAGAAGGCTCGACACGTTTCATCGTCAGCGGTGCTCCTAAACCAGCGGGGAGAACCCCACATCAGGTAGCCCTCGTGAGTCTCAGCCGCGTAGAAGATCCCGTGCGTGGTTCACGCTGCGCTGAGAGCCACGCTCGAGCCCGTGGCCCAGAACGCCCATCCCAGAGGGGCGCCTGGAGACAACCAGGCGCCCCTCCGATGACAGCGGGATCTAGGCTGCGTCCGCACCGTACCTCGAAGATGCGCGTGCACCTATGCCCCGACAGGTCTCAGCAGGCCAGGCGCGTACCGTACCCTCGCAACCAGAGGTGACGCCCGACTCATCTTCCATCAAGGGGACACCCTGCCCGGGGCTACTCATGACTGCATGTTCGCCCCTACTGCTGGGGTGCGAGGTCGCGCTGCTCCAGCCACGTCTTGGTGACGCTGTTCTTCACTTGCCCGCCGAGACCGCCCTGGAGGGCGTCGAAGGCATGCCACGCGAACGGGACGGAGACGATCCTCGCGTCGACACCCGCCTGCTGGGCGGTCTTGATCGAGCGGTAGTTGCCCTCGGCTGGGATGAAGTCGTCCCGGTCAGGCTGCAACACCAGGGTCGACGGAGTGTTCGCACTGAGGTAGGCCAGCGGGGAGACAGCCTGCAGGCGGTCCGGGAACTCGGCCGGCGTACCACCGAGGAAGAGGTGCGTGAACTCCTGAGGATCGATCCCCGGAACCGGGGCGACGCCGTAGTCGTAGTTGTACTGCACGTCGATCGCGGGGTAGCTCGCCACGATCGCGTCGGGCACAGGAACCTCACCCTGATCGGCGCACGTGGACGCCGCGGCACCGTCAGCGGCGGACCAGCCGAGAAGAACAGCCAGGTGGCCACCGGCGGAGTCACCCATCACAGTGAGCCGGTCGTTGTCAGCGCCAGCCTCGGCGGCATGACGGTCGGTCCAGGTGAGAGCGCACCCGAGATCGGCCGGCGCCTTGTCCCACGTCGGCTGCTGCGTGCTCGAGAGGCGGTAGTTGACGCTGACGACGTACCAGCCCTCCGCAGCCCAGTGCTGGACCGTGGACTCGGACTCTTCCGCCGAACCCGTCTCCCAACCGCCACCGTGGACGTACATCATCACCGGCGCGCCCGCAGCGCCGCCCTCGGGCTCGTAGACGCGTGCTTCCAACGGCTCGCCGCCGGCGTTGACGTAGGTGGTGACCTCGGTCGGAGGCTCCGTCGGCGTCGAGAGCGTGACGGCCTGAACGAGATTCACAGATCCGCCGTTGGAGGTGGCGGCAGTGATCAACGAACCGGTGATGACGGTCGAGGCGGCCAGGGCGATCACCGCAGCCCCGGACGCGATGCCTCGGAGCATGGGACGGCGCCGCGCCCGCCACAGCGGGATCGTCAAGAGCGCGGCGACCAAGCTGACGAGAACCAGATGCGGGGCAGCGCTTGCCCAGACGTAGGTGCCGGCGAGGGTCAAGATGTTCGACGACGCCGGGAAGAAGTTCGCGGCAGCGAGGAGCGTCACCACGATGCCGAGCGTGGCTGCGATCACGGCGGCGGCCGTCCAGAGCCGGGGAAGACGCATCTTTGATAACGGGGTGGCGGAGGTCTGCTGGGGCATGCGCGAGTCTTCTTCCGTGAGCTATTCACCACCCGCATCGGGTAGACAAAGTCGAAGCTTAGACGCAATACAATGTAGCAGCCAGGGAGAATGCACTGTGCATCCGTGTTCGTTTGAGGCGGCGGGGTCAGACAACTACGAGGTCAACGGCGTTCGAAACCTCAGCTCGGGCCGCTGGCGTGCATGAAGAGATGCTCGAACGCTTCCGCACCCTTGGAGGGCTTCGAGGTGGCCCTCGCCCGGTCATGACGCCACCGCGCCCGCAGTGTCCGGTGCCGGTCGGGTCGCGAGAGAACGCACCGGTCGGTGGCCCAGCCGGTCGCCTCTACTTTCGGGGCGTAAGCCACTCCATGCTCGGTTGCGACAATCCCGGGCGACGTATAGTCCGCTCAGAACCGGGTCCGGCCCCTCTGATGTCCTTTTTCTCGTTCTGCCGCGACGGCGCTCTGACCTCTTCAGCGACAGCACCGAGTCGCTGACCAAGATGGTCTCACCAGCCGACGACTCAGGGCCCACATGGCAGTCTTCCTCCCAGAAGCCGAGGGGCTTCTCATACCGTCGGCTCGCCCCCCTCTCGCCCTTAAGACCCGGAAGCCGCCAGATACGATGACGCTTTTCGGAAGAATAGGAACTGAAAATGCGTCTCCTGCTCATCCGCCACGGTGAGACCGCTGACAACATCGCTCGGACCATCGGCTCCCGCCCCCCGGGGCCTCCTCTCTCAACAGTCGGACACGGCCAGGCAGCAGCCCTCGCCGACGTCCTCACAGACGAGTCGGTCAGCGCCGTGCATTCGTCTCGCGCGCTCCGAGCCGTGCAGACCGCTCAAACCATTGCCCTCGGACTAGGCGTGCCTCACACTGAAATCGTTGGGGCACACGAGATCGACGCCGGTGACCTCGAAGGCAGGACCTACGCGGAAGCAGTCCCCCTCTATATGGGGACCATGCAGCGGTGGTGGACGGACCGGGAGGCGCGCATCCCAGGGGGCGAGAATGGCAGCGAATTCCTCAGCCGATTCGACGCGGCCGTGAGGGCCGTCATTGAGGACACCGAAGCAGGCGCCACAGCTGTCGTCGTCTCTCACGAGGCGGCGATCTGCGTGTGGGCAGCGAACACGGCCGAGAACCTCGACGCTGAGTTCAGCCGTTCCCATGGCCTACGAAACACGGGGATCGTGGCACTGGAGGGATCGTTCGACGAAGGCTGGACGGCAGTGTCATGGGACGACCGACTATTAGGACGTCGAATGCAATGAGGCACAGCGCCGAGATTCTGGCCTCCAGAAATACTCCAGCCCGTATGCGAGCCGAGACATCTAGGCAACCGTCAGCGTGAGTGCTGGCTTTTCACCGGCCCTGCGGGGGTAAGCCAACGGCCGAGTGGGAGTGGACATCCTGTGAGTCCGGGCCCTAGCCGTCATGACCGGGCGAGGGCCACCTCGAGCCCTCGAAGGGTGCTCGGGAACCGTTCCAGCATCTCTTCTAGTTCGCCGGCGGAGACGTTGGCACCGAAGGTCTCGGCGTGTGGTTCGAGTTCGATGCTGTCGTGCAGCGAACCGGCCAGGACGGGGTCGAAGCCCCACGTGTCGACGAGAGCCGAGACCGTGGCGACGGCGTGCGGATCGTCTCCGGCGACCGCGATCGCTTTGCGGTCCGCAGCGCCCACGGGCCTGGGTCCTTCGTCGAGGTCGTGGTATCCCATGTGGTTGAAGGCCTTGACGATCACCGACTGAGGAAAGTGATGCTGTACGAGCTCGCTGGTCGAGGTGCGGGGGTCGCCGAGATCGTCACGGGTGCCGTCGACCTCCCACCAGTAGTTCATGGCGTCGATCACGACCTTTCCGTGCAGTGCGTCGGCAGGGACGGTGCCCAGCCGTCCAAGCGGCAGCGCGAGGATGACGACGTCTGCCGCGTCCACGGCGTCGGCTGCGCGAGCAGGCTCCGCGCCGGGAGAGACGACGGCGAGGATCAGGCGGATCCTCTCGGGGTCACCGGATCCCGCAACGAGAACCCGGTGCCCCGCCGCCACGGCCAGCCGGGCCAGGACGGTGCCGAGCTTGCCGGCACCGAGGATCGCGATGGTCGAGGTCGTCACGCGGTCACGACCGAGGGGCGGGCCGGCATCTCGGCCAGGAGCTCTCGGACCCGGGGGATGACCGTCGTGCCGTAGAGCTCGACCGATCTGAGGCGGTCCTTGATCGACTGCGTGCCGGAGGTGTAGATCATGTCGAAACGGCCGACACCCATGTCATGGATGGTTCGGGCCATCTTCTGCGCGACCGTCTCGGCCGAGCCGACGTACATCGACCCGGACGCCACCTCGCGGTCGAACTCGCTCCGTGTCACCGGCGGCCAGCCGCGCAGAGCGCCGATGCGATCGCGGACGACCTTGAAGTGCGGGTACCAGGCCTCCAGCGCCTCCTCGTCGGTGTCGGCGACGAACCCGGGCGAGTGCATGCCGACGGGGTGAGCCGTCGTGCCGAACTCCTCGGCGGCACGGCGGTAGAGGTCGAGGTATGGTGCGAATCGCTGCGGTTGGCCGCCGATGATGGCCAGCATGAGCGGGAAGCCGTACTTCGCCGTCCGTACGACCGACTGCGGCGACCCGCCGACGCCGACCCAGGTCGAGAGGCCGTGCTCGGTCTTCGGGAAGACGTCCGCGTCGGTCAGCGGCGCCCGGGTCGTCCCGGACCAGGTGACCGGCTCTTCGGTCAGCAGGCGCGAGAACAGTTCGATCTTCTCCTCGAAGAGGACCTCGTAGTCGGCCATGTCGTATCCGAAGAGGGGGAACGACTCAGTGAACGAGCCACGCCCGAGGATCACCTCGGCTCGGCCACCCGAGAGTGCATCGACGGTCGCGAATCGCTGGAAGACGCGCACGGGGTCGTCGGAGCTGAGCACGGTGACCCCGGAACCGAGGCGGATGCGACGGGTCGCCGTCGCGAGCCCGGCGAGCACGGTCTCGGGTGACGAGACCGAGTACTCGGGTCGGTGGTGCTCACCCACCGTGAACACGTCCACGCCGAGCTCGTCGGCCATGACGGCCTCATCGACGAGCTGCCGGATGGAGCGGGCGTGACTGACCG